>ERZ772957.2139-NODE-2139-length-11740-cov-3.633890_pt1 | contig 11740 bp, 5 predicted proteins | sample MGYA00580682_ERZ772957 | MGnify/ENA primary metagenome ERZ772957 (study PRJEB29015, sample SAMEA2737921) | human oral metagenome | biome: human oral; feature: human-associated habitat; material: dental | place: China | collected 2025 ...
AGCCAGGGCGAAGGTCTCGCGCCGCGCCCGCGCCGTGTCCTCGCTGCGCTCGCAGAGGAGCTCCACGTTCCGGAGCCCGAGGGCCCGGACGATCTCCCCCACGGCTCGGCACTTCTTGGCCACGCTGTCCAGCAGCACGACCCTCAGGTCGGGCCGGCAAATAGCCCAGACCAGGCCCGGCAGCCCTCCGCCGCTCCCGACGTCGACGACGGAGCCCGACGCGGGCAGCAGAGGAACGGACTCGAGACAGTCGCGGACATGCAGATCGTAGAGCTCCTCCGTCCCCCGCGTCCCGGTCAACCGGGCGGAGATGCAGCCCGAGAGCAGCTCCGCGTAACGGTACAGCGGCTCGTGCCACTGCCGCTCCAGGGGCTCCACCGCAGCTCCGGGCATCTCGTCATTCCTCAGGCACTCCGCGTCCATCCATACATCTCCCGCACATCTCCCTCATTGTCCCTTTTCTCCATTTTAACATCGATTCAGGCGCCGCAGCGGGGCGCGAAAAAAGTGGGAGAAGGTGATAAGATAGCGAAAAGTAAGATTGTGAAAAGGCGGAGAGGAGGAATCCCATTGAGTTTCTTCGAGGACGTCGCGGCCTCTGTGCCCCGGGCGGGGGATTCCACCGTCGTGCGCCTGGTCATGGGGTGGCACGCCAGTTACGTCCTGGCCGAGGACGGGCGATGGGGCGTCGGCTTCGTCCCCGACTCCACGAAGGAGGCCCACACGGCCCGACCGGCCCACACGGGGGAGCTAATCGGGACGGGACTGGCCCATCTGGCCCGGCTGCTCGTCTCCCCGTTCCCCCAGGAGTTCGCGGCGGCGACGGCGGCCTGTTCCGCGCTCTTCCCCTTTCCCGAGGGCGGCCTTCCCCTGGACCTCGTCATGACCTGCGCCCGGGGCGACCGGGTGGCCGTCCTGGGGTACGACCGGGACCTCCTCCCCTTCATGCGCGACTGGGGCTGGCGTGTGGCCGTGTTCGACGACCGGGGAAAGGGGCCGGACTGCTTCCCCCAGGAGGATTTTCCGCGCGGCGCGGAGGAGGCGGAGTGGGTCTGGCTCACCCCCGAGTCCCTGCGCGACCGCTGGCTGTTCTCCGTAACGGAGACGCTCCGCGGCAAGAAAGGCTGCTTCCTGCAGGGGCCCGGCCTGCCCGCCCTGCAGGGGCTCTTCGCCCCCCTGGGCGTGACGCACCTCGTCGTCCCCATCCCGGCGGGCACGCCCGACGCCGTGGAGGTGCACGTCTCCGCCGGGGGCAGCCCGTGGCACTGCGACGCCCTGGCCTGGCGGGTGCACACGGCGTAAGGAGGCGACAGCGGGGCAAAAACAGGATCGAGGCCCGATGCGGCCCACCTCAGGCAAATCTCGTTCCGTTCACAGCGCTGCAGGGTCGTCAGCCACTACATCGTCCAGGGACATCAAGGTGAACCGCGGCTGTCCCTGTCCTACCTGCATGACCTTCAATTTTAGACTTACCGGGATATGGAGCCATCGGCGATTCAAAATATCGGGGTCGCCGGCAGCCCCATCGATTTTTCCGCGGATCAGCCCTTCCTGATCACGCAGCTGAAATTCAAACGTTCTTCCCGAGGGGAGAACGCCTTGAAACTCCCCCCTGTAGCTTTCCTCTCGTTCCTGGATATTCTCGTCCCTCAGCCGGAAGGACGATTTCCTGAGCTGTTCGTAATTTTCATAGCGGAAGCTCCGGCTGCCGAACTCCAAACCGCACCAGGCCTGCTGCTGAACCAGAAGGTCAAGAAACTCGAACACTTTTTTAACGGCCCTGGGGTGGACCTCAGCGATCACCTCGGCAATGTCGTCGTCGCTGCCCTTTGCCGAGAGCCGAAAGAGCTCTTCGATTTTCAGCATGGCTTCCCTGGCGTTTTCACAATCGGGAAACAGCGTTTCCTGGCACATAGGAAGCTCAAATTCAAAGCCGAACGAGCCGACGGCGGTGCCGGTGAGCAACAGCTGATTGCGGTCCCGATTGGGGATCGGCCCCATAGCCTGCAGCCCCTCGGTCAACCCCGCCGCAATCGTGGTAAATGCGTCCGAAAAAGCGCCCGCAGCCCTTGCCCCAAAGTCCGCGGTTATGCCGTGATGGCCAAGGACCGGTCTTCCTCTGAAGGTGAGCCGGGCCTTAGGAGTTTCCTGCGGCAAGCCATCCAAGAGTTGTCTTGAGGCTTGCAGACGCGCTTCCAGGCTCATCCGCTCAATCACGTTTTCCTCAGGAATCGCACCGAGCAGTTCTTCCAACTCATGGATCTCGGAGACGACTGAAAGGCGCTGGTCATTCATGCCGCACACCTCCGTTCGCATTCAAAATCTCTTGCGCAAGACCGTCCTGGGACGGGTCCAGGTCAACCTGGACAAACCCTTTCCAGAGACCGTCACGACGATGCGACCACATACTGTACCAATAGGCGATGTGGCGAATCTGCCGCGCATCGACAGGGTCCCCCAACTCGCAGAAGTAGCCGTCAACGGCATAGGTCTTTTTCAGAAATCCGGGCTCAAAAAGCTGCGCAGCCTTTTGAACCAGCGACTTTTGATTCTCCCCGCTTGGCATCTCGAAAAACGTCACGACATCCAGATCTCGCGGAGGGCGGCATTCCAGAAGCTCAATCCGCTCCAAAAAACTGCCGTCCAACCACTGAAATCCGGAGACCATGCCCAGTTCATGTAATTTTTTGCGAAAGCACAGCAGGCCGCCCAAAATCGCTATCCGTTCCGGGGACGCCGCAAACCGCTCTGTAAACTCCGCCAGAGTCACCCGATAAGGGGAGCGCCTCGGACTGCCGCCCGATTCCCCCGGCCAGACCGGCGGCAGTACGCCGCTGCCGCTCCAGTGAGGAAAATTTCCATCCGTAGTCAGCATAGCAGCACCTCATGGTTGCCGTTAAAGTTTTACTCGCCGCTCTTACTCCCAGGAGCCATAGGAAGCACTGATTTAGTCCACGTTTCCTTAGTGAAAATTGTAACGCATTACTGCAAATTCGGGAACGGAAAATAACGGAAAAATACCGCACATCGCCGCCGGGGGCAGCCCGTGGCGCTGCGACGCCCTGGCCTGGCGGGTACACACGGCGTGAGGCTTGAACTGCTGTCAGCCATCCAACCTGTCCCAGGCCTCAAGAACCAGACGCCGCGTCCGGTACTCCCCGAAGCGTGCCAGTTCGCCATCCCGCAGAACCCGGAAGGTCTCGGACGGATAGTCCGGCCCCATGACGTCATGGGGGTCGAGGACGTAGCGCAGATCGTCGCGCGTAAGCCCGTAAAGCCGAGCGTAATAAGCATCCAGCTCCGCGCGCAGGACAGCGCGCCGATCGGGGTCGAACGGGAACGGCCCCCCGGAGTAGTCCGGGCAAATGTCCTCCGCCCAGGGGCGCAGGGCGTGCGACGTGTAGGTCAGCTCCAACACCCGAGGCAGGATGAACGCCACGTCGGACGACGTGTAGGCGTCAGGGGGAAGGACGCATATCTGCTTTTTTACGTGATATTTTAAATGCGTTCCGCCTATTTTTTGTCTTGCAATAAAATCGTGAACCAGACTGTTTTGATCCGCCAACAATCCTGCATACAAAAAGTGGCGATAATGACCAGGAAACATTAACAACAGGGTGTCGCCCACCCCCGCCCTCGGCAGCACCGACGCGATGACCGTGCGTTCGTCGGTCGCGCGGCATATATCCCGCCAGCCCATCAGCCAGCGGGGGCAGCGGGCCCGCAGTTCCGCGTCGTCGGACTCGGGGTCGAGGCCGGTCGCCCGGGCCAGGCGCTCCAGCACCTCCCGCTCGCTCACCCAATACCGCGGGGCCGTGGCAAAGCCGGGGTCGTTCTTCCGCTCCTCGGGCACATCGCGGCACACGGGCTCTCCGCCCTCGGTGACATAGCCCGCCCAGCGATGGTCGAACTGATGGATCATCTTCGCCTCGTACAGGGGAAGAAGCCCCGGCCCGCCGCTGGGCTCAAAGAGGTGGCTGTCATTGGACATATGAAAAAGTGTTATCAACTTTATGCCCCAGGGGTTGGCCTGCGGCTCGCCGTCCCGCGCCTCGCGAATCAGCACGGGCACGCGCGCGTAGACGGCGCGCGTCAGCGCGGCGTCCCTCTCACTGCGAAAGATGGGGCAGGTCCCCGTGTTGGGGTTGATCGCCGCAAAGTCCCGACCCGTCAGCACAAAGCGCCGGGCACGGTCCTTCAGCTGCCCCGTGTCCGTCAGAAAGAACGCGAACTCGGCGTTTTTTTGTTCGTTTTGCTCATCTTGCTCCCCCTGCCCCTCCGCCGCGCCGATCGTCAGGAGACAGAATTTTATCCTGCTGTCTATGCCCGGAAAAATCTTTTCACGATTCTCAAAATCGTACAGACTCGCCAGCCGGCCGCTCCGCACGAGGGCGGAAAAAAATGTTTTTGTCGAGTCGTCCGTGGCGATCCCGGTGGGGACGATCAGCCCTGCCCTCCCGCGGGGGGCCAGGATACGGCTCATCGTCTCCGCAAAGAGGGCGTAGGTGTTGAGGTCCCCCGTTCCCGTCAAGGAATAGCGCTCCCCTTCTTTTGTATGGCAATAGAGGCTTAAGGCCTCGGCCCGCCTGCGGGCCGAGATAAAATCGGAATAGAGCCTCATCTCCACCGGACTGGGTTCCAATCTTTCAGGGGGACTCCCGTCCTTTATATCCAGGAACGCGGAGAGGCCCCCCTCCTTCAGGAGTTCGATATACTGCGCTCTCTCCGCTTTGTTCCTCGCGTTTGCCACATGAGGGTCACGAACCGCAAAAAATTCCTCCTCCTGCAGCTTGATGCGCTCCCAAGGCGGATTGCCCAGCACGCAGTCGAAGCCGCCCCGCTCGCCCCCCATGACCTCCGGGAACTCGACGAACCAGTGAAATACGCGCGCCTCCGTACAGGCCGACCGGGTCGCCTCGATCCGCACGTCCAGATCTGGCTGGTCGGACATACCCTCCTCCAGAAGCGCGTACAGCGTAGCGCTCGTCAGAGAGCGTCTTTCCTTCCCCGCTCTGGGGACGAGGAAGGCCCCGATGTAAAGAGCCGCGGCCGTCCCAAGCGGCGAGCTCAGCCGGAGCCCCCGTTCCGCCTCGTACTCGCTCCGCTTGCGCTCGACCTCATCCAGGGTGCCATCCGGCATGGCGTCGATCCTGTGTCCTCGCTCGAACCAGGTGTGCCACAGACGCCCGTCGAAGAGCATCCTCTGACCTCTGTCAAGCTCCTCGATCCGTTTCAGGGCCGCTTTGTTCTCCTTTTTCAGGGCTGAGCAGAACGCCTTGTCGTCGCCCGAGAGGGGCGTGAAGGCGTCCTGCGGTATCCCCCGGCGTATCGGGGCGGCGTCCAGAAGGCCCAACAGCGCGTTGCCGCACTTGATGTGGTGGTCCACAAAGGCGAGCAAACGACCCGGCTCGTACCCCTCCAGCCACAGGGCGAAACGCGCCAGCTCCACGGCAAGGGGATTGAGGTCTATCCCATAGATGCAGTGCGCCACGACGTCCCGGAGCACCCCGCGGTAGGCCTCCGGCCCCACCGCGCCGTCGGCCGAGCTCAGGGCCGTGACGCGCTCCGCAATACGCCGCGCGGCGGCGAGCAGAAAATGCCCGCTGCCGCAGGAGGGGTCGATGACGGACATCTCCATCAGGGCCTCCGCGGGACGAGATGGATTCTCCCGGACGATGCGCTCCATCACCGGCTCGAGCGCGCTTTTGACCAGGGCGCCGACCAAGCTGTCCGGAGTGTAGTAGCTTCCCGTGGTCTTGCGCGCATTCCCCGCGGAGGCCTCCTCCATCCCCAAGCCGGGGAGCTGAAATTTCCGCCCGTCCGGCGCGTGGAGCTCCACCCTTGGCTCATACTCCAACAGGCTCTCGTAGACCGACCCCAGCTCCTCGGGCCCCATGTTGCGGTAGTCGACAGGCGTCAGGCCGCCTCCGGTCTCCGCCCAGCGCAGGCCGCGTATGGCGAGGAGCAGGTTCCGGTTGGAGAGGGAGGCCGTGTCCAGCCGCGGACATTGCTCCCCCGAAAACAGCCCCCCCAGCTGCGGAAGGGCAAGCCTCGGCTCACCGGACGCAAGCCCCCGGAAGACCACGCGCACGGCGTGCCACAGATCCGAGGGCCGGTGTGATTCAACACCCCGCAGGGAGCGGTCGCGCAGCCGTTTGAAGGAGTAGGCGGAGGCGTACATCCTGAGGGACTCCTCCGAGGCCCCCTTTGTCCGGAGCAGTTCCCGTTCCTCCAGGGTGATCACGAAGAGGATGCGGTAGATCAGGCGCAGCAGCTCGGCGTAAAAGTCCCGCGCACTGATCGTCCCCCCGGAGAGTTCGGCGCGGAGCGCCGCGTTGTCCGGGTGCGACAGAAACCCGTTGCCCAGGCAGAGGAGTGCCCGGCTCACGCCGTCCCGAAGGTTTTCCCGGACGCGCGCTCCCTCCTCCCTGCCCCTCTCGCGCCATCGTTCCCAGACGGGCGGCGCCCCGTCCGCAAGGCCGGAACGGCTGTAATGGAGGACGAGCCACAGAGCCTTGAAGTCCGGATAGCGCGCCTCCTCCATGATGCGCTCCAGGTCGAACTCCAGAAAGCAGGGGCGCGTCAGGGAACGGGAGCTCCTCAAGAGGCGAAGGCTCCTCCCGTTCACGGCGACGCCCCAACGCGCCGCCTCACAGGCGTTCAGAAATTCCTGGAGCATCTGGAAGGGCGTCTTCCTCCGGCCTCCTCCCTCGACGCCGAAGTCGCGGGAAAAAGCGTCAAGGGCGCTCCCGTAGGGGGCGACCGCCGCGGGCAGCCTGCCGTCAATGCCGTCGAGCAGGAGGGGGACGGGATAGCGCATCCCGGAGAGCTCGATCGGGCCGTCGGCCTCGCGGACGTTCGGGTATCCCAGGACGTCCCTGAAGAAGTCGCGGACGTAGCGGCGGGTTCGGACCCCGGAGTCGGCCGCGTCCTTGCCGAAGGACGCGGAGAACTCCGCCCATTGGGCCTTCGCGATGTGGAAGGCACGACCGTACTCGCTGGAGAGCTGCAGTCCTTTGGGCACGGCATAGTCCTCCCGGCTCTGGAAAGGCCCGTCGCCCAGGCAGATCTTTTCGAGGAGGTCGGGCGTGAAAAGCGCCCCCTCGAGCCGGATCGTATCGAAGACCAGGGGATGGAGGGATGGTGTGGAGCCGTTTCTCCGCCGGGGCATCAGAGCGCCTCCTCGTCCGGAAGCAGGACATAGGCGCCCAGCAGATCGACGGGCAAACAGGCGCTGACCTCATAACGGCCCGAGTCGTTGGCGGCGTCCTTGAGACGGACGTGATCCTCGCGCAGCGTCTCAGCTCTCAAGACGGCTATTGCCTCCACCCTGTCCCGCACCGCCTCCCAGAATTCCAAAGCCTCCTCGAGACTACGTCGGATACGGCTCTCTCCCGCGTTCGCGGAGGGGACGACCTCCAGAAGCCGCGACGCACGTTCCGGCGGCAGCTCACGGGGCGGATGAACCCCCTCGAAGGCAAGCGTCACCGTCTCCTCGGCCATCATGACGTGCGTCTTTCCCCGGCGCATCGCCGTCAGCTGATGGCGATGCCGCAGCACATACACACGCGTCACTCTTTCGACATCGCGGGTGACGGTCACCGCGCAGCGCGCGGCCAGCTCCCTCTTTCCCGGTTCGCCGCCCAACGCCCCCTCCAGCAGCTCATCGGCCAGCAGGGTCGCAATCGGATGGCTCCGATGCACTTGCACGGAGTCAGGAGCCGGAGGGTTCCTGAAGTCGATGAGGCAGCCGCTGCGCACACGGTGCGCCTCAAGCCTCTCGACAAGGGATCGGGGCAGTCCGACAGTACTCAGGCGGCGGACACCGTCCGCACCCTTATCCTCCAGGGGCGCTCCCAGCCGTGCCAGAGCCCGGCAAACGAACCGCTCCACATCCTCCGGGGCCCCCAGCACCTGCTGTTCCCGACGCCATTCGGGAAGAACGTCCTCCGGGCTCAGGGAACGCTGGGCGAAGATCGTGCGGTTGGACCTCATCTTCTCCACGGCATTCTGCCATTGTTCCTCGACCTGCAAGAGCTCCGGGGTCTCCTCGCCAAAGTCGAAAGTCAGCTGCTCCGCCCCCTCTTTCCCCTTTTTACCCTCTTTTTTGTCCTGCTCCCCCAGCCCCTTTAGGATAGCCGCCCTCACCAACGCCTGCTGGACCCGGTCTCCATCGTCCGGGAGCGGAACCAGAATACCCAATTCCCGCCGGATCGTCTCCGCCTTTCGGAGGATGACCTTCAAAATCAACCCGTCCACAGGGTTATTCTCCCCGTAGATCATGGAACAGCGCACCTCCCGCGCCTTTTGTCCAAAGCGGTCGATGCGTCCCTCCCTTTGTTCGTGCCGGGTGGGGTTCCAGGCCAGATCATAGTGAACGACGGCGTTAAAATAATCCTGGAGGTTGATGCCCTCCGAGAGACAGTCCGTGGCCACCAGGATACGCGCCGTGTTCTCCGCCAGTTCGGCGACGCGCTCCATGCGCTCCTCCGCCTGGAGCTCTCCGGTAACGGCGCGGATCTCCACGCCTTGGAAGAGGGGGCGGAGGAGGTCCGCCACATAGTTCGCGGTGGCGATGTACCGGCAGAAGACGACTGGACGAAACCCCTCCTCGAGCAGACGACGCAGGTGCTCCGCCAACGCCGTGAACTTGGGGTCCTTCATCCCCTTGAGGCTGCGCGCCTCGCGGATCAGGCGCTGGAGCCGCCGCTTATCCTCCTCGCCGCCCTCGAACCCCGCGGGGGGCTCGAGATCGGAGAGGGCGAGGGCGTCGGGCTCCCCGTCAAAGAGCGGCAGCTCGCCCTCCCCGCCTCCTTCGTCGACGGACAACCCCTCCAGCTTGGTCGTCAAGGCTTTTTCCGCCGCGGCCGGAGAGGAGGAGACGCACCGCAAAAGCGCCAGTACGGCAAACCAAACCAGAGGAGCGCCCTGCCCTTCCTCGGCCCGGACGGCGAGGGACGCGCAATAGCGCCTCACGTTCTCAAAAAAACGCTCCCAGGCCCCGGAGAGGCGATAGGTTTGTTCGGCCGTCATACGAGTGGGGAAGAAATTTTGATCCCTCCACTCCTCGATGTCCTTTCTGCGGCGCTGGACGAAATACCGCGCAAGCCGTTCCCGAAGCTTTTGACGGTTTGCGCCGGCCTCCTTCAGAGCCAAAAAATCCCTGTTCAGCAAAGAAAGCAGGTTATAAAAGGCGTCGTCGTCCCCGCTGTGCGGCGTGGCCGTCAACAAGAGCAAGTGACGCGTTTCGTCGCCAGCGAGTTTCTGCAGAAGCTCGAAGCGAAGCTGCTGTTCCCGTCCCCGCAGGGTACAGGTGTGGGCCTCATCGACCACCACGCACTCGGGCGCCATGTGCAGGAAGTTGTCCCTGTGCCGGTCGGTTTTGATGTAGTCCAGGCTGACCACCATGAAGGGGTAATGATCGAACAGCGCCCCATGAGGGACCGACCGCTCAAGCCGCGCGGCGTTCGAGGCGGTAAGGCCCTCCGCCCCGATGTTGAAACGATCCTGGAGTTCCCCGACCCACTGATCCACCAGATGGGGCGGGCAGAGTACCGCGCACCGCGCGATCTCGCCCCTGTCCAGCAGCTCCCGGACGATCAGCCCCGCCTCGATCGTCTTGCCGACGCCCACGTCGTCAGCTATGAGCACTCGGGTGACCTTCTGCTTCAGGGCCATCATCAGGGGGACGAGCTGATAGGCGCGGGGTTCGACCGCCACGTTTCCCAGCGACCGGAAGGGTCCCGCCCCCGTGCGAAGCTTCAGCACCGAAGCATCGCGCAACAGCCGGGCGCCGTCATGGGATCCGGCCCATCGGGGATCCGGAGGGGGGAAGAGCGCAGATTTCGGACTCTCCAGCTCCAGGGAAGCGTAGAGCATCGTCGTGTCCTCGCCGGAGCCTCCAAACGGACGCAGCTTCAGCAGGTCCCCCTCGGAGCCAGGCAGCACCACCCATTCCCTGCCCCGGGCGCGCACCAAAGAGCCCGCGTGAAAGTTCACAGGTCCTCCCCCCATCCGTCCCCATCCCTCGCGAAGAAAATCTCCCGATGGCGGCGCAGCGTCTCAGGCCATTCCCGCTCCTCACCGGGAAAGACGACGACGCGCAGCCCCCTGTCCGCCAGGTAATCCAGAACCTCATCCTCAGGCTTTTCAAGAAATATCATGGCTCCGGCGCTCCTGTAGCAGGCATCCACAACCGCCCTGCCCCGCATGATCTCCCTCGAGGTCTCGTCCGGCCTCTTGCCGTTGTAGGCTTGCAGCAGCTCCAGCCACCGGGAGAGGCGCGTCTCCTCCGAGACCGGCTCTTTCCCATCCCTCACGGCACACGGCAAGACCTGAGAATTTGCGAGAGCGGCCAGGAACTCCAGCGCTTCGGAGTCGCGCCGGTCGATCAGCCTGTGTTCCGGTTGGTTGTAATACGACAGAAGGCAACTGTAACAGCCCGCCACACAGGTCTCCGATTCCGACTCGCCCAGTTCCTCCGGGGAAAACGCCCCATCAGGAACCGCGTAGTGCATCATCGCGAGGGCCTTTCGGGCCACCCCGGCGAGGAGCCCCTTCTCGCCGCACAGACGCTGCAGGACACCAGCGCCGCCCTCGGCAGACTCATAGAAGAGGAAGAGCTTTCGATCAAAGGCGCTGGGGAGGGGTTCGACCGCAAGCTCGGCGTTCTCGATTTGAAAAAAGCGTTCCATCCCAACGGCCAGTGCGGACTGAATGGTGGCAAAGGCCCTTTCGGAAAGCGGCTTTTCGGGCGTCAGCGTCACGATGTTTCTGTGATCCTCCACAAAGGGGACGATGCGCTGCGGCTGAACTTTTTCGTAGGCGGAGTCCTCCCCCGTCCTTTCCGCCTCCATGTCGTCGGGATCGCCCTCCCTGTTCCAGTAGCCGCTCATGGGATTGATGAAAAAGCCGAACTGCTCCTTCTTCTTGCGCCGCCTCCACCCCTTGTTGACACGCCACAGACAGGCCGACGGAGAGTAGGAGAGTCGGGCGATCGACATCCCTTCACAGAGGACATCGGCCTCCAAAGCGTCGCGGGTGTGGCTGTACGTCGTCTGCAATTCGTAGCCCTGCCGCCGCCGCTCCTCGTCGTTCGCGTTGATGCGCTCAACGGGGAACGTCTCGACGGTCTCCACGCGGTAGAGATCGGCAATGCGCCCGTCGTCGGACAGAGCGGTTCCGCAATGGTCGCAGACATTTTGGATGGGTTCTTCCTTCAGGACGCTGCCGATGTGACAGTAACCGCAAGCAAGGCATATTCGCGCGGACACCGTGGCCAGCCGGCTGCCCGTCGAAACGGAATCCTCGGTTCCCACGTTCAGCTTCGCCCTCACCACCCTGAAGGCGTTTCCCTCGTGGTAGATCAGGCTGCGGGGCCCGAACTCCGACAAGGCCAGAAAACGCGGCCGCGTCACCATGCGTCCCTCGCCCGCCGCGCCCTGTCCGCCCTTACCGGCGGGAACCCACGCCATCAGGGGCAGACGAGGGAAATTGTAGCCCGGCAGAAAGCCCTGGTTCGCTAGATAGCGGTAGACGTAGAAGTCGGAGGTGGCCGCGTTCTTCCCGGACGACTGCGAGGTCAGCAGGTTCAGCTGGCTGACGGCGCTTCTGTGCCTCTGGTTCGCGTCCGCCTTTTCCTGCTGCGAACAGGCGTAGTTGTCCATGATCTCGCGGGCGCGGTCCCTTTGTCTTTCGGTGGCGGCAAGGAGGTCGCGCCATCGGTCAAAGGCCCTGTCGA
>ERZ772957.2140-NODE-2140-length-11730-cov-6.512805_pt1 | contig 11730 bp, 8 predicted proteins | sample MGYA00580682_ERZ772957 | MGnify/ENA primary metagenome ERZ772957 (study PRJEB29015, sample SAMEA2737921) | human oral metagenome | biome: human oral; feature: human-associated habitat; material: dental | place: China | collected 2025 ...
CAAATGTTTTCTCTCGGAAGATCGGCTTTTCAAAGGTGAGCTTCAGCTTCATATGGGTGGCCGTCTGTTCCAGAACTTCAACCCCGAGCTTTTCCTTAAAATACTCTGCTGAACCTTTGATCAGCCCGCGAAAATAGTCCAGAAGCCCCCGATTCGAATCGTAGGTAAATATCGCCTCGTATTCCGAAATCGGCGTCATAATGAGCTGAGGCGGCTTTGCGCCCGCAATCTTTTTTACGATCTCTACATGAATATCGTAGGTTGATGCCAAGAATGTATATAGGTTTTTATTTGCGAAAAACGAAGGGTACACGCGTGCAAAGGACTTAATGTTATCGCGTCCCATTTCATACCAAATATCCCTGACAGACAGACCATTCGCCTTGCTGAGCGTATCCATCAGGCGTTTGATCGTGCCGTCATCGACGTCCTCAAGCGGCAGAAAGAGCCGATCCGGCTCCCACCCCATCTCCCGCATAACCCCGTCAACCACATCACTGCCCCATAGCTCACGCGATGTACTAATCCATGTAGCGACTACAGTACCTTTCATACAACAGAGCCCTCCCGAACTCATCATTTAGAATCTCTCTCATTCTACATTATAGGACATTTGTAGGAAAAAGAAAAGCAAGTCCACAACTTTTTCTATCAAATCGAAATCTTATGTTCGATTCCATGCACACAGCCGCCGTTCTGTCCAGTCGAGCAGGGCAAAGAGCAGCAGCCCCATCGTACTGAGAACAACGATTCCCGCATACATATCGAGGTAGTTCACGCGCAGCCACGCGTCCATAATATAGTAGCCGATGCCGTACTGCGTCCCGAACGTCTCCGTGAAGAACAGCACGGAGATCGCCGTTGCCATCGCCACGCGCACCGCCGTGATGAATTTCGGCAGTGAGGCGGGCACGATGATGTGCCGTACAATCTGCGCAAAGGACGCGCCCAGCACGCGCAGCGGCGCATAGGTTTCTAATGGAATCACAGCGACGGCATCACGCACGGCAACGACAACCTGAAAGACGATGATGAGAAAGACGAGCAGCAGCTTGCTTATCTCCCCCACGCCGAAGAGCAGCATGACGACGGGCAGGAGCGCGATCTTCGGCACGGGATAACTCAGATATAGGAGCGGCGCAAGCAGACGGTTTACGCGCGGGAAGTATCCCATCAGAACGCCGACGGGATAGCCCACGGCAACGGCAGCAGCGAGACCGAGCACAATGCGCATCAGGCTGTAGCCCGCATGAACGGCAATCACATCTGTAAATTTCTGCACGAGCCGCAGGAGCACTTGCTCCGGTGGCGGGATCACGGGCATCGCGAGAAGATGTGCAACAACCGCCCAAAGGGCAAGAGAGAAGACGGTGCCAAGCACGAACATCCGCAGCGAAATCTTTGCCATCACACGCCTCCCGCGATCTTTGCGCGCAGCATCCGCCCCATCGCAAAGAACGCCTGAGAGGAACGGTGCGCGAGGTCGCCCGCATAGGGATTGTCCATGATCTCGGCAACGCGTCCCGGCGTCCCGCGCATGACGGCAATCCGCCCTGCGAGTGTCAATGCCTCCTCCACATAATGCGTCACGAGCAGGGTCGTCACAGCTTGCTTTTTCCAAAGCGAGAGGAATACCTCCTGCATCGACTCGCGCGTAATCGCGTCAAGCGCGGAGAATGGCTCATCCATCAGCAGGAGATCGGGCGCGAGCAGAAAGACGCGCGCAAGCCCGACGCGCTGCTGCTGTCCGCCCGAGAGTTCACGCGGATAGCGCTCCAAGAGGTCGGAGAGTCCAAGATCTGCGACGAGTTCATCAAATGCCGACACCCGCTCGGTGCTCCACTCCCCCTTGATCTGTGCGCCGAGCAGGATATTCTCGCGCACCGTCTTCCATGCGAGCAGACCGTAGTTCTGCGGCAGGAACCCGATCCGCAGCGTGCGCGGGTCGATGGGCACGCCATCACTCGTGATTGTGCCCGCCGTCGGGCGCACAAGCCCCGCCCCCACGCGCAGGAGCGTAGACTTGCCGCAGCCGGACGCACCGATGAGTGCGAGCACCGTCCCCCGCGCCACGCAGAGACTCGTGTCCGCAATCGCGTGCACAACATCCTCCCCCGCGCCATAGTCTACGGATACCCCTGTAAAGCACAGCAAATGACCCTCTCCCTCCGAAATTTTCCATACGAAAGTCTACATTTCGACATCCGCGCGCCCACGAGGGGCGCGACCGCAAACGAGGTTACGATATCCCCCTTTGCCACGCCCCTCCTGCGGCAGGTCCTCGCATCTATATTTTTTGCTTGGTTTTTCTGTTTGCTTTACCTTCGCACCACATATCACGCATACATTTTTATTCTCTCAACTCATGCGCATACAGCTTACCCCTTCAGGCAAATTCTCTGTATCCACATGGACTTCATAATCTTGATAGCTCCGTGCGGGAGTCTCTTTCCTTTTCTTACTGACATGAACACGATCAAACAACCGATAGGCAGGTGCATTTCCGAGTTCGCTTTCATGGCGGAAAACAATCAATTCACGCGTTGCCATATTGCCACGTGCTGCCGAATGATCCAGTTCGAACATAGACAAGATTGCCCGCCACAAGAGTTCCAGATCTTCCTCCGAAAATCCGGTAACCTTACGTGCAAGATTTGCCGAGACATAGCCCTCTACCTTGTAGAGGGCATAGGGAACAATGAACTTGCGTCCCATCGTGGTTTTCTGTGCCTGTGCGGCCTGTACCGTTGTGATCGCTGTTCGGGTAATAGTGATTTCCTGCGGCAGAATAGGATCAATGCTGCGCGCAAACCCAAGCTGCACTGGTCCGCGTACCTGACCGCAATTCAACGCCCCCTGTACAAACGTCGTCATAACGGCGCCAAAGGTACGAATGTCGAAGAAATTACTGCACATGAAATCACGAATTTTCTTGTCGATTTCCGGATTATCCTTTTTGATTTTCTTGATGTCCTCAATCCCAAAATGAGCACAGGCCTCTTGATCGTGATGGGCAAGCGGAACATCATCCTTGATATAGATGCGATAGCCGGGCACCCCCTCTTTTATCGCTTCGATATAGTTGCGAATCTTACGCTTGAGACAAACGTCCGTGACGAGCCCATGCCCTGTTTCCTGATCGACACGCGGCATATTCCCTGCATCGGGGTCACCATTGGGATTCCCATTCTCTACGTCAAACAGAATGACAAAATCATAGCGATTCTTAATTGCTTCGGACATTTTATTCTGCCTCCTTCTTCTGATACCATTGCTGCTGCTGATGATAATATCCCAGAATGAATATGCCTTGCTCCTCGAGCGTTAAGTGTCGCGGAATGCTTCCTGCCTCCAGTTTTCCAAGAATCTCAGCCAAGAATTTCTCGACACGAACCCTATCCGCAGCTTTTTCCAGCTTCTTGATATGATGAAGTGAAAGTTTCTGCAAAAGCGGGAATACATAGGCGGGCGTTGCACAAGCAGAATTGAAGAACCGATCCCGAATGGTCTCCTTGATTTCCGGAAGTGCCATCTTCTGTGCCTGCTCTAAAACGGCGAACCAGCGCCCCAGCAAATAAGCGGTTTCTGTTTCGTTTTCATCAAGTGCCACAGTAATTCTCCTTTCTCTATTGCGCAGCAGATATGCCTTCAAAAAACCGGCACGCCTCGGATTTATTTTTTCCGCCCCTTGCTGTGCACGAATCCGGATCATAATATTTTGAAATACAGACACGGGATACGGCATACCGGTCAATACAGCTCGCATCATCGCCCCCGCCATGACAGGAGCTGCCATCAGTTTCTTGGCATTCGGATTTACCGTCTCCAAAAGCAGCTTCCCTAGAGGAACATTCCTGCTTTTCACCCAAGAGGGACGAATGATATCCATCTGCTCTCTATATAAGGCGAGATTTTTCAGAAACACGCCAAAGGAATCCTGCAGGAAGAAACGAATAGAAACCCGCGCTGCATTTGGCGCCAGCCCCAAAATATAAAAAGGGTTCTCATAAGGAATGGAGACACCGTCATAGTCGATATCCCCTCCGTCCCGTATATCTGTTAAGATTTTATCCAGCAAATCATCCGTCATCTCATTGTTATCACCGAGCGCGCCTGCAAATACATTTTGAGCGGCTTCACTCTTCTCTGCGGCCCAGTAGACAACAGTAGTGTCACCAATGAGCTTCTTATGTGCATCGTCTGCAAGCAGTGCATTAAGTGCAGTACCGTAAGCGAATGCTGCATGTTTTGAGACAGGAGCATTGCCCCCCTGCTGGCCATCATGCCCATAGGATTCATAGGCATTCTCGTTAAACGAGACCAACATGGCTCCCGTTGGCTGTGCTCCGCTCACCCCCTTGAGTGCCGGATGCTTAATAGCGATTGGTTCTATTGTTCCAGTCACGAGACAGCGTCCGCGTTTCTCTTCTGCGCGATTCTGACGATAGCGTTCCCATGCTGACGCAATCTCAGGCGCTTCATGGACATACTGCCCCGCATAGCGAAACACAAGATTTGCACCTGCAAGAATCTCATCGGCATAGGGAGCAATTTCCAGATGTTTGCAAACGGCATTCTTACCTATTTGCCAGTGATGAAAGAAATGAACTAGAGCCTGTGCCGTTTCTCCTGTAACGTCTGCTAGGATCTCCTCATGCAGTTTTGCCGCAGCCGTGAAGCAATCTGCCGACCGCTTAGGCTTTCCCTTTGTATCTGCTCCCAGAAAATAGGACGAATTATCACAGAGGAACAGCGGATATATCCCACTCGTACGCGTTTCCCCCACGGGCACAAGGAGTTCCTGCGGACGTAATATTTTTTTCTTTCCGCGTTCTACCTCCTGCATGAGAGAAACAACTTGAAGCAATTCCCCTTCTCTCCCAATGATAAGTGCAAAATGGACATTTCGCTTCTCCCAGCCCTCCTTCGGCAATCGATGTTCTTTGCATTCGTCTTCATATCTCTGTACGAGTGCCTTCAGCATCAACGATACACCTCGCAATCACGCAGGTCAAGCACGCCATCGACCATCTGTGCCTGAAAGAACATCGGTTGAAGATTCTCCGGATCACTGTAGTCAATGTCATAGAGCATCAAGCCCAGATCCTTCGTTTCACCCGGATATGCTGTCTCTATGGCCTCATCTTCGTATAGACGAAATTGTGCCGGAAACTCACGACATCCGAAATACGGCATGTGCCAGCACTGCCCTTTGCGCGCCCGCCTGGTAAACATCTCCCGAAACTTCCCCGGATTGTCTGATGGGTTCGCCTGCCCTGTCATCTCAAAGTGCGCCTCAATGACGTAGTGTGGGGCTTTCAACACAGTCGATGCACGCTGTTGAATATTCTCTCGGGCAGACAGGTATAGTTCCCCCTGTCCCTTGCCGGCAAAATTCACCACATTACTCGCGGAAATCTTCGCCTTGAGCTCGTTGCGCCGAATGTTGGCATACTGGATTTTGGATAGAACATATAAACGATCTATGACCCATTTTAGGCCATTATGCCAAAATAGAGCCTCAAGCACACCGCGTGCGGCACTTGGTGTGATGACAGGATATGAAAACCGCTCTACTTTGAGTTCCGGTCGCGTAAAGCAGGCAAAATCCCCCCACACCTCCAGTCGAACGCCATAAGACACATTCAACACCTCCTATTTTCTTATGTTTGTTTTTATTGAAAATATCGGAAAAAGGTTAGTCTGTCAAGAAAATTTGACAAGAGTATTTCCACATAATAAAATGTCATTGTCGCATAGATATAACTATGCGGGGATTGAAATTTATGGTTGCTCGTATTTATGTGTCCGGGGCGGGGAGATTGTATAATCTCCCCGTTCTTATTTTTCACACATCTTCCTTCAATCCTTGCTTCCTATCATAGACACTCATATCTTCCAGAACCGCAAATTCTTCATCCAACATTCGAATCTTCCCTTGCCTCACCAATCCATCCAACCTACTCGGTCGAAGGGAAACCATATAACGCGCTGCTTTTCGCATCAGGCTACGCGTTCGCTCTCCTCCTTCGAGTCGCTGCAGCAAGGCTTTCGCTTCATACGCCTCCGGAATAAGAACAGGGGTTGTCTGCTCCTCAATCAAGCGAAATTTTTCTGCAACTTCAGCAAAGGAAAGCTTCTTCGATATTTCCATAACCTTCTTTTGATCCAGACGCCTCTCTCCGCCCAGATCATAGAGCTCGTTGAAATACATGCGAATCGCCCTTGGATTCCCCAGATCTTCTCCATAGCTTCGCGCAACGATTCGGGTCGTGTCCGCAGGGAGGAAACTCTTTTTTGATACATCCTCGAGCGAAAACACATGCACAATACTCTCCTCCGCCGTCCGCTTATTCTCACGGTTACAGCGTCCTGCTGCCTGTATAATGCTGTCGAGTCCATTCATCTCGCGGTAGACACAGGGGAAGTCGAGGTCGACACCCGCCTCTACAAGACTGGTAGAGATCACGCGACAGGGCTTCCCCGCCCTCAGCCGTTCTCGAATCTCTTCCAAAACCTGCGCGCGATGCACTGGATAGAGATTTGTGGACAGTTGATACGTGCCCTCTTTTTCTTCCATTCGCTCAAAAACCTCTTGTGCCGTCCGTTTCAGATTAACGATACAGAGTACCTGCCCATGGGTTTCCAGTTCTGCAGCCAAATCCCCGATCATCATCCCCACGCGCATCCGAATCTTTGCCCGCTGAAAAAACGCAGCATTTTCCATCACATGAGGGCAAATCTCGATCGGCTGTATATCATCCGCAAAGAATTTTTCGAGCGGCGGCTGTGTCGCCGTGCACAGGACAGCGGTACAGGCATAGTGACGTACAAGCTCCTGTACAACTTCCATACACGGGCGCAGAAATTCAATAGGAATCATCTGTGCTTCATCAAAGATGATGATGCTCTCTGCAATATTATGGAGTTTGCGGCACTTTGACGGCCGATTTGAAAAAAGTGATTCGAAGAACTGCACGTTTGTCGTGACAATGATCGGAGCGTCCCAGTTCTCTGTTGCGAGCCTCTTGCGGTTCATCTCATCAGTCGTATCGTCATAGTCCACATTCTGATGATGCTCGACAACGCAGTCGGAGTCCAACAGTTCGCGGAACACCTTCGCCGTCTGCTCAATGATGCTCGTATACGGTATTACATAAATGACACGCCTGCGCTTGTGAGCGGCATGCACAGCATAATGCAAGGCGAATGCGAGCGACGAGATTGTTTTCCCACCTCCTGTCGGGATGTTCATGCGGTATAATTGGCCTTTAGCACTCTTGCCTGCCGCAATCGACTCTTGGAGCAGTTGCATCCGTTTTCGATTGATGGGTTCATTCAGCCGCTCCTGCACCTCGACAGACTGCGGCGCAAAATATTTCTCTCGAAAGGCACTCTGCAATCGTTCAAGGAGCACCTCCATCGACGGAAAATCGCTGCGCTCGACGGTTCCGCCAGACATAAAATGTTCCGTATCCAGAAAATCCCCGTCAACAAGACAGGAAAATAGCATGCGTGTATAAAGCATTGTCGAAAAAGGGATATGAGATACCTTGGAAAAAAGCGACGATGCCGGCAAAAGGGGGACTGCATTCTCTTCACGATAGGAATGATAGTCCGGCACCTCCTTTTTAAGCCGCCCTACAAGCGTGGACTCTGCTGCCGTATCCACTTTCGTGCCAAGGTCGGGAATCCCGCCATGATGCCCGGCAATACAGAGTGCCAATACAGGTGCCGCGCCGCCTAATTGTGCGATCTCCTTGGCACCTGCCGTCGAATGGTCAATTTTACCGTGCTTTTTCTTCTGTTCTTCCTCAGAGGCGCGGATGTAGTCTTGAAACTCGTTCGAATACTTTCCAATGTCGTGGTACGCTCCAACCAAACGTCCCATTGCTTCCTCTCCAAAGGCTGCAGCAAAGACCCCGGAGCGCACGGAGACATTTTCAAGATGTGCATGCAGCCCCTGTTTACGTCCGCTTGTCTTATCTATATGCGCGAGATATTGCCGCTCTGATCTTTCGTATATTCCAGTGTTTTCCTCGCTCTGCCGCATAATCTTCACTCCATTTCCAGTCACATCTATCAGAAAAATTCACCTATTCCAATTATATCAAAATAAAATTCTCTTTCAATCCATTTCCTCCTGTACCCTCCTCAATATGAGTTTAACTTACCGAAAATATATGGTATACTTCTTTATATTTCACTCAGTATACGCAGGAGGGACTCATTGTGCGGATCGTAATCGCGGGTGCGGGGAGGCTGGGCTACAGCATTGCGGCGCTGCTCTCGGAGGAGGGCATGGATGTCGTGGTGGTGGACGGCGAGGAGAGCCAGCTTGAGGCGGCAAAGACAACGCTCGATGTGCTGACGATCGAGGCGAATATCGCAAGCCCTCTCACGATGAACGACCCCGACATCAAGAGCGCGGACATTCTCATCGCGGTGACGGACAGCGATGAGGTGAACATCGTCGCCTGCGTGCTCGCCAAGAAGCACGGCATTGCGCACACGATTGCGCGCATCCGCGACATGAGTTTCACCGTGGAAGCGGGGCGCTATCTCAAGGAAAATTTCGATATCGACCTCGTGCTCAATCCCGAGCTCATCACGGCAAACGAAATCAATCGCATCCTCATGACACCCGCCGCGCTCAATGTGGAGGATTTCGCGCAGGGCAAGGTACGTCTTTTCGAGACGCGCATCCGCCGCCGCTCCGCCATTGCGCGCACGCCGCTCAAGGAGCTGAAGCTGCCGCACGGCGTCCTCGCAGGGCTCATCTTCCGCGATCACCGCATGATTATCCCGCACGGCGACGACGTATTCCTGCCGGGCGACAACGCCTACTTCATCGGACTGCCCGACCGTATCGAGGAGTTCAGCCAGAGCCTCGTGCCGAGCGACACGCACAAGCTGATGCGTGCGGCGATCATCGGCGCGGGACGCACAGGGCGTGCGCTCGCGCTCATGCTCGAACGGCAGGGCGTGCAGGTAAAGGTGATCGACCGAGACCGCGAGCGCTGCGAGATGCTCGCAGAAAAGCTGACGGCGGGGCTTGCGATCTGCGGCGACGGAACGGACATCGACCTGCTGACGGAGGAGGGCGTCGCGGAGGCGGATGTCATCGTCTGCCTGACGGAGGACGACAAGCTGAATCTGATGCTCGCCCTCCTCGCGCGCCACCTCTCGAACAATCGGATCAAGACGGTCGTGCGCGTCGACCGCAACGAATACATCGACCTCATGGAGAAGGTTGGCGTCAACATCGCCCTCTCGGCGCGTCTGCTCTCGGCGAGCGAGGTGCTTGCCTATGCGCGTGGCGGAGACGTGACACGCGTGACCCTGCTCGAGGGCGCACGTGCGGAGGCGCTTGAGGTGATCGTCAGCAGCGGCGCACCGATTGTGGGAAAGAAGCTGATGAACGCCAATCTCCCGCGCGAATGCCTTGTCTGCGCCTATGTGCGCAATGAGGAGGCGGCAATTCCGAACGGCATGACGGAGCTCCTGCCGGGCGACCGCGTGATCCTCTTCGTCCTCAAGAGCTTTGCGAAAAAGGCGCTCGCCTATTTTGGAGATGACTGATGCGTTTTGATCTGTTCTGGGTGCTCATGGGGCGCACGGCATATGTCTTTGCGCCGCTGTACCTCATCCCGTTTGCCTATGGCTTCGCCCACGGTGATTCACTGGCGGGTTCGTTTCTCGCGCTCGGCGTGCTCGCCGCGATCCTCGGCATGGTGTTCGGCAATATGGGGCGCAGCCATATGCGCCAGCTCTCGGTGCAGGAGGGTACGCTCTTCCTCCTCGCCATCTGGTTTCTGCTTGCCGTGCTCGGCATGCTGCCGTTCCATCTCGCGGGGCTGCATCTCTCGCCCGCAGATACGTTCTTTGAGTGCATCTCGGCGCTCACAACGACGGGCATGACCGCGCTCGGCGAATCACTCCCTCCCATACTCCTCCTCTGGCGTGCACTCATGAGCTGGTTCGGCGGGCTGCTCTTCGTCGTGATCCTCGTAACAGTGCTCCCCGTCGTCAGCGGGTGCTTCGGCGTGGACTTCTCCGTGCGGCAGGAGCGCCTGTTCAGCCCGCTGTGGAACCGTATGACGCGCCCCATGCGCGAGATGACGCTGCTCTACATCGCCATCACTGCCGTCGCAGTCGGCATCTATCTAATGGCGGGGGACGAAATTTTCCCTGCGCTGATTCTTGCACTCTTTACAATCTCATCGGGCGCAGGGCCAATGACGGGCGGTCTGCCGCCAACACCCACCCTCATGCTCGGTGCGGGGCTCGTCGCCCTGCTCTCGGCGCTGCCCCTCCTCACGCTCTGGCAGCTCCTGCACCGCAGATCGGGCGCGATGCTCACACGCCACATGGAGCTGCGCTCCTTCTTCCTGCTCTTTCTCGCAGCGGGAACGCTACTCGTCATACCGCCCCTCCTGCACGGCACGCAGCCGCTCGCACAGGCACTCGGCTACAGCTTTTTCTACGCGATCTCCTTTCTCTCGACGAACGGGCTCATGCTGCAGGAGGAGGTTCCATTTCACAGTGGTGCAACGCTGCTGCTCATCCTGCTCGCCATCATCGGCGGCTGCATGGGCTCTGCGGCGGGTGGCTTTCGCATATCGCGCGTCCTCGTCCTCGTCTCTCTCGCGTGGACGGAGCTGCTGCGCACCCTGCACCCGCGCATGGTGCTTGCCGTACGGCAGGGCGGCGAGGTCGTTCCCCTGCACTCTGCGGGGCGCATTCTCGTGCTCGCATTCTTCTTTGCTGCCGTCTTTTCGATCAGCAGCCTCCTCATCGCACTCGCAGGTCTGCCCCCCATCGAGACAATCGCGCTGACCGTCTCGTGTCTCACGACCACCGGCGGCGTATCCTCCCTCACGGATCTCAGTACCGTCGCAGCTCTGCCCATCTGGACAAAACTCATCTGCGCCCTGCTGATGATCCTCGGGCGCATCGAGATCTTCGCATTCTTCCTCCTCCTCGGCGGACTCTTCGAGGATACGGGGCACAGGTGGTAGAACGCTATGAATATCTACACGGTCAACTACATTCTCTCGCGCCTCTCGTTCGCTATGGCGGGCGCACTCGTGATTCCGCTCGTCCTTGCCATTGCAGGCGATGAGCCGAGCCGCGAGGCGTTCATGCTCTCCGTCCTCGTCAGTGCATTCGTGGGCGTGGGCTTTCGCCGCTACGGGCGGCGCGCCGAGGAACTGACGGCGCGCGAGGGCATTGCCATCACGGCATTCGGCTGGTTCACGGGAACATTCCTCGGTATGCTCCCCTATCTCCTCGGCAATTATCTTGGCTTTCTCGACGCGCTCTTTGAAAGCATCTCGGGCTTTACGGGTACGGGCGCGACCGTCTTCGACGCGCTCGGCAGTCTGCCGTACAGCATCCTGTTCTGGCGCATGATGACGGCGTGGATCGGCGGTCTCGGCATCATCGTTATCTTCATTGCGCTCCTGCCGCAGTCCGGCGCGAGCACGATCTATATGTATAACGCCGAGGGCGCAGGGCCGACGACGGATCGCGTCATGCCGCGCCTGCGTGACATGACGATGGCACTCTTTAAAATCTACCTCGTATTCACGGCGGTGACGACGGGCATCTTCATGCTTTGCGGCGTGGATTTCTCCGTCGCCGTCACGCACGCGATGTCCACCATCGGAACGTGCGGCTTCTCGACCTATGACGACAGCACGATGCACTTTCACAGCCTCGCATTCG
>ERZ772957.2143-NODE-2143-length-11722-cov-4.626725_pt1 | contig 11722 bp, 10 predicted proteins | sample MGYA00580682_ERZ772957 | MGnify/ENA primary metagenome ERZ772957 (study PRJEB29015, sample SAMEA2737921) | human oral metagenome | biome: human oral; feature: human-associated habitat; material: dental | place: China | collected 2025 ...
TCTTGTTTGCCCATTGAATCCCGAGGAAACAGCAGTAAGTGATTCTTTAACTAACTTTCGAACTTCTTTTGAGTTATCTAAATGCCATTCCTCCATATTAGGATAACAACCAGTCTGAACCTCTACGAATCTTTCCTTATTCCTTACACTTCCCAGTTGGGCTACCAGGAACCCTAATCCTTCTTTTTCTAATTTTTCTGCAACATTTTCAACAGCAGAGTTGTTATTAGAAACAACAAGAATTGACTTTTTCTGTACTAACAAATTAGATACAATATTAAGAATGGTTTGTGTTTTCCCAGTTCCTGGAGGACCTTGTATAATACTTGCCTGATGTGTCAAAGCTGCTTCAATAGCCTTCTTCTGACTTGCATTACAACCAAAAGGATAATATACCAATTGTGGCAAACGATAAGTAGCCAACTTAGTTTTATTACCTAAGTACTGAGCCAGTGGTACATTATCTCTTTTCAAATCAATAAGTTCATACTGCTTGGAAAGAATACTCTCCTCATCTTCTGTTAGCAAACCTGTTTCGTCAGCTAGTTTTTGTAGATAGTCCCATGTTGAGCCACCACACACATCTATTGGTGTACGTGTCACATAAACATTTCTTCCATCAAGATTTTCTGAGTATCCATTACAATATGTCACACGATAAAAAGTGTACTGTTTGTCTGAAAATTTAAGTAATTCTACAGCATCTGTTATACGTTTATTATCAACATATAACCCTTTTTCATGAAGATTAATCGCTTCTCGTTCCGATGCTCGTATTTGCTTTCACCATGTGTAAGATAAAGTATACGTGCTCTATTATATTGAAATATACGAGGAGAATTTGAAAAGCGAATCATCCAATTTCCATTATCAACTCTCTTTATAGAACCAACTTGCTCTGTGATAAACATGTTCTTGTCACCACGTCGTTCTAAATCAACAATCATGCATTGTTTAGCATCCATATCTATATATCCTTAGGTAAAAATCTATTATCGCTTCAATAGTTTTACAACTTTCCTATTTGAAAGTGCAAATATACTATAAGTATTTTGAAACAAAGTAGTAAAGTTTATTTTTATTTTCAAGTAAGACCATTGTGGGTATATCTGCAGTATAAAACTTTAATCTTCAAAGCATTGAGTTTGCAACAGTTTATCATTTAAATACAAGATAAATATAGTAATTAGGCGATTTTTTAGGTTCTTCCGTTAAATGCGCAGACACTTTTCGTATAGCTTTTACAGAAAAACGAAGTAATTCATTAAACAAAAACATAGCTAAGGTAGTCAACTGTTTATCCTATTATCAGCCTCTGACATGGAAAACCTTTTTATTTTAAGACTTCGGAAATCTACAAGCAAGGTCTGAAAAATCATTACATATTTTCAAATAAAAGCTCTATAAATAACGGCAAAAACACACACAAAAGATAGGTTTATAAATATAAGGAAATCAATTAGTTATAAAGCAATAAAGTAAAAGGTGCTTACTTGGACTTCAAAAGGGCGTTAGTAAGGGTCTTAAAGGGCACCTATTGCAAGTCAATTGGGCGTCTTTTAGAAGCCAAAAGAGCATGTATTGATTTCGAATTGCATGAAAATAGCTTACAAATATCTATCGATACAAGAACAAGTTGTTTATAAAAGATGGATAGATATGATAATTGATAGATATTTAACCCAAATTGATCATTAGAGCCTAAAAGGCTTTAGATTATATAAAAAGGTGTATGCAACCTTTTTTTTATCTAATATTATAGAAGATAGAATGGCATCAAAACAATTCTCACAAACCTATCTTATATATCAAAACTCGCACCTTCTTGTGTCAGGAAAGTATTAGGAAATATTTCTTTAGCTTCATCTAATAGCTGCTGTTCATTACCATAACGTGCTGAGTAATGCCCTAAAAGAAGTTTCCCTGCAGCCGCATCCCGAGCTACCTGTGCTGCTTGCTGCGATGTACTGTGCCAATAAAGACGAGCACGATCAGTATCTTGCGCTGCGTAAGTACTTTCATGATAAAGCGTACTTACATCTTTTACAAGATTATGGAGGGTTTTAATGTATCGCGTATCAGAGCAATAAGCATAGCTACGAGCAGGTGCAGCAGGAGTTGTCAGTTTACTATTAGGAATCACATCACCCTCTGGCGTTACCCAATCAGCCCCAGCCTTTATATTATTAATCTGACTGATAGGAATATGATAAAAGTCTATCATGTCACGACGGATATGTGGTAGCGTTGGTTTCTCACGAAACAGATAACCACAACAATCAATACGGTGCTGCAAAGGGATTGTTTCAACCGTCAGACTCCTATCTTCATAAACCACCTTATTCTGCTTTGTATCAACAGCATGGAACACTACCTCGAACTCTAAACCCTGACAAAAAAAGTTCAGTATCTGGTCAAGAATAGGCTCAAAAGCAGCGGGAGCGTAGATATGTAACGGAGCCGTACGCCCTGTCATACCAAAGGTTGAAATCATACCAGGCAAGCCAAAGCAATGATCACCATGCAAGTGGCTAATAAAAACAGCAATAATCTTTGAGAAATGTATGCGCGACCGACGAAGTTGTATCTGTGTTCCTTCTCCGCAATCAATCATAAAAAGCTTCTCCCTAAGCTCAACAACTTGGGAAGAAGCATTATGTTGCAAAGTTGGTAACGCACTACCGCAACCAAGAATATGTACTTTGAATGGTTCCATATAGACTACCCCATGTCTTCTCATTCCACCCTTTTAAGGGAGGAATGAAAAGATTCGTTTTCTAATAATAGTCGTCACATTCTCTTTAAAGAGAGTATAGCGAAGAACTTACTTACCCCTTGTAAAGACAAAAAGTCCCGATTTATTCTCTAATGACAATGTGTCCGCGCCAAGGCTTTCTACATCAAAGGTGTCTTTTGACAGAATCAGCTTACCATTCCATATTTTCCATGCTGTCCATGGATTCTTCTCAGACTGCAAGCTTGATGTAACGCTTCCTCCTTCTTTTATCTCAAAGTTGCGATCAAGACTACTCCAGTTACCTAACAAAGAGGTAAGATTAATCGCTGAACGCATAAAGTTATCACCATACTCTTTATAACCAATAATGGCAAATCGGTCACCATTAATCTTTCCACCTTTAACAACTTCAAATGTATCATTTGGGTTTACAAGATATTCAAGTGTGTCACCATGATCGGTAAGCAGGACTATAGAGTTCATACCACCATCCACCATCGTACCATAGATAGTACTATCGTTTGTGGCTACAGAGTCCTCAGCCTCTTCAGTTTCAGACATCATAGACTTAGGTTTGCTATCCTTACAAGAGATTACTACTGCAAGAATAAACAAAGACATGATAAAATAAAAGGTTCTTTTCATATTTACACTCCTTAATTTTTATCGTAATTTTAATTGTTAGCAGCCTTAGCTTGATTCCATAACTCATCCATTTCAGAAAGAGTTAATTCTTTTATCGTAACTCCCTTTGCCTTAGTAGCTTCCTCAATATATTTAAATCGCTTGATAAACTTCTGATTCGTGTGTTCAAGAGCATTATCAGGATTCAAATGATAGAGGCGTGCTGCATTAATAAGAGAGAATAAAAAGTCGCCAAGTTCTTCTGTTGAACGTTGCTTATCCTCCTTCATCAGCTCGTTCTTCAGCTCTTCTAATTCTTCATATACCTTATCCCAGACCTGCTCTTTCTCTTCCCAATCAAAACCAACATTGCGTGCCTTGTCTTGGATGCGGTAAGCCTTAATAAGACTTGGCAGTGAATTGGGCACACCAGAGAGTACCGAAGTGTTTCCGTCACGTTCACGTTGCTTGCGCTGTTCCCATGTTGATTCTACCTGAGAAGCAGTATTAGGAGTTGTCGACGGTGCGTTCTTAGCAACCTGTTCTTCTTCATCTTTGTAAACTACTTGTCCTGCAGCATTAACTACCATATCAGAACGTGTCACACTCCAACCCGTCCAATCGATAAAATCATGTCGAAACATAAGTTTGTCGGATTGCGCATTGCAGACATCAGCAACATCGAAGTCCCCCTTTTCTTCACCCAATATAGAATAGAAGATAACATGTTCCATGACGTCTCCGAGCTCTTTACAGATATTCTTTGAGTCATTTTTTAAGAGCGCATCAGCCAATTCAAAGGTCTCTTCAATCGTATTGGGACGGAGGCTTTCATTAGTCTGTTTACTATCCCATGGACACTCCTTTCGAAGTCGTTCTTGAATGTCTAAAAGTCGGGAAAAAGCTTTCAGTTTATCTTCTTTAGTATGCAAAGTCTTGATGTTTAAAGTTAAACATAAACGTTAAAGTACTCATCAGTGTACTATTATTGATGCAAAGATACGCTTTTTAGGCGGATTTTTTGTACTTTTGCATCGTAATTTTAAAGATAATAAAGAAATAATAATATACGAGACAATGGAATTAGCAAGCAAGTATGATCCACAAGTAGTGGAATCAAAATGGTACCAGTATTGGCTGGACAACAAGCTTTTCAGTTCTAAGCCTGATGGCCGCGAGCCTTACACTGTGGTTATTCCTCCACCAAACGTAACGGGTGTGCTTCACATGGGCCACATGTTGAACAACACGATACAAGACATCTTGGTAAGACGTGCCCGCATGGAAGGTAAGAATGCATGCTGGGTACCGGGTACTGACCACGCAAGTATTGCTACAGAAGCAAAGGTTGTGAACCGCCTCGCAGAGCAAGGTATAAAGAAGACTGACCTCACTCGTGAGCAGTTCCTTGAGCATGCATGGGATTGGACACACGAACATGGTGGCATTATCCTCAAGCAGTTGCGTCGACTTGGTTGCTCATGTGATTGGGATCGTACTGCTTTCACCATGGACGATACTCGTAGCAAGAGTGTTATCAAGGTATTCTGCGACCTCTACAAGAAGGGCTACATCTATCGTGGTGTACGCATGGTTAACTGGGATCCACAGGCTCAGACGGCTCTTTCTGACGAAGAAGTAATCTACAAGGATGAGCATTCTAAGCTTTATCACCTTAAATACTATGTTGCTGAAGAAGACCAAGCAAAGGTTGAACGCAAGGATGAAGGTAACGTCATGCATAAGGATGCGAAGGGTTACTATGCTGTTGTTGCGACCACTCGTCCAGAGACAATCATGGGTGACTCAGCTATGTGTATCAACCCAGAGGACGTTAAGAACACATGGTTGAAGGGTCTTCATGTTATCGTTCCATTGGTAAATCGTGTGATTCCAGTTATTGAAGACACCTATGTTGATATCCAGTTCGGTACTGGTTGTTTGAAGGTTACACCTGCTCACGACGTTAACGACCATGCACTTGGCTTGAAACACGGTTTGGAAACTATTGATATCTTCAACGATAATGGTACAATCTCTGAGGCTGCTGGCCTGTATGTTGGTCAGGACCGTATGGATGTACGTAAGCAGATATCAAAGGATTTGGAAGCTGCAGGCCTCATGGAGAAGGTTGAGGACTATGATAATAAAGTCGGATACTCAGAGCGTACACACGTACCTATTGAGCCAAAGCTGTCTACACAATGGTTCTTAAAGATGCAGCACTTTGCTGATATCGCCCTTTCTCCTGTTATGGATGATGATATTGAGTTCTATCCAAAGAAATATAAGAATACTTACCGCCACTGGTTAGAGAACATTAAGGACTGGTGTATCAGCCGTCAGTTGTGGTGGGGTCATCGTATTCCTGCTTACTACTTCAAGGATGCTGAAGGCAAGAATGCAACTGTTGTAGCAGAAACGACTGAGGAAGCATTGAAGCTGGCACAGGAAATTAATCCTTCAGTAACAGCTGCCGACCTTGAACAAGAGAGCGATTGTATGGATACTTGGTTCTCAAGTTGGTTGTGGCCAATCTCTGTCTTCGATGGAATCAACAACCCTGACAACGAAGAAATCAACTACTACTACCCTACCAGCGACCTTGTTACAGGTCCAGATATTATCTTCTTCTGGGTAGCACGTATGATTATGGCAGGCTATGAGTATCGTGGTAAGTTCCCATTCAAGCATGTTTACTTCACGGGTATCGTACGTGATAAGCTCGGTCGAAAGATGAGTAAGAGTCTTGGTAACTCACCAGACCCAATCATGCTCATCGAGAAGTATGGTGCTGACGGTGTCCGTATGGGTATGATGCTCTCTGCACCTGCAGGCAACGACATCCTCTTCGACGAGACACTTTGTGAGCAAGGACGTAACTTCAACAATAAGATTTGGAATGCCTTCCGCCTCGTTCAAGGTTGGGAGACAACTGATGCTGAGCAGCCATTGGCAAACAAGATTGCTGTTGAATGGTTCGAAGCGAAGTTGAAGGAAGTAAATGCAGAGATGAACGAGCAGTTCAAGAGCTATCGTATTTCAGAGGCTTTGATGACTGTTTACCGCCTCTTCTGGGACGAATTCTCAAGCTGGTACTTAGAGATGATTAAGCCAGAATATGGCAAGCCAATCGACAAACTTACCTACGAAGCAACCCTTAAATTCTTCAATTCACTCTTGAAGATGTTGCATCCATTCATGCCTTTCATTACTGAGGAGTTGTGGCAGCACATCTATGAGCGCAAGGATAACGAGAGCATCATGCGTGACGAACTCAAACTTGACGCACCAAGCAAGGAGGAGTTGAAGCTCATCGAGGCTATTGAGCAGGTTAAGGCGATTGTCAGCGGTGTGAGAACCGTACGCAACCAGAAGAACATTGCTCCAAAGGTTGAGCTCGACTTGAACATAATCGGTCAGAACAACTACGAGGCTTATAACAGTGTAATCGCTAAGATGGCTAACTTAAAGACTATTGAAGTGGTAACAGAGAAGAGTGGTGACGCATCAGGTTTCATGGTTGGTACCGATAGTTTCGCAGTTCCAGTGGGCGACTTGATTGACGTTGCAGCTGAGATTGAGAAGCAGGAGAAGGAGCTCAAGCATCTTGAAGGCTTCCTCACAGGTATCAAGAAGAAACTCTCAAACGAGAAGTTCGTAGCAAATGCACCTGAAGCTGTTATCGAACGTGAGCGCAAGAAGCAGAGTGACTCTGAAGAGAAGATTGCCGCATTGAAAGCAAGTCTTGAAGAGTTGAGAAAGAAGTAATCTATAATCTCTTTGGCTAATGGGTTCATTAGCCAAAGCGTTTTAGTACATATAAAAATAAAGAGGAATGCCTTTGCGTTCCTCTTTATTTGTTTTTATTCATAATCATCTACCACATTATTAATAAAGTCCATCATAGGCTTACCTGTCTTACAGATATGTTCTAACTGCTCAACCCAGCCATCGCCCTCAAAGAAGTCATCAGGCACAGACACCCAACAGCAATAATCCTTCATTCGAAGATACTGAAGATACTCATAATCTTTTGGGAATCCCTTTGGAACAGTCTTTAAAGCTGCAAGTCCAAAGCCTCTCTTACTGACTTTATCGTCGGTCCATTCACCTTCATTAGGTCGTCCGAACAAATTAAGAAAGTCCTCATTCTCTACATCTTTACGCCATTCATCAATGTTCGCCATGATTTCATTGCGACATGAAGTCAATATATTCGTAGGCAACCAATAGCAACCCACAGCTACCAAGCAGTTCCCTGGCTGAAGATGTATATAATAACCGCCACGCAACGCTTTTCTACCACTTGCACAGATGTATGCACCCAAGTGGCGTTTATACGGACTCTTATCAGGTGAGAAACGTATGTCACGATAGAAGCGATAGGTACAATCCTTTGCCGTCAAGTGTGAAACCTCATCATCAAAGGTTGCCAAACAAGATATTATTTGGTCAACTCCGTTCTCGAAATCAGCCTTCACCGCATCGTATTCAGCCTTATGCTCCTGAAACCATTGCTTATTATTGTTCGCAGCAATACCTTTCAAGAAGTGCATTATCTTCTTTGTATTCATAATTCTTCCTATATTATATCCTTTTAAACTTTTACCTTTTCCGTTTTTTACAACTTACTATTCTCCAACAACTTTGGACATATATCATCAAACGGACAATGCTCGCAATCAGGCTTAGCACTCTTGCAAACATAACGTCCATGAAGCAATATCCAATGGTGGGCATCCGAGACCTCCTCTGTAGGGATATTCTTCATCAGATAATCCTCAACCTTACGAGGCGTGTTGGCTGTTGAAGGAACCAATCCCAGACGATGACTGACACGATAGACATGCGTATCGACAGCAAGTGTTGGCTTACCAAACCACACTGCTTGAATAACATTTGCCGTCTTACGCCCTACTCCCGGAAGTGTAACGAGTGCATTAGGGTCAGAAGGTACCTCACCATCAAATTTCTCAACCAACATCTTCGACATCTCAACTAAATGTTTTGCCTTTGAATTGGGATAAGAAACACTCTTCACATACTCAAATATCTCATCGGCTGTGGCCTCTGCCATCGCCTTTGCATCAGGATAATGACGAAACAATTCTGGTGTTATCGCATTGATTCGCTTATCCGTACACTGAGCAGAAAGGAGTGTTGCACAAAGAAGTTGGAAGGCTGAACCAAAATTTAGCTCAGTCGAAACATGCCCAACATTCTTGCGAAAATAACTCAGTGCATAATCATATCTTTCTTTTCTTGTCATCTTTTTATAGTATAGTACAGCATTAAATAAACAGCTCAGCCAATTATCTCAGCCAATAAAACCTTATTTTCTTTCTTTTATTACGATATTATTTCCCACAACAACAATAGCTTGCTGATTTGTAATAATCTTCAAGGGCAGATGGCTATTCTTGTTGACAACTTCCCGTGCAGCCTTTTCAAAAGGATAACTATCGAAATGTACGACAGGATAGAATCCAACAATGCCAAGACCTACAAAGTCCTCCACCCCTGATGTCAGCGAATAACAATCATCCATATCCTTTGCATATTCAACGTTGGGAGCAAGTATCATCGCTCCAGCAGATTCCCCAATATATAGTTTTCCTTGCTCCACCTGCTCTATGATATACTTGTCGGCACCTGTTTTCCTCAATTCCTGCAAGAGAAAAAACGTGTTGCCACCCGATACATAGATACAGTCACAATTTGTCAGGACCTCTTCCATTTCATTCTTACTGCATTGAGTAATTTCCAATTCCTTGACGATAAGTCCAAGAGAATCAAGTGCCACCTTGGCATCTTCCACATACTGTGTATACTCTTCATGAATGCTTGCTGTAGGGATAAATGCTACAGTTTTGCCTCTCAACGGAACTGAAACGGATTCGGATAAAATTGAAGCAACATCAGCAAAAGATGAACATAAAAAGATTTTCTTCATTGATATATTATGTTTTAGAACTTCCCTATCATTAGTACTGTAAACAGTTTGGACAGGAATAAAAATAAGTATTATAATTAAGAATATTATAAATCTATACCTCATACATTTCATGTTTAATACTGCAAAGTTACTAAAAACTAACAGATTATTTGGTGCTTTCCGAAACTTAATGTAATTTTGCATCATAAATAAAAACAAATCAATTATGATAACTCCAATGATAGGACTGATTGCACTGCTTATCATCGCATTGATTGGCTGGGTAGTCGCAGAACTTAAAGACAAGTGTGTTACATTCGTTCACTCTGAAGAAGAGGCTGAGGGCGAGGAAGAAATGAGAGAAGCTTACGAAGCACATGGTGGCAGAGAGCTGAATCTGAAAGACTTGCTTGCACATAACAGTACGAACGGCTACAAGTCTATCTAAGATTAATAGCAAATAACATAAAAGACGGGAATGGTATGGTTGTATCATTCCCGTCTTCTTTATATTATATAATGTGGGATTAATCCTTAGAAGTTGGTTTTTATAGGAGTAAAACACTTATAGCTGATTTGAAAAATCATTACACAAAAAGAGAGGAAAGAAGCTTCTTCTACCTTGGAAACATCAAAAAAGACTGCATTCATAACCATCAGGTTATCAAAGAGTTGCAAAAGAACATTATAAAAGGTGCTTAATTGCATTGCAAAAGGGCGTTAGTTGCATGGCAACTAACGCCCTTTTAGACCTCAATTAACGCCCAATTGGAACGCAATTAAGCATCTTTTAATTTCAAAGTCGTGAATTTATTTTACAATATTCCACCTTGTAGGACATCAACACTATGATATACTCTCTATCAAGAGCCATATATTAAGTAAGGTGACGATACCCGCCAACGAGTAAAGGAAGACCATATTCAACTTACTATTGGCATACTTACCCATCACACGCTTGGAAGATGTCAGACCCACTTGTAAGAAAACGGTGAAAGGAAGTTGAACAGAAAGGAACATCTGTGAGACAATCAATCCCTTAAATGGGTCACCAATAAAGAATATCATCAGAAGGGCAATACCTAATGAGAGGACAATTCCAGCAATAGAGTGCGTATCTTTTGCATTATATGACTCACCAAAAAGTCCAGAGAAGATACTACCCGCAGCCATTCCACTGGTTATCGTACTTGAAATACCCGCCAAAAGTAAGGCAATAGCAAATATATTCGCAGCATTATTACCCAAAAGTGGCTGTAGCATTGCTTGCGCCTGAGACAGTTCATCAACGTGCTGACCATGAGAGAAGAACGTACTTGCTGCCAAGAGAATCATCGCAGAGTTGATAGCCCAACCCACAATCATTGAGAAAAGAGTGTCGACAAACTCATACTTTAACATGTGACGGATACGTTCGTCACCCTCCAAATAGATCTCACGACTCTGTACAATCTCAGAGTGAAGGAAAAGATTATGAGGCATCACAACCGCTCCCAACACACTCATAATAATCAAGAGAGAACCTTGTGGGACTGTTGGAACGAATGCTCCCTCAATAGCTGCAGACCAATGAATATCAACGAGAAAGAGTTCATAGACAAACGAAAGACCTATCATTGACACAAAGCCAATGATGGCACGTTCCATCTTCTTATAGCTATTCGTAAAAAGCATTATCAACACAGCCACTGTTGTTAAGACAGAGCCTGTAGGAATACTAATGCCAAAGAGCATTTGTAGTGCAATAGCACCACCAAGAATCTCTGCTAAAGAGGTAGAGATACTGGCAAGAATTGCACTCAAGATGATAGGACGACCTATCCACTTGGGGGCATACTTAACTGCAGCCTCACTGAGACAGAGTCCTGTCACAATTCCAAGATGGGCAACATTATGCTGTAAAGCTATAAGCATGATTGTCGAAAGGGTTACTACCCATAACAATGCATAGCCATACTCTGAACCAGCAGCAAAGTTACTTGCCCAGTTTCCTGGGTCGATAAAGCCTACGGTCACCAACAAACCGGGACCAATAAACTTAAATATATCTAAGGCACCCAACACACGTGGGTGGTCCTTACGTTGTAGTTCTTTTAATATATTCTTCATTCTAATTAAGTTTTATGCAAAGTTACAATATCTATATGACAAACTACAAGATGATAAGAGAATATTGAAAAAAATACAAACAATTAGGTAGGTGGATTTAAGGAAAGTTCTTTTCAAGCTAAATGTGTAATATTACCATATACTATACTCCAATAAAACGAATAACAAAAGATTGGTACTAAGCGTTAAAATGTACTTTGAATGGTCACAATAACACCTAAGTTTAAATCAGAAAGTCGCTTAAAAGAACTATAAAGAAAAATATAATATTAATTTTAAGATATCTAAAACGCATAAAAATAATATTGTAAATA
>ERZ772957.2144-NODE-2144-length-11722-cov-3.398046_pt1 | contig 11722 bp, 11 predicted proteins | sample MGYA00580682_ERZ772957 | MGnify/ENA primary metagenome ERZ772957 (study PRJEB29015, sample SAMEA2737921) | human oral metagenome | biome: human oral; feature: human-associated habitat; material: dental | place: China | collected 2025 ...
AGGTCGCCGTCCTGGGCTGCGCGGAGAAGATCGTGGCCCAGCCCGGCATGAAGCGCTTCCCCCAGCTGCTCAGGATGTTTCCCCGGTTCACGGAGGTCGTGGACCCCGGCTCCTTCGACAAGGTCAACGTCGAGGAGCTGATGAAGGCGGCGCCGGATCTCGTCCTCGTGGGGGTCAGCTCCAAGAAGGGAAACAGGCTGATCGAGGAGGCCGGAATGCCTACCTATACGATGCTCATCGGTTGGGCGGCGGTGGACAAGCTGAAGCAGGAGTTTCTGAACCTGGGCACGATCCTGGGCCGGGAGGCGGAGGCCAGGAGGCTCGTGGACTACTGGAACGAAAAACTGGGATGGGTGGAGACCCTGGTGGGGCGCGTCCCGGAGGAAGAGCGCAAGGTGGTCTACTACACCGGAAAGACCATCACGAAGGCGAGTGCCAGCGATTGGGGATGGCACTGGATTCGCGGCTCCGGCGGCATCTGCGCCCTGGAGGAGACCCCGAAGGGCGAGATCGGCGTCGAGCAGGTCATGCGGATCGACCCGGACATCATCGTGACCCAGCAGGGAAACGGGACGGCCGATATCCTGGAGGACCCCAGGATACAGGACCTCAAGGCCGTCAAAAACAAGGCCGTCCACGAGTGTCCCATCGGAGCCTTCTGGTGGGACCGCCCCTCTCCGGAGTCCCCGTTGGGCTTCATGTGGCTGGCCAAGCTGCTCTATCCGGATTATACCCGGGAGATCGACCTAGAAAAGGAGACCCGGGAGTTTTTCAGGGAGTTCTATCGCTATGAGCTGACGGACGAGGAGTACCGCTCGTTCTTCGGCAGGGAGCCCGCCCTTTGAGTCTCCGTTTGGGGTACGGGGCGCGCGCACTGCCGTGGCCCGTGCGCTGTTGAGTCGTGCGAGCGTTGGAAGGTGAGGGAACGGACATGCTGGAAGCCTCCGGCGGAGGGCGTTATTTTACGGTCAAGCTGGGCCTGCTCTATCTGCTCATCCTCGCGGGCGGAATCCTCGCCTTTCGGGTCGGCCGTTTCGCGATCTCCCCCACCACCCTGGCGGAGATCGTCCTCTCGCGCCTCGGGATGGCGGCCCCGAACGGGGACCCGACGCTCGAGACCGTCGTCCTGAGCGTGCGCCTGCCCCGCATCCTGCTGGCGATCCTGACGGGGGGCGCCATCGGCTACGCCTTCGCACGACAGGAGATCACGGTGATGGTCCTGGGCGGCATCGTCGTCTCGAGCCTCTTCCAGGCGCTCCTCTCCATACTCAAGACAATGGCGGACACGGACAATGTCCTTCCATCCATCACCTTCTGGCTGATGGGGAGCCTGGGGCGGGGCTCCAATCAGGACGTCCTGGTCCTGCTGCCGTTCCTGGCGGCCTCCCTGCTCCTCCTGTTCCTCTTTCGCTACTCCATCAACGCCCTGGCCGCGGGCAACGAGGAGGCGGCCGCCCTGGGTGTGAACGTGGGGCTGGTCAAGGCGGTCGTCATCCTAGCCTCGACCCTGATGACGGTCGTCTCGGTCAGCATCTGCGGCATCGTCGGATGGGTCGGCATGGTCGTGCCGCACATCGCCCGTCTGCTGGTGGGGGCCGACTACTCGCGGCTCCTCGCGACCTCGTTCGGTGTCGGCGCCCTCTTCCTGCTCGGGATGGACACGATCGTCCGGGGCATCCCTGGGGTGGAGCTGCCGCTGGGTGTGCTGACGGCCCTGGTGGGGACCCCCATCTTCGTGGTCCTGCTCTCCCGGGTCCGCAAGGGGTGGCTCTAGTGCTGGAGGCGCAGGAGGTCGGATTTCACTATCGTCGCGGCGGTCCAACCGTGCTGGAGGAGATATCCTTCACCCTGCCCGCGGGGCGCGTGATGTGCCTGCTGGGCCCGAACGGCACCGGGAAGACCACGCTGCTCCGCTGTCTGCTGGGCCTGCTGCGGCCGGACGAGGGGCGGTTCCTCTGGGACGGGCGGGATCTGTCCGCTCTGACGCGCCGTGCCCGCGCCCGCCTGATGGCCTACGTGCCGCAGTCCTCGGCCCTGACCTTTCCGTACGAGGTCCAGGAGGTCGTGCTGATGGGGCGGGTCGCGCACCTGGGGCTCGGGAACGCCCCGGGCCGCGAGGACCGGCGGAAGGCGGCCCTGGCCATGGAGCGCCTGGAGATAGGACACCTGAGGGGCCACGTGTTCCAACATCTGAGCGGGGGCGAAAGGCAGATGGTGCTGATGGCGAGGGCTCTGGCCCAGGAGGCGCGGCTTCTGGTGCTGGACGAGCCCACCGCGAACCTCGACTTCGGCAACCAGGTACGGGCGCTTGGGACGATACGGGGCCTCGCCCGGCAGGGCTACGCCGTGCTGATGACCTCCCACTCGCCGGACCACGCCTTTCTCACCGTCCACGAGGTGCTTCTGCTGAAGGACGGCGCCGTGTTCGCGCGGGGGGCACCGGACGAGGTCATCGACGACGCGGTTCTGTCCGGGCTCTACGGAACTCCAACCGTCGTCGCCCATGCGCCCGTCGCCGGAGGCGGGTGCGTGAAGGTCTGCGTCCCCGTCCTGGATGACGGGGAGAATTCCGGCGTTGGAAACGATGTGGTGAACGGAACCCAAAATGAAGGAGGAATAGTATCATGAGGATTGGAAGGAACATGAGGAAGTTTGTACTGCGGTTGGGAGTTTTGTCGTTCTGCCTGGCGCTTGCCGTATCGGTCGGCAGTGGCCCCGTGTTTGCGCCCCGGATGGCGCTGGCCGCGGATGCGGCGTCGGCCGACGTCAGGACGGTCGTCGACATGGCGGGGTGGTCCGTCGTGCTTCCGGCGGAGATTCACCGCATCGGGACCCTGGGCTCGATCGGGGTCCTGAACGCGTTCGTGGAGCTGATGGGTGACGGAAGCAAGATTTACAACCAGATGTCCGCCGGCTTCACCAAGACCGATCGGTGGAAGATGCAGTATCAGTTCGCCCCCCAGATCGCGAATGGCCCACTGTTCGAGGACGCCAACAGGGAGCTGCTGCTGGAGAACATCCTCCAGGCCCGGACCGACGTGTGCTTCGCGATGACGAAGGAGACCGCCCAGGTGCTGGAGCGGAACGGGGTCGCCTGCGTCTATCTGGAATGGAAGAACGTCGACGACGTGAAGAAGGCCGTAACCCTGATGGGCGAGGTGCTGAACAAGAAGGAGACGGCGGACGCCTACATCGCCTATTTCGACGAGAAGCTCGCCCAGGCCGCCTCCCTGACGTCCGGCATCCCGGAGAAAGACCGGCTGAAGGTGCTCTACGGCGACCCCGTGGGGTTCACGCAGCCGCACATCATCGCGGAATGGTGGATACGGGAGGCGGGCGGCATCAGCGTCACCGACGACGGGCGGTCGTCCGGCGAGAGGCGGACCTACACCCTGGAGGACCTGCTGCTCTGGAACCCCGACGTGATCGTCGCCAACACCGCCAGGCAGATCGAGGAGATGCGGGGGAACCCCAACTACCGCGGGGTCGCCGCCGTGAAGAACGGCAGGTGCTTCGTCATCCCCACCGTGGCGCACGTCTGGGGCAACCGGACGGTGGAGCAGCCCCTGGTCGTCCTCTGGATGATGAACAAGCTCTATCCCGAGCTCATGCCCGAGGCGACCTTGAGGGAGGAAATCCGCAGGTTCTACTCCACCTTCTTCCTGTACGACATGAGCGACGCGCAGATATCGGAGATCGTCGACGGAAAGTGATTCAGGCGAGAGCCGGGCAGGGGGCCGGAGCGGCCCCCTGCCTTGCTCATGACGTTTTGAGATTGGAGTCTTTCGTGTCGGGAGGTCGATAGGCGTGACGGACGTGCTGTTGAAGGATACCGTAGCGGCCGTGCGGGGCCGCCTTGGCGGCGAGCTGGATGGGATGACCGTCGAGCGCGCCGTGCTGGGAATCTTCTTCACGGGGGTCAAGCTCAGCGACGGACATGGCGGGCTCTCCTTCACACCGGTCAAGGAGATTCCCCAGGCGGTCTGCTGTCCCAGCTCCGCCCGGGAGATGCCCCTGTCCGGCAAACTGCGGGGGCGTCCCGTCGGCGCTTTCCTGGACGACCTCTCCTGCGGGAACGTCCTGCGCGAGGCACTGGGGGTCGCGGTCCTCAACGCCCTGAGCGCCGCCTGCTGGGACCGGATGCCCTCGAAGCCCTATGAGCTGTCCCTGGGAAAGGACGCGTTCGACGACGTCGAGCTGCCGAGGGGCGGCTGCGCGGTCGTGGTCGGGGCGCTGGTCCCGATGCTGAAGCGCCTTTTGGCGGAGTCGGTCGATTTCCGGGTGCTGGAGCGGGACCCGAGAACCCTCAAGGAACGCGAGATGCCCCACTACGTTCCGGCCGATCGGGCGTCCGAGGTGGTGCCGCAGGCGGACCTCCTGGTCGTGACGGGGACGACCGTCCTCAACGGCACCCTGTCCGGCCTGCTGGAGATGGCGCGGCCGGACGCCCGTGTCGTCGTGGCGGGACCGACGGCGAGCATGCTTCCCGAGGCCTTTTTCGAGCGAGGGGTCGACGTCCTGGGCAGGGTTCTGGTGACCCGACCAGACGAGCTGCTGGACATCGTCGCCGAGGGCGGCTCCGGCTACCATTTCTTCGGGCGCTACGCGGAGCGCATGGTGATCCGCAGGCCCAGGCCCTGAGCGAGGCTTTACCCCTCCGCATCCCCCTTGCCGGACACTTCATGACCCGCCGAGGCCGCTGAGGCCGAGGGGAGCATCCCGCCCGGCAGCATGGCCCTGAGCCGGTCGGTCACGACCGCACCCAAGAAGCACTTGATGAGGTCCCCCGGAAGAGGGAGCAGAAAGCAGTAATAGAACAGGGCCCTGACCCCGAAGGGGGTCTCGAGGTAATAGTTGGCGATGGGGTAGTAGTAGGCCATCCCCAGGGCATAGAGCACCGCCAGGTTCGTCAGGCCGGCGAGCATCCAGGTTCTCATCCCCGGCCTCAGGCGCTCGGTGACGAAGCCTGCGGCCCATGCCCCGGCGATGAAGCCGACGAGATAGCCGAACGTGGGGTGCAGCACGTAGGCGATGCCCCCGCTGCCGCCGGCGAAGATCGGCAGCCCGGCGAGTCCCGCGAGGACATACCCTGCCGCGGCGAACGCACCGAGCCTCCGCCCCAGGAGCAGGGCGGCGAGGTTGGTGAAGAAGAACTGCAGCGTCAGCGTCAGCATGGGCAGCGGAATCCGAATGTACGCCCCCACGGCGGTCAGCGCGGAGAAGAGCGCGCAGAGGACCAGCTCCCGCGTGCTCAGGATTTTTCCTTTCCTCATCTTGAATCTCTCCCCAAAATCAACATGGGGGCCTTGCCCCCATACCCCCAGCCAGGGAACAAGTTCCCCGGCGCCCCTTTTTAATGCCTCCGAACCGGGCGCACCTGGTACACCTCTCCGGACCTCAGGGTTACGACCGTCCCGCCCTCCTCCCGAAGGAGCAGACAGCCCTGCGCGTCGATATCCAGGGCCACCCCGCGGCACTCCGCCCCGTCTCGAATGAAACAAACCTCCCGCCCCAGGAGCAGGGAACGGTCCCGGTACTCCCGGATCAGCTCGGGGTCGCCGAGCCGCTCCTGACAGTCCAGCAGACGTTCCGCAATCCCCGCCGCCAGACGGTTCCGGCTCACGCTTCCCGGAAAGAGGGAGCCCGCGACGCGGGCCAGGTCCGGGGAGAAGTTCCGGGTCGAGACGTTGAGGCCGATGCCGACGACGACGCTCTCTATCGTCCCGCTCTCCACGTCGCTGACCGCCTCGGTCAGGATGCCGCAGATCTTGCGCTCCTCGCCGTCGGCCCCTTCCAGGCCGTTGCCCCCATCCAAATAGATGTCGTTCACCCACTTGATGCGGGGGCGGCGGCACGTCAGGGACTCGATGGTCCGGCAGACGGCGACCGCCGCGGCGATGGTCACGGCCTGGAAGCGCTCCAGCTCGATAAGCGGGCGCAGGATCAGGCTCATGTAAAGCCCCGTCCCCGGGGGCGAGAAGAACGAACGTCCGCGCCGGCCGCGCCCCGCCGTCTGCCGGTCCGCGGTGACCAGCGTGCCGTGCGCCCCGCCCGAGAGCGCCAGCCCCTTCGCGTAGGTGTTGGTGGAGTCCACGGACGCCAGACACACGACGCCGCGGACGGGGGAGCCCTCCGAGAGACAGGCCCGTATCCCCTCCTCGGACAAAACATCGCTGTCCGGCTCCATCCGGTAGCCCCTGCGCGTGGACGCGCCGATCTTGTGCCCCTCGTCCCTCAGGGCCCTCACCGCCTTCCAGACCGAGGCCCGCGAGACGGAGAGCCGTTCCGCAACCGACTCCCCGGACAAAGCCTCGCCCCTGTGGGCCTCCAGCATCCTCAGGACCTCGTCCTTCACCGCCATCCCCGCACCCCCGTATCCGAACATGAGCGCCCGCCGCCCGCGGATTGCCGAATCGAGCAAAGACTATAGCACGGCGACGGACAAATGTAAACTTCGATATTATATTTGGTTTACAATAGGGCGGACAAAAAAAGGGGCCCGGGGTTCACTCCCGTGCCCTATGAGAGAAAGTCTGGCCGGAAGAAGGTCAAGGCAAAAGGAGGTCAGGGCAGTAGGGCGGCGTTCTCCTCCCGTCCCGCGCGCAGGGCGTAATCGCGCGCCCGGAGCCCCGAACGGCTCGAAAGGGCGGCCAGCGCGCCGCGGTCCAGCAGCAGGCGGACGAGGTCGGGAGACCCCAGGGCGGCGGCGGCCATGAGCGGCGTGACCCCCTCCTCCTCCCACAGGCTGAAGGTTTCGTTGACGTCTGCCCCGGCATCGAGCAGCAGGAGGGATGAGGGGACGTGACCGCCGACTCCAGGGGGCTGCGTCCCGTTCCGTCCTCCAGCCGGACGTCTGCCCCCCTCGACAGCAGAAGCTCCAACTGCCGCACGGAGGCGGGTTCCCGCGCCGCGGCGTTCAGGGGGCGCTCCCCGTCAGGCCCGGTCGGGCCGGGGCCGTCGGGGTCAGCACCGAGCTCGAGGAGGAGCTCGGTTACCTCGGTGAAGGAGCGTCCCTTACGAAGGGAGAGGAGGAGGGGGGTATCGCCTCCGGGGGACGGTGCGTCGATCTTCGCCCCAGAGCCCACGAGCAGGCGGATCACCTCCAGGTGCATGGAGAGCGGGGCGTCCACCCCGGCGCTCACGGTGCGGCAGAGCGGGGGAAAGCCGTACTCGTCGGGAGCGTTAGGGTTGGCTCCCCCGGCGAGGGCGCTGCGGACCGCCTCGATGTCGCCCGTTGCGCAGGAGAACGCCAGGGAGTCGGCCCCGGCGGAGGGCGCCGTCAGGAACGACACGACAAGGAAAAGAGCGGAGATGGAAGGGAACGCCCCGCGTCTCTTACATCTCATCTTTGCGGACCCCACCCTACCCGGCCTTGCAGATGGCCTTCAGTCCCTCGTAGAACCTGTCGTAGGCGGGAGTCGGGACTCCCCGGAGCCGTCCTTCGCGACAGACGTACCCGACCAGGAACTCGAGCTCCGTGGCCCTGCCCTGCTCCTGGTCTAGCTGCATGGAGGTCTTGGTGTCGGGGGCGAAGGAGCGGGCCTTTTCCAGGGTCAGGTCCGCAATGTTCTGCGGCAGGGCGACGCCGAGGGACCGGGCCAGGTCCTCGGCCTCCCGGATCAGGTCCATCACGGCGGCCAGTCCTTCGGGGTCCTCGATCACCGCCCCGATCGTCTCGTGGCGAAGCGTCGTGACGGCCGCCAGGGGGGACAGGAACAGGAATTTGGCCCACATCTCGATGTCGATGCGTTCCGTCAGGGTGATCTGGATGCCGGTTTTTCTGAGGATATGCGCCAGGTCGGCGTAGCGTATGCGGTTCTCCGCCTCGCTGAGCTTTCCGTTGCCGAACAGGAGGCGCTGCACCGTTCCGACCTGCCGGATCGTCCCGGGGGACTCGATGTGGGAGGAGATATAGAGGCAGCCGCCGAGGAGGTCGCAGGGCGGCAGGATGCGTCCGAGGGCCTCGCCGGCCGACACACCGTTGAGCAGAGGAATGACGCGAGTGGCGGACGAGACGAGGGGAAAGGCAGCATGGGCCGCCTCCTCGAGTTGATACCCTTTGGTGGCGAAGAACAGCACGTCGGCGATCCCGGCCTCCGCGGGGTCGCACGTCGCGAGCGCGGGCCGGACGGTGAGCGTGCCGTCGGGTCCTGTGATGCGCAGGCCGTTCTCCCGGACGTTCCTCAGGGTGTCGCCGCGGCACCAGAAGGTCACCCGGAGCCCCGGGACGTCCTCCGCCGCCGCGGACAGACGTCCGCCTACGATTCCTCCCACTCCGCCCAAACCGACAATGGTGATGTTCATAAAGGGATCTCCTCTCGGCGGGGGCATGTCCCCCTTTGTTTCAGACTCCAAGGTGCTGCAGCGCCTGCACGGCGTAGGGTGTCAGCCCGTAGAGGTCGATGTCCTCCGGCAGGGAGCAGCGCGGGGAGCGCGGGGACGGCACGGCGGGAAGCCCCAGGAAGGCGTTGAGCCGTGTCGCGGACGTGGACCGCAGCAGTCCCTCCTCCTCGCCGTAGAGGGCCATCAGCTCCTCGAAGAGCCAGGGAACGCTGCGCAGGTAGTGCTTCTGGCACCAGGCCTCCGCGGGATGGAACGGCTTGACGGAAACGATCCGCGCCTTCGGATAGCTGCGGCCGCAGAGGACGCTGCGGTCGGCCGCGGCCTGAGCCAGGCGGCGCTCCTTGGCATCCCTCACGAAGATGCAGGGCGCGCGGCGCGGCGACACGTCCGGTGGCGTGCCGCAGTACCAGCACATAAAGAGCTCCAGGAGCTGACCGTAGCTGATTGTCCGGGGGTCGTACTCCACCCTCACGGTCTCGATGTGGTCGCCGGCATCGTCGTAGGTGGGGGTGGAAAAGGACCCGCCCGAGTATCCCACGCTGGTCCTCCATACCCCCCTCGTGATGCCGAGCCTGGCCTCGAGCCCCTTGAAGCACCCCATGGCGAACAGCGCCGGCTCGAGATGGGCCGGGGCCATCCTGTCGATCGGGGGAACCTTCTCAGACAATGCCGTCCTCGTCACAATACGTCACTCCTTGGCCTCCGCCGCACAATAACGGCCGAAAAGTCTTGTCTCATTTCGTGTGTTCAAACCCGTGTGTTCGAACCCCACCGCGCCATTATGGATCAGGACGGCGGGTGCGTCATCGTCATATTCCGCATCCGAGCGGGGGAAGGGCGAAAATCCGCAAAACGCCCTCCGAGGAAGGAGCCCTCCCCCCCGCTCTCGGACGGTCCGGAGAATGTCAGCGCAGGCCCAGGTGCTTCTTGAGGAACTCACCCATCTCGCGGTAGAAGTCGAACCGGTTCTCCTCGTTGTGGAACCCGTGCCCCTCGTTGTCCTTGACCATGTAGACGACGTCCTTGCCCGCCTTGCGGACGGCCTCGACGATCTGGTCGGACTCCGCCTTCTTGACGCGCGGGTCGTTGGCGCCCTGCGCCACAAAGAGCGGGATGCGGATTTTGTCCGCGTGGAGGACGGGCGATATCGACTCCAGCAGCTCCTTGTCCTTGACGGGGTGCCCGATCTCCTCGTACTCCATCTCGCGGTAGGGCTCCCAGTAGGGGGGAATGCTCTCCAGCAGGGTGAAGATGTTGGACGGCCCCACGTAGCTGACGGCGCAGGCGTAGAGGTCGGGCGTGAAGGTCGCGCCCGCCAGGGCCGCGTAGCCGCCGTAGCTGCCGCCGTAGATGGCCAGGCGTTTGGGGTCGGCGACGCCCCGTTTGACGAGCCACTTCACGCCGTCGGTGACGTCGTCCTGCATGGCGCGCCCCCACTGCTTGAAGCCCGCCTGCCAGAACTTCTTGCCGTAGCCGGTGGAGCCGCGGAAGTTGACCTGGAGCACCGCCGCGCCGCGGTTGGCCAGGAACTGCGCCTCCGAATCGAACCCCCAGTCGTCGCGCGCACTGGGCCCGCCGTGCGGGATGACGACCAGCGGAAGGTCCCTGGACGCGACCCCGAGGGGGAGCGTCAGGTAGCCGTGGATCGTCAGTCCGTCGCGGGAGGTGTATTGTATGGGCTCCATCGGCGCCATCTCGGCCTCCTTGAGCCAGGGCGAGTGGTCCGCCAGCTTCGTCAGGCTGTTGTTCTGCCGGTCGAAGAGGTAGGAGCCGCCGCGCGTGCGGTCCCCGTAGACCCTGACGGTGGCGCGCCGCTCGTCGTCGTCCATTCCCGTGACGGCAACCTCGTAGCCCGGGAAGAACTTCTCGAGGGTATCCTGGAGCTCCTTGCGGTCCTTGTCGAAGAAGTGATAGTGGCTCTTGTCCGTTGTGTAGACGGCGCCCGTGATCACCTTGCGCTTCTTGGAGGAGATCAGGCTGGACACGTCCACATCCGGGTGCTCGAAGACGAGGTCCCGCGTCTTGTTCGCGTCGGGGTCGAAGGTATAGATGGCTATTTTGTCTCGCCCGAGGTTCGAGGCCACGTAGAGGAGCTTGTTGTCGTAGCTGAACATCAGGGGGAAGAAGGAGTCCTTGAAGTTCGTGGTAACGAGCGTCTTGAACTCGTCCTTCTCCGTCGGGCGGTAGAGCAGGCTGGAGTTGACGCCGTCCGTCTCGTAGGCGACGCGGAGCCTGCCGTCGTGGTCGGTCAGCCAGCCGGTGATGTTGCCGGGGTTCTCCGCCACGCGCGTGAGCTCCCCGGTGGCCAGCTCGCACCGGTAGACGTCGAAGACCTCGGGGTTGCGCCGGTTCATCTCCAGGAGCATGTGCTTCGGGTCCTCCTCCAGGTCGTCCAGCACCCCGGCCCGGACGCCGTCGAACGGCGTGAGGTCCCGCGACGTCTTGCCCTCGATGTCCGTCAGGTAGATGTGGAAGTTCTCGTCCCCGCCCTTGTCCTGAATGTATACGATGCGGTCGCTGCCCTTCCAGAAGAAGCCGGCGATATCACGCTTCGTCGCGCTCGTCACGCGCTTCTCCGCGCCCGTCTCGATGTCGCGAACGTAGACGTTCATCCGGCGCTCCCAGGGCTTGACGAAGGCCAGTTTGGTGCCGTCGGGCGACAGGAAGAAGGCGCCGACCTCGGGGTTGCGGAAGAAATCCTCCATCGGGAGGACGGGCGGAGGGGAGGACGAATCCTCCCCGCTCTCCGCGGCACAGGCCGTCGCGGCCAGCGGCAGGACGCAGCTCAGAACGAACCCAAGCGTGAACAGATCGGCAAACTTCATGGGCAAAACCTCCTAAAAGAGACTGAAAGAATCTGGTGGGCCCCCGGAGCCCGGGTTTTCTCACGAACCCCCTCTTGCATCCCGGGGCCTCTTTCGCTACTCTACAGGGCAGGGCGTTTCGTGCCATGGGTTTTTATGCGGAAAAACCGCGAACGCAAAATAACGGAGGAGGTGCGGTTGGGACGATGACGATGGCCATTCCCATTCCTGCGGTGATCCTGTTCTTCTGTGCCGCAGCCATGACGTTCATGGCGGTGCGGCGCCTGCAGGCCGGACAGAGGGGCCGTGCCCTGTTCAACCTGCTGCTGGCCGCCTTCATGGCGATCTTCGCCTGGGGATACCTCGGCTGATGCCGGCCGGGGACATTTTTCATCTTTTTTATCGAAAATTTTACCGAAAAGGGGATGCTGATGGATATGGACGGGAAGGACCTGAAGGACTTCGTGAAAAAGGCATCGGAGCTGAACGGCTATGCCGTGGGGCTCCGCCGGGAGCTGCATGCCCATCCGGAGCTGGAGCACGAACTGCCCTTCACGGAGGGCGTGATCGTCCGA
>ERZ772957.2145-NODE-2145-length-11718-cov-51.407614_pt1 | contig 11718 bp, 17 predicted proteins | sample MGYA00580682_ERZ772957 | MGnify/ENA primary metagenome ERZ772957 (study PRJEB29015, sample SAMEA2737921) | human oral metagenome | biome: human oral; feature: human-associated habitat; material: dental | place: China | collected 2025 ...
CTTTTAGCTCACTATATTCTGCAATAACATCCTCATCTGATATATCTCCGCACATCTCAAGTAATAGCTTTCTGCGGTTCTGCCAGGAATATGTTTCGTTGAAATACAACGGATTGGTAATTAATTTGAAAATATTTTCATAAACTAATGAATTTACAATCTCCTTATATTCCTTTTCTTTTTTAGGAACCCCATCGACAAAGTAGTCTGTCGTATGGCCTGTCATAGTGACCTCACCACCACGAGGGGATGAGTACTTCTCCCGGTACACGCGCTTTAATTCAACAGTGCCCCCTTCATCCAATGTAAAAGTGCCTGTGACTTCGTGATTGACTTTAGGGATAGGTTCGCCACCATCCAATGTTTTGATTTCAAAATCAGCCCTATCTAGGCTATCTTTGCCAAATAGTAACCAACACACAGAGTCAAATACAGTCGTTTTACCAGTAGCATTATCGCCACGGATTACGACATCGCCATTAATATTTATGCCAAAGGACTTTAGCCCTTTAAAATTTAGTAATTCTAATTTTGTGAGTTTCATATCATTCTCCTATACAACGGTGGCATCCACATCAATAGTATGAGGTTCAATTTCCAGTTGATTAGCCCATTGCATGACCGTCGAATTAATCTGAGCGTTCTTTTTTAGTTTTTCATTAGCAAAGAGCTTCGCCTGGACTAAGTCGAATATTTGACGTCCTTTCTTTTTGCCTTTATTGGCCAATTCTAAGCACGCAACTGGTTTCATAGCATCGTCGGTAACTACCACTATTGCAGTAGTTCCTTTCATAACCCTATCTCGGTATGATCCAACACAGTTTTTCAACCGTTTGCCTGCAGTCATTAAATCTGCTGCAGTTTTCGGAACCATAAAATGCATGCCGTTTACATCTGCCTGAAGCTGTGGAACTTCAGGAAGCATTACGTCGCCGTACTCCTGCTTGTTGTAAACATTAACTACCACATCATGAAAGTCTTTTAACTTGCAATCAGAATCCCAAACTTGGGATAGATATTCCTTTTTTATTTGACTATACATATTAACAATATCCTTAATATCTGACGATTCAGCATTTAACAGATACCTTAATAAATTGCGTTCCCCATAGCGTTTAGAAAGTCTAATCCACATATTCTTGATTTTTGAAGATTTAACCCCCATACATTCGCCAAAATGGCTAGCGTCAAATATTTTTGCAGATTCATTATCTGGATCTTTATTCCGCTTAAGAGTTAATATTGTCCTACGGTTGTTTTCATCCTTAAAGACACCTAGCATATCGGATAGTTTAACAATCATAGGGTCTTCAACCATCATGTTGCGTAATAATTTGCTATTAGGCGATTTGTGGTAAATCCGTAACGCTTCAAGAAAACCTATTCCTTTTTTAGTCATAGTTAATATTTCATCACTAAATGGAATATCACAAGCTGTGCAGCGCCAATAAAACTCGCCCCATCTAATGTTGCTTTTAATTAACTTGGTAATAGGCGGCATATCAGGGGCAGAAATTTTTAAAGCCATATTGACTAACATAGAAAGGCCATATCCTCCATATTCATCAATTGAATGCGGAATATAAACACCTTTTACCTTGTATCCACACTGTTCTGTTAAACGCTTTTCAAACTCGAGACGCAATGCTTTAAATAAATGCGCCAAACGTGATTTATTAACATCATGCACCGCATAAGATTTGCCAATATATTTAAGCACCTTCATAATTGGTCTTTCATGATCACTGATATACTCAACTGTCAAAGGATATTTGTTTTTGCGTTCATCAATATAAACAGCCTGTTTATTTTTAAAGTCAAATCGCAAAATTTCTTTGTAAGAGCCGTCCTTTGATGTGCCATCCCAATATAACCGGATGCCTTTATATCGTATTCGTAAGTCAATGAAGTTCTTATAACTTAGAACGTCAATCTGCATCTCTTCAGGAACCACTTCATGTTCACTGTTGGCCAATAAAACTTTGTGCATAAATGGGTTAGAATGAATGCCACAATTTGGGCAAGTATAGTACTTAGCCGCAGTATAATATCCTCTTCCCATATTGTATTTTCTATTCCAACTACCACCGAACGTATGTCCACAATCACAGTGATGGATTGTGGTGTACGAAGCATCATAACCCTTTTCAATTATGATGCTATCGAACATTTTACGGATGTATAAACTTGACACAGTTTCCACAGAACGCCACCGCCTTAATCGTCGAACATGGCAAAGATGTTCGAATTTTCTTCTACACTAGGCTCAACCGTTGGTTGCGTTTCATCTGCAGCTGGTTTGCTATCTGGTGCAGATTCTTTAGCGGTTTTAGTCTTACGTGTACGCTTTGGCTTTTCTTCCTTTGCCGCATCTTCTGTTTTTCCTTTAGGCGTAGCTGCCTTAGGGGGCTCTACCACATCAAAGGCTTTTACAATCGCATTGGATGCTTTCATAACCCATTCTGTGTAAGCAATACCAGCTTGGTATTCTTCAGCGTTACCAGGGTCCATTTCAATTGCCTTTTGTAATATGTCTAGCGACTTTTTACATATGTCTGCTTGGCTTTTAAATTGTTGCTTAGCCATATTTAAGCCTCCTTCTCTGCCATGATGGATTTCAAATCGGTGATAAGATCATCTGTCAAAGAGTCACTAGATGGACGAGTAACACCATGCTTGCTAAAAATTGCAAGTGCTTTTTTTGCTTTTACCCCATCTTCGCCCATCCATTCACGGAATTCCTTATAAAAGGCTTTTTTATCTACAGGTTCAGGTGTTACATCTAACGTGTTTTCAACTTCCTGCGCAGGCGCATCTTTAGGCTCAATTTCTTCCTGTTGTGGCGTCCGCTCTTCTTTTGGTTCAACAGGTTCTGCGTCTAATGGCTGCACTGGAATATCATCAGATGTTTGTTTTTTAGCAACCTTTTTGACATCCTTCTTGTCAGGCTGCTCGCGTTCAACACACTTTTTAAATTCTGCATTGAGCGCCTCTTCAGCAAGTTCAAGGCTCTTACCGTTAGCAGGTCGCACTTCGACAATAGGCATATCGGAAGTCTCTGAACAACTACCGCAGCATTGATGATTTAAAGTTGCATTCCATTCCGCGATCTGCAATGCCAAATCTTCTATGTTATTAAAGTTAATAGTTAAAACGTTTTTATTTTCCATGATAGTTTCTCCTTTAGAATTTAAACAGTAATTCATCATCCACTAATTTCCCTTCAACAATTTTGGAAATTCCAATTTGTTGAAGTTTTTGAATTACACTACGACTTTTGGATATATAAATAGTGTTTCTTTCAATTTGTACTGCTGTTGGTTTAATTACATATGGCTCTGTTGCAATCGCAGGCGCCACACAAATGACTTTATTATTAATGTCTATACCAACCTTAAAATACTCCGGCCCTTTTAATTTTCTGTAAGCTGGCATTGAAAGTTTGATATAGCTGTTTGTAGTCACTATTGCTACCTTTTGTAATCCATTATGCTTACCTTTGTTATCGGCAAAGAAATTAAAGTCAAATGCATTTACAGTAGGTTTAGATTTTATTGCTTTTATTTCAGGCATTTTATCTCCTTATCTGGTATAATTTACATAGGATATTTTTATCTTTGCCCTTTACGCATCGCCGTGCGTGAGGGCATTTTTTTGTGTGCCTAATTGCTCGCATTCATCAGGAATGCAGTAGTCTCGATTTGAGCAAGTCCTACAATTTCGCAATTTAATCATCTCCTTATACGCATTTAAGAATCATGCGAATTTCTTGATCTGTCATTTCTGTCTCCTCTGTTTTACGATTTGATGTATTTCTTTACATTTTTTACACACGGCGCGCGGTGCGCCTGTCGTAAAGCTCCAATAATGGTAGGGGCCTTTTAGCCTCTTATTGCATCTCGCACAGCGCTGAGTTCTCATACGTACTACCATTAAAATCTATAATACGTAGGGCTCTGTACCTGACGGCTACGCATTAATTTACGGCGCAATCGTCTGACCTCAATTCTGTAATCAGCTATCAGCCAAGCCTTGACGCCACATGCCACTTGAAACAACGCTTGTGCAAAGCCAATGCGGTCAAGTTCTAAACTGCCTACCGTACCAATTATCATCAGTAGGCCGATTCCTTTAAGCATCCCGTTCATACGATGTGCGCCTCCTTAAATGCTTCATTAATTTTTTCTTCTGGCCAGCCTAGCGTGTTGGCCAAGTAGAACCGGAACCCTTCTCTATCAATTGAAAAGGTGCGACCCTTTTTGCCTTCCGTTTGCCAGCACTGCGCAAATGGGAATTTATCCCGCGCAATACATTCACGTATCGCAGTCATAGTTCTTCCCAATACCGTGGCCATCTGGCAAACGGCAATTGTTTTAGTGATCATAAGTAACTCCTTCCTACCATCGATAAGCAGAGATTGCCGCCACTACGATGATAAAAATACTAACAGCTGTAGAAAAGATAAGCGTTAGCATCCAAAGATAGATACTTATAACAGCTTGTATGTCACGCTTTTGCATTGTATCCACCTCCTAGTTGTGCCGACGTGCATATACAACTACGATGGCATTTACGATGTATCGTGCATCTGAAAGCATATCGTGAGATATGTTTGAAATCTTAGAAATACCTAATGCCATACTAATCGTTTTCTTACATTGGATTTCAAAGTTAGAAGAAACCAACATAGTACGATTTCGATTGTATCCTTTGGCGCAAGGTATACCGTACCTTTCTGCCACATCGTGGATATATGCTGTTAATATTTCGTGCGCACTAGATTGGGCAATTGTTTCAAGATAAGCTACACGTTCTTCCAGTTGCTTAATTCGTATTTCACTGTTCATCTGTTTTACCTCATTTCCTATTGAATATACGAAATATCGTGCTATTTTTTAAAAAAAAGATAATCTAAAGACTCACTCACGCCAAGTGCAGATTTAATTTTAATAGCCTCGCCAAGCAACAAAGGGTACTTTCCGTTTAATTTATCTACCAGGGTCATATATCTTATCCCTGTTTTAATAGATAAATCCTTTTTGCTCCAACCTAAACGACCAAGCTCTGCATTTACATTTGGGTACATATATCGTCTCACCCCTTTCTATCTACTTAAATACCTATACGTATACACGATATTTCGTGTGTGTTTATGGCTTAATTGTAGTACGAAATATCGTGTGTGTCAAATTTAAGGTTGTTTAATATTCTTTGCAAACTAATTTATATATGAAATATCGTGTTTAGATATTGGAATATCGTGTTTATAATGGTATAATTAGGTACAAGATAATTAGTTAGGAGTATAAAACAATGACCAGAGAAGAATTTTTAAAAGAACGAATACTACAAATAGATAGTATTAGAGGATTTGCGGCATCAATAGACATGCCTTATACGACACTTTTATCTATTCTTAAGAATGTAGGCGGAGCATCTATAGATAATATCCTCAAAATTTGTAGCGGATTAGGGATTTCCGCGGACTACTTAGCCACATTAGAAGACGGCTCTCGATTTGATGATTCATTTGATCCTGATTTAATTGCATTACAACGAAACTATAAATCGTTAGACAATGCATCTAAAAAGGAGCTAAGTTCTTATGCTCAATATCTTTATACTAAGCAAGGAGGTAAAATGCCTGAGGATGATGATATCGACTAGTAAAGAAAATGTAATACAAACAGCTAATAAAATTAGACCAATACTAACTAATAATTCAAAACTAACAGCCAGACCCATATTAAGATATTTAGTTGATAACTACGGAGTCAACATAATGACTTACAAAGAAGTTGAGAGAGATTATAATATAAGCTCCTTTCAACTAAATCGATTAACGCAATCAAATGATGCCGTATCATATTATCTACCATCAACACAACAATTCCATCTATTATATAATTCAGAGGTTTCTACCAAAGCCCGCAAAATATGGAGTATTTATCATGAGGCAGGGCACATTATTCGTGAGCACCAATTAGCGTGCCAGAACAGCAGTAAAGACGAAAGAAAGCTAATGGAATGGGAGGCTAATACGTTTACAAGAGAAATTTTGGCGCCAACTACATTAGTTTTAGGCGCAATTTCTAAATATCGTAAAGACTCGGCAACCTTTCAGGATCTATATTTTATGTACAGACATTTATTTGGCTTAAGCAAACAGGCCGCTTCTTTAGCAAGTAGCAAAATATATAGGGAAACGCCAACAATTAACCAAGATCTTTTGAACTTTTACAGCAATCAACTCAGCGATATTTTCCCTTATATAAAAACAAGATCTGACTACGAGCAAGTAATATCGTGTATAACAAAATCGGAATACGACGTATTTAAGAGTGCTAGAGATTTACTAGGAGCTTGGGCGCCTATAGGGCGAACTTATATGCTGTCTAAAATTTAGGGAGGCCAATAAAATGAAAAAAGTGTTAGTATCAGGGATTTTAATTACTGCTTTATGTATCGCCGGCTGCGGAGGGCCAGTCGATAATATCAAAGATGCAACAGGTTTATCCAAAGAGCAATCTCAGCAAGTACTTACCGAATTACAAAGCGTTGGGGTCACTGAATTCGGCAATGTAAATAAAGTAGCAGATCAGCAAGGTGTGTATTACATTGTTGATGAGAAGTATGGCCAAACATTCTTCCACATCAAAAACGATAAAGTTAGTGAAATCGAAAATAGCTTCTCTACCGTTTACAAAAATGGCCAAAAGACAGACGATATTAGCAAGGTCTATATTAGTGATCAACAAAAAGCAGCGTATCAAGTAGCCGCTAAAGACGCTGTATCCGCTAGACTAAAATCACCATCCACGGCTAAATTTGATATCAAAAAAGTCATTCGTTATGACAATAGCGTTACTGTTCGTGGCACGGTTGACGCACAAAATGGATTTGGCGCAATGGTTCGAGGTATATTCTTTGTAAAAATCAAAGCTGATACGGGAGAAGTAGATTCAGTCAGCATTAATAATTTATAACAATCCTTGCACAGCGTGATATAATAAGGGTACCAGTACCCATCCACGCTTCAGGGTTTAACAACTACAGCGCACCAGGATGGGTCTTTTTATTGTATGGTTTTGTAGATAAAAAAAATTCAGTACGTGCAAAAATTGCACATACTGGATTGGGATTTTATATTGAAGAAGTCAGTTGTTATACGGGGTTTTCCGAATTTGTTGACGCCAACAAATTCGGAAAAGAATACATTATTACTAACTTCACAAGTATAGATAAAAAAATGCTCTACTATAAAATGCCCATACCCTGCTATGAGGTAAGAGGCTTTATGATAAATTTTGTACGCATTTATGTGTAAATTTGTTGACTTTTGTGAAGTTATTTTAATATAATGAGGATAGCAGAAGAGTGTCGGATACCCTACGGGGCCCGATGCGAAGAAAAGCCTTCCTCATTGAGGAGGGCTTTTTCTTTTGAAAGAATTCAAAACAATAGACGAGCAAATTCAAATACTTCTTGATAGAAACCTTATCATTAATGATGTTGATAAAGCGAAAGCATATCTATTGAGCCAAAACTATTATAATATTATAAACGGGTATGCTAACTTTTTTCCCAGAGACAATAATGATAACTATACATCGAATACCACATTTGATGAAATTGCAAAGCTTTACCGGTTTGAAAAAGAATTAAAACAAGAACTGTTGAATGCTATTCTTAGTGCTGAGACTCATTTAAAAGCATTATTTTCACATCGCTTTTCTGAGACCTACGCCGATAAGCCTTACCCATATTTAGATATTAATTGCTACGCTCCTACTAGGCGTTTAGAGAGTGTTGAGACTATATCTAAACTATCTAAAACGCTGATTAAATATAACTGTAATTATCATAGAAACTCTAGTATTTATCACTACATAAATAGTTATCAAAAAGTCCCTATGTGGGTTTTATCTAGCTATATTGAGTTTGGCACATTTAGATATCTATTATCTAACACCACCATATCAGTACAAAATAAAGTAGCACGGGATTGTATAAGCTTTATAACCGAACATATCAAGAACCCAGGGCAGTTTACCCCCGCTACAATGATAAGCTTTGTAAAAAACATTCACAGCATCAGAAATGTTTGTGCGCATGGTAATCGCTTGATTGGGCATCTTTGTCCTTCAGATGATCGATATTGGGCGCCATTACACACTAAATATGGTATTACATCAAATACGCCTAGGAACACCACTTATGCTGTGTTTCTTTCGTTACAATGCTTCTTAAGTCGCATTGAATACGCCACATTACATAACTCTGTATTGAAGTTAACAAAGAAATTAGCTCCAAAACTTAGTTCTATCCATATAAATGATATTTTATTAAAATTAGGATTTCCACAAGATTGGCATTTACACGCTACTAAAATCAATCCAACGGCCCCTCTTACATAATAAAATAAGCCCTCACCGCAGTGAGGGCTATTAAAAATATCATACCTTAGAGGTACTCTATTTTTACTCCACAATCATTATACCATACCTCTAAGGCTAATCACCATACCAAGGAGGATATATATTATGGCCATGAAACGAGCCAACGGTTCCGGAACCGTGTATAAAATGAAACATAAGAACCTTCGTAAGCCGTATCGTGCTGTTATTACAACTGGGTGGACTGCTGAAGGAAAACCCATTAAGCGCTCACTAGGAACCTTTGCGAAGCAAGCTGACGCATACCAGGCGCTCGCACAATTTGCAAGTAACCCAGATGCCTTTGCAGAACGTAAGATAACTACCTTTGGCCAAGTGTTTGAATGGACGATTGAAGAGTCAAGGCGCCAAGGATTGACCAAAGGACGAATTCAGCAGATTGAAATTGTGCGGGACCACTTTGCGCATCTCTTATCACAAGATATTACTGCCTTACGTGTTCCCCATGTTCAATCATTCTTTGATGACCCGACCAGGAAGCAATCCTACCTCCAATCGGTCAAGGCTATCTTGGTACGTGTAATGAATGTAGGAATTAAACACGAAGTGTTAACTAAGAACTATATGCGAGATATTATAATCTCCAAAAACGCCCCTAGCACACGCATAGCGGAAGTTTTCACCACGAACCATATAATTACACTATGGGAACATAAAAACGAGCGTACGGCTCAAATATTGCTACTTTATATTTACACCGGTCTCAGAATTTCGGAATTATACGGAATCAAAATCGAGGACGTGCATCTAAAGGAACGATATATGGTTGGCGGATCTAAAACGGATGCTGGTAAACGTAGAATCATACCAATAGCGGAATGCATTTACCCAATTGTATCAGCTTTCTACAATGAAGCCCTATTCAATCGTTCAAATATGTTATTTAAATCTCCAAGTAAGAATATATATCGTACTCACTTTACTAAAATATGCCGAGAACTCAATCTGGGCGAACATGTGCCACATGATACAAGGCATACGTTCATTACCATGTGCAGTAACGCTGAAATTCCGGAAATTATTGTTAAACACATTGTTGGCCACTCCACCGCAGGTAATATCACACAAGACATTTACACGCATAAGACTACGAATCAATATGTAGAAGCCGTGAATAAATTACCGACTTACGATGACCTAATCAAGGGTAAGCCACGGGTGAGCTACCGTAGCGAAATATAGCGATTTTTGGTTATTTTAGGAAAAAGAAAACCCAGTAAACAGCGTGTTTACTGGGTTTTTAAAATTAGTCTAATATCCGCGAACGATGGTCCCTACTTCTTCACCTTTTGCAGCTTTGGTAATATTACCAGGAATATCCATGCTGAAAACGATAATAGGGATATTATTGTCTTTACATAATGTAGTGGATGTAGAATCCATTACTTTTAATTCTTTTGTAATAATGTCATTATATGTTAATTCATCAAATTTAACGGCATTAGGATTTGTTTTTGGATCAGAATCATATACACCATCAGCAAACTTTTTAGCCATCAAAATTGCATCAGCTTCAATTTCCGCAGCGCGCAATGCAGCTGTTGTATCAGTGGAGAAATAAGGTTTCCCAAGGCCTGCGCCAAAGATAACGATACGTTTTTTCTCCAAGTGACGAATTGCACGACGACGAATATAAGGCTCTGCAATTTCCTGCATTTCAATAGCTGTTTGTACGCGAGTATCCACACCAGCTTGTTCTAATGCATCTTGCAATGCTAAGGAGTTCATCACTGTTGCCAACATGCCCATATAGTCAGCTGTAGCACGATCCATACCTTGATTACTACCAGCTAACCCTCTCCATAGGTTACCGCCACCAACAACAATAGCGATTTCTAAATCAGTGGATTTTGCCAAAGCTGCGATTTCTTGTGCAAACTTTTCAACTACATCAGGGTTAATACCAAAACCTTGATCACCCGCTAATGCTTCACCACTTAACTTCAAAACAATACGTTTAAAGTGTCTCTTTGCCATTTGTATACTCCTCTATTGCAAAATAAGAGAACACGATACGGTGTTCTCTTATTATTTATTAATTATTTACCAACAGATGCCATTACTTCTGCTACGAAGTCATCTTGGCGTTTTTCAATGCCTTCGCCCAAACCGTAGCGAACAAAACGACGTACGTTGATGTTTTCACCGATTCTTGCAATATTTTCATTAATGATATCAGTAACTGTTTTGTCACCATCTTTAATGAACGCTTGTTCTAATAGGCAATTTTCTTTATAGAATTTTTCAATACGGCCATTAACCATTTTTTCTAAAACAGCTTCAGGTTTTGGTTTACGACCAGCTTTAACGTCTTCTTCAGCTTCTACTTTAGCTTGTTCCAACAATACTTGTTTTTCATGTTCGATTACTTCAGCAGGAACCTCTTCACGGTTTAAGTATGCAGGGTTAACAGCTGCGATTTGCATAGCGATATCGCGTGCTAAGCTTTGGAAATCATCAGTTTTAGCAACGAAGTCAGTTTCGCAGTTAACTTCAACTAAAACACCAATACGACCACCAGCATGAATGTAGGATTGTACTACACCTTCAGCTGCGATACGACCAGCTTTTTTAGCTGCAGCAGCCAAACCTTTTTCACGAAGAAGGTCAACCGCTTTATCGATATTACCGTCAGTTTCAACTAATGCTTTTTTTGCATCCATCATACCTGCGCCAGTCATGTCGCGCAATTCTTTTACCATAGCAGCAGTAATTGCCATTATTTGTTCCTCCTAGTACTAATTAAGGTAAGGATATAGTCCTTACCCTAATTATATATGTTATAGATTTATCTTTCAAATGCTAATCAATTATGATTAAGCTTGACCGTCGCGAACCATTTCTGCAGAATCAGAAACCATGTTATCTAATGCTTCATCAAAGGATTCACCTTGACGACCTTCAAGAACAGCATCAGCCATTTTACCAGCTAATAATTTTACAGCACGGATAGCGTCATCATTTGCTGGGATTGGGAATTCAACTTCATCTGGATCGCAGTTAGTGTCAACTGTTGCAACAACTGGAATACCTAATTTTTTAGCTTCTGCAATAGCGATTTTTTCTTTTTTAGGATCAACTACGAAAAGAGCACCTGGCATTTTAGGCATATCTTTGATACCGCCAAGATATTTTTCCAATTTTTCCATTTCATGACGAAGACCGATAACTTCTTTTTTAGGCAATACTTCGAAAGTACCATCTTCTGCCATAGCTTCCAATTGTTTTAAACGTTTAATACGAGTTTCAATTGTTTTGAAGT
>ERZ772957.2146-NODE-2146-length-11718-cov-13.212553_pt1 | contig 11718 bp, 6 predicted proteins | sample MGYA00580682_ERZ772957 | MGnify/ENA primary metagenome ERZ772957 (study PRJEB29015, sample SAMEA2737921) | human oral metagenome | biome: human oral; feature: human-associated habitat; material: dental | place: China | collected 2025 ...
TCAGCCACCCATCTTCACGCATCTGCGCAAATCCGGGCGGCTTCATTTTATCAGCGTTTCCTATATTGTAATATAATAAAACAAAAAAGACACTGTCATAAATGACAGGTCTTGCAAAAAAATTGCAGTGTGTCCGATTGGTGCAGATTTTTTGTCCAATCACGGAAACAAAACCTCCGCACAGCAGGGCTATGCGGAGGCTTTGTGCTGAGAATGCGGAAAATTATCCGTGCTTTCTAAATTCATGCAGTCGAGCGATATGCCCTTCCTCGTCCAAATCAAGCGTTGTAACATACGTGGCAGCATCGATGTCCGTTTGCAACGCATACGCATGTCCCCAGCGACTTCCATCCACGATTTCACATCTTATGCTATGCTCCCCATGGGTGATGCGCGAACTCAGGTAGGTAAACACCGGCTCTCGCTTCTGAAGCGGAAACTCGACGCAGAGGGTCGTTTCGACATCGCTCTCCATAACGCAGTCGGGCAACATGCCATAGTAAAACGCAATGTCATCGAAATTCCTTTTTTCATAACAGCTTTGCATGATTTCCAGCCATTCGAGCTCACTATGCGATGTTTGAACCAACTGAAGGTCAGAATCGTCTGCCGCCTCAGGCCCCCTGTTCACCGTGATCTGATAATCGCTTTCCCTTTCCCCTGCATTCTTTATTTCAATAATTTTTTGATCATCGTCGATTTTGACAAAGAGGATGGTATCTATCTTCCCTTCCTCATGTTGAGCAAGAGCGACGCAGTGGGTGCCAATCGGAAATTCATAGGAAGATTCATCATCGGAAACCGCATTTTCTATTCCTGAAACAACGGCGGGATAGGCCTCGCAATCCACATCCTCCTCGATCTGCCTTTCTGCAATGCCTGAAAGATGCTCGAAAACTGCCGCCTTCCCTGCCGCAAGAATCTCACCATCACGCGAAATATAGCGGCAATCATCTGCAAGCACATTCGTCAAACGCGTGAAGTCACGGCATTCGATACAACTGCGAAGGAGGCGCGTCAAATGTTCCTGGTCACGAATCGCACCCTTTTGATATTTTCCAACGGCAACGTCGCCGAGAACGGTGCAAAGCGCCTTGACTACCCCGCCGGGGCGCATGAATTCCCGCTCCTCGTCTTTGACGCTCTCCTCGGCGTGCATGATTTCAAGCGTGCCGAACGGCGTAGAGATCGCGGTGCAGCAAAATTCCTTCATCTGCCCTTTCTCATCGCTGCATCTGCGTTTGGAAACTTCCTTGACGACACCGACAGCGACGCTTCCATTGAGTATGCTGCAAACGTTATCTAAAGCAAAATGAACAGGTTTTCCCATGAGTTCTGCAATCGGTTCCGACGAATCATACGCAGCTTCATCCCGATAGTATGTCACTTCATCTGCAATGGCGATCACCTGGACAGTAAATGTGTCATCGGGAAAGAAGTCCGGCACAACATCCGCATTGACGAGGTATATACGGACACTTCCCTCCTTTGTCAGCGGATGCGTGAAGGTCACCCAGCGCTCCAGAACGCTGTCACAATCATCAGCCGCAAATTGCTGGCAAGCGTCCGCTACAGCGAGCTGCCACATTTGATCGCCGCTCACATGGCTGGTGAATCCTGCTAAGTTGTATGAAGCCTCGCCCGGAAGGATATGGAAATTCATCTCGACAGAGCCGATGTTCGTCCATATATACATTCCATAATAGCCTTGAAAAACCGCGCCGTTATCCATGACATAGCGCACGACGCAATTCATGAAGAAGTCGTCATTTTCCGTCAGGCATCCAAACCCGAGTTCAGGCAGTAAATTCATAATGCTCACCTCACAAAATCATACACAAGATTCATCCATGCTACCCTTCGCGACGTTCCTCATTCCTCATATGGCGCCGGGCAAAAGCAAAGCGCCATAGCAACAGCGGGGAATCATCCGTGCACGATCTGCAGAAGCACGAAGATGATGAGCCCTATTCCCGCGCCGACGATCGAGCCGTTCATGCGGATCCACAGGAGATCCGGCTCGACCTTGTCGTAGACGAGATGGTTGAGCTGCTCGTCGGTCAGGCGCGCGAGCACGTCGCGCACGATGACGCCGACGAGCTCCTGCGCCGCGAGCGCCGAGCGAGCCGCAAGGTCGTAGAGGAGCCGATCGATGGCACGCTGCATCTTCGCATCCTCAGTGACGAGCGCGAGCGTGCGTCGGAGCTCTTCGACGAGCACGGCGGAAAAGTTCTCGCGCAGCATGGGCAGCACGGCATCGAAGCTGCGCGCGCGCCGCGCCAAAAAGAAGTGCTTCTGTACGAAGGCGAGGCTGCGCTCGATCGCTTCCTCCAGCGGCAGCCCCGCGAGCAAGGCATCGCGAAGCTCCAGCGAGAAATCACGGAAACCCGCATCATCGCACAGCTCCTGAGCCTTCGTGTAGCATATCGATAAGAACTTTTTCTGCAGTTCCGAGTCCTTCTCTGCCAATTCCGTCAGCACCGTCAGCGCCTGATGGCGCGCGAGATGCGCGAGGTCGGAAAAGTTTAGGACGTCCGTCATCTGTCCGATGCCAAGAAGGAACTTCGACCAGGTGCTCTTCGCATTTTCCTTCGCGTAGTTGAAGAGAAGCTCCTCGATCCTTTCGGAAAACGCGGGCGCCGCGACCTTCTCCGCGAGGAATTGCGCCGCGCGCGCGACGAGCGCATGGTCGCGCTCATCATCGCGCAGCCAGCGGCCGATCAGCGAAAAGATTTCCTCGGGGCGCGCCTTCGTGAGCTCCTGCCGCATCTCGGCGGCGACGGCTCGTGCCTGCTGCTCCCGGTCGATGTGCATGGCGAAGCTGCGCACATAGTGCAGGAACTGCGCGACGAGCTTTCCCTGCACCTCCTCGCGCCGCAGAAATTCGAGCAGCCGCGCGACGAGGTCGATATGCTGCAGCGCGCGGAAGATCTTGCGGCGCGAGAAGAACTCCTTCTGCACGAGCGTGACCGATGCCTCGATGAAGGAGGCGCGGCGGCGCGGCAGAAGCGCCGTGTGCCACGGGAAGCCCAGCGGCTTCTTGAAGAGCGCCGTCACGGCGAACCAGTCGGCGATGCCGCCGACGAGCGCCGCGTCGGCACAGGCGAGGAAGCCGCGCGCCAAGAGGCTCTTCGGATAGGAGATGACGAGTGCGAGCGCCAGAAAGAAGATGACGGCCGCCGCGAGCAGCGTCTTATCCGCCTTGTTCCAAGAACGCCAAAACATCAGCCCACCGCCTTTTCAACAAAATATGCGATGAGGAAGAGCACCATGCCCGCCATCGCCCCGACGACGGAGCCGTTGATGCGGATCATCTGCAGATCGTCATCGACGCGGCTCTCCACGAAGGCGATGAGCTCGTCGTCGGAAAAATCCTCGAGGCGCTCCCTGACCATCTGCGTGATGAAGGCATGGTGGTCATGGAGCTCGCCTTCGATCAGATCCTTGAACATCGCGTCGGCGCGCCGCTGCAGGCTCTTTCGCTCGATAAACTCGTCAAGCTTGCTGTCCACGAGCAGGAAGAGCGGCTCGCGCCAGAAGGGCGCCTCGCCCTTGACGTTACGCTCAAGCCACTGGGCAAACTGCGCCGAGAGGTCGAGATGCTCGAAGGAATCTTCCTTCCAGGCGGCAAGCGCCCGCTTCAGGGACTCGTTCTTGCCCAGCGCGTGCAGGAGCGAGCGAAACGCCGCTGTCAGCCGCTCGTACGCTTCCCCCTCGCCCTTGAGCATGGCGGCGAGGTAGGCGTCCATGTGGCTCACGGCGATCTCACGCAGGCGCTCATCCGTTAAGTCCATCGCCTGAATGACCGTCGTCCGAAGTGTCGCCTGCCGCTCATAGCGCTCGCGCAAGTCGCGGATGTTCTCTAAGAGCACCGCCTGCATCTCTTCGTCATGCAGCGTGCGGCGCACAGCGCGAAGCGCCACATGCAGGATGCGTGTGCTGTTCCCGTCTTCGGCAAGCATGTCGAAGAAGCGCAGCAGGAACTTCTCCAAGGGGAAGCTCTTGAGGCTCTCGCGGATTGCCGGCCAGACGCGCTCGGCGACGTGCACTGTATCCATCGTCTCCGCCGCGCGCAAAAGCACGGTGAAGACGATGTCCTTGATGCGCGCGCGTCCGCCGCGCTCTTCGAGATAGGCGCGAAACATCTGCGCCATGTCGATCTTCCTCGCGACGGCCATGATGTTCGCCGCACTCAAAAGATCGTCGGCGGCGTAGTCGACGAGCGCCTGCATGATGCGCGCGCGATTGCGGCGCAGGATGTCCGTGCGGTACGATATGCCCAGCGGCTTTCGGAAGATCGCCGTGACAGCGAACCAGTCGGCAAGCCCGCCGACCGTAGACGCGAGGAACGCCGCTTCCAGAAGATTCCAGAAAAATCCCTCGCCGACCATCGGCAGGACAGCGAGCGTGCCGACGACGCTCACGGAAAGCGCGAGCGTCGCCTTGTACTTTTTTTGCAAGATCATGGTGCTCACCAAGTCTCAGCGCCGACGCGCGTCGTCCGCCAAATCGGCTCGATGCGGCGCGCGCTCCTTGGCGACAGCCAGCATGAGCTTGATGCGGTTGAGCTGGTTGACCTCCGAAGATCCGGAGTCGCAGTCGATCGCCACGATGTTCGCCCCCTTGTACTCGTTCCGCAGGCTGTGGATGACGCCCTTGCCCGTGATATGGTTCGGCAGGCAGCCGAAGGGCTGCAGGCAGACGACGTTCGGCACGCCCTCGTGGATGAGCTTGACCATCTCGCCCGTGAGGAACCAGCCCTCGCCCGCCATGTTGCCGAGCGACACATGCTTCTTCGCGAGGCGCGCCGTCTCGCCGATCTTGTACGGCGGCTCGAAGCGGCGGCTCTTCTTCAGCGCCTTGCGCATGGGGCGGCGGAAGAACTCGACGAGGTTGATGAACATCTGCGCGAACATCTTGTCCTTGAGCTTGCCCGCGAAGAGCTCGCGCTCGACGATGGAATCGTACGCCATGTAGAGGAAGAAGTCGGCGAAGTCGGGCATGACGACCTCCGCCCCCTCCTCGATCAAGACCTCCTCGATGTGGTTATTCGCCACGGGATGATACTTGACGAGGATCTCACCGACGATGCCGACCTTCGGCTTCCAAAGCCCCTCGACGAGAGGCAGGGCGTCGAAGTCCTGCACCATGCGCTTGATGTTGTTCGAAAACTTGAAGTAACTGCCGTCCATGAGCTCGGCGATGCACCTTTCGTGCCACGCCGCGTAAAGGCGCTCGGCAGCTCCCTGCTCCTTCTCATACGGCAGCGTGGCGTTTCGCAGCTTCTGCAGAAGATCGCCGTAGACGAACGCCTTGATCGTGTCGATGAAGCTGCCGCGGTCGAGCGAGAAGGCATCCGTCTCAAGACCCCAGCACGCGAACACGGGCACCTGCTCGTAGCCCGCATACCTCAAAGCCTGGCGCATGAGTGCCATGTAGTTCGTCGCGCGGCACGGCCCGCACGTCTGGAAGAGCAGGATCGACGTGTGGTCGGGATCGTACTCACCGGATTTCAGCGCGGCGAGCAACTGGCCGATGACGACGATGGCGGGATAGCACATGTCATTGTTTACATAGCGCAGGCCGAGATCGATCGCCGCCTTGTCGGGCAAGGGCGGCACGACGACCCGGTAGCCGTGCTTTTCGAGCACGGGGCGTACGAGGCTGAAGTGGATGGGCGCGAGCTGCGGCGCGAGGATCGTATGCGTGCGGCGGCACTCCTCCGTGAAGCGCGGGCGCTCCTCTGCCGCCGCCGGCAGAAGCGGCGCCTTCTTGCAGCGCGCGAGAGCCGCGATCAGAGAGCGCAGGCGTATGCGCGCCGCGCCGAGATTGCTGACCTCGTCGAGCTTGATCATCGTGTAGATATGACCGCTTCTTTCGAGAATCGACTTGACCTGCCCCGTCGTCACGGCGTCGAGGCCGCAGCCGAAGGAACTGAGCTGGATGAGCGTCAGATTCTCGTGCTCGGCGACGAAATGCGCCGCATGGTAGAGGCGCGCATGATAGCTCCACTGGTTGACGATGTTGAGCCCCGCCCCCCGCACGGGCAGATGGTAGACGGCGTCCTCCGACAGGATCGCGAGCCCGTAGGAGGCGATCATGTCGGATATGCCGTGGTGAATCTCGGGATCGATGTGGTACGGCCGCCCGACGAGCAGGATCGCGGGCTGCTTCGTGCGCTCGATCTCGCGCAGGATGCCGACGCCGCAGTCGCGCACATCCTGCTTGTAGTTTTCCAGCTCCGCGTAAGCGGCGAGCGCCGCCTCGCGGATCTCGCCCTTCGACAGCCCCTCGCGGGCGCCGAGCTCTTCAAAGAGGCGCTCGACCATGCGCTTCTTGTCGTCGAGCGGCAGGAACGGCTGCAGGAAGTCGATGTCCTTCTCGCGCAGGACGTCCATATTGGCGCGGATATTCTCCGCATACGAAGCGACGACCGGGCAGTTGTAGTGGTTGTCGCCCGGATGCTTCTCGTCGATGACGTTATAGGGTATGCACGGGTAGAAAATCTTCCCGATGCCCTTTTCCACGAGATCCATGATATGCCCGTGCACGAGCTTCGCCGGATAGCAGAGGGAATCCGACGGCACGGTCGCCATGCCCTTGTAGTAGAGCGCTGCCGACGACTTGTCCGACAGCACGACCTCGTAGCCGAGCTGCGTGAAGAAGGTGAACCAGAACGGATAGTCCTCGTACATGTTGAGCGCACGCGGCAGACCGATTTTGCCGCGCGGCGCGGCACTTCCCGTCAGCGGCTCGTAGTAGTCGAAGAGTCGCTTGTACTTGTAGTCGTAGATGTTCGCCGCTTCCCGCTCCTCGCGCTTCGCCTTGCCGATGCCGCGCTCGCAGCGGTTGCCCGTGAAATATTTGCCGCCGTCGCCGAACTTCTGCATTGTGATCAGGCATTGATTGCCGCAGTGCTTACAGCGGTAGGAGCTCGTCGAAACGGAAAAATCTTCGAGAGCGTCGGCAGAGAGGAGCGAGGAGTGCGCAAGCCCCTCTTCCTGCGCGAGGATCGCCGCGCCGTAAGCGCCCATGAGTCCCGAAATATCGGGGCGCACGACATCGCGCTCGATGAGCTTTTCCATCGAGCGCAGCACGGCGTCGTTGTAGAAGGTGCCGCCCTGCACGACGATGTGCTCGCCAAGCTCCCGGACGTCCTTGAGCTGCATGACCTTGAAGAGCGCGTTCTTGATGACGGAAAAAGCGATGCCCGCCGATATGTCGCTGACTGCCGCGCCGTCCTTCTGCGCCTGCTTGACCTTGGAATTCATGAAGACGGTGCAGCGCGTGCCGAGGTCGACGGGAGCCTTCGACTCCATCGCCTTGGCGGCGAACTCCCCCGCCGTCATGTTGAGCCCCTGGGCGAAGTTTTCGATGAAGGAGCCGCAGCCCGCCGAACACGCCTCATTGAGCGTGATATTGCCGATGCTGCCGTCCTTGACGAAGAAACACTTCATGTCCTGCCCGCCGATGTCCATGACAAAGGTGACCTCGGGGCAGAACTCCTGCGCCGCGCGCAGGTGAGCGAACGTCTCGACCTCGCCTGCGTCCGCGTGGATCGCCGCCTTGACGATCGCCTCGCCGTAGCCCGTCGTGAGCGCGCCCGCGATATACGTCTCTTCGTTCATCTTCGCGTAAAGCTCCCTGAGCTCGCGGATGACCGTATAGAGCGGCGAGCCCTGATTGCTGCCGTACGACGTGTAGAGAAGCTCGCGCTCCTTGCCGATCGCCGCGAGCTTCGTCGTCGTCGAGCCCGCGTCAATGCCGATGTAGATCGGCCCTGCATAGGAGGCGAGGTCGCCGCGCTTCACCTGCGCGCGGTCGTGGCGCTCCTTGAACGCCGCGTAGTCCGCCGCCCCCGAAAAGAGCGTGAAGTCCGCCTGCCGCGTCTCCTTCGCTGCCACGTCGCGTGCCTTTTCCAGACTCGCCTCCAGACGCGCCACGTCAACGACCTCTGTCTCCTCGGAGAGCGCCGCGCCGAGCGCGACGAAGTAATTGCCGTCGGGCGCCTCGACGACGTCCTCGGGTGCCAGCTTGAGCGTCTCGATGAAGCGCCGGCGCAGGACAGGCAGGAAGTGCAGCGGCCCGCCGAGGAAGGCGACCTTGCCCGCGATCGGGCGCCCTTGCGCGAGATTGCTGATCGTCTGGTTGACGACAGCCTGAAAGACGGAAAGAGCGATGTCCGCCTTCTCCGCCCCGTCGTTCATCAGCGCCTGAATATCCGTCTTGGCAAAGACGCCGCAGCGCGAAGCGATCGTATAGATCTGCTCCCCCTTCGCCGCGAGCGCATCGAGCCCCGCCGCATCCGTTGAGAGAAGCGAAGCCATGTGATCGATGAAGGAGCCCGTGCCCCCCGCGCAGACGCCGTTCATGCGCTGCTCCGGCGCATCGCCGAAGTACGTTACCTTGGCGTCCTCGCCACCGAGCTCGACGACTGTATCCGTCTCGGGGATCAGCGACTTCACTGCCGAAGCGCACGCGATGACCTCCTGCACGAAGGGCAGGCCGATATGCTGCGCAATGCCCATGCCCGCCGAGCCCGTCAGCGCAAACGAAAATTTCTCGCCGCCGACGACCTTCTTGAGGCTTGCCAGATTTTCACAGAGGGAGGCACCGATCTCCGAAAAATGGCGTGCGTAGTTTTTGAACACGATTTTCTTCTCATGATCGAGGACGACGAGCTTGATCGTCGTCGAGCCGATGTCTATCCCTACATCAAATATAGAATTCATGGAACTCACCGCCTGGAATCTACAATATAGTATGAAAATATCGGCAGGAACACCTGCCGCAAAGTCTCAAACCCATTCTCATATTTTAACGCTTTTTTCTGTAGGATTCAAGGATATTGTTATCCTTGCGGCGTAAGAACGACGCAGAAACAGTTGACGAAAGCCCTTCTCTGGAGTAAGATTGGGAAGGAATATTTGTTATACGTATAAAGAGAGGCTGGTGAGGAAATGGACGGCGATCACCCTAGTTGCACGCGAAACGAAACGAAAACCCTCGGAAGCCCCCTTTTTCTCACGTCATCCTACGCTTAACAGCAGGGAGCTTCCGCGAAAGGAGACTCCCCCATGTTCAAAATCTTCAAGTCCCTTGAGAGCGGTCCCTTACAGTCCCTGACGCTCAAGACGCTCGAAAAGGGCGCATGGATCAACATCATCGACCCCACGCCTTACGAGCTCAAGGTCGTCAGCAACCTCACGGAAGTCGAGCCGGACTTCCTGCGCTCCGCGCTTGACGATGAGGAGCGTTCCCATACGGACATCGAGGACAACTCCGTCATGGTTCTGACCAACGTCCCCGTCATGCGCGGGCAGGACAGCTACGACACGCTGCCGCTCGCCATCATCCTGACCGACGACTACTTCATCACCGTCTGCCTGGAGGACACGCCCGTTCTCTCCGAGTTCAACGAGAACACGGCGAAACTCTTCCGCACCTTCAAAAAGACGCGTTTCCTCTTCCAGATCCTCTACAAGTCGGCGACCTTCTACCTGCGCTACCTCAGGCAGATCAGCAAGCATTCGGACGAGATCGAGCTCAACCTGCGCCGCTCCATGGAAAACAGCGACATCCTGCGCCTCCTGGAACTGCAGAAGGGTCTGACCTACTTCAGCGCGGCACTGCGCTCCAACGGCGCCGTGCTCGACAAACTGCTGCGCCTGCGCTCCAACCAGGCGCTGACACCCATCATCAAGATTTACGAAGAAGATGAAGACCTCCTCGAAGACGTCATCATCGAGAACAAGCAGGCGCGCGAGATGGTCGAGCTCTACAGCAAGATCCTCGCGCGCATGGCGGACACCTTCTCTTCCATCATTTCCAACAACCAGAACCTCGTGATGAAATTCCTCGCCGCCATGACGATCATCCTCGCCATACCGACGGTCATATCGAGCTTCTTCGGCATGAACGTCCCCGTCCCCTTAGCGGACGACTCGACGGCATTCCTCTCCATCGCCATCCTCGCCGCCGTCATCGCGGGCGCATCATCCTACGTCCTGTGGCGAAAGAATATGTTTTGAACATCCAGGAACCACTGATAAATTCAGCCACCCATCTTCACGCATCTGCGCTGTCCTCTCGTCGTCGACAAATCCTCGACGTAGCACCGCTACGCCTCCGGTTTGTCTCCTCGATAGATACAGCGCATCTGCGCAAATCTGGGCGACTTCATTTTATCAGCGTTTCCTTAGGAAAATCATATAAGAAAAAAGGCTGTGCATAAGTCGATGGCTTCGACTTATGCACAGCCTTTTCCTTTTCTGTAGATTACATCACTTCGGCTTGTTGACGATTTCATCGATCTTCCAGACCGATCCATGCCTGGTGAGAACAGCCCTGCCGTTGAAATAGCGAGTGCCGCCGGGGTTGTCGACTGCACGCAGCGTATAGGTCAAAGTGACACGATCCTGCGTGGCGCTTTGCACCTCGACGTTGAGCGGCGTGCTGCTGACCGTCGTATTGAAGCCCGGCGCCCAGCCCTCATAGGTCATTTGCGACTGCATCTCAGAACCCAACGCATTGTAGGCGGCGCGCAGATTGCGATTCGTGATATTGCGATGAAAGGTCTCGAACGTCCGCACGGCATCCTGCGAACCGGAGGACGCGGGATTCGGAGCAGCCGGAGTCTGTGCCTTCGTCTTGGCGGAAGAAGAATCCGACAGGGCGCCCTTCTTCGCCTTGGACAATGCCTGATCGTTCGCGGAAGAGCCGAGTGCATCCTGCAGTTGATTGATGGAAGACTTGGCGGCCGTTGCAGATATAATGTCCTGCTCCTTCAGCGCAGGCAGATTCGTGACGGAATAGAGAGAAAATCCGCCAATGCCCAGAAGCGCGAGAAGAGCGACGAGTCCCAATCCGAAGATGCTGAATTGAAGAGGCGATCCCTTGCGGCAGAGAAAACCGCCGATCAAGCCGCCCAAGAAAACAAGGATGAGTACGACGGCAATGCCGATCGTGATGTAGATATGCGTCATATTCCAGATGCGAAACGTCGCCTGTATGGACTTGTCGCCTCCATTCATCAAAGCAGAAGCGAGATCCCAGACCAAGGTCGTACCGCCATCCGTTACCTTGTCCGCATTGTGACTCTCAGGTGCATAGGGAAGAGACAGAGAAACGTCGGCACGCACGGAAGAGAGCATCGCCTGCATCATGGCGCGCTCATCCTGATCCATATTTGCCTGCGTGTCCTTCTTTCCTTCAAAGAGCACATCGACCGCATAGGTGTCGTAGAGCCAGCCCTTCTTTTGCTGCACGCCTTTCGCCTTGCCCTCGACGGTCTTGAACATATTGCCGTCGGCCTTCGCCATCTCGTCGATCGTCTTATAATGCGTCGTTTCCTCGATCCCGGACATATTGCCATCCTGAACGTCCTTGAGCGAAGCGTTCGGATGATTCTTCTTTGCCGATTCACGCGCTTCTTGGATCTGCTCTGCAAGAAGAGGCACGCCGACCATCGTGTTTTTTATATCCACGCTTCCATCCTTGTGGATGGCGGTATCGCTGCTGATGCGAAAGCAGCCGCTCGCCATGACAGAGATGACGAGGAGAAGAAGAATGAAAAATTTCTTTTTGTGAAACATGACGCGCCTCCTTTATATTGACGAAATATCCTAACTCCTTGTATTCGTCGCAAAAGGAAAAAATCCTATGGAAGCGCTGATAAAATGAGGTCGCCCAGATTTGCACAGATGCGCTGTATCTATC
>ERZ772957.2151-NODE-2151-length-11695-cov-13.694330_pt1 | contig 11695 bp, 7 predicted proteins | sample MGYA00580682_ERZ772957 | MGnify/ENA primary metagenome ERZ772957 (study PRJEB29015, sample SAMEA2737921) | human oral metagenome | biome: human oral; feature: human-associated habitat; material: dental | place: China | collected 2025 ...
ATGTTCGTGATGACCTCGTTGATCTCCGCGATGTTCTTCGAGCCGTCGTAGAGGTGCTGCACAGCGGTGCCGACCTTCACGGCGCCTTCCGCGAGGTTCTCGACGCCTGCAACTGCTTTTTGGAGCGCCTCGCGGCCTTCTCTCGTCGCCTTTCCCGTCTCGTCTGCGACCTTTGTCGAGGCATCGACGACTTTGGCGATGTCCCGCGTCTGCTCGCCCATGTTGTGCGCGACCTCGTTCGCCATCTCCACGATATCGTTCTGCTCTGCCGCGCGCTCGGCGATATCGACGACGGCTTCCGCCGCGGCCTGCGACGCATTTGCCGTCTGCGTCGAGCTTGCCGTCAGCTCCTCCGAGGAGGCGAGTACCTGCTCGGCAGCCTTCGATGTGTCCTCGACCATCTTGCGCAGCGTCGCGAGCATCGCGCTCGAGCTGTTCTGCAGCACGCCGATCTCGTCGACGCGCTCGCTCGCGGGAAGCTTGTGCGTGAGATCTCCCTTGGAGATGAAGCCCATCGACTCAGACAAAATCTCGATGGGCGAAATCATGCCCGTGAGGAAGTAATACGTGATGCCGCCGAGAAGTGCAAGCGCCGCGAGGCTGATGCCAAGGATCGCATACGACATGCGCGTCGCCGCTGCAAATGCTTCAGAGAACGGCATCTCGATGACAATGTGCCAACCCGTCGTCCCGATCGGCTCAGAGCGATAGAACTTCTCGACGCCTTGGAATTCCGCTTCAAAAGACTGCGCTTCATCGGATGTGAAGCGTGCCGCAAGATCCCTGTACTTGCCGCCGTCCATCTCATTGAGCGGCGGATCTTCAAGCGTGAATTTCTTGTGATAAATATACTCGCTGTTCGGCCCCAAGACGAAGAGCGATCCCGTTTCGCCGACCTTGACGCCTTTAAGGAACTCCGTAATCTGATCGACCGCGAGATTCATGCCGATGACCCCGATGAGTTCGCCGTTCCTTCGCACGGCGCGGCTCAGCGTCACGACATTCGTATGATCCGACGCCGTCGGATAGACAGGGGAAATCTCCACCTTGTCGGAGGCCGCCGCATTCTTGTACCAGTCGCGCGTGCGCGGATCGTAACCCGCAGGAAGCGACTGACTCGTTGCGTAGGAGCCATCGGGTTTGCCAATATAGAACGACTTGACGCCCTCTCTGCCGCCCAGATGTGACACAGCGTCCTGCAGCGCCTCGCCTTCGGGCATATTGTCCGCCCAGCTCATGGCGATCGCTTCCAGCGTCTCGCTTTTTCCCAATAAATTTCCATCGATGATTGCCGCATTGTGGCCGGAGCGCTCGGTCATGGCGATGAGCCGGCTCGTCCTGAGACCGTCACTTGCCAACAGATAGATGATGACGCCCATGACGGCAAACACGATGATCAAGGGCACGCCGATGCTCAAGAGCATCTTCGGTTTCAACTTCATTTCATTACCCTCCATATAAAGATTCTCATTCGCACTGGTTTCGGCAACAGGAAAAGGGAGGATTCATCCCTCCCTTTTCCTGCGCTCCCGTATTCTCTTTATCGGGCATTTTGCAAAAATCTTTAGCCCAAAAGCATATTTTCACGCGAAGCTTTCAGAAGATATGTTCAGCCGCCACGCGAAGCGACATAATTTACTTTTCCGTCCGCTTCCTACAGACGGAACTGCGCCACGCCCTGCTGCAGCTGCTGCGCGAGATCTGCGAGCGTGTGGCTCGCGGCTGCAATCTCCTCGGCAGACGCCGCCTGCTCCTCGGAGACGGCGGACACGTCCGTCGCCTTCTGCTGCACGGCATGGGACAGGTCGCTGACCTTCTGCACCGTATCGACCGTGCTCTTGCAGTCCTTTTCGAGCGCTCCCGTGATCGTCCCGACCTTCGCGACCTGCCCAATCAGGGCACGGATGGATTCAGCGATCTTCGCAAACTTCTCGTCAGCTGCGCGGACTTCTTCCACGCTCTCTTTGACCTCTTCGTCCTGCGATTTCGTCAGCGTGAATGCGTTCTCGATCTGCGCGGAGTTCTTGCCGATGACCGCGCTGATCTCCTGCGCCGCCTGCTCGCTCTGCTCGGCGAGCTTTCGCACCTCGTCGGCGACGACGGCGAAGCCCTTGCCCTGCTCGCCCGCACGCGCCGCCTCGATCGCGGCATTCAGCGCGAGGAGTTTCGTCTGTCCCGAAATGTTCGTGATGACCTCGTTGATCTCCGCGATGTTCTTCGAGCCGTCGTAGAGGTTCTGCACAGCCTCGCCGACCTTTACGGAGTTCGCCGCGAGGCTGTCGACGCCCGCGACCGCCTTTTCCAGCACAGCGCGGCCTTCGCGCGTCGCCTCAGCCGTCGTCTCAGCAACCTTCGTCGATTCACCGACCACCTTGGCGATGTCCTCGGTCTGCGCGCCCATGTTGTGCGCGACTTCGTTCGCCATCTCCGCGATGTCGCTCTGCTCCGCCGCGCGCTCGGCGATGTCGACAACGGCCTCCGCCGCCGACTGCGACGCATTCGCCGTCTGCGTCGAGCTTGCCGTCAGCTCCTCGGACGATGCTAACACCTGCTCTGCGGCTTTCGATGTACCTTCGACCATCTTCCGAAGCGTCGCGACCATCTCGCTCGAACTCGTCTGCAGCACGCCGATCTCGTCGGCGCGATCGCTTGCGGGCAGCTTGTGCGTGAGGTCGCCCTTGGCGATGAAGCTCATCGTCTCGGACAGGATTTTGATCGGCGAAATCATGCCCGCGAGGAAGTAATAAACAATGGCGCTCAAGAGAGCCAGCGCAACGAGACAGATGGCGACGGTCGCATAGAGCATTTTCGTCGCAGCGGCGAACGCCTCGGACTGCGGCACCTCGATGACGACATGCCAGCCCGTCGAGGAAACCGGCACCGTCTGATAGAACTTCTGCACGCCCTCGAACTCTTCTTCGATCATCTGCGGCTTGTCGGATGTGAACTTCGCGGCAAGCTCCTTGTACTTGCCGCCGTTCATCTCCGCAAGCGGCGCGTCGTCAATCTGAAATTTCTTATGATAGATGAACTCGCTCCTTGGGCCGAGGACGGCAATCGAACCGTGCTCGCCGACCTTGACGTCCTTGAGCATCCCCGTCAAGGATTCCATCGAAACGTCCGTGCCGATGACAGCGACAAGCTCGCCGCCGTGGCCGCGTATCGCCTTGCTCAGCGTCACGATGATCGCGCCGTCGGCGGCGTTCTTGTAGACATCGGAAAACACTACGCCGTCGGAAGACGCCGCGTTCTTGTACCAATCGCGCGTACGCGGATCCCATGTGGGCGGATACTCCTGGCTCGTCACATGCGAACCGTCAGGACGCCCGACAAGGAAGCCGTAGACGCCATTGCAGCGCCCCAGCTCGTCAACCGTTCCCTGCAGCGCCTCATTCGCTGGCATGCCGTCCGCCCAACTCGTGCCGAGAGCATTCAAGAGAGCGACCTGCTCGCAAATATTGCCGTCGATTTCCTCAGCATAGCGATTGGCGCGCTGCTCCATGCCGACCTCCGTCGCCGCCCTGAGGCCTGCGCTCGCCATCAGGTCGATGATGACCCCCATGACGATGAACACGACGAGCAGCGGAAGTCCGATGCTCATCATCATTTTCGGTTTGAGTTTCATGATCCTTCGCCTCCGTAGGAATAATAAAAATTTTCCGTACATATCGCACGATAAAAAATGGGATGCATACGAATACGCATCCCATCTTCTCATACATTTCTATTCTTTTATCGTCTTTTCCACATTTTTTCTAAAGGAAAAACCAAAATTTCTTCAAAATTAAATATCCATCGGCTTGATCTTCTCGTCCTGCATGAACTTCGCGAGCTTCTTGACACCACGCATGACCTCGTAGTAGCTCTCGGGCGTCAGCGACTGCGGGCCGTCGGAAAGTGCCTTCGCCGGATTCGGGTGCATCTCCATGATGAGCCCGTCTGCGCCTGCGGCGATCGAGGCGAACGCCATGGGGCGCACGAAGCGCCACTTGCCCGTGCCGTGGCTCGGATCGGCGATGATGGGAAGGTGCGACAGGTGCTTGATGGCGGCGACGGCGCTGAGATCGAGCGTGTTGCGCGTGTACGTCTCGTAGGTGCGGATGCCGCGCTCGCAGAAGATCACGTTCGGGTTGCCCTCGTTCATGATGTACTCGGCGGCATTGAGCCATTCGTCGATCGTCGCCGCGAGGCCGCGCTTGAGCATGACGGGCTTCGTGCCGCGTCCGACCTCCTTCAAGAGGCGGAAGTTCTGCATGTTGCGCGCACCGATCTGCAGGACGTCGGCATACTCGGAAACGAGTCCGACGTTCTCGACCTCCGTGACCTCGGTGACGACCTTGAGTCCCGTCTTCTCGCGCGCCTCGGCGAGGAGCTTCAAGCCTTCCTCTTCAAGACCTTGGAAGGAGTACGGCGATGTGCGCGGCTTGTAGGCGCCGCCGCGCAGGAACTCGGCGCCGCCCTTCTTGACGATCTCGGCAGCCTCCATGAGCTGCTCGCGCGACTCGACGGCGCACGGCCCCGCCATGACGACGGGCGTTCCCGCACCGATCTTGACGCCGCCGACATCGACGACCGTCGGCATCGGATGGAACTCACGGCTCGCGAGCTTGTAGCTCTTGGAGATGGCGACGCTCTGCTCGACGCCCGCCATCGCGTCGATTGCCAAGGAGCCCATGCGGCGCTTGTCGCCGATGACGCCGACGATCTTCTGCTGTGCGCCCTCCATGATCTTCGCCTCAAGCCCCACGCCGTTGATTGCATGGATGACTTCCTTGATATTTTCCGCCGTTGCGTCCGGATTCATAATGATGACCATAAAGATGCTCCTTTCAAATTTGCAGCCGTCAGCACGGGAAACGCGCCGAGGGTGCGCAGCCAGATGCTCTTTTGGCGCACCGCTTCCACTGAAGCGGCAAGCCCAGCGGCATCCGCCTCCAACTCAAAGAAAAAGATATAAGCTCCAAGCTCCGTGCGCGCGGGGCGCGACTCGATGCGCAGCATATTCACACCGCGCACGGCGAACTCCTGCAAAACCTCGCACAAGCTGCCCGCGCGCTTGCCGTCAATCTGGCAGATTACCAAGAGCTTCTCAGGCACAGGCTCATTCGAGAAACGAAGCGCCGGCGGCTTTTTCCCCACACGCTCAACGAGGAAGAAGCGCGTGCAGTTCGCCATCGTGTCCTGGATGTCCTCGGCCACGGGATAAAGGCCGTACAGTTCGCCCGCACGCGCCGTGCAGATGGCGGCACAGCCGTCCTCAGGACGGCTCAGCGCGACGAGGCGAGCCGCCTCCGCCGTCGAGGAGACGGCGACGAGTTTTGCCGCCGCATGGTGCTCCTTCAAGTAGGCGCGGCACTGCGAGAGCGGCTGCGCATGAGAGATGATGCTTCGCACCTCGGTTTTCGGGTACTTCATCATCAGCTCGTTGCGCACGCCCCAGATGAGTTCCAAGTTCACGGCGAAGGCGTCGCTCGAACTCAAGGCGTCGAGCGTGATGTTCACCGAACCTTCGAGTGAATTTTCCACCGGCACGAGCGCTCCCTGCACCTGCCCCTCCTCCACCGCCGAAAGCGCCTGAAAGATGGCAGGAAAGGGCAGAAGCTCGCGCGGCTCATCGAGAAGCCCGTTCAAATGAAGCGCCGCCGCCTCACTGTGCGTACCCAGAGGGCCGAGAAAGCCCAACGTGTCCATTACCCGCCTCCTTCTCCACTCAGAAAGCACGGATAAATCCCGTGCCGCCTTACGAAAAAGCCCCCTTGAGCAAGAACGCCAAGGGGGCAGATTGCTGAAAACGCTTCTATATTATCACAGAAACGACAGCTTTGCAAGTTTACAGTTCACGAGTTTACAGTTTGTCTGTCGTGATTGTTCAGATGAGATTTCAAAGCAAATCCTCACGCCTTGCCGAAGTCTGACGATCGGCCCGCGCCTTCGACCCGATGACTGTTCGAAGATTCATAGTGAATCCCGACGCATAATCTTCTCATAGGATTTACAGGGAGCAATGTTTCCTTACGATTTTATCCCGTACTGCGGCACATAGCGGATATAGATGCGCCCGTCCTCCCCTTCTTCCACTTTCGCGCATACTTCGTAGAGATCGTGGATGAACGCCTCCGTCAAAAGCTCGCGCGGCGTGCCAGCTCCCACGATGCGCCCCTTCTGTATGGCGATGAGACGATCGCAATAAAGCGCGGCGATGTTGAGGTCATGGATCGCCGCGACGACGGTGAGATCGAGCCGCTTTACAATATCCATAATCTGCAGCTGATACTTAATGTCCAGATGATTGGTCGGCTCGTCGAGGATCATGCACTCGGCCTCCTGCGTCAGAGCACGCGCAAGAATCACGCGCTGCTGCTCTCCGCCCGAGAGACTTGAGAAGCTGCGTTCTGCACAATCGTCCATGCCGACGGTACGAAGCGCCCGATGCGCGATTGCATAATCGTCCGCATTGTCACGGTCAAAAAGACGCTTGTGCGGCGAGCGCCCCATGAGCACGACGTCGAGCACGCTGAAGTCGAAGCTGTAGAAATTATGCTGCGCCACGACAGAGATCTGCTGTGCGGACTCTCGATGAGACATCTCATCAAGCGCGCGTCCGTTCAGTGTGATCGTCCCTGCGGTCGGCTTCTGTACGCGATAGAGGCATTTCAAAAACATACTCTTGCCACTGCCGTTGGGACCGATGATGCCGAGAAATTCCTTCGGCTTCAGATGAAGATCCAACCCCTTGAGGATCTCCTTGTTTCCGATGAAGAGTTTTACCGCCTCCGCGAGTATCTCCATATCACTGCCCTCCGAATCCATAGGTGCGCTTCACCATGAGGTAGATGAATGCGGGTGCGCCCACAAGTGCGATCAGGATGCCGATCGGCAGCTCCGTATGTGGAATGAGAACGCGGCAAAGCCCGTCGGCGACGACGAGGAAGATTGCGCCCACGAGAGCGCTCACGGGGATGAGGCGCCTATGATCGGTACCGACGAGCATCCGCACGACATGGGGAACGACCAGACCGACGAAGCCGATCATGCCCGCAGCAAAGACGGCGAAGCCGACGACGAGCGCACTGACGATCAGATAGCCTTGCCGATAGGCATGAAGATCGGTGCCGAGCGTGATCGCGGACGCATCGCCGAGCAGCATGAGGTTGAGAATACGGCTCTGCGACCAGAAGAAGAGAACGGCTAGCAGGGAAATGACGCCGAGCAGCGCGATATGCTCCCACTTCGCCCCCGCGAGACTGCCCATCATCCAGTAGGTGATTGTCTGAATGCCCTCCTTGTCGTTGGCAAAATAGACAATGAAGCTCGAAAAGGCGCTGCACACAGCGCTGAGCGCCATGCCGCCGAGCAGCAGCTTCATCGCATTCGCACGTCCGCCGATGTTCGCGATGAATAAAACCGCGAGAGAAATGGCAAATGCACCCAAAAATGCGGCGATGCCGACGGCATTTTCGCCGAGCGCCGCGCCGACGCCAAGCAGGATGGCGAAGGTCGCGCCAAGAGACGCGCCCGCCGAGATGCCGAGGATGTAAGGATCGGCGAGAGGATTCTTCACAATCGCCTGCATGATGACGCCGCAGGTGGCAAGGCCCGCGCCGATGATGGCGGCGAGCAAAAGGCGCGGCAGGCGAAGCAACCAGACGATGTCATGGACAGGACCCTTGCCCGCCATGTCGATGGGCGTGCCGCTCTGTATTTGATCGAGAAGCGCAGCGGCGATCGCATCGGGCGGCAGATCGACCGTTCCGATGGAGAGCGCCCAGAAGAGTGCGCCAATGAGAAGCGCTGTGAGCAGGGCTAAGAGGGCAAGAAGCCCCGCGCGTGAAAAAAATGCTTGCATAGATTATTCTCCATATATCTCGGGATACAGCCCATGAGCAAAGATCGTGATGCCGTCGTAAGTGCGAATCCCCGCACTGTAGACCGCATAGAGCGGCGCCGTATAGATGCGTCTCTCTTTTACACAGACGAGCGAGCTAAGCGCCGGATTCTCATAGAGGCGTGCGAGGATCGCATCCTCGTTGCCATAGTCGTTTTCGATGACAACGAGAAAGATCGCGTCGGGGTTCAGCTCGATCATCTCTTCCATGCTGAGACTCGTGCCGTCCGCCGCCAGATGCTCGGCGCCGAGCGCCCGAAGCATATCGCCTGCGAGCGTATCTTTGCCATAGGTACGAATCTCCTTGCCCATAAGCTCGATGACGAGAGCGCGCGGACGTTTTTCTCGGTGGGCGGTCTTTTCAGCGACAAATGAGATTTCATGCTGCATCTCGCCGATGAGAGTCTCGGCACGATCTTCCCGTCCGAAGATGCGGCCGAGATTTCGGATGTCCTCGCACTCCTGCGCGATGGTCTTCGTCTTTGTCATGCGTGCAGACGCCGGTGCGATGTAAGTGTGCACGCCGCGCCCCGCCCAAAACGTCGTAGAGCGCAGTACCTTCGGAGAGAAGGTGGACGCCCAGCCGACAATGAGATCAGGCTGCATCATGAGGATCGTCTCCACGTCGAGATGTTCAAGACTCGTGTAGGGGATCGCCTCGTATGCCGCTCGGTACTCCGGTCGGATGTATTTCGCGTCCGGCACCCCCATGCCTGCAACGATGCGATCGCCCACGCCGAGCGCGAGCAGCGTCTCGATCGAGTTCTGCCAGACGGCGACCACGCGCTCCGGCGGACGCTCATAGACCTGCGCGATGGGGTCGCCCTTTTCGTTGATGTTCTCAATCGTGACGGGCGTATACGCTGCATCCTCCTGCTTCGCTGCGCCAAGACGCTGTGCATTTTCATCCTGCACCTTCACGATGGGACTGCAAGCCGTGAGCAGGAAAACGAGGCAGATGAGCAACAGATAGAAAACTTTCATCCTTCCTCCTATAAGAAAGGGACGCAGGACATTCCGCGAAAGAATAGCCTGCGTCCTTTCCTTTTCATGATCGAACGATCAGAACGTATAGCGTGCGCCGACCATGATGCTGCGGCCGGGCATGGCTGAACTGCCGATGCCGTTCCACTCGTTGTACGAGGTCTGATATGCCTCGTTCGTCAGATTGTTTATAGTAAGGTACCCTGTGAGATCAGGGGTGAAGCTGTAGTTGAAATTCCAGTCAAGGACGAGGAACTGACTGTCCGTGAACGCTGTCGGACTGCATCCCGTATACCAATTCATCAAGAGTCCCGTATAGATCTTCCCCTTCTCATAGGAGAGATTGAGCGCATAGTGATTTTGCGGACGCAGACGGTTGATCTGCGTGTTGATGTCGCTGCCGCTCTGATATCCCCAATTCGGGTCGAGCACCCAGCCGGGCTTCGCCATCCACTTGTCCTCCATGTGGGTGTAGGATGCGCTCATCGAGAAATGCTTGTCAAAGGCATGGTCGAACGTGATATTGAACGACTTCTTGTCTTCTCGCGCATTGACGGCTGTGCTCTCAAACGTTCTTGTTTTATTATCCCAGATGGGCAGGGTCGCAATCGCATTGCTCATGCGCGTCCAGTCATAGTGGATAGCAAGTGCAGTGTACTGCGAGAACTCCTTGCGCACGCCGAACGTCCAGGCATCGCCGCGCTCATCCTTCAGCGGCGTCTTGAATACGCCGTCTACTTCTGTGTAGTCGCCCTGGCGCAGCGGACGGAGAATCTTCGTCCAGCCGAAATATGTGCTGAGGGTATCGTCAAATACGTATTCTGTGTTGAGTGCATAGGTGAAGATGTTCGTATTTCCTTTTCCCTGCACATCGTCCCCTGCAGTAGACGACTCATAGTCTGAGTAGTGGCTAAAACGGAGTGAGGGAGTAAGATCCCAGTTCGGGGTGATGTGAATCTTGTCCTGCACATAGGCAAGGACAGAGTCACGAGCCGTATGCGATTCCGTGACTCTTCCATTGTTCCGAATGCTTTTCGCATAGTTCTTCGCCTTGTCATAAGTAACGCTCGCGATGACATCGTTCTTGCCTATGGCTCTTGCGTACTGCACTTGAAGACCATGGTTTTCTTCCTCGTACCAACTGGTCGGCTCAGGCGCTTTGCCGCCCGTTTTTTCGAGCCAATCCTGCACCTTTGCCGGATCGCCGCCCGGGAAAGGCGCGAGATGATCGCTGATCCACTGCTTGAGCTGCTCTTTCGTTGCACCTGTCGGGAATTGTGTGCGATAGTCTTGAGCAAGATCGTCGCGTTCCTTATCGCCCCAGACATACTTATCGCGGTTGGAGTAACGGTGGTTTTGATGATAGAGCCGAACGAAGCTCTCCATACGATTGTCCTTGTCGAACGTCCACTTCAACTCCCAATCGTTGTGCCTAAAGCGGCTGAACGAATTGTACACCTTGCCATCAAGTGCGTAGAGGTTCGCATAGCCGGGGTTGCGCGCATCGCCGGAGAGCGTGCGTGCCGGTTCCCAGTTACCAGTCTCGGAATCGATTTCTCCCTTGAGCGCGTTGCTCGAGTCCAGCTGACCCACGGCAGCGCTGAAGATGATGCGCTCCCAATCGTCTTGATTCCAATACTTGAGACGCGGCGTTGAGATCGGATAGCCGTCTTTGCCGCTCTTGTGGTTGTACCAGAACTTGATACTCTGCTCATCGGTCAGATCCTTGTCGATGCGGATATTGACGGCATCTTCCGCCCAGCGCGAGCCGCCGAGCGTGCCGCTCTTGCCCGTTTCGCCATCGACGTATTCTGTATCGCCACTCAACGTGCGCGTCACCGTGCCGAAATAACGGAAGGTAGGATTCTCGTCGATGGTACCCGAGAGCGTCAGCGAATAATTATGTTTGTTCCACGAGCCGGTCGAAAGATCAAGGGTTCCCTTGCGTTCGACTGTTCCCTTGCGCGTGATGATGTTGATGACGCCGCCCGTCGCATCCGGCCCATACGCCGATGCACCGGGACCTTTGATGACCTCGATCTTATCGACGCTCTCGATGCCGAGCAGCTGGTCGAGATTGACGCCTGTGGATTTGCTGCCCGAAGTACTGTCGTAACCGATGCGCGTACTCGTAAGGTTGTCCACGCGCCGCCCATCGATGAGGATGACGACACGCGAGTCTCCGTTGATGAGCACGCCGTTGTTGTAGAACTGATAGCCATACTCGCCGCCGCGGTAACCGGGGTTCTGGAATGTCACGCCCGGGATGCGCTTGATCGCCTCCGTGAGATCCGCGTAGTGACGCTTCTCGATCTCCTCGCGCGTGATGACCTTGACATCACCGCCCGTACGGTAGTAGGATTGCTCTGTCACCGTGTCGCCGAACTGGTTGATCGTCTGCTCCGCCGTGACTTCAATGCTGTCCAGCGTGTAGAATTGCAGATTTTCGTCATGCCCTGCGTGAGCGGGATTTTGCCCCCCCCAAGTGGACAACAATCCGGCAAGAACCGCGCATGTGAGGTGTCGCTTTTTCATTTCTTTCATTTCCTCCTTGATGAGCGTACGCCCTTCTTTTTCCTGCAACGCCTATCCGGCATTGCTGAAAAACTGCATAAAATACACGCACAAACGTCCAATTTATGAACATTGTGCGCCGCCCTTCATGAAAGTTCGCCAATCCGTCTGCGCCCTTTGGGCTTGACTTCTTGGACTTTCATAGTAGACTTATAATAAGAACAGACATCGAAAGGAGCGATTCCCATGACCACCCTCGCCATTCATCTGACCGATTCCCTTGCCGAACATCTCTCGCGTGTCGCCTCCGAG
>ERZ772957.2152-NODE-2152-length-11694-cov-40.045708_pt1 | contig 11694 bp, 10 predicted proteins | sample MGYA00580682_ERZ772957 | MGnify/ENA primary metagenome ERZ772957 (study PRJEB29015, sample SAMEA2737921) | human oral metagenome | biome: human oral; feature: human-associated habitat; material: dental | place: China | collected 2025 ...
GGACGAGGAGGAAACCTCCGGTCGTCGCCGTCGTCGCCGCCGCGCGCGCAGCTCCTGTGGCTCATTTTCGACTCGGGCCAGCGTGAGCTCATCGACATGCCGCTCACCCTGGGTCGGGCGCCTGCAGCCGCCGAAGGGTCGCGCGCTGTCGTCGTTCCCGATACGACGGTGTCCCTGTCGCGCACGCACATGCGCGTGGGCCCCACAGCAAGTGGGGCGTGGATTGAGGACTCGTTCTCCGCGAACGGCACACAGATCCGCACCCCCGACGGGCGTATCACCGCGTTGACCGGCGGCCAGGCCGTTGAGGTCCCAGCGGGAACCGAGATTCTTATGGGTGAACGTCGCGCCACGATCGTCCACGCTGACGCGGATTGCGTGCGCTGACTCCGAATTGCGCGTCCCGGTCTCGCTCCCGGCTCTGACCCCGCGCCCTGCACACGGCTCTGATCTCGGTCGTGAGTGTCGGAGTTCGTTCAGTCGGATGCCTCCCGCCGCTGTCCCCTTCGAAGGAAGGGGCGGTTTTCTGCTGCCTGGCACACAGTCAATTCAACCGGACGGAAAATTATGCCGGGCGCGAGCGACGTTGATCCAGCGGTCGAGCATCCGCGCAGCGCACGCACCGAATGCCGGATGCTCGTAGACGCGGGCCCGGCAAGACGGACGCACGAAACAACGCGTGCGCGACACAATGCGCACGAAACAGAAAAGGGCCGCCCCATGTGGGGCGGCCCTTCCCAGAGCGCTAGGCGCTCATGCTCTCAGAAGCGGGCAGCGTTGGACTGGTCCGTCGTCTGGTAGTTGGAGCGAGCGGCGTCGACAGCGCTGGAGGTGCGACGCAGAACGTCCTTCAGGCCCTCGAGGCCCTGGTTCCAACGACGCTGAGCCTCGTCGTAGGCTTCCTGGGTCTGGCCTTCCCACGAGGAACGCAGCTGGTTCAGGATCTGCTCGAGCTCGTCGAGGGCGGCCTCAAGGTTGGCGGCACCCGTGTTGATGTCAGCGGCGGCGGCGTCAAGCGCGGCGTAGTTTACCTGGAAATCCATATCAGTCTCCTAATCTACCTAATCTCTCACAGTCCGCCGAGCAGGTTGGAGAACGAGTTCTCGGTCTCCGACTCGTTGGCTTCCATCGACGAATCAGTGGCGCGCAGGTTATCTGCGAGGTCCTGAAGGGCCTGGTTAACCTTGGCGGCGTTTTCCTGCCACTGAGCCATCAGCACCGTGAACTGCGCCGATGCGGCGCCCTGCCAAGAGCTGCCGATGGTCGACAGGTCGCCCTCGAGGCGCTTGAGGTGGCTGTCGATGTCGGCCTTGGTGGACTCAACTGCCGAGAAGCCCTGCTTCAGGGCGCCTTCTGCGGCCCTCTGGTCTGCCATGTGAACCTCCATTTGTATGAGTGGACTCTCCCGCGGGGATGCGTGAGAGCATGGGGACATATGAATACTAACCATGTTTTCATGATTATTTTTGATGTTACGGAAAAATCATGACAAAAGCTGACCGAGAATCTAGACTTACAGGGTTGTGTCGTGTAGTTAGAATCCCCATCACGCGGCAAACGGGAGGACCATATGGCAACGAAAACATCTCGAGGAGTGGCGCTGATTCCGCTCACGATTACCTATGGCGTTGATCGTAGTGACGTGACGATTCCGCAGTCGATCCCTCTCGTGGAGCTGTTGCCCGGAATGGTTGAAACCGTTGGTGCTTTCACTGATCAGCCGACCAATGATGGCTTCTCGGTGAGGACCTCGTCAGGTCGTCTGCTGGACCAGTCGAAGTCGCTGTCCGCCCAGGGTGTGCGTGCGGGAGCCGCCCTCACGCTCGAGCCTCTTGGTGAAGGCGCTGCCGACATGGTCTACGACGACCTCACTGAAGCGGTCGGTCAAATCGTCGAACGAGTGTCCACCCCTTGGACACGTGAGGATGCGCACATTCTTGCTGCGCTGTCTGCCGCTGCCCTCATTTTCGTTGCCGCCCTCCTCCTGGCGACCACGCCCCCGGATGCCCTGGCATCCTTGGACCCCCAGCGCATCACGCTGCTCAACCGTGTCTATGGCGTCATCGGCATCATCGCCGCCCTCCTCGTCACCGGCACGTCGGCTGTCGTCACGCGTCAGAGCTCCCGGCCCAGCGGCATCGCGCTGGCGCACACAGTGCCCCTTCTGACCTGCGCATCCGCGCTTCGTCTCACGCAGAGCCAGTGGGACACCGCCGGGTGGATCTGGATCGGTGTCGGCCTCCTAGTCGGCTCGCTCGCGGTCCTCACACTGCCCAAGCGTTACCGCATCTCGATCGTGGCGCCCCTCGTCCTCGGTACCGTGATAGCGACGACGGGTCTCCTGGTCTCTCTCGGTTCCCTCTCACAGGTCGGCGTCTCCGCTGCCCTCTTCGCTTTCGTTGTCGTCCTCCTCCAGATCACGCCGTGGATTGCCCTGGCACACATTCCCGTGCGTATCCTCGACGCGAACACGACCGAGCAGATTCCCGCCCAAACGATCACCGACCAGGTCGGCACTTCCTTCGTCTTCGTCGTCGCCTTGCGCGCGGGCGGGGCGTTGGCAGCGATTTTCCTCGCGGTCTCGTTGATGAGCGCGCCCGGCACCCGTTCAGTGCTCCTCCCGATGATCCTCGTCTTCCTCGGATCGATCTCCCTGATCCTCCAAACCCGCTCGATTCGCGCGCGCGTGGAGGTCCTCCTCGGTGTTCTCACGGGTCTGGTGACGATCCTGATCACCGCGAGCCTCGCCACCCGCGCGGAACCAACGATGCTCGCGTGGGTGGCCCTCACAGCAATTGCGGCGGCCCTCGTGCTCGTCATCACGAATGTCGTCGGGCCTCGTGCGCGTCCGTACCTGACGCGACTCGCCGACACTATCTCGGTGCTGTCGCTGTTTGCCCTGATTCCCCTGGCCGTCTACATGTGGGGCTGAGCTATGCCGACCAGTAAAGATATCCTCGAAGCCCAACGCTTCAACCGAAACCGCCTGATCACGGCCTTTACGTCGGGTACCCCTGGCGGCCGCGAGGTCGACACTCCCTCCCCGGTGCGGCCTCTCATCTTCGGCGCCGTCGTCGCCATCATTGTGTGTGTCATCGGCATCGCCCTGCGGAGCTTCGCAGCCACACCAGACCTGACGGACGCTAACTACAAGCTGGTCGACGTCAAGGACACGGGCGCGCGCTACCTGTCAGTGAACGGCGTGCTACACCCGATCAGTAACGTGACGACCGCCAAGCTCCTCGCGGGGGACTCCGGCCTAACGATCGTCAGCGCCAGTGCCTCCTCCCTCAAAGACACCCCGCGCGGCGCCCAGATCGGCCTGCCCGGCGTCCCAGACGACGTGCCTGCATCCGCAGACCTGGCCTCGACGTGGCTCTCCTGCGACCTGCCGACCAGTTACCACACGTGGATCGCCCAGGACCTGCCGGCGGATAACTTCCCGCTTCAGCCCGCCACCGCGGCCCTCGTGCAGGCGGTGGGCAGCGAGGACAAATACTTCATCGATGCGAAGACCCACAAGAAGTACCTTATTGACGCCTCCGTGAGCCGCCTGGGCGACTGGGTCCTGTCCTTCCAGAACAGGACGGCGTACCCGATCATCGTCGAACCCGAGTGGCTCGACCTCTTCCCCTCCGGCACGCGTTTGAAACCGTGGAGCTACAGCGACATCCCCAACGCTGGCGAGCCCGCGAGGAATCTGCCGGGCCCACTCAAGAATGAGAACCTGACGATCGGCACGGTCGTCGAACAGATCAATTCCAATGGCGAGGTCCTCAACTCCTATCTGGTCATCAACGACTCCGATTTGGCTGTCTTCAATTCGACTGCGGCCAAGCTCTACCAGGACGCACCGAAGGTCGAGCAGTATCCGACGGAAATGTTCAAGGACGTCGCGCCCGTGCAGGCCGACTTCATCGGCGAGGACTGGCCCGCTGTCGACGACTTCGCGAACCCGGAGTGGAAGGACGACAAGCTTGACGCGGCCAGCCGCACCGTCCTGTGCACCAAGATGGACACGAAGGACAAGACTGTTCCACAATTTGGCCTGTACACCATGAAGGAGCAGCGCGCCATCCAGGCCTCCTACGACGCCGAATCGGTCTCTGCGACGGGTGGTCCGACGACGTCGCGCACGGTCACGGTGGCCGGCGGTTCCGGGGTCGTCGCGGCGCTGACGGCGGGCGGTGGCGATGCTGGTGCCTACGTTTTCATTTCGGATATGGGGTACCGACATTCGCTTGGCGATGCTCCCGCCATCTCGATCAAGGCCCTCGAGTGGACATCGGATGACGTTGCGATGATCCCGCAGGCGTGGGGCAATATCATTCCCCCCGGATCGGAGTTGACGCCTCAGGCGGCCGCTACCTCAGCGGGGCTGTCGTGAGCCGCATACGTGCCAGATCCCGGGCGCTGGGCCGAGGCCTCGTCGGGGCATCCCTGATCGCCGGCCTGACGCTCGCCGCCCTCGTCGCCCCCCTCACCCCCTCGGACGAGGTCGGGGCTGGGGGCGCGTTTGGCCCGGCCCCCGCGCACGCGGACCCAGTGCCGACGCCGAGTGTGCGCCCCACCCCGACCGCATCTCCCTCCCCGACGCCGACCACCCCGGCCGACTCAGGGGACGGGAAATGTTCCGAGAACTCGCCGTCGTACATTAAGAACCAGCCCGACATCTTCGATGCCGTGGGCGTGCGGCGCGCGTGGGAGATCTCCCGCGGCAAGGGCGTGACTGTCGCCATCGTCGACTCGGGTGTGGCCGCAGGCAATGAACACTTTCAGTCCTCCGACGGCCCCGTGGTGCTCCCCGGCGTGGATCTGAGTGGCGAAAACACCGACGGGCGCGTCGACGTCGGCGAGCATGGGACCGCGATCGCCGGCGCGATTGCTGCCCGCGAACTGCCCGAGTCAAAGAACTCTGGCCTCATCGGCGTCGCCCCCGAGGCGACGATTCTTCCCGTCCGCGTGGACACTGGCCTCGAGCAGGGTACTTCGACGAAGGAAGGCGAAGAGACCTTCATGTCCAAGGTCGGCAGAGGCATCCAGTGGGCTGCCGACCATGGCGCGCAAATTATCGTCGTCGCCCAGTCGGCGGCCGAGGGCGACGCGAACCTCGAAGCGGCAATCCAATCCGTGCGCGGCCGTGCCCTCGTCGTGGCCTCGACCGGCAACGTGTATCAGGGGCAGGACCAAAAAAAGGTCGTGTATCCGGCCGCCTACGAGAGCGTCCTCGGCGTGACGGCCTCGAATGCCGACGGGTCAGCCTCCGACCAGCAGGTGCACGGTTCGCACGTCGGGATCGCTGTTCCAGCCGGCGCCATCCTCACGACATGGTTCAACCAGGCCGACTGCCTCGTCGGCGGATACGAGGGCGACCAGCCGCTGCCCTCCTCCTCCTATGCGACCGCCTACGCCGCAGGTTTCGCGGCGCTCATCGCGTCGGCGTACCCGGACGAGGGACCCGAGATGTGGAAGTACCGCCTGGAGGTGACAGCCGTACGCGGCACCGCCGACCAACGCACCGATGGGCTCGGGTGGGGGATCGTCGCCCCCTTTGACGCGCTGACCTTCACCGACATCGGCACGAGATACGGGCCAGCGCACCCCAACGCGGCTCAGCACCCCGCCCCCGCCCGCCCCGCCGTCGCCTCGCCGAACCTGACGCAACGGGACAACAACCTGACGGTCCGCGCCTACATCGTCTCCGCGATCGCCGTGCTCGGTGTCGCCATGATCGCCGGCCTCGTGATCCTGTCGCACCTGCGCGGCAGACCCGCGGTCGTCGAAGAGCCAGACGAAGACCCGTCGTGAGGCGAGGCGCCGCAGGGGCGCTGGTGTCGTAGCTCTGGTCACTGCACCGTCGCGTCTCGCGCGCCCTGCCGTCCGCTGACACGGCGCAGGTCGTTGACACCCACCCGATTCACCGAGAGGAACGACAATAATGACACCATTGGTCAATCGCGTCCGAGGCCTGCGCGCCCTGTGCGTGACGGTGTCGGCCTGCCTTCTCGCGGTGGGCACGCTGGTGGCTCCTGCACCGGCCGCGCACGCTGACTCGCGCAAGGTGCAGGCATCCGACGAGGCCTACTATTCCCGCTATTCACTGGCTGACCTGCACGCACGCGGGTATCGCGGCGACGGCGTCATCATTGCTGTTATCGACAGTCATATCGATGCTTCGATCCCCGAACTTCAGGGTGCAGATATCGTGGACAAGACCCCCTGCAAGGTCACCAATGACGCGGAATCTGACGATCACGCGACCGAAGTCGCCCAGATCCTGGTCGCGCCCGACTTCGGGGTCGCTCCCGGCGCGACGATCTACAACTACGCGTACGCGGACGATTGGGGGGACGTGGATTCAGACTGCGCCCTCGGATCGAATTCGGCTGCCCTCGCGCGCAAACCGAGTCTCATCGAGCAGGCGCTCAACGACGGGGTCAACGTCATCGTTGTCACCTCCTCCTACAACAAGGCCGACGAGGAATCGCTGCGATGGGCCGTTTCCCGCGCGGTAGCAGCAGGCGTTCCCGTTGTTGTATCAATGGGTAACCACGGCGAGTACAACGCGTCCAATACTATGGGGCGCTTCGCCGGTGTGATTGGCTCCGCTGCGCTCACAACTGACGGAACACACGCGGACTACTCGAACTGGGGCGACGGAGTCTCCATCGCCGCCGTCGGTGAGTTCTACGCACGTAAGGCCAGCACCAATCAGCTGAAGACGGTCGAAGGAACCTCGTTTGCGACGCCGCTGATTGCAGGCGTCCTGGCTCTGGCATGGGACGGCTTTGACAGTGACGTGCCGTCGGAGCAGATTCTGCAGGCACTGGCCGCTACCGCTCGCGGCTCGGGTGGTCGGTGGAACGATCGGACCGGTTTCGGGGAGATCGACCCGGTGGCCTTCCTCGCCTCTGACCCGACTCAGTACCCGGACGAGAACCCTTTCGAGGACAAGGGTAACGATCCCGTGCTGACTTCCGACGACATCGATGATTATGCCGATGGCCTCGTGGATCCCGAAGACATTTACAACGATAACGAGTACGTCTATCGAGGAATCGACGAAAGGGTAGTGGACTCAGGCGCCTACGGATTCCCAGCCCATCTGGGCACGAGCCCGCGCTATCACGCCCAGCAATAGTGCCCCAGCGGTGGCAACGTCAGTGAAGTGACAACAGAGGAGAAAATATGAGCCTTTCTTTCCATTGGTCGCGAGGCCTGCGTACCCTGGGCGTGATGGTGTCGGCGTGCGCGCTGGCCCTGACGGCCGTGCTCTCGCCCGTCGCTCCCACTGCCCCCGCGGAGGCGGTGGATCGCAAGGTGACAGCGGCGGATGAGGCGTACTACTCGCGCTACAACCTGGACGCGCTGCGCGCCCAGGGGTACACGGGTGAGGGCGTGATTATCGCGGTCATCGACGGGCGCATCGACACGTCCATTCCCGAGCTGCAGGGTGCGAGTATTGAAGACATGACGCCGTGTACGGTCCAGAGTGATTCGTCGAATGATGATCATGCGACGTCCATAGCCCAGCTTCTCGTTGCACCGGACTTTGGTATCGCGCCGGGGGCGACCATATACAACTATGTGAGTGTTCCGAACAGCAGCGATGCGGGTTCAGATTGTGCGCTAGGAAGTCGTGCATCGGTTCTAGGAGATCACTCAGGGCTGATCGAAGAGGCGCTGAATGACGGCGCGGGCATCATCGTGATCTCCTCAAACATCTTTTCGCGGGATCGTGAATCGCTCAAGTGGGCAGTGTCGCGTGCCGTCGTTGAAGAGGTTCCGGTCATTGTGTCGATGGGCAACGAGAGCACGCGTAATCAGGATCGATCGCTCGTCCAGTGGGGAGGAGTCGTTGGTGTTGCGGCGCTTGAGCGTGATGGCAGCTACGCGGATTACTCGAACTATGGAGACGGAGTGTCGATTGCTGCTGTTGGCGAAATACGGGTACGCCGGGCCAGCGAAAACAGAGTCGATGCGATGCGCGGCACGTCGTTCGCCGCTCCCATGGTTGCCGGAATGTTGGCATTGGCGTGGTCCAGGTTTAGCTCGGATGACGTATCGGCTGATCAAGTCTTGCAGGCGATGGTTGCTACCGCTCGAGGGGCGGGCGGCCAGTGGAATGAACGGACTGGTTTCGGTGAGATCGACCCGGTTGCACTGCTGTCCTCCGACCCGAGCCAGTACCCGGACATGAATCCCTTTCTAGAGAAGGGAGGAGACTCTAAGCTGACTTATGCGGACATTAGAGAGTACTATCACGGACTGGTCGATCCGGGCGCGATTTTCAATGATGGCTCATACGTATATCGAGGAGTCGATGAACGAGTGGTGAATTCGGGTGCCTCCGGTTACCCGGCTCACCTGGGCACGAGCCCGCTGTATCACGCAGAGTAGCTAGCGCATGTAGCTCGTAACGCATATGCTTCAATACTGAACGCATATGTTGCTTCTGGGGGGTGTGGAACCCCAGAGGCATCTCGTCAAATGAAGTGGTGTACCGGCACCGCGGAAGTCAGTTAGGATAACCGTATGGTAGAGATGATGGGGAATACCCCCGAAGATGCAATGCGAATTCTCCAGGAACGAATCGACGAGGCTCAGCGTCAGGCTCAGGGTGCCCGCGACTTTGTTGATGCCCTAAAAAAGGCGCGTATCACGGGTCATGATTCACGCGACGAGATCGAGATTGAAATCAACTCTGACGGTCGCATGGTGAGGATCGAGATCGACGAGGAGGCTCTCGAAGGTTCGGCCCGCGATCTCGAGCAAGCCATCATGGAAGCGTACGCTGATGCGGGTGCTCAGATGAGTGCGATCGTTCGTCAGCAAGCGACCGAATGCTACGGTGACAAGGTCGGTATTATGAGCAGTTATCTCGATAACCTCGACAATACCCTCGGTTCGCTGGGGCGCTGATCAACGATGGCTAGTCCCGATCTTAAAGTAGATACCAACCTCATTCGCTCCCACTCAAGCCAGGTCGGGGGCCTCGCCGACACCGTCGACCAGTGTTCGTCGGTTGCGGGTGCTACGAAGGGGCAGGTGAGCGGCGGCGCGTTTGGCGTGCTCTGTTCCTTTTTTGCTGACCCCGTCAACAACCAGATAGACAACCTGAGCGAAATGATCGACGACCTCGGTCAAGCCGAGCACCGTCTGGTCATCTGCCTCCTGCAGTGGGCCGCTGAACTGGATGCCGCAGAGAACGACGCGAAGGAACATCTGCCGAATCCGGATAATCCTGAGCCCACTCCCGGTCCCGGTACTGGCCCCAGTGGTCCCGGTACTGGCCCCAGTGTTCCCGGTACTGGCCCCAGTGTTCCCGGTACTGGCCCCAGTGGTCCCGCTCCTGATCCGATCTCGCCGACGGTGCCGAAGCCTATACCGGAGCCTCCGGGCGTCGTAGAGAACGACGACGACAAGTCTAAGGACGACGACAAGCCTAAGGACGACGACAAGCCTGGCGAAAAGGGCGAGAAGGGCGAAAAGGGCGAAAAGGGCGAGTCCGGCGAGAAGGGCGAAAAGGGCGACGACGGTAAGGACGGCGACGCCGGTAAGGACGGTAAGGACGGCGACGCCGGCAAGGACGGCAAGGACGGTTCTGACGGTAAGGACGGCGACTCCGGCAAGGACGGTTCTGGTAAGGACGGCAAGGACGGTAAAGACGGCCAGGACGGAAAAGACGGTTCTGACGGCAAGGATGCTCCCGGTAGCGGGAACGACTTCGCCAGCCTCCTGGGTGGCCACGACAAGATCTGCGTTGACGACGATCAGCTGCGTGCGTTCCTCGAACAGCAGCGCAACAATGAAAACGCCGATTTGGCAACGTTCTACGAGCGCCAAAAGGCCGACCAGGACGAGGCCCTCTTGCGCTACGCCGAGGCGCACCCCGGCGAAGATCTCTCGCCCATCCGTGATCTCATCGAATCGAACCAGCAGCAGCAGGATTCGATGACCACCTTCCTGTCCGAGCAGCGTACGGCGGAAGAGTCTCAGATCCGCCAGTTCATCAAGGAGAACCCGCAGGTGAGCAGTCGCGACTTCGACACCTTCATGTCGAAGCAGCGCACGGAGCAGCAGGCGAGTTACCGCAGCTTTGTCGAGGAACAGCAGAAGACCCAGAGTCAACGCATTGATGAGTTCACGAAGGCTCATGCAGACGCATCCTCGGATGACGTCCGCAAGCTCTTCGAGCGGCAGGACAACAACGGTGATCAGGACATCGAGAAGTTCCTCTACCGTCAGCGTCAGGACGAAGAGCGCACCCTGCGTCGCTTCGTGTTTGAAGGAGTGAAGAAGTGACCGCCCAAGCACCAGTCCATACACAGAGCCTGAGTAACTCGACGCCGACAGAGGGCCTAGGGGTTATCGATGATATCTACCGCAGCGCTGTTGCCGTTTCGAACGGTGACTTCGGCGGTATCATCACGGCGATTCAGTCCGCTCGCTCCGGAATGCTCCAACTGGAGGCTGATCCAGTCGATTTCTTCTCGCAGATGGCTGTCGGCTTCATCCTTGAGCATGTCGATCCCCTGAAGGATTTGCTCAACGACTTCACGGGTGATTCCGCAGAGGTCTTCGGTATGAGCGCCAGCTGGCAGTCGATTGCCGAATCGCTGGCGTCCATCGCCGACGACATTGATTCCACCTCGAGTAGCGCAATGTCCAACATGACCGGACAGGCAGTGGATGCCTACCTTTACAGGCAGCAGACTGTTTCTGAAGCGATGCGCGCAGTTGGTGAGAACGCATCCGCATTTTGTGGTGCACTGACGGACGCGGCCAACATTGTGGATGCGATTCATGATCTGGTTCGTGACGCTATCGCCGATGTCGTTGCGACCTGTGTCAGTAGTGTGTTCTGGTCATGCGTTACCTTCGGTGCGGCAGCGCCCGCAAAGAGCGTCGAGGTCAGCGCGAAAGTGGTTACGTGGGTTACCACTATCGGGCAGATCGGTCAGATGCTCGTCCAGTTGCTCACGTCCATCAAGGCCGTCTTCGACAGCTTCGCCTCGATCCAGACCGGACTCACTAATCAGGTGAAGGTCATCGGCGCAAACTGCTCCATGCCCACCGGTGGTTGCTGTGGCTCCAACGCCGCTGCTCAGGACCTCTCGTCGCCCCTGAGTGGTAACGGCAGTGTGACCGCCAATGGCCAAACCGGTGGCACCAACGTTGCCGCAGGCAACGGCGGCGTCGCTGTCGGTGGAGATAATAACGGCACCATCAACAACGACCAGTCGACGACAAATATCAATGTCGAGACTCCCGTTACGATCAATGGTGGTCGCTCCGGTCACACCGACGACCACGATGATGACCACTCGAAGGGCGGCAAGGGCAAGAAACCCAACAAGGACAATAAGGGCAAGAACGACCATTCGGGTGGTACTACCGGTAGCTCGGGTAGCCAGTCCGACAAGGGGAACAAGTCCGGCAAGGGTGGTAAGCCTACCAAGCCCAAGACAGGTGGCTCGTCTGGTTCCGGCGGTAGCAAGCCCAACCACGGCGGTAAGCCTACCAAGCCCAAGACAGGCAGCTTGCCTGGTTCCGGCGGTGGCAAGCCCGGCTTCAAGCGTCCGAAGGGCAGGTTCAAGTGGAGATAAGGCGATCTCTCGGGAACCGGGGCTGAGTGCTCTCGCTCGGCCCCGCCCCGGCCTCGTCCACTGGGCATACAACGGTGCCCCCACA
>ERZ772957.2157-NODE-2157-length-11686-cov-8.522397_pt1 | contig 11686 bp, 4 predicted proteins | sample MGYA00580682_ERZ772957 | MGnify/ENA primary metagenome ERZ772957 (study PRJEB29015, sample SAMEA2737921) | human oral metagenome | biome: human oral; feature: human-associated habitat; material: dental | place: China | collected 2025 ...
TGGGCGCACGCGCAGCGGCACGGCACGAGATCACCGCGACCCTCGCCGACACCGTGCACGCCGCATCGTATGCCCTGCGTCACGGCGGACGGCTCGCTATGGTGCACCTTCCCGAACGCCTCGGCGAGATCGTTCTCGCCCTCCATGCGGAGCACCTTGCCGTCAAGCGTCTGCGCATGGTACAGCCGCGTGCGGATCGTGCGCCGAACCTTATGCTCATCGAGGCGGTCAAGGGCGCGGCACTCACGGGGATGCGCCACGACCCCGCACTCATCGTGCGCGACGCGGAGGGGCGGTATACCGAGGAGATCCGCAGCATCTACGGGCAGGAGATGTGAGGAGAGTCCCTTTGCCGCACTGCATTCGGCAGTTCCTCCGCAACAACGGGGGAGCTCATGGATCATAGGCGAAAAGCCTGCCCCGCCACAGCGGGGAAGGGGGACCATGCGCAGCATGGTGGAAGGGGCGCCCAAAACTAGTGATTGACGTTTTCAAACATCTGCCATATAATAGATAAATGAGAAAATCCCCGTAGAGTAATGATAGCCTATATGTCTGCGGGGGGGGGACATTCATATAAAAATATGATACCCTTCGTGTAGCAGGTTCGCTTTCGTGGAGGAGAGGAAAAATGCTCAAAGGAATGAAGGCAAAGCGGCAGCTCGCCGCATTCGTCGCGCTCGCCGTTGGCGGCGCGTTTGCAGGTGCGCCTGCGGCGTATGCTGCAGAGAGTGCGACTGTCGGAACGGGCGGAGCGCAGACGGGAATCAGCGGCACTGGGACGACGACGAATCCGTACACGGATATTGTCGGTACGAATCTGATGCATGGCTCTGTGACGGACAATACGCTCACCATCGGCGTGCTGAATGCGGGCAATATCCCCGTCGTGAACGGCACTGTCTCTGCAGGCGGCACGGCGGTGACTACGGACCGGGTGAAGGGCAATATGCTCGTTCTGAACAGCATCAACCTCACAGGGAATGCGTATGGCGGTATTGGTGCGAATGATGTCTACAGCGACAAGACTGGAAACAAAGTGCAGATCGCAGGAAGCGGCACTCGTGTGAACGGGTCTGTGCGCGGCAGCTACTCCACAGGCGACGGCGCCTACTCGACGGGCGGCGGCGCCTCTCTGGGCAGCGTGGAGATGCGTGCCGGCACGGTCAGCGGCACCGTCATCGGCGGCTATGGCAAGGCATCCGGCATCAACAACGAGGTTACAATCACGGGCGGCACGGTCACGGGCACGGTCTACGGCGGCTATGCGGATAATCCGGGCGCAAAGACTACGGGCAATACCGTGACCCTCGGCGATACGAACGGAAATTATTCTGCGAATCTCGGCAGTGCTACGCTTTACGGCGGCAATGACAGCGACTATACGAATAACCATCTGCGTGTCAATGCGAAGAATATTACGGCACAGGCGGCGCAGAACTTTCATACCTATGACTTTAAGCTCAACACGTCTATTACGCGCGGCAATACCATGCTCACGCTCACGGATGCGAATCCGTTCGGGCGCAACATCTCGCTCAACGACGTTACGGTGGACGCAGAGCGCTGGAGCGGAAAAGACGGCGATGCGGGTGTGGATGCAAAGGCAAAGAACTACTACGGCAGGATCAGTCTCAACCTGATTCATGACAGCAATACCCCCCTCTATCATACGCCGACCCTTACGCTGAGCGGCAGCTCGGTCAGTGAGGCGCGTGCGAGCGGCGACTATGAGTACCGCGTGCAGGGAGATACGCAGAGCGCGAACGTCTCGACGATTTCGGCGGAGCTGCACCGCTTCCGTCATGCCGATGCCACGCATACGGGCGGTGCTGTGGATGCGAGCAACGAGGTCTACGGCGGCTACTCCATCTGGCTCAATAACGATGTCCATGACAACAAGCTGACCCTCAAGGAGGCATCCGGCAATATATCCGCCTACGGCGGCTACAGCTCGACGGGGGCGAATGTCCTCCGCAATACGCTGACGCTGGATAGCACGGATACTAAGGCGACCATGCCGACGGTGCATAACCTCTACGGCGGCGTTGCGACGGGCGCGGGTGCGGTCACCAACAATACCGTCACGGTAAAAAGCGGCACGGTGTCGGGCGACATTACGGGCGGCTACGGTACGACGACCGTGAAAGACAATACCGTTACAATTAATGGCGGGACGGTGCAGGCGGTCAAGGGCGCCGAGATCACAGGAGACAGCACTGCCGCGCGTACTGCATCGAGGAATACGGTGACAATCACCGAGGGCGATATTCAAGATACCGTCTACGGCGTATTTGGCAGCTTCTTCAGCGGCAGCGGCACGACCACCGACAAAGCTGCGCAGACCGTGACGGACAATCATGTTGTCATCAGCGGCGGCAGTGAAAAATCCGTCTACGGTGCATATCTGACGGACCGCGGCACGGCGACGAAGAATACTGTTACGGTATCCGGCACGGCGAAGGTCGGTGAGGACATCGTCGGCGCAGGTGCGGGCGGTAGCACTGCGACGCTGCAAGGAAATACGGTCACAGTGCAAAAAGGTGCCTCTGTGCACAATGTCCTTGGCGCGCGCACACATGGAACAGGAACGCTGAGCGAAAACAAGGTGACCGTCGAGGACGGCACGGTACATGACAATGTGTACGGCGGCTACAACAGCTACACGGATAAAACGGCGGGCGCGGTCACGAAGAACATCGTCGAGGTCCAGGGCGGCACGATTGAGGGGAGCATCTACGGCGGCGTGACCTACAGCGCGGCACCCTCTGAAAACCGTAAAAAAGGGGATCCCGTCAGCGGCGAGAACACCGTCAAACTTGAGGCGGGAACGATCAACGGCGACGTGTACGGCGGCTATGCTCACGGCGGCAACAAGGAGGTCGAGCAGAACAACACAGTGCAGCTTGGCGCGGACGACGGGAGCAAGTCGCCCACCTTTGGCAATGTGAATATCTACGGCGGTGCAACCAAGGAGAAGGGGAATACGCTCTGGGTCAGCGGCTCCAACATGAGTGTCAAGGGCATCCACAACTTCGAGAACTATAAGTTCACCGTCGGGCAGAACATCGCCGATGGTGCGACGATGCTCACACTGAATGACCGCTACGGTTTTGACTATACGCCCGACACGGCACCGACCGTGGACTTCAATAAGATAACGGTTGACCTCAAGACAAAGGAAAAGGCGACCGATCAGATCGAGGGAAGGGTCACCCTGCTGCAGGGCGCACATGATAAGGCGCTCGGCTTTGCAAACTATCCGGAGAAACCGGAGTATAAGGTGTCCGACGACTATGAGTACAAACGCGAGACGGATACCAAAAAGGCAGAGGGGCAGAAACTGTTCCTGACCTACAACCGTTTCCGCAATGGTATGGCGACATACGATGCGACGAAGACGACGAAGATCGACTGGTTCGGCGGCGTTTCCTATGACAAGCAGACGACGGAGAACAATCAGCTGACCATCGGGACCCCCCTCCATGCGAATATCACGGCGTACGGCGGCAAGACCCTCGGCACAAAGGGCGGATCGGGCAGTGCGGATGAGAAGCGCGGCAACCGTCTCGTCATCAACTACAAGACCGGCACGAATCCTGCCTATCTGGTCACCGCAGGCTATGGCGGCTACATCGGAAATGCGGCGAACGCGGGTACGGTGCAGAACAATACCGTCAAGCTTACGAGCGGTGCGGCTGGGAAACTCTACGGCGGCTATACCCTCGGCACGGGCGCGGTCACGGGCAACACAGTGACGGTTGAGGGCGGTACGGTGACGGATGTCTACGGCGGACGGATCGACAACGCTGCGAACGAGGCGGCAGTCACGGGTACTGTGAACGTCAGCAACGGCACGGTGACGAATGTCTACGGTGGGTCTACGTCCGGCACGGGCGCAGTCACGGGCACTGTGAACGTCAGCGGCGGCACGGTGACGGATGTCTACGGCGGACGGATCGACAACGCTGCGAACGAGGCCGCAGTCATGGGTACTGTGAATGTCAGCGGCGGTACGGTGACGAATGTCTACGGCGGGTCTACGTCCGGCACGGGCGCGGTCAGCGGCAGCAACGTCCATGTCACGGCGGGTAAGGTCACAGGCAGCATCTATGCAGGTACTGCGGCATCCGCAAAACAGGCAAATAACAACACGATCACCCTTGGCGCGGGCAACGGCGACTATGCGGCTGATCTCACGAACGCCGCACTCTACGGCGCGAACGACGAGGGTGTCGGCACGGGCAACAAGCTCGTCGTGCAGGCAAAGAACACCGTCACCGTCAAGAGCGTCAAGAACTTCCAGCAGTATCACTTCATCCTGCAGGAGGGACGTACGGCGGGGCCCCTGCTCACGGTCCGGGAGGGCGGCATCGGCGGCGGCGATTGGAAGGATGTCACCCTCAGTATTCCTACCAAATATGCCTTTGATACGACGCAGCAGGGCGGCTACCGCGACCTCACGCTCCTCAGCAGTGCCGAGGACTTCACCTTTGAGAAGTATGCGGGGAAGGATCTGACCGACCTCAAGACGCAGCCCCTGTTCGAGCGCTATGTGCGCACGGATACGGAGACCGCCGACGGCAAGGGTAAGCAAATCCTGCTGACGGACACGCGTCTCAAGGATGGCGCTCTGGCATATGACGGTACGAATGCCACACTCGTCGGCGATGAGGTCTTTGCCGGACGCTCTGCGATGGGCTACGACCTCACGAACAACACGCTCAAGCTGACGGGTGTGCAGAAAGACGGCATCCGGAAGTTTGCCGCAGCCGCCGTTGCTATGGGCAAGGAGGCAAAGACCGGGCAGGAAGGCAAGCTGGAAAACAACCGTGTCGAAATCGACAGCAAGCAGAAGCTCGGTATCAAGAATGTCTACGGCGCATATGCTGAGCACGCAGGGAACAAATTTGCGCTCAAGGGGAATCACGTCACACTGACGAAGGGCGACCTGACGGGCAGCATCTACGGCGGATATACGGCAGGCACGGGCGAAGTCTCGGGTAGCGTTGTGACGCTCAACGGCGGCAGCGTGGCCGGCAGCGTCTATGGAGGCTACTCCGTCGGCGGCGCGGCAGCAGGGAACAAACTGACGGTTGGTGCGGTCAGCATCACGGGCAACGTCACGGGCGGACAGGGAGCCGGCGCGACGTCGAAGAATGTCCTTGCGTTTAGCAAGGCGACCATCAGCGGCGATGTCGTCGGCGGCTACTCCGGCGCGGCAGATGCGACGGGCAACGAGCTGACGCTGCAGAACACGACGGTCGGTGGCAGCCTCACGGGCAGCCATGCCAACACGGCGGGCGCGGCATCGAGTACGATGACGCTCACGGATGCCAAGATCGGCGGGAAGCTCATCGGTGCATTCTCCACCTCCGGCGCGGCATCGAGTACGATGACGCTGAAGAACACGACGGTCGGGGGCGACCTCATCGGCGGGCAGGGCGCGACGGCGGCCGGCAGTGTGATCTCTCTCACGAATACGCAGATCAAAGGCAGCCTCTATGGTGGACGTCTTGCCGATGGAAAGGCTTCGACAGGGGATGCGAAAAATGTCCTGAACATCTATGACTTTGGCTCAACGGCAAAGGACTTCCTGGGCGTTCAGACGCTCAACTTCTATCTCTCCGAAGCAGATCGGGGCAGGTCGATGCTGACCCTGACGGCAGGTACGGACAAGGATATGAGCACGACGAAGGTCGGGACACTTGAGTTCTCCGGCGCACAGGAAGCCCTGCGCAACGGGGATGCCGTCAGCCTGGTCAAGATTGCAGACGGGAAAGCACTCAAGACAGCGGATCCGCTTGCCTATGGTACGTTCCAGGCAAAGCAGGGGGTAACGCTCAACTACAACGTAACCATCGAGAAGCGGGGAGCGAACGAACTCGTCGCGCGTATCCACGGTGCGGCTCCGGATCCGCAGACGAAATCCCTCGTCGAAACACAGGCGGCGTCGATTGCGTTCCTCGGGAGCGGCTCCGACCTCCTCACGGATGTCGGCATCCCCGCAGCGGAGACGGCGGCGACCCAGATCGCGGACATCGTGGACACCCCGTATGCCGGCAGTGAGAAGAAATCTGCTGCTGCCTCTGCTCCTCTCTCCACACTCGGCAGCTATCAGCTGTTTGCGGCGCAGAGCTTCGGCAGTATGCGTCTCAAGTCCGGCTCCTACGTCGATACGAAGGGCTGGAATCTCAACGTCGGCTATGCACGCCGCAACGAACTTCTGGACAGATCGCTCACATTTGGCCCGTTCATCGAGTACGGCAGGGGCAACTACGATTCCTACCTCGACGACGGCACGCACGGCAGCGGCAAGACCAGCTACCTCGGTATCGGTGTCATGGCAAAGTCGGAGAGCGAGAGCGGCACCTATCTTGAGGGCAGCCTGCGCGTCGGCCGTGCAAAGAGCGACTACAGCGGCACCATCGGCGCGAAGGGCACCGGCTACGATCTGTCGAGCAGCTACTTCGCCGGTCACATTGGGGTCGGACAGAAGCGCGAACTCATCAATGGCAATAAGATCGATACCTATGCCAAGTATTTCTACGCGCATCAGGCGGGCGCGAGCGCAACCCTCTCGACCGGCGAGCCGTATGACTTCGGCGCATCCACCTCGAGCCGTATCCGCTTCGGCACGCGTTACACGTTCAAGAACGATCTGGACGGCGAATTCTACGCGGGTCTTGCGTGGGAGTACGAGTTCGACGGCAAGGGCACGGCGAGCTATCAGGGCTACAACCTGCCGAGCACGAGCCTCAAGGGCAGCACGACCCTCTTCGAGCTCGGCTACCGCTTCGCCCCCGTGGACAGCACCGTCAGCTACGGGCTGAACCTCACAGGCTTCAAGGGCAAGCGCAAGGGCTTTACGGGCGGCTTCAACATCGCCTGGGCATTCTAAGTGCATATTTGAAAATAGTATAAAAACGCAGGAGAGCGGCACAATCGAGTGCCGCTCTCCATTTATATTGAAGAAGGAAAGCCTTGTCTTTATGGCTTTATGAATGATATAATGAGAGAGAATGGAGGTGCGGCGTATGGATTTGATTGATTTTGACGGATATGCACAGAACAATCGGATGTATGGAGGGCTGTCCGGTGCGAAAATCGGAATTTCCTATGAGGGCACCCATTACATCCTAAAATACCCGCAGAATCTCAAGGAGAAGCACCTGAGCAACGTGCGCATGAGCTACTCCACCGCACCGGTATCCGAGTATCTTGGCTCACATATCTATGAATTGCTCGGCATCCCCGTCCATCACACACTCCTCGGCAAACGCAAGGGGAAGATTGTCGCCGCTTGTCGGGACTTCCTCGAAAATGGAGACCGCCTCTTTGAGTTTCGTCAGATCAAGACCACATTTGAGCCAGAGGGGGAGGATTTTGACAGCGGCAGCGAGACGAGCGGCAATGGCGTTGAATTGAATGATATTCTAAAGATCATCGACGAACATCCCTTGTTTCACCAAATCGAGGGGGTCAAGGAGCGATTTTGGCAGATGTTCGTCGTGGATGCCTACATCGGCAACATGGATCGCAACAACGGCAACTGGGGCGTGATCCTGCGCTACGATGGACGCGTCGAGCTCGCGCCGGTCTACGACAACGGCGGCGGACTCAACAACAAATGGGATGACGAACGCATTCGGCCTCTGTTGGATGACCTGCCAAAAATGCAGACGCAGGCATATCGCGGTATCGTCAGCATATTCGAGCAGGATGGCAGACGCATCAATCCCTTTCAGTATATCGGAGCGCTGCGGAATGCGGACTGCATGCATGCGGTTGCCCTCATCGTGCCACGCATTCGGGCGAGGGAGCAGGAAATCCGCGCGATGATCGAGGGCATCCCCGTGCTCTCACAGCTCCAAAAACAATTTCTGTGCCGCATACTCACGCTAAGGCTCGAGGAGGCGCTTCTTCCCTGCTATGAGGAGATCATAAGCCGGCAAGGGGAGGGGGTGTGACGATGTATATCAATGAGGACATCCCCCTGCCGAAACATCTTCCCCGCCCCTTGCAGCGCGATATTGAGATTTTGCAGGACTACTACGACACCGGCAATGATGCCTATTACTACCCCTATTTGGAGGCTTTCGAGGCGGGAATACACCAATGCTATATCGACCAACAGATCACAAAGGAAGAGGCATATCGCCTCATGCAGCGTTACGGAATCGGATGATTGATATGAAACAACTGAAAAAAGGATACCGGACAAAGACAAACGAGCTTTGTCCGGTATCCTTTTTTATGGTGTGCTCTAATGTCGGGTCAGCGTTTCCCCTCCGCCTTTGCCATGAATTTATCTATGGCGACAGCAAAGCGCGCGTGTGTACCCGAGCCGATCTGCTCGCGCTCGTCGTATGCCGTGACATTGAGCGTGACTGCGCGTCCATCGACCGCCGTCACCTCGGCAACGGCGCGCACCGCGAGACCGACGGGCGTTGCCGTACGATGCTGAATGTGCAGCTCCGTGCCGACCGTCGTCCAGCCCTCGGGGCACTCCCTCTGACACAGCTCTGCCGCCGCGCGCTCCATCAGCGCCGCCATCGCGGGCGTCGCATACACGGCGAGCGAGCCGCTGCCGACCGTCATCGCCGTATTCTCCTCCGTCACCTTGCCTGTGACCTCATGGGTCATGCCGACTGTGATATTGCTTGTGTAGTCCATGTGAACTGCTCCTTTTTGATAATACGTTGAGGTTTTGAGATACTACACGTATTATAAGCACAATGCGTACACCTGTCCAGAAGAATCCGAATTGTAGCGTTTTGTGCAGGAGAGTGTTGCAGCACACACAAATATGAAAGATGATTCATATATATAAGTAAAGCGACATTCTTTTATTCATGTTTTGCTAAGTTTTATTCAAAAATAAATGCAATAAATTAGAAATACCGTTGACAACGACAATCTTCCTCATGTATCATATGCTTTATGTATAATGAGTCTCAGTCTGTGACTGAGACCGGCGGAAGAATCTCGGTGATAAAGTAAATGTTCTTCGCGAGCACGTTGGAGGAGGAGCACATGTTGAGTGGATTGAAAGCACAGCGTCGTTTGGCTGTCTATGTTGCATTGGGGCTGTCTACTGGGGGGGGACTGTTGTTCTCTGTACCGTCGGCGTATGCGGCGGATGTGACAGTCGGCGTGTCGGAGGATCAAGCTGGCGATGTTACAGGCGGCACGACGGACAACAATACGGTCACGATCGGTGCGGAGGGCGGCGGCAATCATCCTGTCATCGGCGGCCATGTTGTTGGCGGTACGTCCGCGAATGCGACGGGGAATGTCGTTACGGTCAACAGCATAAAGCTGAGTCGTTCCGATGGAACGATCTACGGCGGTCTTGCTACGGGAACGGCATCGAATAATACGGTCATCTTCAAAGGCGGCAGTGCAACTTCGCTGATTGGTGGAACGACATCGGGTGCGTCGGGCAGTGCTCAGGGCAATACAGTCACTGTTTCTGGGGGCAATCTGAGCTATGTATGGGGCGGACTTGCCACTGCGGGGAGCGGCAGGGCCACAGGGAATATTGTCAATATCAACGGCGGCACGTTTGCTTCGGGTGGCCGCATCATTGGCGGCGGCGGTATGAACGGCGTAACAGGAAATATGTCGGGCAACACCGTCACCATCACGGGCGGCGCACTGAACAACAACAACAAGATCTATGCGGGCGACTCGCGTTCCCTTTCGAGCACGTCGAATGGCAATATTGTCAATCTCGGCGATAAAGAGACCGGCAAGTTCGGCGCCAACCTCAGAGGTGCGGAAATCTGGGGAACGAGCTACAACGAACAGGTGCAGGCGAATGACAGCGATCGTATCAAGGGCAATACGTTGAACGTTAACGCTTCGGGCATTCGTCTGGAAAAAGTGCGGAACTTTGAGAAGATCAACTTCAACCTGACCCCGACGGTCACAGCGGGGTCTACCATGCTGACGATGGACACGGGCAACTTTGGGTTGGGTTACGGAAAGGCGTTTGATTGGAAGAACTTCTCCCTGACGGGCAAGGAAAACGATACGGACAAGACAAAATACGGACGTATCGGAAATATCAATCTGCTCCATGCATATTCCGGCTCAGATATGAAGATCGGCAACTATACGACCGGCGGCAAAACGGGTACGACGGGCGACTATGAGTACCATATGGAGTCGAATGGTCATACGTTCTTTGGAGAACACCTTGCCTCGCTTATCAAGGCGAATGTCGACCGCTTTAAGAACGCCGACGCAACGGCGGATAGCGTCACAGGCACGGTGGTCTATGGCGGCTATTCGAGTCTCGGCAATACGACGACGAACAACAAGATCAAGGTCACGAACACGAACAACATGGGTCTGAGCGTCTACGGCGGCTATACGGCGGGCGCGGGCGATTCGACGAATAACCATGTCACGATTGCAGGAACGAGCAAGGTGAACTTTGTCTATGGCGGCTATGCAACGGCGGCGGGCAGTAAGGCGGAGGGAAATACCATCACACTTGAGCGTGGCGGTCTGATGCACAATACGACCTATGGTGGCCGGGCACAGAGTGCAGCAAAGCACAATATTGTGACGGTCAAGGGGACGGCAGAATGGACGGTTACAGGCGGGTATATTGATGGTACCGGTGGTAGCGTCGAGGGCAATGAAGTCCATGTCGATGGCGGCACGATGCAGAAGTATGTGACGGGAGGATCGGGGGCAAACTCGACTGTAACAGGCAACAAGGTCGTTGTTGAAAATAATGGTACGGTCAAGGAAAATATCAATGGTGGAATAACATCAGGCACTAACGGCAAGGCGACGGGCAATATCGTCACGATTACGGACAGCACCGCTGAGGGGTTCGTGAACGGTGCTCATATCGGAGCTGATGATGGGATTGCCTCGGGCAATGAGATCCACATTACAGGAAGTACGGTCAAGAAGGGGGTCAATGGTGCCTATGATGGACGCAGTGGGAAAGTAACAGACAACAAAGTTTTCATATCAGGCAGCAGTACCCTTGAGGGAGGGGTGTACGGCGGCTATTCCGATATTGCCGGCACGGTGACGGGCAATATCGTCAATATCTCGGGCGGCACGTTCCAAAAGCGTGTGTACGGCGGCTATTCGGATAAGTACGGCACGGTGACGGGCAACAAGGTCACGATTACGGGCGGTACGTTCCAAGAGACTGTCTATGGCGGCGCGGGCGGTGATGACGGTGCTGCCTATACCGCCAAGACATTTGCCGCAAACGATAATACCGTCACGATCGCGGGCGGTACGTTCGGTAAGAATATCTATGGCGGCGTGTCATGGCACCCAAGCGGCACAACGGAGAACAACACCGTCAATCTCGGTGACGACACGCATACGGATCTCTCGGGTGCAACGCTCACAAGCAGCAATATTTATGGCGGCAATAAGGCAGCAACAGGCAATACGCTGAACGTCGCGGCAAAGAACATCACGGCGAAGTCCGTCGGCAACTTTGAAAACTACAAGTTCAAACTGAACAGCGCGACCACATTTGGCGATACGATGCTGACCGTCGCCGATGCGGGCGACTTCGCAGGAACGGGCGTTGACCTGAACAAGATCACCGTCGACAGCACGGGGCTGTCGGCGGACTACCTTGCAACGCAGCACGGCATCAAGCGCATGACCCTTTTGAAGCGCAGCAATGATACCGATA
>ERZ772957.2158-NODE-2158-length-11685-cov-6.361221_pt1 | contig 11685 bp, 2 predicted proteins | sample MGYA00580682_ERZ772957 | MGnify/ENA primary metagenome ERZ772957 (study PRJEB29015, sample SAMEA2737921) | human oral metagenome | biome: human oral; feature: human-associated habitat; material: dental | place: China | collected 2025 ...
CCTTTTTCTGTTATGGAAAGTTGCACTTCAAATGCGAATCCGCCGTCGTCTGAAAGATTTTCAGACGGCCTCTTTGCTTATTTTTGGATGTCGGATACTTGAAAATATCATTTTTTTAGTACGAGTGAATTCAGGCAAAAGGGTTTTGGCATATAAATTGCTTTCAGATAAAAGATAAAGTTTCACTTTGATTGCAAAATAAAGTTAAGAAAATAGAAGTCATCAAAGATAAGCGGATAGATAAATAGCCAAAAGGTCGATAAATCAGTTTTTGGAGATTGTTATCTGAGGTATAGATAAATCCTGAAATTTGTTTGAAAGTGACAATATACGTCATATCCGTTGAATAAATTTTGTAATCAAAATATCAGTATCAAATACGATATTTTCATTTGTGGTTATTGGATTGGATGTTTGAAAAGCAGGTTATTCTAGCAATTCAATAATATATTAAATTTATTTGTTTAACATTTTAAATCAGAGAGTCAGCATGAATAAAATCTATCGTGTCGTATGGAACGAAACCACACAGACGTGGAACGCGGTGGCGGAATTCGCCAAAGCGCATGGGAAAACGGCTTCATCAGGCATAGGCGGCATCGTTGCCTCCGTAGGCGTGCGCTTCGCGTTTACCGCCATCATGTCCGGCCTGCTGCTTGCCAGCGGTCAAGCCGTCGCGACAGTAGAAAATAACGGCAAAACCCTTGCCAATGGCACAGTTTTATCTGCAGCCGCCGATGGTACTGATTACAACACCTGTTATTTCGATACCGTCAGCTACAACGTGGTCTGTGGTGATGATACTACGAAGGCGTTAGATTTCATTCCTCAAACCGGTGGGCAACCCCCAAAACAAGGTAAATCTGTCGCCATCGGACAAGGAGCCCAAACCAGCGGAGAAAGTAATGTTGCCATCGGTCCGAAAACGGTTACTGCCAACACAGGCTCTATTGCCATCGGCGTGGCGGCAAGTGCCAATCACAACCAATCTATCGCTATGGGACAGGAGGCATCAGCAAAAGGTGAAGCCGATGTCAGTATTGGAAAATTGGCAGGCGATACCGTTTCTTCCGACGGCCGCAATATTTCCATTGGCGAGAGCGCGCTGAAAGGCGGCTCGGGAGTCAATAATGTCATCGCCATCGGTTCGTCGGCAGGCATTAATTCCAATAGTAGTCATTCGGTTTATATCGGAACCGGTGCGACCGGTATGGATCCCAAAAATATTTCCATCGGATATCAGGCGAACACCAAAAGCGGCAGTATTGCAGTTGGTGACAACTCAAATGCGCAGGGCAGTTCGTCCGTTGCCATCGGTACCAAATCCGTTGTAACCGATGTAGCATCTAATGGCGTTGCCATTGGTTTCAATTCCACTACTTCGGGATTGAGTGCTGTCGCTATCGGTGGTTCAAGTTCTACCGGTAAAGGTGCCAATGCATCGGGACCTGCCAGCCTGGCAATAATGGGTACCGCCGTCGCTTCTGCACCGCGTGCCATATCCATAGGCGAATTTACGGTCGGATCAGGAGCTTATGGTATTGCCATCGGCGGTAAAGCAAATGCACAGGGTACTTCTTCCATCGCGATTGGCGGCAGTCAGGCGCAAGACAAAGGAGCGACTGCTGCGGGTCATTTCTCAACCGCTATCGGTTATGGTGCCAAGACAGTCAATCAGGATACCACTGCCGTCGGTAAAAACAGCACGGCAAACGGTCTGCGCGCCACAGCCTTCGGTGTAGACAGCAATGCAGGTGCTGAAAACGCCTTGGCTGCTGGTCCGCAAACCACCGCTTCTGCCAAAGGCGCGATTGCCGTCGGTTTTGCCACTCAGGCAACCGGTTTGAGCAGCATCGCAGTCGGTAAGGAAGCCATTGCTACTACAGAGACTTCTACTTCGCTCGGTCAAAACAGCAAAGCGACTGCCAACAACGCCGTTGCCATCGGTAACAAAGCCGTAGCAGCAGGTACGGGCAATATCGTAGTGGGTACGAACGCGGGCGTATACGACGATGCCGTTTCCGCAGGACGCAAGGTCGGCGCGGACACCGTCTATATCGGCGCGGACAGCGGTCGCAATGCCTATACCAATGAACGTCAAATATCCATCGGTAAAGGTACGGGCAACAACGCTACCGGCGTGGACAACATCGCCCTCGGTCTAAGTTCCGGTGCATTTGTGGTTGGCACGAACAACGTTGCCATCGGTAAGGAAGCAGGCATGGGTACGGATGCCCAAAAACTGAGCGTCACTTCCACCGTCGCCATCGGTGAAGCTGCAAAAGGCAGCTTCAGCAACACCGTCGCCATCGGTAAAACGGCCTTGGCAGAAAAAGAATCCGCAGTTGCCGTCGGTATGGTTTCCAAAGCCAGCGGCGACAATTCCGTTGCCATCGGTAAGACTGCCAATGCCAGCGCACACGAAACCGTAGCCATCGGTCACGAGACTGTTGCCGGAGCCGTTTCTTCCGTCGCGGTGGGTCAGCGTGCCAACGCATCGGGCAGTGAGGCGGTTGCATTGGGTATCGATTCCAACGCTTCCGGTAAGTTTGCTGTTGCCATCGGTAACATGGCGAAGGTAACCGACAGCAAGCTCAACGGCATTGCCATCGGCAGCAATGCTGTCGCTTCAGAAGACTATGCAATGGCGATGGGTCTTGACACCCAAGCAACGGGCAACAGCTCGATTGCCTTTGGTAATACTGCGAAAGCGCTTGGGAAAGAAGCTGTTGCCTTTGGTCATTTGGCAACTGCCGCAAAAAACAATACCCTCGCGTTTGGTGTTTCTTCCAATTCTGCAGAAGTCGGTGCAGTAACTTTGGGTGCATATACCAAAGCTGATGCTGTTACGGGAACTGCATTGGGTTATTCTGCTCATGCGGTTAATGAAAATGACGTTGCTTTGGGCGGCGGCAGCTTGACCGAAGCACACCACAGTGGCGATTACACACTGAACGGTAACTACACAGCTGCCGGTACATGGTCTTACGGTACGGTTTCCGTCGGTAAAGTCGATGCAACTACCCCTGCCAACAACTTTACCCGTCAAATTCAAAACGTCTCTGCGGGTGTTATCAGCGCAACCAGCACCGACGCCATCAACGGCAGCCAGCTTTATGCGACCAATTCTTACCTGCTCAACTTGGGTAACAACGTCAAAAACGCCTTGGGCGGTAAAACTGCAATCGACGGTGAGGGCAACCTAACCCTGAACGATTTGGGCGGCACAGGCAAAGCCAATGTTCACGACGCTTTGGAAGCGATGAACAACAAAATCAACCAATTGGGTGGCGGCTTGGGTGGCGGCAGTTCCAGCCATTTTTACAGCGTTCAGACGGCCTCAAATACCCGAGGCAACTACAACAATGACGGCGCAACCGGACTGGATGCCTTGGCGGCAGGTGCGGACGCGCAGGCGGCGGGCGAATTTGCCGTAGCGGTCGGTACAGGCGCGCAGGCGGCGATTTCCAACTCTATCGCCATCGGTAGAAACGCTACCGTCAATGCAGACACCGCATCCGATGTTAAGGTTCACGGTTTGACCAAAGGAGAAGGCTCCGTCGCCATCGGCTCAAACACCAAGGCCAGCGGCACCAACGCCACAGCCGTCGGCCAATCATCCAATGCTTACGGTCAAAACTCTTTAGCAGCCGGTCAATCATCCAATGCATTAGGTAAATCCAGCGTAGCGCTTGGTGACGGTGCAAACGCCACCCAAGACTCCGCCACAGCACTCGGTCCATATAGCCAGTCCACAGCGGCAGGTGCGACCGCGTTGGGTTTCAATACCCGCGCGACTGCTTTCGGTACCGTCGCAGCAGGACGGAACAGCAAAGCCGTTGCCAATAATGCCGTAGCAATGGGTAACGAAGCAGATGCGCAAAGAGAGGATACCATCGCCATCGGCTACAATGCCCAAGCCACGCAAAACCGTGCCGTAGCTTTCGGTAAAAACGCCAAAGCTACCGCAGGTGATACCGTTGCCTTCGGTGATGCGGCAAAAGCATCCGTCGGCAATGCCATTGCCTTCGGTAAAAACGCCAATGCCGCTCATGCAGACTCCATCGCATTGGGTGCCAATTCCGCGACTGAAGCAGCCGTTCAGACGACCTCTGCCACCGTTGGCAGCCTGACCTTCGGCAACTTCGCAGGTAACACCCCTGAGTCCACACTCAGCATTGGTACGGCAGGCAAAGAGCGTACGATTACCAACGTCGCCGCAGGCCGCATCAGCGACAGCAGCACCGACGCAGTGAACGGCAGCCAGCTTTATGCGACTCAAAACGTCATGAACAACATCGGTAAGAGCGCAGTCAGCGTATTGGGCGGTAATGCAGCCATTGCGAATGACGGCACCATTACGATGACTAACATCGGCGGTACGGGTGCATCCACCATTGAAGGCGCAATTTCAGCCATCAACAACGCCTCTTACAAGTCGTTCAAGCTGAATACGGCTAAAACCAGCGGCACCAACGGCGAAGCCAACAACCACTCGCTGAAAGAAATTACCAACGGTTCGACCATCACGTTGGAAGCGGGTAAAAACATTGTGTTGAACCAAAACGAGTCCACCGTCAGCATCAATACTGCCGATGCGCCCGAGTTTGCCGGCAAAATCACCGCCAAAGGCGGACTGGATATGTCCAACACCAAGATTACCAATCTGGGTAAGGGCGAACAGCCGACCGATGCGGTTAACCTGAGCCAGTTGACCGATGCCATCAACAATGTCCACGTTACTACCCTGACGGCGGTTACCAACGAAGCGCCGTTCGCGTATGTTTCCGCAGACGGCAGAATCCTGAAGCGCAACGTAACAGTTGACGGTTCAGGCGCAAAACAGGTTTCCTTTGTTTACGCTGACGATACAAGTACGCCATATAACGGCGCAGTAACCATTGCCGCGCTGAACCCGACCGATCCGCAAACCACCGTTCCGACTCAAGTCGGCAACGTTGCTGCAGGTAAGGGACAAAATGATGCGGTAAACGTATCCCAACTGGACAAAGTTGCCCAAGCTTTGGGTACTTCCGTCAACAACGCGACAGGCGAAATCGCCGCGCCGAAATACTCTGTAATTTCCGGCAGCCCGGCGACTTCAGGCGTAGCTGATTACAACAATGTCGGCGATGCATTGACTGCCTTGAGCAATGCCGTTCGTGCACCTTTGACTTTTGCAGGCGACAGCGGTACGCCTTCAACCCGCCAATTGGGCAGCACTGTCACCGTTAAAGGCGGTGAGGCAGATGAAGCTAAACTGTCCGCTAACAACATCGGCGTGGTTTCAGACGACATCAACGGCACGCTCAACGTCAAACTTGCCAAAGATTTGCAAGGTTTGAATAGCGCGCGGTTCGATGCCGACGGCAGCTCCACAACCATCAATGGCGGCAACGTTACCTTGGTTGGAAAAGACGGTGAAGTAAACGCTTCAACAGCCGAAGGCAATACTTTAACCGACCAGGACGGCAATACCACCAAATCCATTGCCGGTATTACCGAATTGACCGATGAGGCTGGCAATACCAACTTGCTGAACGCCAAAGGCATCGAATTGAGCAATACCGACGGCGGCCACAGTGCGTTCAAAGCCGACGGCAGCAGCATTTCCGATAAAAACGGCAACAAAGTCGATACTACGGCAACCGGTATTACGTTGACTTCGGCAGCAAACGGCGGCAAACAAGCCGTCAGCCTGACTCAAAACGGCTTGAACAACGGCGGCAACAAGATTACTAAGGTTGCCAAAGGTACGGACGATACCGACGCCGTCAACGTTGCCCAGTTGAACGAACAACTCGCCGCCACTGAAAAAACCACCACCGTCGTTGCCGGTAAGAACGTTACCGTCAGCGAAAAAGTGGACGGCAACAACACCGAGTACACCGTCAACGCCGACAAGACCAACCTCAGCCAAGCGGCGGGCGGTGCGGTTAAAGTCAGCGAAGGTGCGAAAGACGCCGACGGTGTTACCGATTACGCCCTCGACTTGACCGATGAAGCCAAAGCCGACATCGCCAAAGGCGTAGCGGCGAAAGACGCGGTGGACAACAAAGGTCTGACCTTTGCCGCCGACAACGGCACGACCGGTGCGAAGAAACTGGGTGACAGCCTGAGCGTCAAAGGCGACGGCAACATCCTGACCCGCGCCGACGAAAACGGCATCGGCTTCTCGTTGGCCGACAAGATTACCGTCGGCAAAGCAGGCAAAGGCAACAAACCGCTCGTGATCGACGGTACCGCCGGTCTGATTTCCGGTCTGAGCAACACCACCCTGGGCGGTGCGGACTTTGCCACTAAAGGTCAAGCCGCAAGCGAAGAGCAGTTGAACGCAGCCCAAGCCAACCTGGCGAAAATCCTCGGCGGTAACGCAGCCAACAACAACGGCAACGTCACCACCACCGACATCGGCGGTACCGGCAAAGACAACGTCCACGACGCCATCGCCGCAGTCAAAGAAACTGCCGACAAAGGCTGGAACCTGAACGCCAACGACGAAACCTCGTCTGAAAAAATCGGCGCAGGCGACACCGTAACCTTCAAAGAAGGCAAAAACGTCAAAGTCAGCCGCAACGGTAAGAACATCACCGTAGCGACTTCAGACGACGTCTCCTTCGACAAAGTAACCGTAGGCGGCAGCGTTCTGACCGACAACGGACTGACTGTGGGCAACGGCAAGGCAGGCAAACCTGTCAGCCTGACCAAAGACGGTCTGAAAGCAGGCGATGTGAATATCACTGCCGACGGCATTGACGCGGGCAACAAAGCCATCAGCAACGTAGCCAAAGGTACGGCAGACACCGACGCCGTCAACGTCGCCCAGCTGAACGAACAACTCGCCGCCACCGAAAAAACCACCACCGTCGTTGCCGGTAAGAACGTGACCGTCAGCGAAAAAGTGGACGGCAACAACACCGAGTACACCGTTAACGCCGACAAGACCACCCTCAGCCAAGCGGCCAATGGTGCGGTTAAAGTCAGCGAAGGTGCGAAAGACGCCGACGGTGTCACCGACTATGCGCTGGATTTGACCGACGAAGCCAAAGCCGACATCGCCAAAGGCGTCGCGGCGAAAGACGCGGTGGACAACAAAGGTCTGACCTTTGCCGCCGACAACGGCACGACCGGTGCGAAGAAACTGGGTGACAGCCTGAGCGTCAAAGGCGACGGCAACATCCTGACCCGCGCCGACGAAAACGGCATCGGCTTCTCGTTGGCCGACAAGATTACCGTCGGCAAAGCAGGCAAAGGCAACAAACCGCTCGTGATCGACGGTACCGCCGGTCTGATTTCCGGTCTGAGCAACACCACCCTGGGCGGTGCGGACTTTGCCACTAAAGGTCAAGCCGCAAGCGAAGAGCAGTTGAACGCAGCCCAAGCCAACCTGGCGAAAATCCTCGGCGGTAACGCAGCCAACAACAACGGCAACGTCACCACCACCGACATCGGCGGTACCGGCAAAGACAACGTCCACGACGCCATCGCCGCAGTCAAAGAAACTGCCGACAAAGGCTGGAACCTGAACGCCAACGACGAAACCTCGTCTGAAAAAATCGGCGCAGGCGACACCGTAACCTTCAAAGAAGGCAAAAACGTCAAAGTCAGCCGCAACGGTAAACACATCACCGTAGCGACTTCAGACGACGTCTCCTTCGACAAAGTGACCGTAGGCGGCAGCGTTCTGACCGACAACGGACTGACTGTGGGCAACGGCAAAGCAGGCAAGCCCGTCAGCCTGACCAAAGACGGTCTGAACAACGGCGGCAATAAAGTGTCCAATATCGCCGCAGGCGAAGCCGACACCGACGCAGTGAACGTTGCACAGCTTAAAGCAGCCGCAGCGAAAGCCACGTCCAAAGTCGACAGCGGCAACGACAACATCGTTGTTACGCCTAAACAAAACGCCGACGGCAGTACCACTTACACCGTGGCGACCGCACCTAACCTCAAAGCCGACAGCTTCACTGCAGGCGATGTCAACATCACTGCCGACGGTATCAATGCAGGCAACAAAGCCATCAGTAATGTTGCCGCCGGTGTGAAAGACACCGATGCCGCCAACGTCGGACAGCTGAACCGTCTGACTGCCGCCGCCAAGACGGAAGTCGAAGCCGGTACCAACATCGCCAGCGTTACCGGCAAACAAGGTGCGAACGGTCAAACCGTTTACACCGTGAACGCAGACGGCGCAAGCGTCTCCGCAGGTTCCGACAACATCGTCGTAACCAAAGGCAACAAAGATGCTAACAACGTAACCGACTACGCGGTTGACCTGTCTAAAGCCGTCAAAGCCGACATCGCCAAAGGCGTCGCGGCGAAAGACGCGGTAGACAACAAAGGCATCAGCTTCGCAGGCGACAGCGGTACGACCGTTGCCAACAAACTGGGCGATACCGTGGCTGTTAAAGGCGATGCCAACATCACCACCACCGCAGGCGCGAACGGCATTCAGGTCGGTCTCAACAAAGACCTGAAAGTAGACAGCGTCAAAGCAGGCGATACGGTTGTGAACAACAACGGTGTCAACGTCGGCGACAAAGTGGCGCTGGGCAAAGACGGTCTGAAAGCAGGCGATGTCAACATCACTGCCGACGGTATCAACGCAGGCGGTAAGAAAGTGACCGGCGTCGCCGCAGGCACCGTCGCCGCAGGCAGCACCGATGCCGTCAACGGCGGACAACTGCACCAGATGTACGAACTGATCGGTAGCAACGGCGGCAACGTCAACACCGCACCGCCGTCAGTCGAAGCAGACGGCAAAGCAGGCTTGGGTAACATCAAAAACATTACCCTGGTGGACAACAGCAACAATCCGAACGTGACCAACGTTACGAACGAGACCAAGATTGCCCAGTCCAACGGTTACAGCCTCGTGACCTACAACGTCGAAGACCAAGGCATGTACGTGACCAACAACGTCATCGAAGCCGTAGGCCGTATGAACGAACAAGGTATCAAGTTCTTCCATACTAATGATGGAAAGGTAAATCCTGATGTACAGGCCTATAACAGCGAAGACTCTAGCGCGAGCGGCGCATACGCCACGGCAGTCGGCTTCCAAGCCGCCTCCAAAGGCACCAACGCCATCGCCATCGGTAAAGGTGCCAAAGCCAACGCCGAGAACACCATCGCCATCGGTACCGGCAACATCGTCAGCGGCAAAAACTCCGGCGCCATCGGTGACCCGACCGTAGTAAGCGGCAACAGTTCTTACTCCATCGGTAACAACAACAACGTATCCGCCGACAACGCCTACGCACTGGGCAGCAACATCAAAGCCACAGTCAACGACTCCGTCTACCTCGGCGACCGCGCCCAAACCCAAGGCATCCATACGGCTGATGCGGCCAAAGGCGAAGCCTACACCTACGGCGGCCTGAACGACAAAGCCGTGGCAGGCAAAGCAGGTTCGACTGCCGCCGCGAACAAAGTCGCCGGTGTCGTTACCGTCGGCAACGGTACGGACGAGACCCGTCAGGTACAAGGTGTGGCGGCAGGCGTGGTATCGGCGGATTCGACCGATGCGATCAACGGCAGCCAGTTGTATTACACCAACCAGGCGATTAACCAAAACGTGACCAACATCGGCAATTACGTGGTGAACATGGGCAACCAAATCAACCAACGTATCGACAATGTGGAAAGCGATTCCAAAGCCGGTACCGCAGCAGCCATGGCGGTCGCCGGTCTGCCGCAAGCCTACCTGCCCGGTAAGAGCATGATGGCGGTTGCAGGCGGCGTATACCGCGGTGAAAGCGGCTACGCAGTCGGCTTCTCCAGCATCTCCGACGGCGGCAACTGGGTCATCAAAGGTACCGCTACCGGCAACTCGCGCGGCCACTACGGCGCGACCGCAGGTGTCGGCTACCAATGGTAATTCCGTTGTAAAGCTTGTTTGAAGGCAAAGCAAAGGTCGTCTGAAAACCCGAAACAGGGTTTTCAGACGACCTTTTTCTATATCGGATTGAATGGGACGGGGTTTGCTTTCCGAACATGCTTGGTTTCGCAAACACACGATTCAAACAAAACATTATAGTGGATTAAATTTAAATCAGGACAAGGAGATGAAGCCGCAGACATTACAAATAGTACGGCAAGGCGAGGCAACGCCGTACTGGTTTAAATTTAATCCACTATAAAACCAAACGCGGCGGTTTGTTTTCAGACGACCCCGCAGAATATCCGACTATTTTTTGTGGCAAAATCGGGTTTGTGCCACATCGTTAGCCTGCTATTCAACATTTAAAAACATTCAAACCGGCTGACAAAACAGACGAAACAAATAACAAGGAGAAACAGACATGAGCCGCATTTTATCCTCGCTGCGTTATCCGCTGATTCAAGCGCCGATGGCGTTTGCACATGATACCGAGCTGCCTTTGGCTGTCGGTAAAACCGGCGCTTTGGGTTCGTTGGCGAGCGCGATGTACGACGCGGCGGGCTTGGAAAAAGCGTTGGCACGGATGAAGCAGGAGGGCGGAGACCGTCCATACAACCTCAATTTTTTTGCCCACCGCATGCCGTCTGCCGACCGCGCACATCAGGACGCATGGTTTGGCGTGTTGCGTCCGTATTTCGGGGCTTACGGACTGACCGAAAACGATATTCCCACCGGCGGCGGACGGCAGCCGTTTGATGCCGATGCGTTGGCATGTGTGGAACGTTACCGTCCGCCGGTGGTCAGCTTCCACTTCGGCTTGCCCTCGCCCGAATACTTGCATCGCGTCAAAGCGACGGGCGCGGAAGTGTGGAGCAGCGCGACGACGGTTGAAGAAGCCGTTTGGCTGGAACAAAACGGCGCGGATGTCGTGATTGCCCAAGCGTGGGAGGCGGGCGGTCATCGGGGATGGTTTTTAAACCGCAATCCCGACAGCCAAAGCGGCTTGTTCGCCCTGTTGCCCGCCGTCCGCAAGGCCGTGCGCCTGCCCGTCATAGCCGCAGGCGGCGTTTCCGATGCCGCCGCCATCCGCGCCGCGTTGGGATTGGGCGCGTCCGCAGTGCAGGTCGGAACCGCCTTTCTGCTCGCAGACGAAGCCCTGACCAAACCTGCCCACCGCGCCGTCATCCAAACCGCCCGTCCCGAAGATACCGTGGTGACCAACTTGTTCAGCGGCGGCGCGGCGCGCGGACTTTACAACCGCTTCATACGCGAAGCCGGTCCGATGAATGACGCAGCGCTCCCGTTCCCCTTGGCAGGCGCAGCCGCCGGCGCATTGAAAGCCGCCGCCGAAAAACAAGGCTGCTACGACTTTTCTCCATTTTGGGCAGGGCAAAACGCAGGATTGTGCCGCCCCGGCAGCGCGGCGGAAATCGTCGAACGGTTGTGCGGCGGCATCGAGCGTTAGGACAGTTTGAACACGGGCAAGGTGGACGTTGCAAAAAGGTCGTCTGAAAATTGAAAACTGGTTTTCAGACGACCCGTAGCGTGGTCTCCGCCACGGAATGAAGATAAAGACAACCGCCCGATTCGGATTGTCGGACAGCAGGTTCGCGGGCGAAGCCCACGCTACGGATTGGGTTTCTTCCGAGCTTGTCGATTAGTGGTGCCGGAGGTTTCCATTTGCCGTCAATCAGGGGTTTGCGGGTAATGCGCAGCCTGCCGTCGGACAGATATCGCTTTTCCTGAACATATAGTGGATTAACTTTAAATCAGGACAAGGCGACGAAGCCGCAGACAGTACA
>ERZ772957.2159-NODE-2159-length-11680-cov-2.307871_pt1 | contig 11680 bp, 4 predicted proteins | sample MGYA00580682_ERZ772957 | MGnify/ENA primary metagenome ERZ772957 (study PRJEB29015, sample SAMEA2737921) | human oral metagenome | biome: human oral; feature: human-associated habitat; material: dental | place: China | collected 2025 ...
TGGATCTTACTAATAGTTCATCTATTACTTTACCTACTTGTGCTGCCATGTAAATTAGACCTTTCTCTTTCCCAGTTAGGTCAGGCAGCTGGCAATAGATATTGTTGAGTGTACTTGTAGAGAAATTATTGCTGTACAAATTTAATTTAACTAGTTTGGTATTCTTGGAAATGTCTAAATCGGATAACTGATTCTTGCTGCAAAACAAGCTCGTCAGATTTACATTCCTCGAAACATCTAAGCTAGATAATAGATTCATAGAACAAGATAAATCGCTTAGCTCTACATTCGTACTCACGTCCAGATTAGCTATCTGATTGTCATAGCAATTCAAAGATGTCAGGTTTACATTCTGACTGACATCTAAGCTGGATAAACGATTGCTTCGGCAGTCCAAGGTCTTCAAATTTATATTCTGACTAACATCCAAGCTAGATAACAGATTCGTGTCGCAATACAATTTTGTTAGATTTACATGCTTTCTTACATCTAAAGCAGATATCTTATTATATCTGCAATCCAATTCTCTCAGGCTTACATTCTGAGTGACGTCCAAGTCAGATAACTGATTATGGCTGCAATCCAATTCTGTCAGGTTTACATTCTTCGTGATATCTAAACTAGATAGCCGATTAGCACTGCAGTCCAAATAAGTCAGGTTTTCATTCTGACTAACATCTAAAGCTGTAAGATTCTCGCCATTAACGTAACAAGTAAATCTTTCTACTGCTCCGTAAACCTTGATTTCAGTTCCCGTTGCCTCGTACTCAGGTTGTTGCTTCCAACCATGCAATTGGGTTGGCGCTTCCTCTGCTTTTTCGTCTGTAACACCAGTAACCTTTACCCAAACACCTGCTGTAGAAGCTGCAAAGTCTAACTTTATCTTCTCGCCTTGCTTTACGGTGAGGGTAATCCACTTAGTCATGTCTACTTCACCTTCAGCACGTACTGAGTGCAAACCAAACATAAAGCATAACAGTGTGCATAAAGCACTGAAAATAAATAATCTTCTCATTCTGTTTTCTGATTAATTTGTTAGCAAATGTAAAAAAAAACCAACCACTGCTATTGCTAATATGGGTTTATTGCACAGTAAACCCAGAAAACAGAAGAGGACATCCTTTCGGCTGTCCTCTTTAGTTCGTGTGTTTGTAGCGAGGCTATTTTACAAGGCGGTACGTTTTTGTAGCCGTAGTTGTGGAAATTCGCAACAAATAGAGTCCGGAAGCGAGTTTTTCTGTACTAAGCACGGTTTCAACACCTTCTAACGCACCTGCACGGACTACTACTCCGTAGTTGTTTATAAGCTCATAACGAGCATTTACTGCCTCTTCATTCTTTACTTTTAGCTGCGAAGAGAAGGGGTTGGGCGAAACGACAATGTGCGCAAACAACGGGCTTTCTACTGCTGTATCGGGGTTGGGATCCGGATTGGGTTGTGGTTGTGGTTGCGGATCCGGAACTTTTTTCAAAAAGCGCATGGTGACCGTGAAATCCTTGTTGGGTAGATATTCGTAGTCGGTTCCGGCTAGTTTGTTGGCACCTGTTACGCGCAAATTTGCTGGTAGTGCCTCCCAACCGTCCTTGGGTTGGCATACTATTTTAATCTTATCGCCTTGCGTAATTGTTTCGTTTACAGCCACCGCTTTTTCGTTACACAGCACTTCTACCTTCCCATCGCCTTCCACATGCAAAGCTAAGTAGGTATACGTTTTCACGGGGGGCGCTTTTTTCGTAAAGGTCACTTTTACGGTAAAGTCGCCTGTAGGAGTCCATGAGCTATTGATAGGGCCTGTTGCAGGTGTTACTGCGATATTCTCTACTAGGATTTCCCATTCCGGAGCTTTGGGTGTTGCGACTACCATAACCGATTTACCTTTTTCTATGGTTTCGCCTTCTTTTATTTGGTGATCTTGGCAAAGGACTTTCACGCTACCTTCGCCTTCAATTTCAATTTTTTGGAGTGTATAAGATTCCACGGGCGGTGTCGCCTGCTTAAAGGTTATCGTAATCTGTACATTGTCCTTTACCCTATACAGATCGCCCATAGTCGGCTCTGCACCTTGTACATTCTTGTTATCTACTTCCCAGCCTGCGTTTGCACTAGCTTTTATTTGGATCTGGGTGCCTGCTGCTACTTGTCGGTTTGCAGGTAGTGGGTCACCATTTTCCAAGGTTATGCTACAAGTGCCACCTTCGGTAGGAGTGAGTACTGGTTCTGCTATGCTATATTGAGTGAGTGGAATGTTGTAATCGGGTACATCTAATTCGGTTTCTGTCGCTTTTTCGAGCTTGAACTTAAAACTCAATGCTGGAACTCGTCTTCCATTCGCTAATGTTACAAAAGTATACTCTCCTTCGGGATAGGCTAATGTTTTTTCAACAACAAATTCCCTACTCTCACCCGGACGCAACACTACGGGTATATTAGGCGACCAATAACCCTTATAACTGTTATAATTAACATAGTTCTCTAGTTTCAGTGCTACGCCTTTATTAGCTTCTGCTTGTGCCCGGAAACGTACCAAAAAGCGGTCGCCTTGCTTTACAGAAGTACTCTTTTCAAGTATTTCGAATTGACAATTACCAAGGACATAGGAAGGTTTAGATGTTATTTGCGTCCCTCCGAATTTGTCCGTACAATCGCTCACAGCATAGTTATTCTCTTTGTTGTAATAAAAGTGTAGATACCGTTCTTCGTCGCTGCTAGGTCCTGAAACTAGAAGTTGTAAAGTCTTTTCGTCGCCAGCACCTAATGAGAGGAATTCGTTAATAATCATATCCTCACTACCGTTGGGTATCTCTGTTTTACCGATACGAACCTGGAAACGTGCATAGTAGCTCGAGGTTCCTGTATTCCGTACGCAGAGGGTGGTATATTGTTTTACATCTTGTATCATCTCAGGGGTTTTCCACTCAACTTCGAGCTTCGGCGCCCCCGGGGTTACACTAACTATTTTCTTATCCCCACGAATCTCAATCTCGATTACGTTTAGGCTTTCCAACTGATTACGGACTACGGGGATGTATCTTTGTGCATTTACTTGGTATGCCAGTGGGCGTAGGGTATATTTCCCATTATCCAGTTTGGAGAGGTTGAGAGTGACATCGCTCATCGCGATAATATCGTTTTGCGAAATCGGTCGCTGATCCGTCGAAAAGTTTTTGACGACTTCTTTCCCCTTTGCATCAATTACAGCAAACGCTGCAGCAGAAAGGATAGGCATAGCGTTTTTATTACCCAAGTTTACAAGGTTTGGGTGTAAGGGGCTTGTTTTGTCAGTTTCGCCTTTTTCGGTGTCGTTAATTCGGATGTTGGAATAGTTGTAATTGCCTACTTCCGTATCCCCTTGGTAGTGAGGTTTGGCAGTAAATCCAATAATTGCGTCTGCTTGATAAGTATAACCTCCGTTCGAACCAGCACCTATCCCAAAGGATGTAGGCAGAATGTTCGTAATTAAATAATAGCCATTCGCTAGCCCCGACCAACCAAAATTAAAATGAAAGTAACCATTTCCGTCATAGCCATCGCATACAAAAGCATGTCCCCCCTGTGCTCCTGGTCCGGAAGTACCACCATAATAAATAAGACGTGCTGCGCGCAGCTCGCTTATAAGGAGTTTCTGCCAATCCGCCCACGTGTAATACTTTTGTTCTACAAAGCGCAGTGACGGTGCATAGTCAAAGTGATTGATTAATGCCAGATAAGCATCGTAAGCATATGCACCACTTTCGTTTGCGCCGTATTTCATATTACAAGCATAACCAATATCGCGCATTAGATGAGAAACAGCATCACGTATATTTTGCGCAGCATCGGTGCGACAAATATTGGGCATGTGTTTCCAATCATAAGGCTCTTGTCCGAAATCCGGAAGGTTCTGTACAACACCTTTAGCTCGTAAGGGCCAACAGAAATACCGCATAATTTGCGCTACAGCCGTCGCTACACAACCCGTAGGAGCGTGTTTTCCTCCTATAATGGGCGTTTGCAGATTGTAAGGAGCGTCCTGATCCCACATCAAGCCTTTAAGGAGAGGAGTTACGACAAGGTTCGGATCTCGTACCAGACCTTGTTGTAGTGTTTCAGTAGCCCGTGCACTCCGTACCCATTGTGCATAAGATGCCAACCACGATTGCAGTTCAGGGGGGAGGTCGTTTGTAGGGAAGCTCCCTGTTAAAGAATAACCTAATACGGGGGGAACAATATCATCACCTGCTACCACTACATAACCTGCGCCATCCCGATTCCCAAATACATAGAAGTCCTGATTACCAGACTCGCTACGGGTCGGACGCCCACTACTTGTATAGAGTAGAGCAAGTCTCCCACCACTACGAGTAGGCTTGGGTAGCCCCAGTTGTTCTAATGCTATCTGTTCTGCTGTTTGTGGGGTTATGGGTGCGCTCCATATTTCTGAAATACAGAATAGTAGGCAGGAGAAACTACCTAAAAATATCCAAAGAGCTTTTTTCATGTCTTCGTATTTTACACTCAAATGTAAGCGGGACAACCCTCGCTATCTACTATAACTCAGTAGGGAACAAAAATAATACCCTGTGCCGATTACTTTTTGATAAACAGCGTGTTCGTATCCTCAAAAAGAAAAGGGAGTCCTTCCTTTTTCTCGACCCACTGGAGTACCCACAGAACCCATGCTACAACGGTACTAGTGCGCCGATGATAGGTCGTACTACTTAAGCCGGGGGTTTGTGCTTCTAGGAGCGCTTGTACAGCGTCTCGTGGGGGTATATCGCCTCCGCGTTCTAACGATAGTAAGAGTGTTTGACGGAAAACCTCATGCGAGGCAATGCTTTCGATAATGGCTATCCGACGTGCGTAAAGCTCCAAACTAAAAATGCGTGCGCCAGCATCGGAAAGTCTTATCCCCGCGCCACTCTCTGCAATTAGCCCAAGGTAGCGACCTGCTGTGGTATAGTAGTCGGCTTGCCGAGGTACAAAGCCATAATGCTCTACAATGTCTGCTTTGGTCAGTTCGCCTTCTTGTAACAGGATTTCGCACAGATTTACCACACGTTCCAAACGATCTGCTTGCGGAAAGGGAAGCGAACTTTCTGGCTGAACTCGGGTTGTGGCTAATAGCTTGCGTAGTGCTGTGGCATCAAAATGTTCGTCGTCCAAAACATAGCATTTACTTTGCAAGAGTCGTAAAGAGTTGTAGTAGTCCGGATCGCGGAAATCGTACTCGCGCAAGTAAAAATTCCCGTCGGTATAGTTGAGGTAGAGCAAACGAATGGGTTTGCGGATGCGCTCGCGCCAAAGACGATACGGGTAGTATAATTGCCGAATAATAAAATCGTCGGCTAGGTGATTTTTCGCCTCAATAAGGTAGAGCGCAGTTTCCGATTCGTAACCGGCATCTATTTCTATTTGCGCATTTTCTACTTCGATCGGGATAGAGCATTGTTTGCCCACGGCTATCTGAAACGAAAAGCGCTCCGTACCCATTCTGCCACTGAGCGTAGGGAAAAGTGTCGCATCGCCCGTAAAATCGCTTAAAATCCCGGTAAGATGTGCATAGTGGATGGCAGCGGTTTCGCTATTGATTTGTGTGGGCGAAATGCTTTCCAATAGATAGTATGGGCGTACATGGATACGATCCGGAGGTGTAGGTTCTACGGCATGAAAAATCGAAAAACGTCCGATGAGGTAACGTCCTCGCCCTGTAGGTAGTATTCCCAAGCCATGTTCACGAAAAATAGCGGGGAGCTGGTATGAGTGATCAAACTTGGTCATAAGACGTGCCTCACGAAGCGTATTAATCTCCTGCGAGGTAATGCTTATGTAGTTTGCCTTTTCGAGTTGTTCGAGAATGTGTAGTCGTTCAAAAAGAATACGCCACGCTTGCTCGTTTTTGGCAATGGGCGCTTCAGGCATAGTTGCGAATAATCAGTTCGTTTATTGCGCCACGCCCCGATCCTTTGCTATTTACCGCCCGAACGGCTTGTACGGTGCTTATCTCGAACTCGGCATACAACTCCCGAATAAATGGAGTGTCAGAATTAGATTGCATGAAACGAATACCACGCCGCTCCAGCTCACAGCACGCGTCGTAAAGCCTTTCCTGATCTGCAGCCTTCCATCCACCCTGTACATAACCCGTAAAATTAGCAGTTTCCGAAAGTGGATGATAAGGAGGATCCAGATAAACAAACGTAGCCTCGGGGAGTGCATCTAAGACACTCTGGTAATCGCTCTGGCTTAGGGTAATCGCTGCCTGCCGAAGGTATTCGCTTACAGCTAGTACAGTACGTTCATTAACAATATTGGGGCGCTTGTAATGTCCATATGGGCTATTAAACTCCCCTGCACTGTTCACGCGAAAGAGCCCGTTGTAGCAAGTCTTGTTGAGGTAAATAAAGCGCGATGCGCGTTCTATCGGAGTGCGTTCTGCAAATTGGGGTTCCCGATCCCACAAACGTAAACTATAGAAATACTCCGGAGTGTTGCGATGGCGCGAGAGATCTGCTATGAGTTCCTGTGGGTGATTCCGGACTACGGTGTACATATTCATGAGCTCCGTGTTGAGATCATTTACAATAGCGTGCTGCGGATGCAAATCCCACAGCAGTGCGCCACCCCCCAGAAAGGGTTCGCAGTAGAGTAGCGTATTAATATTTTTCGGGAGTAGCGGACGAATAGAGGGCAATAATTGCCGTTTGCCTCCTGCCCATTTCACGATAGGCGCTAAATCTGCACCCGCTGTCGCCACTCGCCGTTGCATTTCGAGTGCAAAAATAAGGTAACCGCTATAATTGAGTCTCTAACCCGACAGAACCCTCGATCACTACTACATACCTTCCGTTCTACGGGGGATGCTACAGCTCCTTAAGAACAGTTTTTACCTTACACTGTTTATGGATGAGAAGCTTCAGATATGAGCTACTAACAGGCGTACAAACCCCACTAGTGCAACTTTTTCCTTAAAATTGTACCAGTTTTTTTTTTCAAAATATATTCTATTACCAAATCTAATACATAATGTATCGCACGAAATTTTCTTTCTTTTACGTGCTTTTGTGTGTTTTGTTGCTACCACCCATATGGGCGCAAGCGCAGCAAGAAGTACAACTCGGTGGACACCGATTTATACCAACACAGAATCTTGGGAAAAACCTACGCGGAGCCTCCCCAATAGATCTGAAAGGTGTACAAAATGCCCTTATCCAACTAGAACACCTACCCAATGCGAAAGATATCGACCGATTGAAAGCAGCGGGAGTGACACTCGGTGCATACATCGGAGGCAATGCCTACTATGCCGAGCTTGCATCAGATTCGCAATTACCGGCTAAGCTCAATAAGCTCGGACTTGCAACATCTTTAGTCCCACTCAAACCCGAATGGAAGCTACATACGATGCTTGCAAAAGACAAACTCCCTGATTGGATTAAAACAGCCGATGGTCGTCTAAAAGTCGTAATACGAATTGCGCAAAATGCTCCGCGCAACAAAATCGCAAATGACCTAAAAGCATTGGGACTGGAAGAGGCTCGCCTCTCTTCGGTCTTTGACCAAGTAGAAGCTATCGCTACTCTCGAAAAACTCAGCGCCGCTTTAGAATTGCCTTATATTTTGGGAATTGAACCTATAGCACCACCATCTGTCCTTTATAACCGTAAGGGCTCTAAATTGAGCGGAGCTTACAACTTAAGTGCTTCGTCTGCATTCGGTGGACGCGGACTCGAAGGAAAAGGACGACGCATCGGGATTTGGGATGGAGATGTAGTCTCACATCTGGATTTCGGCAATCGAGTGCATATTCAAGAATATGAAAGTGCTGACGGAAATGAGGAACACGGCACCCACGTGGCAGGTACTGTACTCGGTTCGGGTTATCTCGATATCAACGCACGAGGCATGGCACCCAAAGCAGAGGCTTGGACTTACAACTTTAATAAAGGTTCCAACGGATTAAGCGAGCGTGAAGAGATGGTTATTGCTCGCCAAAAATTCGGTATACATGCCACACAAAACTCGTACGGCTTACAATTCCGAAACAATTGCGACATACTCAAACACTTCGTATACTTCAGATCCGAATACGAAATAGACCAATTGGCAAACCTATACCCTAGCCTTACACATGTCTATGCTGCAGGGAACGATCAGTTTACATGCCCTAGCGAAACAGAAGCAATATGGGGTACCTCGGGGTATGGATCTACTTCACGCAAAAAATATTATCTCAGTGGGGGCTGTTGACGATTGGGGACAACTAGCAAGCTTCAGTAGTTGTGGTCCGAACGACGACGGGCGCCTCTTCCCTCTCCTCTGTGCCAAAGGACAACAAGTCTACAGTACAAACCCTAACAACACCTATAAGTTTTTGGATGGTACGTCTATGGCTTGCCCCACGGTTTCTGGGCACGTATTACTTCTACAGGAAAGATATGCGCAACTCTATCACAATGAGGAAATGCGAAGCGACCTCACGCGAGCGCTACTTGCTAATACCGCAGATGATGCTGGCAGACCTGGTCCGGACTTCCAATACGGCTACGGGATTACGAACGCTCCCAAAGCTCTAATAGCTATAGAAAAACAATGGTTTGCACTTAACGAAGTCGAAAACCAAAAAACTATTACTCAAACCATACAACTCCCACAGGGGACGCAACATGTACGCGTAATGATCGTTTGGAACGATCCCGCCTACGATAAAGATCACAAATGGGGTGACAAAGTCCTAATTAACGACCTCGATTTACGGATAAAAGTAGGCTCAACAACCTACCAACCATGGGTTCTTACTCCTGAAAAAGGTAAAGTAGAAGATCCTGCAAAACGCGCTAACGACAACCTAAACAATGTTGAACAAGTTACCCTAAATACCTCCGAACTCGCAGGAGCTACTACAATTACAGCGGAAATACAAGGTACTCAAATCACCAACGGCAAACAACCCTTTGCCATCGTATGGTACTTAGAAGGCGAACCTAAGGCCAAAATAATTAGTCCTGCTAATGGCGATACCTATCAACCAGATACTGATGCCGTGGGCTTGCTCGAAAATGTAGAAGCACCCTACACAGTAGAACTATCCTACGATGGTGGTAAGAATTACGAATACCTCGGAAAAGTTGCCGGACAGTATTGGCAAATGAGTTGGCATCTACCTAAAAATGCTCCAATAACCGATCAGGCACGGCTCCGTGTGATTGATAATAAGGGTAAAATTGCCATTAGCGATCTATTTACCATTGCTCCCCAAGTAACGAATGTAAATCTCTCCGCCCCCCAGTGTGGGCTTAGTGGTTGGAAGATCTCATGGGACAAAATCCCGATGCCTAACATAGGGTACGAGGTTTTTGCCGGAGATGTACAAACAGCCAATTGGACATCGATAGGGAAAACATTTAATAACGAGTTTTCGATTCCGGAAGACAAAATCCCTGTAGGGCAAAAAGCAGCTTTTACGGTAGCAATTCGATTAGCTGATGGAAGTTATGGCGAAAGATCTACTGTTCTGCTAGCGAAGACGCCTACTCCTTTACATCTTACAGAAAAAGATCTCCCCTATGTTAATACGTTCAAAGAACTGAACTCGCCCTATTACAACATTCAGGGGGGCGACGCGACAACCACGTTCTATAGATATTCTTCTACCAATGTCACGCCTGGATCCAATGTCCTTTACTTTGGTATTGCGAAAAACGACAAAAACTTCGATACCAATGCATGGTTTGATAAGTCGAAAAATGCCTCGTTTATTTCCGAACTCTCTTTTTGCGAGATAGATCTAACCCAAATTACCGAGCCTGTTTATTTCCATCTCCGTGGGGGGCTCAGTCGCAACTCTCGCCATATGCTCACAACCTCTCGTTTCCGAGTTTTGGACTACGACCAAGTTCTTAAAAATGCCTATGGTAAAGAGATAGTAGAAAGCACACAACATGGTTTAGAAGATTACTACTACATCCTCGATCCAGGTAAAAAGCATAAGCTCGTTATTCAGCACTGTGGCATGAAACCGCTAGACATGCTCACGCTTAACGGGATATGGATAGAAAAGTTAGATAAAAGCCCCGACGTCGGAATCACATTAAAACACGCCATTAAGGATAGTGTCTCTATGGGTTTGACCGAGATCCCACTAATACTCAGCAATTATTCGGCGCAGGATATCGATAAAATACAAGTGCGCTTATATCGAAACAACGAGTGGGTGGCTACCAAAGACCTTACTCAACTTAAAGCAAAAACTCTCACCGAAACAACAATGACCGTAGATCTATCGACTACAGATCCGCTCGGCGATGTTTTCAAAATCCGGTTAGAAGCCCTGTTAGAAGGCGACCTAAAACCAGAAAATAACACCCTAGAGTTCCAAGTATCTAACCTAGGTGATGTTGTAAGGCATCCTATCTCTAAGCTTCTTTTCAACGAACCTAATGACCCGCTGCAAACGATAGAAGTCTCCAAACCATTCATCTATACCGATAATGGTGGTGCAAAAGCCGACTATCCCGAAAATCAAAGATCGACTCTACAATTCATCCCACGCGATCCGAACATGCGTCTACGAGTGCGTTTTCATTCTGTAGATCTAAAAGGCGATAGTACATATCTAACGGTTTATACTAACTCTGTGCCTCAAACATTAGCACTGGGCGAAGTGCCACCTCGCGAGATGTTGCAGGGCAATGAAAAAGATTTAGAATATGTCTCTGACGCTAAAGATGGTGGGCTCGTGTTCTTCTTCCGAACCAAAGAGGGCGAGCGTGCTCCAGGTTGGGTTGCTACCATAGATATGGTACCCGTTACCAACCCCCTGACAATAGTCAGTGCAAAAGCGTCTTTGCGAGGGACAGATCCGCAAGCAAAAGTCCCTGTAGAAGTTACTATCCGGAATAATTACACAACGCCACAAAAAGATGTCATCGTTGCACTCTATAGTCCGCTATACAAGACCTATGCTGTGGACGAGGTAATTCCTGAAATAGCTCTTGGCGAAAATACCTACCAGCTACGGGAGATAACTCTCAAACAAGAGTTTATTACCGATTACCAGATGGTAATCCAACACAATACCGATTCGTATGGTGAAGATAATAAGCAACAGGTGTTGCTTGCATACGACCGCTATCCAATCCCGGGGATTATCGAAAAGAATAATCCATACTTCTCCGAAATGCGAGTAAACGACTCACTTTTTACTCTCGACAACCCATGGGTACACGTTCAATACGAGACCTCTCCAACGGTGCCTATCTATGTCAATGACGAAAAAGTAGACTTAAAATACCTCGTCCAATTTGGAGATGAAGATATCCCATACTCAATAGCTATTTGGGTAGACTGGAATCAAGACAACAACTTTACTGCAGACGAGTTGGTGCAAAAAGATTTCAAAAAAGGTATCGAAATGCCATCAATGGTATTAAGCATCCCGAAGTCTTGTAAACCCGGAAAATATCGCGTCCGGATGGCTATATGCAATAAGAACGAAATAGCCGAAGGTCCCGATTTCCGTAACGGGATCAGAGAGGGCGACATCCGAGATATAACTTTCGAGATTGAGCCTAAAAATCCGACAACTGACGACCTCGGACTCCTCTACGTCGACGCCGGTAAATCGGGAATTAATCTTGCAAATAATCAGAAGGTAACTCTTAAAATCCACAACCATTCGTTGCTTGACTATAAAAAGGAACT
>ERZ772957.2162-NODE-2162-length-11674-cov-11.744815_pt1 | contig 11674 bp, 11 predicted proteins | sample MGYA00580682_ERZ772957 | MGnify/ENA primary metagenome ERZ772957 (study PRJEB29015, sample SAMEA2737921) | human oral metagenome | biome: human oral; feature: human-associated habitat; material: dental | place: China | collected 2025 ...
CGGGCATTCTCCCCGCCGAGGTTTCGCATGGGCTTGGGATGCTCGGCAAGTTCTCGATTGTGCTCGCGATGAGTGCAATCGGGCTGAACACGGATCTGCCGTCACTGCTCAAGCATGGCACGCGCCCGCTCCTCCTTGGCATGGTCTGCTGGATCGCCGTCGCGGGGACATCGCTTATCGTGCAGCACGCGTTGGGGCTTTTATAAGGAGAAATCATGATGGAAGAACATGAAATTGAACTGCGTCCGTTCCCGCCGTTCCTGCCGCCGAACGCGACGGTGATGATGATGGGGACATTCCCGCCAAAGCCTGAGAAACGGACGATGGAGTTCCACTATCCGAATTTCCAAAACGATATGTGGCGTGTCTACGGGCTGGTATTTTTCGGTGATGCGATGCACTTCCGGCATGGGGAGGAAAAGGCGTTTGATGCGGAGAAGATCAAGGCATTCCTCACGGAGCGCGGCATCGCCTCCTGCCCGACGGTGCGCCGTGCGATCCGCGAACACGACAATGCCTCGGACGCGTTTCTCGAGGTGGTGGAGAAGGTCGATCTGCCCGCCGTGCTCGCAGAGATTCCGCACTGCCGCCGCATCTGCACGACGGGCGGCAAGGCGACGGAGATCCTGCTCACGCTGCTTGAGACGGAGGTCAAGGCAAAGGATTTCAAAACGGGGATGACCATTGCGGCACGCTGCGGCGACCGCGACCTCCTCGTCACGCGCCTGCCGTCCACCTCGCGTGCCTATCCGATGAAGCTCGAAAAGAAGGCGGAGGCATATCGGAAGTTTTTCGTTGAGGCGGGATTTACGGTGGCAGAATGATAAAACGAGGATTGCCGTATGCGGCAATCCTCGCATGAAGAATCATAGATTTCTCGGTGCGTATTGTATGGTGACAATATGCACCTCTTTTATTTGCTTATATACACGATATACGATGATATAATTTTTGACGAACTGTTGGCGATAATCGCCTTTTGCATAAATCCCCTTGCGGCGCATCGCACCGCGTTCTGGCATATGTTCCAAGGAGAGAATTGCGCTTTCCAGATGGTCAATCAGCGCCAAAGCCTGATCGGGAGCAAGCAGGTTTTTGGCGATATAGGTGTAGATGTTGTCTAAATCACGGTATGCACGCGCATAGATCTTTATCACATATTTATCCAAAGCGTTTTCTCCGCAAAGAGGAAAGTGCCTCGCGTGCATCAATCAGGGCTCCCTCGGCAGCGTATTCTGCCTCCGCCTCGGTAATCGCCGCATCGACTTGGATGATTTGCTGCATTTCCTCGTAGGTTTCGATGCTCATCACCACAAGATCCCCATAGCCGTTCTTTGTAATGAAAAGGGGTTCTCGTTTTGCGTGACAGAGAGCAGAAATCTCTGTGGTGTTGCGAAGGTCGGTAATCGGTCTGATTTGTGGCATTTGTCTGCACCTCCTGTTTAGTCATAATTATAGCAGAATTTTATGCAAAACAAAATATAAATCGAAAAAATGGCACGATACAAGCGTCTGCTCATACCGTGCCGTTTGATATGCGATTCCTTAGAAAAGATCCTCAGCGAGGACGATGGTCTGCTCGCGCGAGGGCCCGACGGAGACGATGCCGAGGGCGATGCCTGTGATCTCTGCCATGCGCTCGAGGTACTTGCGCGCGTTCTCGGGCAGCTCCTCGTAGCTGCGGATGCCGGAGATGTCCGTCTTCCACCCGGGGAAGGTCTCGTAGACGGGTTCGACCTCGGCGAGGATATTGAGGCTTGCGGGAACGCCCTTCAACAGCTCGCCCCGATACTTGTAGCCCGTGCAGATCTTGATCTCGTCGAAGCCGTCGAGGATGTCGAGGCGCGTGACAGCCATGTAGTCGATGCCGGAGAGCAGCCCCGCATGGCGGACGACGACGGCATCGAGCCAGCCCGTGCGGCGTGGCCGCCCCGTGACCGTGCCGAACTCATGCCCTGCCTCGCGCAGCTTCTCACCGATCTCGTTGAGCTGTTCGGTGGGGAAGGGGCCCTCGCCGACGCGTGTGCAGTATGCTTTCACAACGCCGACGACCTTGTTGATCTTCTTTGGCGCAACGCCTGCGCCGATGGTGACGCCGCCCGAGATGGGGTGCGATGCGGTGACGTACGGGTACGTTCCATAGTCGATGTCGAGCATGGTCGCCTGTGCGCCCTCAAAGAGCACCTTGCGTCCCGCGTCGATCTCCTCGTTGATGAGGGGGATGGTGTCGGTGACGAGCGGGCGCAGACGCGCGGCGTAGCCCTCGTATTCGGCGAGCACTTCGTCATAGTCGAGCGGCTCGTGAGCGTAGACGGCGGCAAGCTCGCCGTTCTTATTGTCGAGGTTTTTCTTGAGCTTTTTCGCAAACTCGTCCTTTTCCATGAGGTCGCAGACGCGGATGCCGATGCGGTCGTCGCGATCCATGTAGCAGGGACCGATGCCGCGCCCTGTCGTGCCGATCTTGTCCGCGCCGCGCTGCGCATCGCCGATGCCGTCCATCAGGCGGTGATAGGGCATGACGACGTGGGCACGGTCGGAGATACGGATGCTGCCGGTGTCGATGCCGCGTGCCTCCATAGCGTCCATTTCCTGTAAGCACACCTCGGGGTCAAAGGCAACACCGTTCGCGATGATGTTGTGTGTGCCCTTGTAGAGGATGCCCGAGGGGAGAAGGCGCAGCTTGTACTCCTCGCCTGCAGCGACAACGGTGTGTCCCGCGTTGCAGCCGCCCTGGAAGCGGACGACGGTGTCCGCCCGGCTTGCGAGGTAGTCGACGATCTTTCCCTTGCCCTCGTCGCCCCACTGCGTTCCCGTGATAACGATGGTTGACATAGATATAGTCCCCTTTATTTTTTCTCAGAGTCCGAAGCGTGCAAAGATGGAGTCCACATGACGCAGGAAATAGGTGTGGTCGAAACATGCCGCGATTTCATCCTGCGTGAGATGGGCGGCGATGTCCGCATCCTTTTCGATGTTCGTTCGGAAGTCCTCGTTGTCGAGCCAGCGCTTCATGGCGTTGCGCTGTACCCAGACGTAGGCGGTCTGGCGCAGCACTCCCTTGTTGACGAGTGCCGTGAGGATGCGCTGACTGTAGATCAGCCCGCCCGTGCGGTTCATGTTGTGCAGCATGGCATCGGGGTAGACGAGCAGCTTGTCCACGATGTTCGTCAGCTTGTGCAGACAGTAGTCCACGTTGATGGTCGCATCGGGCAGGATGACGCGCTCGACGGAGGAATGCGAGATGTCGCGTTCGTGCCAGAGTGTCATGTCCTCCAGTGCCGCGACAGCGTTGCCGCGCACGAGACGCGCCATCCCCGAGACGCGCTCGCAGTTGATCGGGTTGCGCTTGTGCGGCATCGCGGACGAGCCCTTCTGTCCCGGCTTGAAGAACTCCTCCGCCTCGCGGATGTCCGTGCGCTGGAGACTGCGGATCTCGGTTGCGATCTTCTCCATCGTGCCCGCGAGGATGGCGAGCGTCGTGACGAACTCTGCGTGACGGTCGCGCTGGATGACCTGCGTGGCAAGGCTGACGGGCGTGAGCCCGAGTTTTTTGCACGTCAGCTCCTCGATGCGCGGGTCGATGTTGGAGTAGGTGCCGACCGCTCCTGAGAGCTTGCCGACGGAGACGGTCTCCTTCGCACGCGTCAGACGCTCGATGTCGCGGTCGATCTCGCCGCTCCACAGGAGCAGCTTCAGGCCGAATGTCATCGGCTCTGCATGAATGCCGTGCGTGCGTCCGATGCACGGGGTCTGGCGGAACTCCTCGGCACGGCGGCGCAGCACTTCGCGGAACGCATGAAGATCCTCCAGGATGATCGCGGCGGCATCGCGCATCATGATGCAGTATGCCGTATCCTTCACGTCGCTTGAGGTCAGCCCCTTGTGGATGTACTTCGAGTCCTCGCCGACATTTTCCTCCAGATTCGTGAGAAATGCAATGATGTCGTGATCCGTGGTCTTTTCGATCTCGTTGATGCGTGCGACATCGAACTTGGCGTTCTCCTTGATGTTCTGCACGGCGGCGGCGGGGATCTCACCCAGCTCCGCCATCGCTTCGCACGCGGCAATCTCCACATTCAGAATGGTTTGCCACTCGTTTTGGAGCGACCAGAGATGCCCCATCTCCGGGCGTGTATATCTCTCTATCATGTGTGTCCTCCTGTCCATGGAAATGAACATAACTCAACAGTCTTATCATATATCGTACGGCGTGGAATGTCAATCACGGGGCGCACAGCAGATGACGTATACATCATAGAAAGAATTTATCTTTTATTATTTTCATTTCATAAATTTAGATGTATAATAGTATCCATAAAGGGGGGGCGTGATGATGTTTCGCCGCATACTTGCTGTGGGAGATGTGCATGGCCATATGGATGCACTGCACGCCCTATGGAAAAAGATCGAATTCGACGATAAACAGGATATGCTGGTCTTTCTCGGCGACTACATCGATCGCGGTCCCGCACCGGTGGAGGTGCTTCGCTTTGTACGGGAGCAGGTGGAGCGCCATGCACATGTGCACGCCCTCTGCGGCAACCACGAGGCGATGATGCTCGGCTACATCGACGCGTACGGGCTTGGCAGAACGCTGCGCGGGCATTTTGACATCTGGCTGATGAACGGCGGCAAGGTGACCAAAAAACAGCTTGCTGCGCTGCCGGCGGCAGAGGCGGAGGAGCTTGTCTCCTTCGTGCGGGAGCGTCCGCTCTGTCATCGCGTGCAGCATGACGGACAGCGCATCCTGTTCGTTCATGCGGGGGTGCATCCCACGCGAAAGGAGCGGACCGCCGAGGATATGCTGTGGATTCGTGAGCCGTTCCTCGACCACTATCGCGGCAGCGAACTGGTCGTCGTCGGGCATACGCCGACGCAGTCGATTGGTGGGCGCGACATGGGGCGGAACACGCCGCTCTTTTTGAGGAACAACATCATTGCGTGTGATACGGGGAGCTTTCTGCCGGGTGGGTGCATCAGCTGCGTGGATGTGGGGCGCTATCTCGACCTGCGCGGTGCGGGGCGGACGCTCACATCGGCGGAGCTTGCTGCGTGCTATGTGCAGTCAACGTGAATTTTTGAAGGAGATTCGGGTATTGGAGATACACAAGGGAAATATCTATGTCGAATGAGTCGAATGAAAAAAAGCTGAGCCGCCGCAGATTTTTGAAGGCGGCTGCGGCACTGGGCGTGCTCGGGACGGGCAGCGCGGCGCTCTGGCACATGGGGCTGAGCCGCCTCAAGGATTTCGGACTGCCGCGCACCACGCAGGTGATCTATGCGGAACGGCTGCGGCAGATCGTGGCGGAGGACAACGGGCGCGGGCGCACCATCATGTGGGATCTTGCTGTGCCGCTGGAGAATCAGGTGCTCGAGCTGCGTATGCCGCGCGAAGATCGGGCGCGGACATACTCCGTGCACGAGGCATTTTTTACGGACGATGGTCTGACACTCTATCAGTATGTGGCGGAGCCGGATCAGCTCACGCCGGGCACGCACTACCGCTACCGCATTGTGGCGGGGGCGGTGGCGACGGACTGGCAGGATCTCTATGTGCCGCTGCCGGACGAGCCTTACAAGATGCTCCTTTTCCCGGACGCGCAGTCGGCGGACTACGGGGACTGGCAGCAGCTCGCGCACCTGGCGTGGGCGCGCAATACGGACGCACAGCTCTTTGCGTGCATGGGTGATCTCGTGGACAATGGTGAGGATCGTACGCAGTGGGCGGCATTTTTTCGCGGCATCGAGGAGGTGATGCGCGTCATTCCGGGCGCACCCGTCATGGGCAACCATGAGACGTATGATCTGGCATGGAAAACGCGTCTGCCCGAGGCATATCTGAATTATTTCAAAACCCCGTCGAACGGAAGCAAGGCATTCGAACGATACTACTATTCGTTTGACTACGGCGCGGTGCACTACATCGTGCTCTGCACGCAGCAGAAGGAACTCGCGGGATTCAAGGACAGACTGGTCTCCGAGCAGCTGGCGTGGATCCGCCGTGACCTCAGGGCGCACAGAAAACGCTGGAACGTTGTCCTCATGCACAAGGATGTCCTGCAATACCGCATCCACGGTCGTCCCGAGCGGGAGGAGGGGATCGACGAGGAGAACGGGCGCGTGTGGATGCCCGTGTTCGACGAGCTTGCGATTGATGTCGTCTTTACGGCGCATCTGCACACCTATCGCAACCGCGGTCACATCGATTATTTCACAAAAACACCCGACAAGAAAGGTCCGCTCTACATCCTCACGGGCGTTGCGGGCGATGTGCGCTATCCGAATCTCTGGATCGATCATGCCTTCGATGAGGTGACGCTGCCGCAGCCCGAGACGGACAACTATCTCACGATGGAGGTCACGCACGACGCGCTTGAGATCGCGTGCTTCCTGCCCGACGGCACGGAGATGGATCGCGTGCGCGTGACGAAGCGATAGAGGGGGCAGCTCTGATAAATTCGCGTTCCTATTGAAAAAATGTGCTCGTTGTTGTATAATACCCATAGAAAAAGGTGCTATCGTGTAAACGGTCAGCCCTCTTATATTGGGATATGTAACCCGCTTAAGTTCGCTGCTTGGGGCGGGTTACTTTTTTGTTAGAAGCAACACTAGAACGATGAAAAGCAACAAAGTTACATTCGTTTCGTTCATAGTCAATCACCACCCTCTAGGGCTACGATTGACCGTCCACCGAATAGATAGCACCAGTCGCATTATAACACATGAAACAGTCTGTGCACTGTCTTTTTTTGTGCAAAAACATCTGTAAACCAGGGTGAAATAAATCGGTTGACAGTAAAACACGAAACGTGTATGATAAAGCAAGTTTATTTCACCGATAAATACGCTTGGAGGTATCAGAAGATTATGAAGCTACGAGAAATGATCCTTTGCGGGCTCTTTATTGCGCTCGTTGCGGTCGGCGCGTTCGTCCGCATCCCGGTTGGAACGGACGTATATACGCTCCAGTTCCTCTTTACGCTGCTCGCGGGGCTGATGCTCGGGGCGCGGCTCGGTGCGCTCGCGGTCGGGACGTATGTGCTGATGGGGTTGGTCGGGATTCCCGTCTTTGCCTCGGGGGGTGGACCCTCGTATGTGCTTCAGCCGACGTTCGGCTACCTCGTGGGCTTCATTGTGCAGGGCTGGGTGACGGGCGCATTCGTCCGCACGGGCGCGCCGACGTTCCGCCGCGCACTGACGGCGTGCCTTTTGGGCATGGTGGTGGTCTATGTCTTCGGCATCTCATATTTCTACTTTGCGTCGAACTATATCATCGACGCGCCGATCGGGTTCTGGGTGGCGATCTGGTACTGTGGGGTCTTGCAGGTTCTGCCGGACTTCCTGCTCTGCGTTGCGGCGGCGTACATCGGCGTACGGACGCAGCGAGCAGGGCTGTGGCTGTAATGGGGCTGGTTCGCTCAGTGGCACAACGGCATAGTGTAAAAGACACGTAGTTCGGTAGAAAGGAAGTACATTTACACGATGGGCAAGGCATTATTTATCACAGGGACGGGGACGGACATCGGTAAGACGTACGTCACGGGGCTGATTGTGAAAAAACTCGTGGATGCGGGGCTGCGTGCGGGCTACTATAAGGCGGCTCTCTCGGGGGCGGAGGTTGCCGCCGACGGTACACTGCTGCCGGGGGATGCGCTCCATGTTGCACGCGTCGCGCATCTCGCGGAGGAGGATACAACGGTCTCCTATGTTTACCGCGACGCCGTATCCCCTCATCTCGCCGCGCAGATCGAGGATCGTCCGATGGACTTCGACAAGGTGGAGCAGGACTACCATGCGGCGAAGGAACGCACGGACTATCTGACGGTGGAGGGCAGCGGCGGCATCATCTGCCCCCTGCGCTGGGACAAGGAGGAGCACGTCATTCTGGACGATCTCGTCCTGCGGCTCGGACTCTGTGCGCTCGTCGTCGCGGACGCGGGGCTCGGCACGATCAATGCGGCTGTGCTGACGGCGGAGCATTTGAAGATGCGCGGTATTCCGCTGAAGGGCTTTATTTTCAATAACTGGACGGGCGGTACGATGCAGGAGGACAATGCGAAGATGGTTGAGGCACTGACGGGCGTGCGTGTGCTTGCCTGTGTAGAGCATGACGCTGTGGAGCTGCCGATGGCGGCGGATGAACTCGCCGCGCTGTATGACTGAATGGGGAGAGAAGGAGAGAGCTATGCCGAGCATTGAGGAGCGCGATCTGCGCCATATTTGGCATCCGTGCGCACAGATGAAGGACTACGAGGAACTGCCGCCGATGGTGATCGACCATGCAAAGGGGGCGTGGCTCTACGATGTGCATGGGCATTCGTACCTTGACATCGTGAGTTCGTGGTGGGCGAACCTCCTCGGGCATACCAATGAAAAGATCAATGCACGGATCAAGGAGCAGCTTGACCGCCTCGAGCACGTCATCTTTGCGAATTTCTCCCATCGCCCCGCGATTGAACTCGCCGAGCGGCTCGCGGCACTCGTGCCCACGGGACTGACGAAGTTTCACTTCAACGACAACGGCTCCTCTGCGGTCGAGGCGGCGCTCAAGATGGCGTTCCAATACTGTCAGCAGACGGGTCGCACGGAGAAAATCCGCTTTATGTGCCTTTCGGAGGGCTATCACGGCGAGACCATCGGCGCACTCTCGGTTGGGAGCATGGATCTCTTTGCCGAGATGTACAAACCCATGATGATGGACAACATCCACGTCGAGGCTCCCGACTGCTACCGCTGCCCGTACGGGAAACAGCGCGGGAGCTGTGACTGCGTGTGCATTGAGCACGCGGAGCGTGCATTCGCGGAGCATGGCAAGGAGACGGCGGCAATGATTGTCGAGCCGCTGCTCCAAGGGAGTGCGGGGATGCGCATCTACCCCGAGGAATACCTCAGAAAACTGCGTGCGCTCTGTGATACCTATGATGTGCTCCTTATCGCGGACGAGATCGCGACGGGCTTCGGGCGTACGGGACGGCTTTTTGCGTGTGAGCGTGCGGGAATTACCCCCGACCTCATGTGCCTCTCGAAGGGGCTGACGGGCGGCTATATGCCGATGTCCATTACCGTCGTCAAGGAAAAGATCTATGAGGCGTTCTACGCCGACTGGAGCGAGGGCAAGGCGTTCATGCACAGTCATACCTATGCGGGCAACCCGCTCGGCTGTGCGGCTGCGCTCGCGGTGCTCGACATCCTCGACGAGGAAAATGTATTGGAGCAGGCGGAGCATACCGCCGCGTGGCTGACAGAGCGCATGACAGAGGCGTTCGGCGCACATCCAAACGTCGGCGAGATCCGTCACATCGGACTGATTCACGCCGTCGAGCTCGTCGAGGATCGCGCACAGAAGCGTCCCTTTGCCGGCAAGAAACGACTCGGCTACGCCATCTATCGCCGTGCGCTGCAACATGGGCTGCTGCTGCGCCCGCTCGGCGACATTCTCTACTTCAACCCGCCGCTCAACATCGGCAAAAACGATCTCGAAATCGCCATTGAGCGCATGAAGCGCTCGATGGACGAGGTGCTCGGGGCGTAGACGCTGAAAAAGGAGACATCCGATGGGTGTCTCTTTTTTGGTGAAAAGCCGGAGCGTATGGTGATTGAACGAAACGCCCTTCAATGGTATAATGACAGTGATTTTCATGAAGGGGGTGCGGCGATGCCGGTGGATGAGTTTGCGTGGCGTGTACGTCTGGCACGGCGGCGAAAAGCACATCAGCGCAAATTTATGGTGGCGGCGGCGGTGATCGCGCTGACGATTCTGGCGATTGCATGGTATCTCGCCTACTACATTCAGCGTCCCGCATATGCCTTGGAGCAGACGGCGAAGGCGATTGCTTCGCACGATACGGAGCTTTTCCTGCGGCGTGTGGACATCACGGCGGTTGCCGATGCCGGCTATGACGATCTCACCTATGTCCTTTTCGCACGCGATACGAGCCTCAAGGCAGCGGAGCGCAGTGCTTCCGGCAAGTTCTACGAGAGCGTCAAGGGCAGTGTCGCGGGCGGTCTTGTGCGTACGATTGAGAACGCCGTGCAGACGGGGCTGTGGGCAGAGCCCACGGGTGTGGATGAACTCAAGGGGCGGCAGCTCGGCATTGATTTTGAGTATCTGATGGAGTGCAGCCATCTGCGCGATACGGAGTTCGTTCAGGCGGACGAGATCGTGCGCGACGGGAGCGGCGCTGTGGCAAATATCACGGTGCGCGACGGCGGCACGGGACTGGAGTTTCCGCTGCAGCTGCGCATGGAGCAGCGGGAGACGGGCTGGCAGATCGTGCGTGTCGTGAACTACCGTGCCTACCTTGAGGCGGTTCAGACGGCATCTACCGCAGATATTTCGCGCTACATTGAGGCGACCCGCCCGATCGTTGACCGCTACAACGGCGTGTTCCGTTCCTCGCAGCGCACGTTCCGCAGCCTGACGGAGACACCGTGGAGCACCTATACGACGGAACGGCGCAAAGCCCTCATCAGTCTTTTACAGGAAGATATGATCCCTGTGCTGAAAAAGTATCAGCGCGAGCTGGATGCGGTGGAAGTTCCGCGTGCCGCTCAGTATCTTGCCGCACAGCGGAAGGCGGCGACGGAGGCCTCCATTGCCTCGTACGAGAGCTTTGTGAAGGGGCTTGACAAGGGGATGCCCGAGGACTTTGCCCGCGCCGAGACCCTCCACAAGAAGGCTCTGACTTATGATCTGCGCGTCGGCGATATGATCCGCCGCAGTGCGGTGAGCGAGGAGACGCCCGCGACCCCGTGAGAGGATAGATAACTCCAAGCCTCCCCTGCCGAAGCGGGGGAGGGGGACCGCGAGCGGTCAACGTCAACCAATCACACGTCGCTAACGCTCGTGTTCTTGGGACGTTTTCGCATACGACCTGTTTCCCAATCAGCTGCGCCCTATGGGCTTGCTTCTTGGACAGGTCAGCAAGCGGTGGAAGGGGCGCTTTGAACTTAAAAGAAAAAATCCTGTTCCCGATGTTCGGGAGCAGGATTTTTGTATGTGCGTAAAATCAGAACCGATAGGTCAACTGGATGCGCGTGTAGTCGCCCAGACGGAAATGCTCGGGTGTGTAGAGCGTGTCGCGCATCTGCGTGCTGCGCGCGCCGAAGGTATACATCGCCTCAAGCATGAGGTCACGCGCGGGGACGAAGGCAATGCCCGTGGTAAAGGAGCGGATGCCGTCGAGGTAGCGGTCGGGCAGATCTGCGCCCGTGCCGCCGAGGAATGCGCCGTGCTCAAAGTTCTTGTAGTCGAGGTAGACACCCCAGCTGCCGGGAATATCCATGTCGGGAATGCCGAAGTCCAGACGCATGACCCAGAAGTACGGCACAGAGCCGCCACCCGTATAGCGTCCATAGATGTCCCTGCCGCCGTGGAAGTAACGTCCCGTCGCAGCGCGGTTGATTCCGTAGTCGAAGGAGAACATCGTGCGCGGTCCGAGGACTGCGCGTGCGCCGATGCCGATGACATTCGCGATGGGGAGTTTCTCGCCCTTCACATCCATGCCGTGTCCGAAGGAGTGCAGCGTCCACAGCTCCGCCCCGAGGCGGCTGCCGAACTGATGGCGTACCTTGAGGAAGCCCGCACGCTCCATCTTTGGAATCACGTCGTGTTTCAGAAGGAAGCCGGGTTGTGTAAAGGTTATGGGTGCGCCGGGAAGCGGAACAGGTGCGT
>ERZ772957.2163-NODE-2163-length-11671-cov-14.842114_pt1 | contig 11671 bp, 9 predicted proteins | sample MGYA00580682_ERZ772957 | MGnify/ENA primary metagenome ERZ772957 (study PRJEB29015, sample SAMEA2737921) | human oral metagenome | biome: human oral; feature: human-associated habitat; material: dental | place: China | collected 2025 ...
GATACTGATCCAAGAGGAGCAATAGCTTCATATCTTGATGTAAGAAATGATAATACGATTTTTGAAGCGTTAAAGGAGTGTTATGACAGTTTGGGAATGGTAGACAAGGAAAAGTATATAAATAAAAAAAATGGAGTGGATGTAATAATTAGCAATATTTATTTTAATCAAATTGATAAATTTTTTAAAAGGGAAGAAGATGAGAGTGAGCAAGAGCAACTGAAGATATTTAAGGATTTTTTTGAAAACTTTAGTGAATATGACTTTGTAGTCATTGATACGGAAGGTACTGTAAATAATACAGTCAGAGGAATTTTAAATGTGACGGGCTATGTCTTTGCACCTTCAAAAGTTTCATTTATAGACACTAATGGACTTAGGGATTTGCTTGAAATGATGGAAATTGCAAAAGTGGATAATTATAAAATCAAGCTTTATAAGGTGTTCTTTGTACAGGTTAAGGAAAATACGAAAGTTTTTAAGAAGGCACATATGGAAATGAAAGAAATTTTAAAAGATATGTATTCGGATATTTATGTGAGAGAAGATGCAAATATCTCAAATTCGATGGAAGAACATAAGGATATATTTAGTTTTAAGAAGAGCAGTAATGCGGCAATAGATTATAAAAATTTAGTGAATGAAGAACTTACTTTTATTCCTTTACTTCATTATGGATATAGTACAAGACTATATTTGGAATTAGATTATGAATATTGTGGAAAAAAAGCTTATGAATATTTTAAAAAATTTATTTAATTAATAATAGGAGTGTGATTTTATGAAAAAAATTTTTAGTTCAATGTTTATTTTATTTTTATTTTTGTTTGCAAATGTTAATGCAAAAACAGTTACAGATTTAACAGGGAAAAAAGTTACAATTAAAGACAATCCTAGTAGAATTGCTATTGTTCCTATTCCTTGGGCTTCTTTAGCTTATGCTGTAGATGGAGATTCTTCTAAAATAGTTGGAATGCATCCTTCTGCTAAAAAATCTTATGAAATAAGTATATTAAAAGACTTAGCACCAAATATGAAAAATGTAAATTCAGTATTTGTGGATAATAATTTTAATATAAATTATGAAGAATTGGCTATTTTAAAGCCCGACCTTGTTGTAGTGTGGGATTATCAAAATGATGCAATAGAAAAACTTGATAAATTAAAAATACCAGCAGTGGCAATAAAATATGGAACATTGGAAGATGTTCAACAAGGTATAAAATTACTTGGAGATATTCTTAATAAACAAGAAAAAGCTCAAAAATTAATCAATTATCATAAGGATACTAATAAGTATTTTGCTTCAAAAACTGAAAAATTAGCAAATACAAAAAGAAAAAAAATTCTTTATGTTAGAGATTCTCAATTAACTGTAGCAACTGGAAAATCAGTTAATAATATTATGATTGATATGGCAGGTGGAGTGAATGTTGCCAAAGATATTACAACTGGTACTTGGTCAAAAGTAACTATGGAACAAATTATAAAATGGAATCCTGATATTATTATTTTAAGCAATTTTGATAAAATCTTGCCAGAAGATATTTATAATAATAAATTTGAAGGTCAAGATTGGTCAAAAATTAATGCTGTTAAAAATAAAAAAGTATTTAAAGCTCCAATAGGTATTTATAGATGGGATGCTCCTTCAGCAGAAACTCCACTTATGATAAAATGGATAGCAAAAGTAGCAACACCAGAAGTTTTTAATGACTATAATATAAGAAAAGATATAAAAGATTTTTATTTGGAATTCTTTAATTATAAACTTACTGATGAGCAATTAAATTTTATTTTAAATTCAAAAGTCAATAAAGGTTTAAATCTTTAAGCAAGGAAAATAAATATGAATATATATAGAAAGAAAATGGTATTTCTCATAATGGTCTTAATTTTGTGCATATTAGTCTCAATATTTTTAGGAAGATTTTTTATATCACCTAAAATGTTTTTTGATGTTCTGTCAGATAGTATAAAAGGAGTTGAAAATAATCCAATTGAAAGTTCTATAATTTTTGAATTAAGAATACCTAGAATAATAATGAATATATTAGTAGGTGCTGGACTTTCTATTTCAGGGGTAGCCTTTCAAGGAATATTCCAAAATCCTTTGGTTAGTCCAGATATAATAAGTGTAAGTTCAGGTTCTGCATTTGGAGCTGTTTTAGGTATACTTTTATTTGGGATGAATTCTTATGTTATTATATTAGCTTTATTGTTTGGTATATTAAGTGTAATTATAACTTATAGTTTATCAAAAGTAAGAGGAGAAAGTTCTGTGCTTTCTCTGATACTTTCTGGTATGGTTATAACTGCTCTCTTTTCAGCATTAATTTCACTTGTAAAATATACAGCTGATCCTTATGATAAGCTACCTGCTATAACATATTGGCTTATGGGAAGCTTTTCTAGTTCTTCCTATAATAATATTAAAATTGCTGTATTACCAATAATCTCTGGTATTATGATATTGTATTTTTTAAGGTGGAGAATAAATATTTTATCTCTTGGTGATGAAGAAGTTAAAGCATTAGGCATGAACCCAGTTTATATTAGAGCTTTTATTATTATTGCAGTAACAATGATAACTGCAACTTGTGTAACATTAACTGGGATAATTGGTTGGGTAGGATTATTAATTCCTCATATATGTCGTATGTATATAGGAGCTGATAATGTAAAATTGATTCCAAGTTCTTGTATTATGGGAGCAATTTTTATGCTTATAATAGATGGAATAGCGAGAACAGCAACTTCTAGTGAAATTCCTATTGGGATATTGACTTCCTTGATAGGAGCTCCATTTTTTATTATAATCTTTAAAAAATATAGGAGTTGGTAAAAATGAATTTAGAAATAAAAAATGGAAATTTTTCATATACTGACGGGAATCCTATTTTAAAAGATATAAATTTAAAAATTGATAGTGGAGAAATATTTACAATATTGGGGCAAAATGGAATTGGTAAAACAACATTGCTAAAATGTATTAATGGAGTTTTAAAATGGAATTCTGGTGAAGTATTTATTGATAATAAAAAAGTTGATTCTATAAAGGATTTAAAAGATATAGCTTATGTTCCCCAAGCACATTCATTCTCTTTTTCATATACTGTAAAAGAGCTTTCTATTATGGGAAGAGCTAAATATTTAAATATTTTCTCTACTCCTTCAAAATCAGATTATGATATAGTAGAAAAAGTTTTAGATGAGATGGGAATATTGCATTTAAAAGATAGAAAATGCTCAGAGTTAAGTGGTGGACAACTTCAACTGGTTTTCTTAGCTCGAGCTCTAGTAGGAGAACCTAAAATTTTAATTCTTGATGAACCTGAATCACATTTAGATTTTAAAAATCAAACTAAAATTTTAAGAACAATTGTTCAATTAGCAAAAAAGAAAAATATTACTTGTATTTTTAACACTCACTATCCTGAATATGCTTTAAGAATATCAGATAAGTCTATGTTAATAGGAAAAGATGACTATATTATTGGTAAAACTAGCGAAGTTATCAATGAAGAAAATTTAAAAAAATATTTTGGGATAAACACAAAAATTGTTGAAATAGAAGATGAGAAGCAAAAAATAAAATCTGTAGTGATAACAGATAATTTAGAGAAAGAGTAAATTTTATTTTTTTACAAATAAAAAATGGTTAAAAAAAGGTCAATTTAATGTTATAAATTGACTTTTTTTATTATTTGTGTTATGTTAAGGCATAGTAATAATAATAAAAAGAAAAAGGAAGGCGAAAGTTTATGAAAAAGAAGTTTTTTTGGCTTGTATTATCTTTAATGACATTGTTTTTAGTTGCTTGTGGTGGAGGAGAAAAGAAAGAAGAAGCTGCTGATTCTAATGCCAACACTGAAATAACAGGAAAAATTGTTATCTATACTTCTATGTATGAAGATATAATAGATAATGTCAGTGAAAAATTAAAAAAAGAATTTCCAAATTTGGAAGTTGAATTTTTCCAAGGTGGAACAGGAACTTTACAATCTAAAATTATAGCTGAATTACAAGCTAACAAATTAGGTTGTGATATGTTAATGGTTGCAGAACCATCTTATTCATTAGAATTAAAAGAAAAAGGAATATTACATGCATATCTTTCTAAAAATGCTGAAAATCTAGCATTAGATTATGATAAAGAAGGATATTGGTATCCAGTTCGTTTATTAAATATGGTTTTAGCATATAATCCTGATAAATACAAAAAAGAAGACTTAGCACTTACATTTGAAGATTTTGCTAAAAGAGAAGATTTAGCAGGAAAAATTTCAATTCCTGATCCACTAAAATCTGGAACTGCTTTGGCTGCTGTTTCTGCATTAAGTGATAAATATGGTGAAGAATATTTCAAAAATTTAGCTAATTTAAAAGTTGTTGTTGAATCTGGTTCAGTAGCTGTTACTAAATTAGAAACAGGAGAAGCTGCTGAAATTATGATACTTGAAGAATCTATTTTAAAGAAAAGAGAAGAAGAAAATTCTACACTAGAAGTTATATATCCAGAAGATGGAATAATTTCTATACCAAGTACAATAATGACTGTTAAAGAAGATATGTCAGCAAATAAAAATATAAAAGCAGCAGAAGCTCTAACAGATTGGTTCTTATCACCAGCTGGACAAGAAGCAATAGTTGAAGGTTGGATGCATTCTGTTTTAAAGAATCCAGAAAAAGCACCTTATGATGCAAAAGCTACTGCTGAAATATTAAAATCTTCTATGCCTATAAATTGGGAAAAAACTTATAAAGATAGAGAAGAATTAAGAAAAATGTTTGAAAAATTTATAACTAAGGCAAATTAATAAAGAAAAGAGGAAAATATGGTTGGACAAAAAAAATGGAGAATAGATATAAAATGGATAGTTATATTAGCAATAGTAGCTTTCTTGCTTATATTTGAAGTTTTTCCATTATTCTACTTATTAATTAAATCTTTATTTTCTGGTGGAAGTTTTTCTTGGGAAGCATATAGAAGAGTTTACACCTATGATTTAAACTGGATAGCTTTAAAAAATACCATAATTACAGCTGGTTTTACAACAATTCTTGGAGTTGCAATAGCATTTCCATTGGCATTTTTAGTTGGAAGAACAGATATGTATGGAAAGAAATTTTTTAGAACTTTATTTGTTGTAACCTATATGGTTCCTCCTTATGTTGGAGCTATGGCTTGGTTAAGACTTTTAAATCCAAATGCTGGTGTTCTAAATAGATTTTTAATGAAAATTTTTGGTTTAGGAACTGCTCCTTTTAATATTTATACAACCTCTGGAATTGTATGGGTATTAACCTGCTTTTTCTATCCTTATGCTTTTATAACAATATCAAGAGCTATGGAAAAAATGGATCCATCTTTGGAAGAGGCTTCAAGAATTTCAGGAGCTTCTCCTTTAAAAACTTTACTTAAAGTTACTATACCAATGATGACACCAAGTATAATAGCTGCTGGACTTTTAGTTTTCGTTGCATCAGCATCATCTTATGGTATCCCATCTATTATTGGAGCACCAGGACAAATTTATACAGTAACTATGCGTATAATAGATTTTGTTCATATTGGTTCAGAAGAAGGACTTACAGATGCAATGACTCTTGCTGTATTTTTGATGTTGATATCTAATATAATTTTATATATTTCAACATTTGTTGTTGGAAGAAAACAATATATAACAATGAGTGGTAAATCTACAAGACCAAATATTGTAGAATTAGGAAAGTGGAGATTACCTATAACAATAATAATTTCAATTTTTTCGTTTTTTGTAATAATTTTACCATTTATAACAGTTGCTATAACATCGTTTACTGTGAACATGGGAAAACCACTTACTTTATCAAATTTATCATTAAAAGCATGGGAAAAAGTTTTTTCAAGAGCTTCTATTATAAGTTCAACAACAAACAGCTTCCTAGCAGCAACTGCTGCTGCATTCTTTGGAATTTTAATCTCTTGTGTAATGGCATATCTATTACAAAGAACAAATGTAAAAGGAAAAAGAATCCCAGACTTTTTGATAACATTAGGTTCTGGAACACCAAGTGTAACAATAGCTTTGGCACTTATAATATCAATGAGTGGCAAATTTGGAATAAATATTTATAATACTTTAACAATAATGATAATTGCATATATGATAAAATATATGTTAATGGGTATGAGAACTGTTGTTTCTGCAATGAGCCAAGTTCACCCTTCACTTGAAGAGGCTGCACAAATATCTGGAGCAAATTGGCTTCGTATGTTAAAAGATGTAACTTTACCATTGATAGCAGCAAGTATTGTTGCAGGAATCTTCTTAATATTTATGCCGTCATTCTATGAATTGACAATGTCAACATTGCTTTATTCATCAAATACCAAGACTATTGGATATGAACTATATATCTATCAAACATATCATAGTCAACAGGTTGCAAGTGCATTGGCAACAGCTATTTTACTATTTGTTATTTTAGTTAATTATATTTTAAATAAATTGACTAAGGGACAATTTTCAATATAGAATGGGAGGAAAATATGGCATCAGTAACAATAACAGGAGTTACAAAATCTTTTGGAAATGTAACAGTCCTACAAGAATTTAATCAAAAATTTGAAGATGGAGAATTTATAACATTACTAGGTCCATCTGGTTGTGGAAAAACAACTATGCTTAGACTTATTGCAGGATTTGAAAAACCAAGTAGTGGAGAAATATATATAGGTGATAAATTAGTATCAAGTGAAAAAGAATTTTTACCACCTGAAAAAAGAGGAATTGGAATGGTATTCCAATCTTATGCAGTATGGCCTCATATGAATGTATTTGACAATATTGCTTATCCATTAAAAATTCAAAAAATTAGCAAAAATGAAATAGAAGAAAGAGTAAATCAAGTTTTAAAAATTGTGCACTTAGAACAATATAAGGATAGATTTCCATCTGAGTTATCAGGAGGGCAACAACAAAGAGTCGCACTGGGAAGAGCTTTAGTTGCTCAACCAGAAATTTTATTGTTAGATGAACCTCTTTCTAACCTAGATGCGAAGTTAAGAGAAGAAATGAGATATGAAATAAAAGAAATAACTAAGAAATTAAAAATAACAGTTATTTATGTAACTCATGACCAAATAGAAGCAATGACTATGAGTGATAGAATTGTATTGATTAATAAAGGAGAAGTACAACAAGTTGCTCCTCCACAAGAAATATATTCTAAACCTAAAAATATGTTTGTTGCAAACTTTGTTGGTAAGGTTGATTTTATTAAAGGAAAGGTTGAAGGAAGTAAAATTTTACTTGATAACAGCAATGGACAAACACTTCCTAATAAAAGTTCATTTAAAGGAAATGTTGTTGTAGCAATTCGTCCAGAAAATGCTATTCTTTCTGATGATGGAGAAATCACAGCTAAGGTTTATTCAAAATTTTATTTAGGAGATTGCAATGATTTAAGAGTTGAAATTGGAAATGGAAATATTTTAAGAATGATTGCAAGAGCTTCAACTTATAACACTTTAAATGAGGGTGATGAAGTAAAAATAAAAATCTTAGATTATTTTGTTTTTGAAGATGATGGAAAAGATCAAATTAAAATTATGACATAATATTAAAATAAAAATATAAAATTGAGATAGAGTTATTAGAAATTTATTTTCATATAATAACTCTATTTTTATTTAAAAATTTTCTAAGCTCCCATATTAACTATATTTAAAATAACAATATGTAGTGGTATCTTTTTATTATATATACTATATATTGTTATTTTTTTTTTAAAGTGTTAAAATAATTAAAGATATAAAAAATTTAAAAAAAATAATTACACAAATATAAAATGGAAATGGAAAGGTGTGAGGCGATATGAAAAGGGTTATTAAAAGAGATGGTTCGGTAGTTGAGTTTGACAAAAATAGAATAATAAATGCAATAAGGAAAACATTTGAACAGGCTTCCAGAGAACCAAATATGAAATTAATAGAAAAAATTGCCTCCCAAGTGGAAGATTTGCCTGATAAAGTTTTAGCAGTTGAGCAAATACAAGATATAGTGGTAAAAAAATTGATGGGTTCATCTGAAAAAGATATAGCTATGTCTTACCAAAGTTACAGAACTTTAAAGGCTGAAATAAGAGAAAAAGAAAAAGGAATATATAGACAAATTGGGGAACTGGTAGATGCTTCTAATAAAAAGTTATTATCTGAAAATGCAAATAAAGATGCAAAAACTATTTCTGTTCAAAGAGATTTACTTGCAGGAATTTCTTCAAGAGACTATTACTTAAATAAAATAGTTCCAAAACATATAAAATTAGCACATATAAAAGGTGAAATTCATTTGCATGACCTAGATTATTTACTTTTTAGAGAAACAAACTGTGAGCTAGTAAACATAGAAACTATGCTAAGAGGTGGATGTAATATAGGTAATGCTAAAATGCTTGAACCTAATTCAGTTGATGTTGCAGTTGGACATATAGTTCAAATTATTGCTTCTGTTTCATCTAATACCTATGGTGGCTGTTCTATTCCATATTTAGACAGAGCCTTAGTTAGATATATAAAGAAAACTTTTAAAAAACATTTTTTAAGAGGAGCAAAATATATAGATGATTTAAGTGAAGAACAAATAGAAGAATTAAAAAAACAAGATTTAGAATATTCTAATGAAGAAATAAAAAATAAATATCCTAAAACTTATAGATATTCTGTTGATATGACAGAAGAATCTGTCAAACAAGCTATGCAAGGTTTGGAATATGAAATAAATTCTTTATCTACTGTAAATGGACAAACACCTTTTACAACTATTGGTATAGGAACTGAAACTTCTTGGGAGGGAAGACTTGTCCAAAAATATGTTTTAAAAACAAGAATGGCAGGTTTTGGTGCCAAAAAAGAAACTGCTATTTTCCCTAAAATAGTTTATGCAATGTGTGAAGGTTTAAATTTGAATGAAGGAGATCCTAACTGGGATATTTCTCAACTTGCATTTGAATGTATGACAAAATCAATCTATCCTGATATTTTATTTATAACAGAAGAACAATTAAAAAATGAAACTGTTGTTTATCCTATGGGATGTAGAGCTTTCTTATCTCTTTGGAAGGATAAAAATGGTAAAGAAAAATATGCAGGAAGATTTAATATAGGAGCTACATCTATTAATCTACCAAGAATAGCTATCAAAAATCGTGGAGATGAAGAAGGTTTCTACAAGGAACTTGATAGGATTTTGGAAATCTGTAAAGATAATTGCTTATTTAGAGCAAAATATTTAGAAAATACTGTTGCAGAAATGGCACCTATTCTTTGGATGTCAGGAGCATTGGCAGAGAAAAAACCAAAAGATACAATTAAAGATTTAATTTGGGGAGGATATTCAACAGTATCAATAGGCTATATTGGGCTTAGCGAAGTTTCTCAATTATTGTATGGTAAAGATTTTTCTGAATCTGAGGAAGTATACAAAAAGACTTTTAATATCTTAAAATATATAGCTGATAAAGTTCTAGAATACAAACAAAAATACAATTTAGGTTTTGCATTGTATGGAACTCCATCAGAGTCTCTATGTGATAGATTTGCAAGAATTGATAAACAAGAATTTGGAGATATTAAAGGAATAACAGATAAAGGTTACTATGATAATTCTTTTCATGTTTCTTCAAGAATAAATATAAGTCCATTTGAAAAATTAAAACTAGAAGCCTTGGGTCATAAATATTCAGCTGGTGGACATATTAGCTATATTGAAACTGATTCATTGACAAAGAATTTAGATGCAATACCAGATATTTTAAGATATGCTAAAAGTGTTGGAATACATTATATGGGAATAAATCAACCAGTTGACAAATGCCATATCTGTGGCTATAAAGGAGAATTTACTGCTACAAAAGACGGATTTACTTGCCCACAATGTGGAAATCATGATAGTAATGAAATGAGTGTAATAAGGAGAGTCTGTGGTTACCTATCTCAACCTAATGCTAGACCTTTTAATAAAGGTAAACAAGAGGAAATAATGCATAGAGTAAAACACAGTTAGAGAGATGAATTATTCAGGAATTAAATATGCAGATATGATTAATGGAAAAGGTATAAGGGTAAGTTTATTTGTAAGTGGTTGTACTCATTGTTGTAAAAATTGCTTTAATGAGGAAACTTGGGATGAAACTTATGGAAAAAAATTTACTGAAAAAGAGGAAAATGAAATTATAGAATATTTTAAAAAGTATGGTAAAACAATAAAGGGTCTTTCACTTTTAGGTGGAGACCCTACTTATCCTAAAAATATTAAACCTCTTTTAAAATTTATTAAAAAATTTAAAGAAAATTTACCAGATAGAGATATTTGGATATGGAGTGGTTTCACTTGGGAAGAAATATTAGAAGATGAAAATAGATTTTCTCTGATAAAAGAATGTGATGTCTTAATAGATGGAAAATTCGTAGATAGCCTAAAAGATTTGAATTTAAAATGGAAGGGCAGCTCCAATCAAAGAGTTATTGACATAAAGAAAAGTTTGGAGAAAAATAAAGTTATTGAATATATTTAAAAAAGTTCATTACTAGTTAAATTTCACTTATTTTTTATTTTCATTTCAATAATTTGATTTGTAAGATTCCAAATTAATATATTTTCTTACATTCTAGTAGCTATTTCTAATGCAAGTTCTATCATTTCAGAGAATGTCTTTTCTCTTTCTTCTGGACTTGTAATTTCTGGACTAACTAATGAATCTGAAATGGTTAAAATTGAAAGTGCCTTAGTCTTATACTTAGCAGCTAATGTATAAAGTCCAGCTGTTTCCATTTCAACTGCTAATACTCCAAAATCTGACCATTTCTTATAATAGTCACTATTATCATTATAAAATTCATCACTTGTTAAAATATTTCCTGCTTTTATTTTAATATTTTTCTCTTCTGCAACTTTTAAAGCTATTCTAAATAATTCAAAATTAGCAGTAGGAGAAAAATTAGCTCCATTGAATCTTCTACTGTTAATATTTGAATCAGTTGAAGCAGACATAGGAATAACAATATCTCTAACTTTTATATCTTTTTGATAAGAACCTGCTGTACCAACTCTTATTAAATTTTTAACTCCATAATCTTTTATAAGTTCTGTTATATAGATAGATATTGATGGGATTCCCATCCCAGTCCCTTGTACAGATATTCTTTTTCCTTTATATGTTCCTGTAAATCCTAACATCCCTCTAATATCTGTATAACAAAAAACATCATCTAAATAATTTTCTGCTATCCACTTTGCTCTTTTAGGATCACCAGGTAATAATACAGTTTTTGCTATATCTTCAACCTTAGCAGCTATATGTATACTCATCTCTTATCACACCTTTCATAATTTTTTATGAATTATATTAAAATATTAATTACTTCTATCCAATTATTCCCTATTAAATCATCACTACTATTATATTACATCTATATTACTTCAATAAACTTTTAAATATTTTACCATATAAAATAAAAAAACACACTAATAAAAGTGTGTTGATATTTAAAATGGCGCTTCCTAATGGACTCGAACCATTGACGCTGCGGTTAACAGCCGCATGCTCTACCGACTGAGCTAAGGAAGCAAATTGCTTGGCAAATCCATACTCTCCCAGGCCGCTTCCAGCCAAGTACCATCAGCGT
>ERZ772957.2164-NODE-2164-length-11671-cov-11.375000_pt1 | contig 11671 bp, 8 predicted proteins | sample MGYA00580682_ERZ772957 | MGnify/ENA primary metagenome ERZ772957 (study PRJEB29015, sample SAMEA2737921) | human oral metagenome | biome: human oral; feature: human-associated habitat; material: dental | place: China | collected 2025 ...
GTGTTTTGGTTATGTTTTTTCATACTTTAAGCATAACACTACTCATTTTGTTTGGAATTATGCAACAAAGCCCCTTACCACCCCCCCAATCATAACCCGCTGAGAGACAACCTAGTTCCTCCAGACCCCTTCCTACGGGAAGGGGTCATCGCCGTTTACTTACTAATTCTGAACTTACGATTTTATCATTTGAAGGGTCTCATTTAGGTGAGTCCTCGCGGGAGCTTATCAGCGAGGGCTGGGTGGATTTACTGAGCAGAGTTGGTTTATAATTGAGCCATGCAAAATACCATCATCGAGATTATGAACCATTGGGGCTACCTGGGGGTGTTCCTGCTGGTGGCGGTCGAGAATATTTTTCCGCCAATTCCATCTGAGGTTATCTTGTTGTTCGGTGGGGCGCTGACGGCTACGGCACTAGGCGGTAAGCTGGGGATGGTCGGCATGATTGTAGCGGCGACACTGGGGGCGTTAGTGGGGGCGGTTTCGCTCTATTATATTGGTAAGATTCTCAAGGTCGAACGGCTTAAGAAGCTGGTGTCGGGCAAGCCGGGCAGAGTGCTACGTCTCAAGCCGGCAGATATTGAGCGGGCTGACAGTTGGTTTGATAATAAAGGCAACATCACGGTTCTTTTCTGCCGCTGTGTGCCGATCTTGCGAAGCTTGATCTCTATTCCGGCCGGTATGAGTGAGATGCCGATGGGGCGGTTTCTCGTCTACACCGTCCTAGGCTCGGCGGTCTGGAATACGGTACTGGTGGTCATCGGCCACAATCTGGGTGACAACTGGCAGTCAATCCTCGGCTTCTTTGATAAGTTCTCTGATGTGGTACTGGCAGTCTGTGTCGTGGTAGCCATAATCGTGCTGGTCTGGTGGTTTGGTTTTCGCCACCCTTCCGGCCATCGAAGCGAGGTCAAAGAGGTTAAAGAGAAGCCTCATGAATAGACCGGCTCAAGATAAGACCAAACCGAGACCGAGAGCACTTTGGCGTAACTTGCGCCGGACAGCCAAGTACGCTAAGTCATCGCAGAAATATATCATTATCTATATCGTTCTCGGTCTGATTGAGATACCGCTTGGCGTAATCTTGCCCATGCTGACCGCTCAGCGGATCATCGATTTGACCGGCAACAAGCTGGATCAGCTACTCTATACATCACTGGCAATCTTCGGTATTGGTATCGCCAGCAGAGTGCTGGAATTTATCGATCATGTCTTATATTGTAAGATCTATAACCGAATAATGACGAAGCTTCGGATGGCAATAGTTCGCGAAGCACTAAAGCTGGAAGTGCGAGAAATTGATAAGTCTTCGACCGGGCTGTTCATTACCCGCATCAATGTCGATGCCGATAACGTTAGTTTCGTGATGGGGGAGGCTATTTCCCTGCTCACTACTGTATTGACCCGTATCGGGGTGATGGGGGCGATCTTTGTCATGAACAAGTACATGTTTGCCTACTCTCTGGCGACCGCTCTGGCGGTATACGCTATTAAGCGACGAGGCTTAAGGCGAGAGTATGAGATCAAGCGTAATACTAAGAAGTTGGAAGATGAGTTGACCGGTCTGACCAGTGAGCTAATGCGGGGTGTCAGGGACGTCAAGACCCTCAACGCCGAGACAACAGTGCTGAATAAGATGTCGAGTCAAGTGAATCATGCTAACTACGGCAAATACAAGGAATTCTTTGTTCGTTGGCGTCATTGGCTTGTTGCTGATTCTACACAAGCGCTTTTCGGTCTCATATTTGTCGTCTTATCAATTGTGTTGCTCCGTCATAATTTGGTAACTATCCCGGTCATCATAGTAGTCTTCAACTACCGGAGTGATATTAGCAGCCTGGTAGCCAATTTCATCTGGCTCATTGACTATGCTGAGCAGTTTAATCTGGCTGCCGACCGAGTCTATGAGGTAATTGATAACAAAGTATTTGATAAAGAAAAGTTTGGTGATATCGGCCTAGACCATCTGGAAGGAAAGGTTGAGTTTGATCAGGTCAGCTTTAGCTATGATCGTGATGGTCGCAAGCGTCCGGTGTTGAACGGGATCAGCTTTACGGTTCATCCCAACGAGCGGGTTGCTTTCGTCGGGCGGAGCGGAGCGGGCAAGACCACCATCTTTAACCTGATCACTCGTCTCTACCATGCCGACAGCGGCACTATCAAGTTGGATGGCTACGACATTGAATCACTAACCCGTGACTCTATCAGAGACAACATGTCAATCATCACCCAATCACCCTATATCTTTAACTTCTCAATCAAGGACAACCTGCTGATCGCTAAACCCAGTGCTAGCATGCGAGAGATACGCTCAGTCTGTCAGGCAGCCTGCATCGATGACTACATCATGTCCTTGCCAGAAGGTTATGAGACTATGCTGGGTGAGGGCGGTGTCATACTATCAGGTGGACAGCGCCAACGCCTGGCTATCGCCCGAGCCTTACTCAAGAAGACTGAGGTGATCCTCTTCGACGAAGCCACCAGTGCTCTGGATAACGAGACCCAGGAGCAGATCCAGCGAGCTATCGGCAACCTCCAGGGTGAATATACCATTCTGATCGTCGCCCATCGTCTATCTACAGTCATCGACAGTGACCGAATCTTCGTCGTTGATAAAGGTAAGATCATCGCCAGTGGCACCCATCAGGAGCTACTGCGTAGCTGCCAATTCTATCATGACCTCTATCGGAAAGATTTGGTGTAGGGATACTTGGCTACTAAAAGATGATGTTATAATGGTGCTGTGCTCCAGTAGCTCAGGGGATTAGAGCAGGTGGCTTCTATCCACCGTGTCGGGGGTTCGAATCCCTCCTGGAGTACCAGGCTTTATTGATACATTTCAAGCATCATTAGCTGATGTAAAGTGGCTCGGAAATTAGCCGTCATGGATAATGGTATAATGCTAGCAGTAAAGAAAGAGGGTATAAAATGGCGAAAATTAGTAAAGTGCAAGCACGCTGGATTCTAGACTCACGGGGCAACCCGACGGTTGAAGCGGTAGTTGGGCTGGACGATGGCTCACGTGGGCAAGCCGCCGTACCAAGCGGTGCTTCGACCGGGGCGGCTGAAGCCTTGGAGCTAAGAGATGGCGGCAGTCGTTTTATGGGTAAGGGTGTTGACAAGGCGGTGGCTAATGTTAACCAACAGATTGCGCCGGCATTAATTGGCATGGAGGCAACTGATCAGGGGGCGGTTGACCGGGCTATGCTACAGCTAGATGGTACTGACAACAAGTCTAAGTTGGGAGCTAATGCCATCTTAGCGGTATCGTTAGCGACTGCTAAGGCAGCGGCCTCGTCAGAAGATTTGGCGCTGTGGCACTATATCGCTCAGCTAACTGATACTAGCGAGACTTCATTGCCGTTGCCGATGATGAACATCATGAACGGCGGAGCGCATGCCAACTGGACGACTGATATCCAAGAATACATGATCATGCCGATCGGAGCCCCCAGCTTTGCCGAGGCGGTGAGGCAGGCGAGTGAGGTCTTTCATCATCTAGGTAAGATTCTAAAGGAGCAGGGCTACCCCACTACCGTAGGTGACGAGGGCGGCTATGCTCCGCATTTACGGGGCGGTAATGGCGAGCCGCTTAAACTAATTGAACAGGCGGTGACTCAGGCGGGCTATCAGCTGGGACAAGATTTTGTCTTGGCACTGGATGTGGCGGCTAGCGAGTTCTACCATGATGGCTACTATGAGCTAAAGAATGATAACGCTAAGCTGAATACCGATCAGATGATAGATTATGTCCGAGAGCTGGTGGCAGGCAATCCACTGGCTAGCGTTGAGGATGGTTTAGCCGAGGAAGACTGGGCTGGCTGGACCAAGCTGACCGAAAGACTGGGTGCTGAGACACAACTGGTGGGTGATGACCTGCTGGTGACTAACACTCAGCGTCTTCAGAAGGCAATTGACCTCAAGGCCGGCAACGCCATCTTGGTCAAGCCTAATCAGATCGGCTCGCTCAGCGAGACGATTGATGCTGTCAAGCTGGCTAAAGCGAATGGTTTTAACACGGTGATGAGCCATCGGAGTGGCGAGACCGAGGACACGACTATCGCTCACTTGGCGGTTGGTCTGGGCTGCGGTCAGATCAAGACAGGTTCGCTTAGCCGGACTGACCGGGTGGCGAAGTACAACGAGCTGCTTCGGATCGCCGAGGCGAATCCGGACATGCCCTTTGTTAAGCCGGTACACTAAGCTATCCTTAGCAAGCAGCAGGTACGCCCCGGCATATTGGCCGGGGTGCACGCTTAGTTCCGGGGGGGGCTGATTTAGTCAGTCTCAGGAGCGGGCCGGATGTGGAGTTCCTTAAGCTGGGTATCAAGTACCTGAGAGGGTGAGCCCATCATTAGGTCGGCACCGGAACCGTTCTTGGGGAAAGCGACGACGTTGCGGATGTTGTCGGTATTTTCCATGACCATGAAGATCCGATCCAGACCGTAGGCGCAACCGGCGTGGGGCGGAGCACCATAACGAAAGGCGTTGAGCAGGGCACCAAACTTCTGTTCGACATAAGCGTGGTCGTAGCCGAGGATCTCGAAGACTTTATACATGATATCGGGGTTATGATTGCGGACGGCGCCGGAGCATATCTCGTAACCATTCATTACCATGTCATACTGATCGGCAGTGATAGCTAGTTTCTGCTCGTCGGTAGCGGCTTGCTCTAAAGTAGCTATGCCACCCTTGGGCATCGAGAAGGGGTTGTGGCCGAAGTCAACTCTTGCATTAGCTTCATCGTATTCGTAGAAAGGAAAATCAGTTACCCAGCATAGCGCCACTTCGTCGTCGTGTTTGAGCTCCTGGAAATCAGCTAGGGCGACTCGGAGTTTCCCCAGTACCTTGTTGACCAGGGCTCGCCGGTCAGCTCCGAATAGGACGATATCACCGGCAGTCGCCTCGGTGCGCCTGGTAATCTCGTCCAGCTCGCTTTTACTAAGAAACTTGGCGATCGGGCTCTTGATGCCTGATTCTTCGTAAGTCAGGTAGGCCAGTCCGCCGGCACCCTCTGCTTTAGCCAGTTCGGTAAAGTTGTCGATCTGCTTGCGGGTAAATGACGCTCCGCCTTTGACGCAAATCGCCTTAATACACTCAGCCTGCTTAAATACGCCGAAGTCAGTCTCGCCTAGGGCGTCGGTTAGCTCGACCAGTTCCAGATGGTAGCGCAGGTCCGGTTTATCCGTACCATAGCGCTCCATGGCTTCGTGGTAAGTTAAGCGAGGGATCGGGTCGCTACCGGAAGTATAGGTGCTGACCAGCTTCTTGTGCCCGAACTCTTTAGTCAGCTGGATAATTAACGGCTCAAGAGTGCGCCGAACTACCTCGCCGTCATCGACAAAGCTCATCTCGCAGTCGAGCTGGTAGAACTCACCATAGAGACGATCCGCTCGAGGGTCTTCATCTCTAAAGCAAGCAGCGATCTGGTAATAACGTGGTACCCCACCAACCATTAGCAGCTGTTTGAATTGCTGAGGAGCTTGGGGTAAAGCGTAATAATCGCCCTGATGTAGCCGCGAAGGGACGAGGAAGTCTCTGGCTCCTTCAGGGCTGCTATTAGCTAGGATCGGGGTAGTGACCTCGATGAAATCGTGTTCCGCCATGTATCGGCGGATAATACGGTTAAATTGGTCACGCCGGGTGATCATTTGCTGCATTGATGGCCGACGCAAGTCAAGGTAGCGGTAGCGGAGGCGCATCTCTTCGCTAGACCGCTGCCCTTCATCTCTGGTGGCGACGGGAATCGGGTCGGAGCGGTTGAGGATCTCCAGCTGGCTAGCAACGAGCTCAATCTGCCCGGTAGCTAGATGAGGGTTCTCTAGCCCGGTGCCTCTTTCTCGCACTGTCCCGGTGACAGCTATGCAGTACTCATCACGCAGCCCCTCGGCCAGGTGAAAAATATCGTCATGATCCGGGTTAAACACTACCTGGACTAGTCCGGTGTGGTCTCGCAGGTCGACAAAGATAACTCCACCGTGATCTCGTCTGGTGTTAACCCAGCCGGCGACTTTGATCTCTTGTCCAATTAGCCGGGGCGTTTTGACAGTCAGTGTTCTCTCCATAATGAAAATCCTTTCTCAGGTGCTTGCCTAATATTCTAACACAGCCGGTGATCGGCTAGATCTGACAGGACTGACCAGCCGAGATAATTTCGCTTAGATTGACTAGTCCATAGATATGCTTATTCTTGGTGATGATGGCGACGGTAGTCTCGTTATCCGCCATTAGTCGAAGTACTTCGGGCGTGGTGGTGCTCGTCTCACAGCTAACGAAATTACGATTCATGCTACTGAGCAGTTGCTTTTCCGACTGTCCGATCACGGTGACATCAGCCAGGTGGAGCAAGCCGACGACATCGTTCTCGTCATTGCGGATGACAGGGAAGATTTTCTGACGGCTCTGAAAGAGCTCGTCAATATGCTTCGGAGTGAGGCGATCTTTGAAACTAATCTTTTTGATATCACTCCACTTAGTGGCTAGTTTTTCGACGGGAGTGTGCTGAGCAAGCAGAGTCCTCTCGATCAGGAGCTGGGTGGGGCAATCAATCTTGCTATCGTGTAGCACCTGGATTAGCTCATCGACGTCGTCGATCGGGTCGACCGGCTTGCTGGTCACTAGGCTATTAAATACGCCCGTCCAGCCAAAGTACTTGTTGATAAAGCCGGCTTGTTTGATCAAAAGCTGATCGGTCAAGGGGGTGAGTCGAGCACCTAGTAGCTGAGCTAAGGCGATGATCACTAGCGAGATAAAGCAGCCTGCGACTATACCCCAGGTGAGAGCGGCGAGGCAAGCTATCCAAATAGTGGCGAGCAGGGCAACTAGCCTGACAAATAGATGTAGACCGGGGTAGTAACTAATCAGTTGATTGACTGCTCGAACTTTGCGTCCAGTGGTACCGAGAGCCTTGATGGCGGATTTATTGCGGTTGGCGTGGAAGTCAACGCTGGAGTTGGCGGTGACCAGTATGGTCAAGATAATGATCAGAAACACGCTCATGCCCTACATTGTATCATTATGCTATAATCGGGTGAAATGCGAGGGAGATATTGATGAACAAGAGAGCATGGATTGTATTTACACTTGTGGTAGTGCTGAGCTTCGGCCTGCTGCTATGGCAGAAGAACCAAACTCAGGGGCAGAATAGCAGCAGCAAGGAGCTAGCTTATGTCAGCCAGCTAGATGGCACTAAGCTAATCGCTAGAGACGACATCATCCGAGCCAAGGAAAAGACGCTAAAACGCCAGCTAAGTCAGGACGAAAAGGATGGCGTTATCGACGATGTCTATCTAGGCAAAAAGGATGCTAAGGTGGTCGTGATAGAGTACGAAGACTTTGCCTGCTCGCATTGTCAGGCGATCAGTCGCTACACCGAGAAGATCCAGAACGATTACCGGGATAAAGTGCTATTTATCAGGCGGGAGTATAGCTTGAACTATCCGAACTCCAAAGCGACTCTGAGCGCTGCTGAAGTAGCCAAGAAGCTAGGCGGCAATGATGCCTACTGGAAGATGAACGGTAAGCTATTCCAGAACCAGATGTGGGTTGGCTATGCCGTCTCATCCAGCGAGCGTCAGACGACTCTGGATAAATATGCCAAGGAATCCGGGCTTGATGTGAAGAAGTTTAACGAACTTCTGGAGACGACGGAGACTAACGGCGTCCAAGAAAAGATTGATCGGGATAAAAAGCTGGGCGATAAGGCGGGGGTAACCGGCACGCCAACTTGGCTTGTTAACGGTAAAAAAGTTAGTTCGTCGACCGATGCCAACATCCGCCAGGCGATCAAACAGGCTCTGGAAAAGACAGTCAAGTAGAAGCGAAGCTTCGGGTCTGGCATTGAGGGGTGAACGGCATTACTAGGAGGTTCGCTAGGGTGACCCGGATCTAGTGACGATGGGCACGCTTGCGTTTGATTGGATCCAGCTCGGCTTTGCGCAGACGTAGGTGCTGAGGGGTAACCTCCAGCAGCTCGTCGTCTTCAATAAAGTCGAGACACTGCTCCAGCGACATCTGAGTATAGGGGGTCAGCTGGATAGCACCATCGCTAGACTTGCTGCGCATATTAGTCAGCTGCTTACCCTTGCAGACGTTAATTTCTAAATCATCTTTGCGCTTATTCAGCCCAACGATCTCACCGGCGTAGACCTCGGTGCTCGGACCGATATATAGCTCACCTCGAGCCTCAGCACCGGCCAGGGCGTAGGCCGTTGACGTTCCGGACTCAGCGGCTATCAAGACACCATTTCGCAGACCGCTCAAAGGTGCTCCTAGTGGCTGATAACCACAGGGCAGTGAACTCATGATGATCGTTCCCTTAGTAGCAGTCAGCAAGGTATTGTGTAGGCCGATCAAAGCTCGAGATGTGATGCGGTAAGTGGCTCGGACTTGCCCTTGGCTAGTAGTTTCCTGGTTAGTCAGTTCACCATGACGAGCTCCCAGCTCCATGGAGACGCTACCTAGCAGCTCGGGAGATACTTCGATGAAGAGCTCCTCAACCGACTCCATTTTCTGTCCATCTCGTTCGATCAAAATGACTTGTGGCCGCCCAACCTCAAACTCGTAGCCCTCTCGGCGCAAAGTCTCGATCAAGACAGACAGATGGAGCTCGCCTCGCCCGCTTACTCTAAAGCCAATATTGGCGGGCTCAACTCTTAGCGCCACATTAGTCTCCAGCTCTCGCTCGAGACGCTCGGCAATCTGGCGAGAGGTGTTAAACTTACCCTCTCGACCCTTAAATGGGGAGGTGTTAGGCCCAAGGTAGATCGAGATGGTCGGCTGCTCAATCTCAATGCTGGGTAAAGGTGTCGGGTCGGCGGGGTCAGCGATTGTCTCGCCAATTTTAGCCCGGCTAACCCCGGTAATAGCGACGATGTCACCGGCTACGACCCGGTCAACCTCCTGGCGATTCAGGCCGCTATAGGTAAAAAGCTTGTCTATCTTGCTGCTGGCGACAGTGCCATCCGGGCTGATCAGGCTAATCGGTGCACCTGTCTTAGCGACACCCCGCTCAATTCGTCCTAGGGCATATTTACCCAGGAAGCTGTCGTACTGCAAGGAAGTGATTAGCATGCGGAAGGGCTTAGCCGGATCAACCTGCGGTGCCGGGATATGCTCAATGATCGCCTGAAAGATTGGCGTCAGGTCGGCTGATGTGGTGGTGCTATCGGGCATATCTGTCCAAGCTTTACCGTCTCGCCCGATGGCGTAGTAGACAGGGTAATCCAGCTGATCATCACTGGTAGCAAGCTCCAGGAAGAGATCGGCTACTTCGTCTTTAACTTCCTCAATCCGTCGGGCCGGTTTATCAATCTTGTTGATGATGACGATCGGCTTGAGACCCAGTTCCAGTGCTTTAGCTAGGACGAACCGGGTCTGGGGCATTGGGCCTTCGGCGGCGTCGACGACCAACAGCACTCCGTCAGCCATCTGGAGAGTACGCTCGACTTCGCCACTAAAGTCAGCGTGTCCGGGAGTGTCGATAATATTGATCTTGTAGCCGTCATAAGTGATGGCCGTGGTCTTGGCGGTGATAGTGATACCTCGTTCCCGCTCTTGGTCGCCACTATCCATGATCAGAGTCTCACTCATCTCCTGGGCATTATCACGGAAAGTGTGCGATTGCTTAAGCAGACCATCCAGTAGGGTAGTCTTGCCGTGGTCAACGTGAGCAATGATAGCGATGTTGCGAATCTTATCTGGTGTATACATGAAATATAGTGCCGATTATGCCGGCACTCTCCCTAGCTAGCTATCATACACTAAAAGTAGTGGATGACAACTGTCAGCGACTATTAAGATATTAAATCAAAGCTGGTACACCCGGAGGGATTCGAACCCACGACCTTTGGTACCGGAAACCAACGCTCTAATCCGGCTGAGCTACGGGTGCAAAATATAGGAGGGACGCAGGGTAGCCACCCCTCCTATGGATACAATTATAGTACAAAAGTGCTAATCTTGGCGAACCGGGGGCGAATTCGTTAAACGAGCTTCCGAGTTGGCTTCTATTGATTGAGCAGCCAGTCTACTACATTAACCTTTTTAATTCCGTCAAACTGCTCGGGCACCAGATCCATCGTCAGCAAGAACTTAGGGTAGTTGTCTCTGATCTTGTAGAATGGTGCCAGCTCTCGGGCGAGGGTCTTGGGTTGGTCGTTGACTTGATATGACACTTGGTAATAGACCCGTTCGCCACCGGCCATTTGAACCATGAAGTCAACCTCGCAGTCTTCGTTTTTGCCGATAAAGATCTCTCCTTCATTGCGCCTAAGAAGCTCGAGAAAAACGACATTTTCTAGGCGATGCCCGACGTCAGACCCGGGGGTGCTACCGAGTAGAATGTTTCTAAGGCCGAGATCGACTACGTAATATTTGTCATTTGTGGTCAGCAGCCTCCTTCCTTTAATATCGTAGCGGCTAACAGGATAGACAAGGTATGATTTAGTCAAGTAGTCCAAATAATTCTTGATGGTACCATGGAAAATATTATCGTTGTTTAGCTTGAAGAAATTACTGATATTTCGTGCCGACAATGGACTGCCGATGGAGTCGAAGACAAATTTGACCACTCGGTCAAAATCAATCCTACCTCTGATCTGGTAACGTTCGGCTATATCTTTATTGACAACGGTGTCGTAGATATTTCTGAGGTAGTTATTAGCCAGCTTATCATCAATTTTTGCCAGATTGATAGCTTCCGGAAAAGAGCTACTTGTCAGGTATTTCTCGAAGAGGCGGTCGTTGTTGTGCTCCTCGGGAAATACCTGGACGAATTCACTAAAAGAAAATGGTAAGACGTGAATAGATATATAACGACCGGTTAGCAAGGTTGATAGCTCGCCGGAGAGTAAAAAAGCGTTACTGCCGGTGATGTAGAGATCTACATTGGGCTTAACGAACAGAGAATCGGCTACTTCTTCAAACTGTGCAACCTTCTGAACCTCATCCAAGAAGATATAGTTCATTTTGTCCGGTACAAGTTTTTGCTCGATACGATGGTGCAATTTACGCCAATCTCTCAGCTCGACGTTCTTCTCTTCTTCAAAGTTAAATGATTGGATTTGACTATCGGCAATGCCCTGCTCTCTGAGCGTATCTTGAAATAGTCCGAGCAGGGTTGACTTGCCACTTCGGCGAACACCGGTAACAACCTTGATGACATTCTGATCTTTAGAGAGCGTTAATTGGTCTAAGTATTGCTGACGAATAATTTTCGTATTCATACTATTTACTATCCACCAAAATTACCAAAAAAGCAATTTTTGGTGGATAGCGTGATGGTGCCAACAGATGTAATGATGTAAAAAAGGCTTCTTTGCTGACGCAAAGTCGCAGGTTCTCACTCTCCTTAACAGTGCCAGATGCCACAGTGTATTTGCGGCGTAATGATTACTTGGTACGCCCGGCAGGGTTCGAAGGCTTCTTTGCTGGCGCAAAGTCGCAGGTTCTCACTCTCCTTAATAGTGCCAGATGCCACAGTGTATTTGTGGCGTAATGATTGTTTGGTACGCCCGGCAGGGTTCGAAGGCTTCTTTGCTGGCGCAAAGTCGCAGGTTCTCACTCTCCTTAATAGTGCCAGATGCCACAGTGTATTTGTGGCGTAATGATTGTTTGGTACGCCCGGCAGGGTTCGAAGGCTTCTTTGCTGGCGCAAAGTCGCAGGTTC
>ERZ772957.2165-NODE-2165-length-11670-cov-15.460353_pt1 | contig 11670 bp, 10 predicted proteins | sample MGYA00580682_ERZ772957 | MGnify/ENA primary metagenome ERZ772957 (study PRJEB29015, sample SAMEA2737921) | human oral metagenome | biome: human oral; feature: human-associated habitat; material: dental | place: China | collected 2025 ...
TCACCAGCACGTCACAGTGGTCTTGGGATGGAACAATCATGTGGGTTTTCTCCTCATTAGGACAGGTGCTCGGTCAGAGGGACGACACGCCCCCGCAGTTCGTCATATGCTTTGCGTTTACACGAGGTCGACGCGCAGCACGCCGTCGATCTGGCGGAGGGTGTCGACAATGAATGTGGGCTTCAGGTGCTCGCCGTTATACACCTCGAAGTTGAGGTAGATGCGCCGCTCGCCGTCGGTCTCCGCCTCGTCCTCGTCGGTTTTGACCTTCACGCCGCGCGAGCGCGGGTGTGCCGACCTCGGCGGGCGCGGCTGCTGCTGTGAGCGGGGCAAGGGCGATGAGTGCGGCGAGTGCGGCATGACGGCATGAGAGTTTCATGGAAGCTCCTCCTTTTGAAATAGATATAAAAATATATTTTATTTTCACGGAATAATAATAGCATATTGTATTGAAAAATTCAAATAGTTTTCATATCTCAGTGAAAGTGTTGTGGAATGAAAATAAATCGCTTGCGATGACAGAACTCATGTGTTAAAATTCTGTGAGAAGAGGGGGGATCTCTATGCCGGAATCGTATCGCAGACCGACGGCGAAGATGATGGCGGCGGTGCGTTGCTACCTTGCGGAGAATCTGTGCGATCCCGCCGATCTCACCCCGGAGGAGACGGGGGTGCGTCCGCAGCTGCGGCACGGGGCGCGGGACGGACGGGCGGCGCAAAACGTACGGGCTCGGGACGGGGTCGAGGGTGTAGCGGATGCGGTGCGTGCGATTCCCGATGCACTGAACGATATTTTTTCGCGTCTGAAACACAGGATCGACCGCACGGATGAGACGTTTTCCGCGTGTCTGCTGCGTCTCATCGAGGAGCGGGGAATGACTGAGGTGGAGGCATACAGGTGCGCGGGGCTCGACCGTACGTTTTTCTCCAAAATCTGCACGGATCAGGACTTCTGCCCGAAATCCAGGGTGGTCTATGCGTTTATCTTCATCCTGCGGCTGGATCTCGATGAGGCGCGGGATCTGCTTGCGCGTGCGGGTTTTACGATCTCGCCGGCGCGTCCGTATGATCTCGTGATGGAGTTCTGCATCATGGAGGGGTACGACATTGCCACGGTGAATGGGATTCTCTATGAGATGGGGATGGATGTACTGTGAGGTGTGTCCGCATCCGTTCTTAGAGGGCATGGCGGGCTTTGCATACGAAGGCCCCCGCTGCATTGGCTGCGGGGGCTTTTTTGTCTTTGCCCGCTGCTGCGGGGGAGACGGGGATGCTCAGTCGGAGGATTTCTTTTTCTCCTTTGCGCGGCGCGTGACGGTGGTGTAGAGGAAGCTGTCTTCGTTCTGCGTGAGGGTGAAGCTGCCGCGATCGAGGTATGCGTCCGCTTCGGTGGCGGATGCGACGTTGCTCGCGCACGCGCACAGCATATGGTGGATGAAGCCGCCAAAGAGGAGGGCGCACACGAGTGCGACGCAGAGCGTCATGAGGCCGGAGTCGTCGGCTTCGCTCTGCTGCGGCATGGCGAGGGCGACGGATGTGAAACACAGGAGCAGCAGCGCGAGCAGTGTGCTGAGGCTCTTTTTCTTTTCCCGAAACATATGCAGCGCCTCCTTAGTCGGACAACAGGTATTTCGCGAGGTAGTAGAAGACGGGGATGCTGAGGACGGCGGAGATGACGGAGTAGAGCATCACCTTCGCCTTGTCGATGGGGACGGAGCCGACGACCTTGCCGGTCTGTCCGTTCATCATAAAGGTGTAGGGCTTGTCTTTGTAGCGCGTGGTGAGGATCCAGACGGGGACCATCGCATAGCTGACGCTGCCATCCTCCTTGATGACGCTCGCCTCGCCGTCCAGCGCACAGCGGTCGTAGCCTGTGACGGTGTCCTCGAGCACGCCGACGGCGCTCTCGTGGACGCGCTTGTCCGCACGCGGGGCGCTTTGCTCCGCGTCCACGTCGTATTTGTCCGCGAGATGCCCGGTGAAGTAGGCGGCGGAGAAGGGGACGAGTGCGCTGTAGTCGAACGGCTCGATGCTCTCCATGTACTGATCGTCCATGCGCTCGCTGCCGTCGACGGGGATGCGCTCAAACGCCATGGAACCGCTGCGCTCGCAGCTGTAGTGACTGGTCTCGGTGATGATCTCGTCCGAGGTCTCGTGCACGCTGTCGTTCTCCGCGCGGAAGGTCGCGCTCGCGCGTACCTTTGAGTCGAACAGCCAGAAGGGGACGTACATGGACTGGATTTCCTTGATGCGGTTTTCGGAGGTAAATGCGGTCGGGAGGATGTATTTCCTGAGGCCCTCGCTGTAAAACTCTTTGAGGGCGGCGATGGCGTCCTGCTTCGTCTTTTTGAACGGAATGACGTAGTCGGGACGCAGCATTCCTCCGAACTGGCTGGGGATCATGTTCGGACTGCCGCAGTAGGCGCACTCAGTCGCCATCGTGTTGCCGTCGGAGACGAGCTCCGCGCCGCAGGAGGAGCAGGTCTGGATCTTCATGGCTTCTGCTTCGGCGGCATCCCATTCGCTGCCCGCACCGTCGGTTTTCCACTTTGACTCCTTTGCCTCGGCGGCGAGGGCCGCCTTTTCCTGCGCTTTTTGAAAGAGATTTTCGACGGTTGCAACGTCGAACTCGGTGTTGCAGTACTCGCAGGTTACGTGGTCGTGCCCCGGGAGAAAGGAGAGGGGCGCACCGCAGTTGGGGCATTTGTAGCTTACGCTTGTGTCTGCCATATCAGTCACCTCTTTTACAATGATAACAGTGTGGTGTGCGTCCTGTGGGAACGCTTGGCTGCGTAATCACTGCTTATCGTTTTCGTCAAAGACATCGCCGCACTGCGGGCAGAACTTCGGCGGGTGGGTGGGATCGTCGGGTTTCCAGCCGCACTTGTCGCAGGCGTAGAGCGGTGCGCCCGCCGGTTTCGGCTTGCCGCAGTTCGCGCAGAACTTGCCCTGATTCATCGTGCCGCAGGAGCAGCTCCATCCATCAGCGGACGGCTGTGGTTTGCCGCACTCGGCGCAGAACTTGCCCGTATTGCCCGTGTGCCCGCAGGGGCAGGTCCATCCTGCCGCAGGTGCCGGTTTTGGCTTGCCGCAGCCGGCGCAGAATTTGCCCGTGTTTCCGCTCTGTCCGCAGCCGCACGTCCATCCGCCCGTCTGCGGTGCCGCCTGCGGCTGCGGTGCGAGTGGGTTGCCCGCAGGAGCCGCGCCGCCCTGCGGACCGAATGCGCCCATCGCGCCCATGCCGGCGTTTCCCGCCATGCCCATACCCATGAAGCCGAACGCGCCGCCCATGCCCGCCTCGTTGCCGGCGGCGGTGCGCATGGCGTCTGCCGTCGCGCTCGCGAGACGACCGGCACGCAGGTTCGGGTCGCTCATGATCGCGCTGTCCTGGATCTCCTTGATGCGCTTCTCGTCCTCCTCGTCCGCCTTGACGCTCGACACACCGAAGGAGACAATCTCAATGCCGCGCCGCTTGCCCCACTCGTCGGACAGCTCCTCGGAGAGTTCGTTGCGGATGTCCTTCGTGTAGTTGATGAGCTGCGTGTAGCGGATGCCCTTTGCCGCGATGCGCCCGAACGTCGGCTGCAGGGCGGTGAGCAGCTCGCTCTTGAGCTGCGAGTCGATCTCGCTGCGCTCGTACACGCCCTCGACATTGCCGCAGACATTCGTATAGAAGAGGATCGGGTTCACAATGCGGTAGCTGTACTCGCCGAAGCAGCGGATGTTGACGTTCAGCATATACTGGCCGATCATGGTCTCGAACTGGATCGACTGCGCCGTCCCGTACTTGTTGCCCATGATCTCCTTCGTGTTGAAGAAGTAAATGCGCTGATCCTTCGGCGCGTCGCCGCCGAACGTGAAACGCTTGCCGATGTTCTTCAGCACGGATTTGAGATCATTTGCGAGATCGCCGCCGAAGACCGTCGGCTCGGTCGAGCTGTCATAGGTGAACGCGCCCGGTTCCGCGCAGATCTCGACGACCTTGCCCTGCTCGACGATGATCATGCACTGCCCCTCGTTGACTGCGATGACGGAGCCGTTCGTGATGATGTTGTCCGTTGCGCTCGTGTTGGAGCTGCGGCCGCTGACGCGCTTCTGTCCCTTTGCGACGAGGGAGTCCTTGTCGAGGCTGTCGCAGTAGAAGTATTCTTTCCACTGATCGGCAAGAACGCCGCCCACAGAGCCGACTGCTGCTTGGATGAGACCCATAATTATTCCTCCTCTGTAGAATAAACAAGAGTGTTCTGACAGTTTTTTCCATTTTATCATATTGCATGGAAAAGTGCACTGTCATAAATGACAGGTTGGACGAAAAAATTGAAAAAGCAGGAAAAATAACCCTGCCTCCACTATGCGCGGGAAAACGACACATTAGGGGGCGCTGCCTGCGTAGCCGCGCTCGGTCGCCTCGACGGCGAGACCGACAATGCTCTTGTAGCCCGTCTTGGCGAGCATATTGCCAATGTGGAAGTTGACGGTGCGCTTCGTGATGCCGAGCTCGGCGGCGATTTCGTCATAGTTCATGTTGCGGCAGATGCGCTGCAGGATGGCGAGTTCGCGCTCCGTGAGTGGGTTGTCCGTGCCGCCGAGTGCACATCCGGCGGCTGCGCTCGGGTAGATCCGTCTACCCTCCATGGTGGCGCGGATGCAGTCGGCGAATGCCTCGCTCGAGGACTCCTTGTAGATGAAGCTGTCCGCGCCCGCGTCCTTTGCCCACTCAAGAAAGGCGACCTCCTGCATGCCCGTCATGAGGACGATGCGCAGGTTTGGAAACTGCTTCTTGAGCCGCGTGCAGATCTGAATGCCGCTCGTGCGTCCCTCCATGCAGATGTCCATGAGAACGAGGTCGGGGGCAAGGCGTATGCACGCCTCCTCTGCCAGCTCCGAGAGAGTGCAGGTGCCGACAACCTTGATGTCATCGAGGGGGGCGAGGATCTTGACGAGGCCTTCGAGCAGTATTTTCTGATCGTCCACGAGAAGAATTTTAATCATCCTGTTTTTCCCCTATCTGTGCGTCGAGTTCAAAATGCGGCGATGTGGTGATGCGCAGGTGACCGCCGAGCTCGTTTACGCGGCGGATCATGCCTGTGAGCCCGCCGCCGGGACGGAGCGTCGTGCAGCCAATGCCGTTGTCCGAGACGCTCAGCCGTCGCTCTGTGAGCGTGATCGTGACTGCATTCGCGCGCCCGTGGCAGACAGCGTTGCTGAGTGCCTCGCGGATGATGGCGGCAAAGGCGCGTGCGCGCCGCAGGTTGCGCGGCAGCTCGCCCGTGAGCGCAATGTGGATGCCGAGCCGCCGATAGGTGTCCGTCATATCAGCGAGCAGTGTTGCGGGATGTGCCTCCTGTGCGAGCGGTACCGACTCGAGGAGGCTGTCGATCCGTACGATCGTATCCAGTGCGTCCTTCGGCGCGGCACTTGCGAGCAGCTGCTGGAGCATACTGATGCGCTGGCCGAGGATGTCGTGCACGCGCGAGGTGATCTCGTGGAGGGCGCGGTGACGCTCCGCCTTCTCGAACCGCGCGAGCAGATCCTTCTGTGCACCGATCATATTCGTGAGGGCTTCGTTTTTCGCCGCGAGCTCGCGCGTGACGGCATCCAGCTCCGTCACACAGGAGGCGGTCAGCTGCCAGCCGTCCAGATCGCCCGCGAGCTGCACGCGCTGCACGAGCCATACGTCTCCGGCGGCAAAGCGGAACAGGACGGCATCCTCGCGCAGTTCCTTTTCCGCCACAGCGGGCGCATCAAACGCCAACAGATCCCGCCAGAACACCGCCGCATTCCGATACTGCCGTCCGCAGAGCCGTTCCATGAAATGCAGCATGGCGATGTTGACGAGCACGGCACTGTGGTCCGCACGGGCAAAGAGCAGCCCGTCGGGCATGAGGTCCAGTCCCGCTCGGATGGAGGCGGCGGTTACGGTACGGCTGCGCTGCCGATGTGTACGCACGGCGAGGAGTAGGAGACGTGCCGTCAGCATCCCGAGGACGAGCAGTGCACTCATCGGGAGCAGCCTGTCCAGCGGAGGCAGGGAGAGCACGCCCCCCCCGATGAGCAGCAGCGAGGGGACGAGTCTGCGCTCACAGGCGGTGCATCCGATTACGATTGCGGCGATGCCCACGCCCCAACGCTGTGGCAGGAGCCACCCATCGGGCGGCAGCTCCATGCGGATGAGACTCCAGGTGCCGCCGAGGAGGAGCGTCGTATAGAGCGCGAGGAGCAGTGCCGCCACACCCGGCAGGGCATGGTGGATGCGGTGCTGCGGGAGGTTCGCGATGCTGCGGCAGAGCATCGCCGTCTGTGCGATGAGGACGAGACTCGCGAGGAGAACAAGGGCGAGGATCGTCTCATAGCCGTATGCACTCAGCCGTTCCATGAAGAGCCCTCCGTCTCCGCTGCGCGCGGTTCGCACGCCTGTGCATGGGCATCGCTGCCCCCTGCCGCGCACGCAGCCGCATCATCTGCTGCGGCTGCGGCTTCCTCCGTCTCTGCGGGGGCGGGGCGGACACGCAGCGAGAGCGCATAGCCACGGTCGGCGAGGGCGACCCGTACCGCGTGATGCTCCTGCCAGTCTGCCGTCCACGGTGTGATCCAGTCTGCCGGCTCGAGCAGGAAGGTGAGCGTACCGTCTGCGAAACGGCAAAATGCGTCCACTGTCTCCTCCCGTGCGGCGCGTGCCAGAAACTCCGCGAAGAAGTCAAACAGGGCGAGCGCATCCGCCTCCGGAAGCGATTCCTGCTGTGCCCATTCCACGCCCACGCGCAGCCCGAGCGGGCGCAGGTAGGTGCACGTCTCCGAGACTGCCATCGAGAGCTCGTCGGCGCGGATGTAGCCGTCTTCCTGTCCCTTGAGGAAGAGTACGCAGCGCTTTTTGAGATAGGAGGAGAGCAGGTTGAGCCGACGGATCAGCAGCGTGATCGCCGCCGCGTCGTCCGTCGCCATCAGCTGCTCACGGAATGCACGCAGGAGCGGACGCTTTGCCGCGAGGATTGCCTCCAGTTCCTCCGAGAGCTGACGGCGGAGCGTGAGCCTGAGAAGCCTCTTTCGGATCGTGTGCTCCTCCCGCAGGACACGCTGTGCACGCAGGAGCGTGTCACGGGTCAGTGAGAGTCGTCGCTGCTGCTCGTGCAGGAGGGAGAGATCCTCCTGCCAGAGGAGCGCACCGCCGTCCACCTTCATGCGTGCGGTGCGGATGTCACGCTGCGGCGCACGCGTCCGCGCCGCTGAGACGAAGACGGGCGTGCCTGCCGCATCCGTGAGCTGCATCGCGAGCCGCGAATGTGTGAAGAACTTCTGATACAGACGGTTCGACGGCATCAGCCCCGTGCGCATACAGAGCTCGATGAGCAGCAGAAAGAACAGTGCCGTCACCGATGTCAGCTCCGCCCATTGTACCCACGCGATCCACTGATAGGCGATTGAGTACACGATGAAGGCGAAAAACAGCGCAAACGGGAGCATCATCGCATTTTGCAGAACCTGCTGCGCCTTCGCCTTTTCGAGGAGAAGCAAGAGCGCGGCGAAGATCTCGGAGAACCAGAGCGTCCAGTAGGCATACATACCCCACGCCATGTGCTCCGACCACTCCATCGTCTCCGTACTCCATGTGAAGTAGAAAAATTGATGATGCAGATCGTTGCAGAGAATGAGCACGGCGAGGAAGAGATTGATGCCGAAGACTGCCTTGAGCCACGGCGGCATTGTGCGTTCCAGCACGTCCTCATCCGATGCCCATGCGATCCAGAGCAGTGCCACCGAGAGACCGCCGCGAAACACATAGTAGAGATACCAGAGGAGGCGCTCGAATGCTGCGTCGTGTGTAAACGTGAGAATCTTTGCCATGCGGTCGAGCTCCCAGAGCAGGAGCATGGCGATGAGGAGAAGGACGGCGCGCCGCGCTCCGTGGTGGAGCACGCGCTGTCGGAACGTCATCCCCCAGACAACCGTCACAACGAGGGTGAGGACGAGGACGATGAACCGCTCATGCGGCTCCGATGGCGTGAGGAGGGGGCGTTGACGGATCTCCGTGTGGTAGCGTGCGTTTGCTGCACGCAGGGAGAGGAGAAAATCGGGCGGCACCGCACGCGCGGGGAGGACATCTGCGGGCGGAGGGTAGCCTGCCGCCGCCAGCTCATCAGGCAGCGCATCGGAAAATGTGAGCGGTGTGCGCGAGAGCAGCCCCTTTGTGAACGAGAGCGTCCCATCCGCAGGGGTGACAACCGTGAGACGTGCGCCGCGCCGAATGAGGCGGTCTGCCTCGTGGTCAAAGACAACATAGACGTCGCGCACATCCCCGCCGGCGAAGATGCTCCGCACGCCGCGATGGACGGGATAAAAGCGGAGTCGTCCCTCCTCCTTCATCCGTGCGAGCCGATGAAACGCCGTGTCGAAATCGGGACCCATCCGCTGGGCGAGCAGCAGAAAGAAGATCTCGCGTGCAGGTGAGCTGTCCGGTAGGACGACCGTGACATCCTGTCGGAGATCCGCCCAGCGCGTCACAGGCACGGGCGCATTCTCGGGCACGGCGAACACGACAGTCGCTGTGAAATGCGGATACCAGTACAGCGGCTCCGACGTTCCGCGCTGAAACCGCTCCGCCTCGAAATCGTAGACCTCGATCGCATCCACGCGGCGATCCTGAAACAGCTCGAGACGCTTGTGCGTACATCCCAACAGCTCCATCGGCTCCATGCTCGCGCGGCGCAGGATGTTGACATACGCCGTGCCATAGTTGCGGTCATAGCCGAGGGTGAGCGCATCCGCACGCGCGGCGGGGAGAAGGAGGCAGACCGTGGCGAGCAGACAGAGCGAAAACAGGGACAACGATCGCAGTCGTTCCATCGCCGCACCTCCCTCCATTTATATTATTTCGTTTGAAATGTATAAAATTCCTTGCGCGAAAAGTCCTATTATCTAAAAATTAGAATGATTCGCTGGAGGTTTCTGGGTTCTATGATGGATGTTACGGGAGAATGCGGACTGCGATGCTCCTAAGCAAACCCTAGTGGAGCAAGCGGGAAAATACTGACCTGTCCAAGAAGCAAGTCCATAGGACGAAGCTGATTGGGTAACAGGTCGCATGGGAAAACGTCCCAAGAACACGAGCGTTAGCGAGGTGTGATTGGATGACGTTGACCGCTTGTGCGGTACGCCCCGCCGGACTTCTTTCGTTCAAGCGAAGCGCGTTTAAGAAGTCTGGCGGTATTTGAGCGTACAAGCACACGAACGCTTGCGCAACTAAGTGTTTGCGTGGAGCACGCATGTCCGTTGCATTTGACGTAGACCCGAATCCACGATATCTTTTGCACGGCACGAAAATCATGGTATAATGGAAAACATTCAATCGAAAAGAAAGGTTTGGTTTCATGCGCATCTCCGATATTCCCGCCGCGATTGCGAGCGAGCTCTCCATCCGTCCGCAGCAGGTCGAATCCGTCATCACACTCCTAGACGACGGCAACACGATTCCGTTCATCGCCCGTTACCGCAAGGAGGCAACCGGCTCCCTTGAAGACGAGATGCTGCGTCAGGTGGAGGCACGTCTCACCTATCTGCGCAGCCTGGTTAAGCGACAGGAGGAAATCCTTGCGCGCATCGAGGAGCAGGGTAAGCTGACAGACGAGCTGCGTGCAGAAATCGAATCCGCCGAAAAACTTCAGACACTTGAGGATCTCTATCGTCCCTACAAGCAGAAAAAACGCACACGTGCCTCCATTGCCCGTGAGCGGGGACTGGAGAACCTTGCAAACGCAATGCTGCTCCAACGAGAAACCAAAGGCTCGCCCGAGGAAGCCGCTGCACCGTATGTAAATGCAGAAAAGGAAGTCCCAACGGTCGCCGACGCACTTGCGGGTGCGCGTGATATCCTCGCCGAGACGATCATGGACGAGGCGGAACTGCGCCGTCTTATGCGTGAGACATTCTGGAAAACTGCTGTACTTGAAACAAGCCTCAATGCCGATGCCGAGGATGCACAGGTCTTTCAGATGTACGACGGCTACAACGAGCCCGTCCGCACACTTCCCTCACATCGGATTCTCGCCGTCAATCGCGGTGAGAAAAAGGGCTGTCTCTCCATCCGCATCGCAGTCGACCACGAAGCAAATACCGACTGGATCTATAAACGCATCTATGCGCGTCCCTCCATTTTCGAGGGAGAACTCCGTACGGCGATTGAGGACGGCTACAAGCGTCTGCTCGTCCCCGCACTTGAGCGCGAGCTGCGCACCCGCCTGACCGAAGCCGCCGAGGAAAAGGCGATCACCGTGTTCGGACACAACCTTCGTCAGCTCCTCCTGCAGCCGCCGCTCGCAGGGCATACCGTTCTCGGGCTTGACCCCGGCTATCGCACGGGCTGCAAAATGGCACTCGTCGACGCAACGGGCAACGTCCTTGCGAGCGGCGTGATCCATGTGACACGAAGCGACGGCGAACGCAGATCGGCGGCACAGGCACTGCTGAAGCTCATCAAGACGCACGGAGTCACGCTCATCTCGATCGGCAACGGCACTGCTTCCTACGAAACAGAGCAATTCGTCGCCACACTGATCCGTGAGAACAGCCTCGATACCGTTCACTATCTCATCACGAACGAGGCGGGTGCCTCCGTCTACTCCGCCTCCCAACTCGCAAAGGATGAGCTGCCCGACTACGATGTCACGATTCGCGGTGCAGTCTCCATCGCACGGCGCGTGCAGGATCCGCTCGCAGAGCTTGTCAAGATCGACCCACAGGCAATCGGTGTCGGACAGTATCAGCACGATGTCAGCCAAAAGCAGCTCAAGGAGACGCTGGACGCTACCGTCGAGGACGCAGTGAACCATGTCGGCGTTGACCTCAACACCGCCTCCCCCGCCCTGCTGAACCGCATTGCGGGCATCAACGCGACGATTGCAAGGAACATCGTCGCCTATCGCAACGAGCACGGACGCTTCACAAGCCGAAAAACACTCCGAAAGGTCGCCCGCCTCGGCGATGCCGCCTTTACACAGTGCGCGGGCTTCCTGCGCATCCACGAGGGCGAAACACCACTGGACGGCACCGCGATTCATCCCGAGTCCTACGAGCTTGCACGCTCCATCCTTGCGGAGCTCGGTGTCAGTGAGGACGATCTGCGTGACCGTACAAATCTCCCCGCGCTTGCGCTCAAAACAGCACAGACGCAGCCGGCATCGCTCGCAAAAAAACTCGGTGCGGGCATTCCGACCGTCACGGATATATTGAAGGCAATCGCACGCCCCGGGCGCGACCCGCGTGAGGATCTGCCCGCGCCGCTCACACGGCAGAACATTGTAAAGCTCTCCGACCTCGCCGTTGGCACCGTCCTCAAAGGAACAGTACGCAACATCACGGACTTCGGCGCATTCATTGACATCGGGCTGAAACAGGCGGGACTGCTCCACATCTCCGAGATGAGCCACCGCCGCGTGCGCCATCCGCTCGATGTACTCTCCGTCGGCGACTCCCTCGACGTTATGATTATCAGCATCGACGAAGCACGCGGCCGCATCGGGCTCTCCCTGAAACGCATCGAAAAGGAAAAGGCACGCGCATGAATCTTCTCGAACGCACCATTTCTGAGATCACAACCCCCGTCACAGATCTTTCTGACGAATTCAATAGATCAATGACATCGCAGAGCAACATGGACTTTGGTCGGCTGAACGATGT
>ERZ772957.2166-NODE-2166-length-11666-cov-4.036345_pt1 | contig 11666 bp, 10 predicted proteins | sample MGYA00580682_ERZ772957 | MGnify/ENA primary metagenome ERZ772957 (study PRJEB29015, sample SAMEA2737921) | human oral metagenome | biome: human oral; feature: human-associated habitat; material: dental | place: China | collected 2025 ...
GAGATTTTTTAAATTCAAAGTATGATACATCTGTATAGTCTTTTTCAATCCCATCAGCAACAAAACTAATTTTTTTGTGTTGATTTTCCAACGGAACTATTTTTAAGGTTGATGTATCAGGAATCACCAATGAATTTGAAATAGTCCTATAAACTTTTGAAAATATGGGAGCTAATGGTGTTAATTGAAATCCTCTTAATGATGGATGCATAATACTTCCTCCTGCAGACATATTGTAAGCAGTACTTCCTGAAGGTGTTGAGATTATTAAACCATCTCCTGCAAATGTTTCAAGATGATTATCGTCTATATAAACATCTAAATGAATTATTTCTGAACTGTTTGATTTAATAACAAAATCATTTAAACATTTATTCGAAAATACAATATCGTTTGTCTTCAAAGTACACTCCAGTAATCTAATTTTTTCAACAATATATTTTCCATCTATATAATCGTCTATAAATTTTTCTATTTTATCAAAACTAATTTCTTGAAAAAAACCAAGTGTTCCGGTATTTATTCCGACAAAAGGAACTTTTGGAAAATCAGAATTATGCACTCCTCTTAAAAAAGCACCATCTCCACCTATGCAAATACTCAATTCAGCTTCTTCTTTAAAAGTTTCAGAAACTTCAAAACCTCTTTTTTCAAATAGTTCCTTCGTTTTTATGAATGCCTCTAATGACTTTATATTGTCATTAAAGAATATATTAATTAATCTTTTCATAATTTCACCTTTTACTATTAATCTATAAAAGTATTTTAACACATTAAACATATATTAGCAAGAAAAAAAGGAGCATTTGCTCCTTAACATTACGCATTTTTCTTTTTTTTAATCTTTTTTAATCTATAAAAATCTTCTTTCTTTTTCCTCAAGAACTTCTGAAATATACTTTTCCGTTTCTTCAAGATTAGGAATTTGAATTTTATCTAAAGCATTTGCCCTTTTTTGATTTTTCTTTATTTCTATAGACAATTTATAAACTGTATTTTCAGTTTCAGCCAGTCTATATACAAGTCTTTTGATTTTTTGAAATATTTTTATAGCCTCATCAATTGCAGGACTTGTCATATACATTCCATAATGAGGTCTTAAAGTTCCATGCTCGTATTTTACACTTGGAACATCAAGTCCCATAATGGATTTATAAGAAATTTCAAAATTTTCCGACTTATCTATTGATAAAGAAATGTCTTGCACATTCATAACTCCCATAGTTATATTTGCTTCTTCTAATGTTGAATATGCCTTTTCAAATAGTACTTTTACATCTTCTTGAATTTCTTTTGCCTTTTCAATTTGTTGCATCATTTCTTTTATTAGTACAGTTCTTTTTTTATCTATTAGATTATAGCCTACCTTAGATAATTTTAAATCCTGTTTGATTTTTAATAGATTTGACTTTGTAGGAGCAATATTTTGAATCATATTACCACCTTCCATATTTTTCTATATATTTACTTTCCAATCTGTCTAGTTCAATTTTAGGGAATAGTTTGAATAAATCCCAAGCAATATCAAGTGATTCCTCAATAGTTCTGGACTCATCAAAATCTTGACTTAAAAAGTTTTGTTCAAACTGTCTACCAAATTCCATATAAATTTTATCTATTTGCGTTAAATCATCTTCTCCAATTATTTGTGATAGCGAACGAACTTCGATAACTTTTGAATAAAGTGCAAATAATTGAGACTGTACCTGATCGTGATCTTCTCTTGTATATCCGTCTCCAATACCATCTTTCATAAGTCTTGACAATGAAGGCAAAATATTTACAGGTGGATAAATATTCTTTTGGAATAATTCCCTTGATAAAACTATTTGTCCTTCAGTAATAAAACCTGTAAGGTCAGGAATTGGATGTGTTATATCATCATTAGGCATTGTTAATATAGGAATTAAAGTAATTGAACCTTTCTTTCCCTTCACCATTCCTGCTCTTTCATATAATGTAGAAAGATCTGAATACAAATATCCAGGATATCCCTTTCTACTAGGAACTTCTTCTCTTGCAGAAGAAATTTCTCTTAAAGCCTCTGCATAACTTGTAATATCAGTCATAACTACTAAGATATGCATTCCTTCTTCAAAGGCAAGATATTCTGCAGCAGTTAATGCAGTTCTAGGTGTTGAAATTCTTTCAACAATTGGTGCATCAGCAAGATTTATATATGAAACAACTCTGGATGATGCTCCTGATTCTTCAAAAGCACTCTTAAAGAACTCATAATCATCATATTTAATTCCCATTCCTGCAAATACTATCGCAAATTTGTCATCAGAATTTTTTAATTTGGATTGTCTAACTATTTGAGCCGCTAATGCATTATGTGTCAAACCATTTGATGAAAATATCGGAAGTTTTTGTCCTCTAATTAAAGTAGTAAGAGTATCAATAGCTGAAATTCCAGTTTCCAAATAATCTCTTGGATATTCTCTTGCAACGGGATTCATAGGTCTTCCATTAACATTATATTTTTTCTCTGAAATAATATAATCTCCATTGTCAATTGGTTCTCCTACACCATTAAAAGTTCTTCCTAAAATATCTTTACTAAGACAAATTTCAAGTGGAGTTCCTGTAAAAGTAACAGCAGAATTTTGTGTTGAAATTCCAGTTGTTCCTTCAAAAACTTGAGCAATTACCTTATCTCCTTGAATTCTAACAACCTTGGCTCTTCTTCTTTCACTTCCATCTATTACTATATCCATCATTTCATCATAGCTGACATTATCTACACCTTTAAGCACAATCAAAGGTCCATCTATTTTTTCTAGTTTTAAATATTGTCTTTGCATAATTATCACCTACTCTCCCTGATTTTCGTCTATCAAAGCAGTATAATAGCTATTGATTTTTGCATTTAACTTTTCAAATGCTTCATCATAGTTTTCATTTGGAATATTATATTTCATCTTAATAACTTCTTCAAATAAATCATCATTTTTTATACGAGTAAGGGCAACTTGTTGTTTTACAGCTAAAGTACAATTCATATATAAATTATCTATTACTTTTAACATTTCAAATTGTTTTTTCAAAGGAACATAGCAATCTGTTTCATGCATTGCATTTTGTTGTAAAAATCCCTTTTTTAAAACTTTTGCAATTTCTATAACAATTCTTTGATCATTTGGTAAAACATCTTCACCAACTAATTGAACAATTTGGTTCAATTTATTATCCTCTGAAAGAAGTTCCATCATCTTTGCTCTTAATTTCAAAAGTTCAGGAGATACATTTTCATCATAATATTCTTTAATCAATGTAGTATATCCACTATAACTTGTAAGATAGTTTACAGCAGGATAGTGTCTTATATATGCTAAATTCTTATCCAAACCTATAAAAGCTGAAACAAATCTTTTAGTATTTTCAGTTACCGGTTCAGAAAAATCTCCACCAGGTGGAGAAACTGCACCAATTACTGTAATTGAACCCTCTCTTTTGGAAAGAGTTTCAACATAACCTGCTCTTTCATAAAATTGTGCAATTCTTGAAGGAAGATATGCTGGATATCCTTCTTCTGCAGGCATTTCTTCAAGTCTTCCAGAAATTTCTCTTAACGCTTCTGCCCATCTTGAAGTTGAGTCAGCCATTATTGCAACATGGTAACCCATATCTCTATAATACTCTGCAATAGTTATTCCAGTATAGATTGAAGCTTCACGGGCAGCAACTGGCATATTTGAAGTATTTGCTATTAAAATTGTTCTTTCCATAAGCGGTTTTGAAGTTCTTGGGTCAATTAACTTTGGAAATTCTTCAAGAACATCTGTCATTTCATTACCACGTTCTCCACAGCCGATATAAACTATAATATCAGCATCAGACCATTTTGCAAGTTGATGTTGAGTCATAGTTTTTCCTGTACCAAATCCACCCGGAAGTGCTGAAGTTCCTCCTTTTGCTATTGGAAAGAAAACATCAAGTACTCTTTGTCCTGTTACTAAAGGTCTTGAAATTGGCATTCTCACATCTATTGGACGTGGTATTCTTACAGGCCATTGATGATACATTTTTAAATTATGAATTTTTCCATCTTCATCTTTTATTGTTACTAAATCAGTTTCTAAATTATATTTTCCTGATGGTAAAGCTTCAATTACTTCACCACTAACAGTTGGTGGAACTAAAATTTTATGTTCTATAAAACTGGTTTCTTGAGTTGTTGCAAAAATTTCTCCTGCAGATAATTTATCACCAACTTTAACAAGCATTTCAACATCCCATTGTTTTTCTTTATCAATGGAAACAAGTCCTATTCCCTCTGCAATAAATTCTCCTGTCATTGAATATATTTTTTCAAGCGGTCTTTGAATACCGTCAAATATGTTTCCTATAATTCCCGGACCTAATGTTACTGATAGTGGAACATTTGTACTTTCTATAGTTTCTCCAACTTTTAGTCCCTGTGTTTCTTCGTAAACTTGTATAGTCGCTACATCTTCGTCAATAGATATGATTTCTCCGATTAGCTTTTTATCTCCAACCAAAACCATATCTCTAACTTTGTAAATTCCCATACTGTCTGCTTTAACAACAGGACCATTTATATCAATTATTTTAGGTATATTACACATTACCTTTCTCCTCATTACAATTATTAATTAATTGTTTATTCCTAATTCTTTTTTCAACTTAGCTAAAATTTTTTGGTATTTTGTTGTTAACAGAAAATCTAGTGAATAATTCAATCTATATGTTTTTTCCACATTTTCTATTTCAAAACCTCCAACTTTTATATCAAGACTTTTTTCAACCTTGAAATCTCCTAAGACATTTTTTACTATTTCCTTATCTCTTTCAAAACTTTTTTCATAAACATAAACAATATCATTAGAATTTATTTCTGACTTCACATTTTTTAATGTGTTTTTTAAATATTCTTCGCCTTTTTCAGTCATATATAAGGAATTTAATTCTTCTTTCAGAGCTTTAAAAAATTCATCGTAAATTTCTTTGTTCGTATTTAAAATGATATCTTGTCCTTCTTTTAAAGTCTTTGAACGAATTTTATCTGTCTTATTTTCAAGTTTTGTTCTATATTCTCTCTTTAATTTTTCAATTTCTTCATATTTTTTAGCTTTATATTCTGTAATTAATCTTTCAGTTTCAGAAGCAATTTTTTTCAACTCTTCATCATACTTTTCATCAATTTCTTCATTTAGTATTCTTTTGAATGACTCTATCTTATCTTCAATTGTTATCATAAGATTTCTCCTTAAATATTAATTCCTATTGATTCGTTTATATAGTTTGTAATGAAATTTGGATCTCTTTTCAAACCTGTTCTATCCGGTATCTCAACTATAAGTGGAAAAGTATTTTTTAATTTAACTTCCATAACTTCTTCGCTAATAAGATTAAAAATATTTTCAGTTAAAATTAAAATTCCAATTTCCTTATTATTTAGGCAATCATTAAATTCTTCTAAAGCCTCTTCTCTAGTTTTTAAAACAACTCCAGTTATACCGGCTAATCTCATTCCTACAAGTGTATCTGTATTATCAGATATAAGATAACTTATCATAGAATTCTCCTAAACTCTTTGTAAAATCATAATTGAAATTATAAGTCCGTAAATTGCAATACCTTCTGCAAGTCCAAGAATAATAAGTGTTTTACCTAAAATTGAAGAATCTTCTGAAACGGCACCGATTGCTGCTGAACCCGCTTGACCAACGCCTATTCCTGTACCAATTGCTGCAAGACCAGTTGATAAGGCAGCTGCTAAATATCCCATTCCACTAGCAGAACTTGATGTGCTTTGTGTAGTTTCTGCTGCAAATGCAATATCTGGAATAAGTCCCATTAAAAATAAAGCTAAAATTGAAACGACATTAATCGCTATTGCCTTTTTTAATCCTGATTTTGTTGTTTTCTTTCCTTTTCTTAAATAAGATATACCTGTTAAAATAGTTGTTCCTATTCCCAATGTTATTAATAATAAAGTAATTTTCATAATTTTCCTCCTAAATTTCTTCTTTTAATTCTACTTTTAACGGTTCATAATTTATTCCTTCGCCATTAAAATATTTACTGAATAATTCATAATATTCCAATCTTATTGCTTGAATAAAAACTATAAGTCCTTCAAGACAAACAATAAATATATTTCCTAAAACAATCATAAATATATTTCCAATACTTGAACCTAGCATTTGTCCTAAAGCGTGAAATGCCATAAAAAGTCCGACGTGGTTAATCGCAAAAGCTCCAACTCTTATAAAAGAAAGAGTATTTGAAAAGAATCCCATAACAGTTTCAAACATTTCAAAACCGCTTTCAACAGGAGAAAATTCTTCCTTTTCTTCTGTCTTACTAATTATCGGAACCAATTTTGGCTTCATAAACATCAATGTTGAAGTTACAACCAAAACTACAACACTTACTATTGTAATCATTGAAGATACATTTACACTTACATATTTTTTCAACAAAACAGTATTTAAAACAATTACTATAAATGAGATATAGAATAAAAATCCTGATAATCCATTTTTATCAAAAAATAATTTTCCAAATTCTTTTCTCATCTTTAAGTTTCTAAAGTTGATAATATATGCAATTAATATCATTAAAATACCAAGTCCGATTGTTGCAACAAGTATTGTGTTAATATCATTCATCGGCCTTATAATTAAAGCCGGAATTAATTCTTCAATTCCAAAAACACTTCCATATACAAATCCGAAAAACATTGATGAAAATCCAATTCTTTGAATAATTTTAGCAATAACACCAAGCTTTTTTGAAAATAACATTCCTGCTATTACAAAAATTAAACCCTGTCCTACATCTCCAAACATCATTCCGAATAAAAGTAAATATGTTATTGCAAAAAATGGTGTCGGATCCGTTTCCTTATAATCTGGAATTGAATACATCTTTACCAATGCTTCAAAAGGCCTTAAAATAAAATTATTTTTTAACTTTGTTGGTATCTTAAATTTTGAAGGAATTTCATTATCATCTTCAAAATATATCAAAGCACTTTCAGAAACTTTTTCTACTGAATTCTTTATACTTTCAACTTTAGATTCAGGAACAAAAGCACTTAATAAAATAAAATTTTTGCTTTCTGCAATATGTCCTTCAAGTTCCTCAATTTTTTCAATAATTTTATATCTGTAATAGAAACCTAGAATATCTTGCAAATATTTATCCTTAAATTCAGCTTTTTCCTTTAAAATTTCATCTTGTTCTCTTTCTAAACTTTCCAATTCAGCATTTTTATTCTTTATAAAATCCTTAAAAGAAATATCTACATTGGGAAGTTCAATTCTATCAAAGGACAAAGAACGAATAAAGTATTTTATATCTTTTGCATAAACAGAAGGAGTAAAGATTATCACAGTTTCGCCATAACTACTAGTTCCTAAATGCACAACTATTCCCTTAATATTTTCATAATTTGCCTTTAATTTTATCCAAGAATTTTTTGAAATTTCTCCCATATCAAAATTAATATGTTTTAAATTGTAAAACTCAGATATTTTCATATCACTATCGGAAAAATATTCAACAGCATTTAATAAAATTTTAATTTCTGCTCTCTTTTTTCTATTCTCATCTTCCCTAGTCTTTATTGAAGAAGATTTCACAGATATATCATCTAATAATTTAAGTTTTTCACTGTAATTTAAATTCTTTAAATCATTTAAAGTAACATCATCTTCTTTAATGTTAAAGAAATCAAACATCTGATCTAAAAGTTCTTTATATTTTCTCTTTTTAAAAACTTTTTCTCTATGATATGGTCTTATCTTATCAACAGCAACACCCATATCATTAAAAATCCCTATTTGAGAATCCATATACTTCATTGTGAAATTTTCTGAATTTCCTGCATTTGTGATATGAATCGAACCATTCAAAACAATTTCTCTAAGAATACTGTGAGCATCCTGTTTTAAAGCAACGAGATTCATCATTTTCATTTTTTCGACAGCCAATTTAGCACCCCCTAACTAAATCAATGAATATTAATTAAATATTCTTTTACTTCACTTTTACTTAGTTTATACTTATTCGCTTCTGCTATTCTAATTAAATTTTCATTTTGAATATTCAACTGAATAATAAACTTAAGTAAAGTAGAAATTGAATTATCATAGTCTTTAAGTTTCTTTAAATGGCTAAGATAAACATATTCGTTAATATTTCTATTTGAGACAATAGTATTTCCATTTGCATCTTCAAGAGTATGTCTTAATTTGGTTTTCTTTATCTTCTCAACAATAGCCTCAATACTATCACTATATATCAAGTCCTTTAAAAAATCTCCTTTAATATATTTACCATATCGTAAACTATAGCTATAAATTTCTTCATTCGGTAAATCATAATATTTTTTAGCTCTGATTATCCATTGAAGATTGATTGTATCTATTAAAGTAGAAAAATAATCATTAAAAATAGTCTGACTTGATTTTGATAATTTATCTATAGCATTTTTCATAGTTAAAAAATATAAACTATCCAATTTCATTTCAACATGAAAATGCAATCTAAATATATCCTCATCAGTTAGAGAAGCAATAGCTTTTTTATAAACTGTACCTTTTAAAACGTCTAAAGCTTGATTGAAATTTTCACAATTTATAAGTTTAGCATAATCGATATGCTTATTTTTCCTATACATTATTGTATCTCTTTCCAAGTCTATCTTTTCATTTTCAACAATACTTCTAAGAATTATTTTTATATCCTTGAACTCATATTTCATAAGCATAGCTTCAATAATTTTTTTATCCTCTCCAAAAAGGAAAAATTTTAATCTTCCAAGCAATTCAGCTTCAATCTTATTGAGCATAAACTCAGTATCATATCTATTTCTCATAGATCTTTCTTCATACAAAGGAATCTCATATTTATATAGTATATTATTCTTTAAGTAGTCAACTATTTCATGCCTTTGTTCAAAAGATAAAATTTTATCATAATCGGACTCTTTTAAAATTCCTTTTCTTAAAACTCCGATTTTTGCATTAATTGAATGAAAATTATTCCCCATAAAACTCACCGCTTTCTAAAAGAGAATCAGCAAAATTTTTAATTAAGATTTCTTTTTTATCTTCAAAAATATTCTTTATTGCTTTAGATTTTTTATTATATTCTACAAGCTTATCTTTATCTTCACTCTCTATTGAAGATAGATGTAATTTAAGATTTTCTTGTTCTTCTTCCAAAACCTTGTTATACTCGTCATCTATAACTTTCATTTTTTCTTTTCTATCTTTAAGTAACTTTTGTTTCTCAGCTTCTAATCTTTGTTGATAATCCTCTGCACCTTTATCAATATCAAATATATTTTTTATAAAACTTTCCATAAATGCCTCCTTTCTAAAAATTTTAAATTATTAAATTTTTAAAATTTTCTCCAAAACAAAAGCGCATTCGTAAAAATGCACTTCCAATTTTGCGATAAAAAATTAGAAAATTGTTTACGGAATGACAAGCTCAATTATTGTAAACAATTTCGGAATTTTATTCTCTAATATAATATTTAAATTTAATTTACAATAAGTTCACCGAAAAATGAACTTAATCTCGCCATATCCAACAATTATCCATATATGAAAATTTTAATTGTTCATTCAGTTATTTTTTACCCTATTTTAAAAAATATTTTATCACTTGACAAACAATGTCAAATAATTATACTAACAACATTATTTCATCACTATTATTTTTATCTACTGTAATTCCACATTCACAAACCGAACACAATAAAAATTGCTTTATTGATATTAGAAAAAGATGGATAAAAATAATATAAATCACCTTCTATTCCTAAAAAGTGTCCATTTTCTTTGATTATTACAACTTTTACAATTACATTTTTCTTTAGTTTATCCTACTTCGTTACTATTCATCTTAAATTCGCATAGTATTATCATTTTTCATACTAAATACTAAATTTTATATTCAGTATTTTTATCGTGCCTCAAACTAAAAGTTCATTGCTAAAATTATAATATATTTTTAAAGAATTATTTTCGCTATCTCTTAAAACATATATATTATACACCCTAGTTTTTATAAAATCAAGAACCAAAATCAGATTTTTTCAGTAAAAAAATACTGGTTTCTTTGTTTTAACTTCTTATAATTACTGTCTTCTTTGTAATTTTTACAAAATTTTTCATATTCATATAATTTAATCAAACTTTTTTCAGAAATATCTTTTCTCTTATAGTTCAACAAATAATATTTATCTTTAAGATTAAAATCAATCCTTGAAGTTTTTGAATAAACAAAAATTTTTATTTCCTTTTCATTAAACTCTGTTTCTACAGAATGCGAAGATTTTTCTGTGTTTTCCATTTTAATTTTAAATCTAAATTTACAATCAGAAATTAAATTAAAAAATTCTTTTTTATCCTCATCAGACTCTAAATTTGCAGTATATCCATTTCCATCAAAATATACTTCAATCACTTTATTATTTACAATTTCATTTTTTAAAGAACGTAATTCATATTTATATCTTAAAAATATTGATAAAAATACTATATACATACCACAGTTAAAATTATTGATATAATTTTTAAAAATTTCTTATTTTTCATAAATGAAAATCCTCCTTTAAAATATATAAGATGTTAATTATATATAATTTTGTTTTTGTGCATCCCACATTTTTCTATAATAATCACAATTTTTTAATAAATTGTTATGAGTATCATAAGCTAAAATTTCTCCGTCATCTAATATTAAAATCTTATCTGAAAATTTTATACTACCTAATCTATGGGTTATAATTACACCTGTTTTGTCAGACAAAATTTTTTTAAAAATATCGTAAATATCTTTTTCAAAAATAGGGTCTATTTCTGCTGTTGGCTCATCTAAAACTAAAAAATCACTATCTTTGTAAATTCCTCTACATATAGCAAGTTTTTGCCACTGCCCTCCCGACAGTTCTAGTCCGCCGATTTCTTTTCCTAATAGTTTTTTGTAGTATTCATTTTTAAATCCCATTGATTTCATAATAGCAAAAGAATCTTGACTAGATTCACTGCCTAACTCGATATTATTTCTAACATCTAAAGGATATTTGCAAAAATCTTGAAAAACAACTGAATTTTTTGAAATTAATCTAGTACCTCCAGACTCATTAGACTTATATAATCCAAGTAAAATCTTTGCTAAAGTGCTTTTTCCAGAACCATTTTTACCAACTATAGCAATAATCTCTCCTTTATTTATCTTCAAATTTATATTCTTTAAACAATAATTTTTAGCATTTGGATATTTAAAATTCAAATTAGATAATTCCATAGAATCATCGTTATACAAGCTTTCTTTGTCAAATTCTAAGCTCATAAATTCAAAGTATGGTACAGATAATTTAGAGAACATCATAATATATCCTTGTAGCGAAAAAATTTCTTCAATAAATTTTGAAATTATATTTACACCGACTATAACTATAATTAAATTGCCGATATTATTAGTATTTATATAATCGAATGTAGCCAATATATATATTGATATTTTTCCTAAATATACTAATAATTTTGAAATTAATTCTATGAGATATATCTTCTTATTCAAAATAGAAAACTTCTTATTGTGTTCATCAAATGCCTTATTTAATTTTTTTAAAACAAAAAAAGAAAATGGAGTCTTTATTAAAGGAAAAAGGC
>ERZ772957.2167-NODE-2167-length-11664-cov-48.346455_pt1 | contig 11664 bp, 14 predicted proteins | sample MGYA00580682_ERZ772957 | MGnify/ENA primary metagenome ERZ772957 (study PRJEB29015, sample SAMEA2737921) | human oral metagenome | biome: human oral; feature: human-associated habitat; material: dental | place: China | collected 2025 ...
GCCTCCGCCGGACGGTCCGCCGTCATCGGGCGGTCCGCCGACGGCGGGAGCGCGGCGCCGCACGCCGCGTGAGTGAGAAGAGGCATATCGCACCCGTACACCCTATCGGCCTCCGTTTTGATTTGGATAGCCTTCCCTTATGAGAATACGCCTCGCACACACATTCCTCCTCGCCGGCGTCCTCGCCCTCGCCCTGTCGGGCGTGACGGCCTGCGGAAAGGACGATTCGTCGTCCTCGCCCTCCTCGACGGCCTCCACCCCGGCCAAGGGGGACGCAGTGCGCGCCGCGCCCCGGACGATCGCCGCCGGTAAGGGAAGCGGCAAGGCGGACGGCCAGTTCCCCCGGACCGTCAAGCACTTCAAGGGCGAGACGACCGTCAGCGCCCAGCCGCAGCGAGTCGTGGCCGTCTCCACGGGCCAGTCCGACGCCCTTCTGACGCTCGGGATCGCTCCGGTGGGGGTCGGTTCGCCGGACGGGACCGAGACGGTCCCCCAGTACCTCAAGGACGCCTTCCCCGACAAGGCCTCCGAGCTCCAGAAGACCGTCAGCATCGGGAGCCGCACCGAGCCGTCCGTCGAGGAGATCGCCAAGCTCAAGCCCGACATCATCCTCGTCAACAAGGCGGGCAAGGGGGACTCCGCCGCCCTCTACAAGTCCCTGTCGGCCATCGCGCCCACCGTCGTCACCGAGGGGACCGGCGTCAACTGGAAGTCCGACTTCCTCCTTCTGGCCGATGCGCTCGGCAAGCGCGACGCCGCCCAGCAGAGGCTCGACGCCTTCCACGCCTCGGCCAAGGCCTTGGCCGGGAAGGTCACGCCCAAGCAGACCGTCTCCTTCCTCAATCAGAGCGGCCAGCGCACGCGCGTCTACGGGGTGTCCTCGTTCGCCGGATCGATCGCCGAGGACGCGGGAGTCGCCCGGCCCGCGGCGCAGAGCTTCAAGGGCAAAACCTCGCGCGACATCAGCTCCGAGGAACTAGACAAGGCCGACGCCGCCTGGATCTTCTACGGCGTCAAAGGCGGGAAGAACTCCAAGCTCGAATCCCTGCCTCTGTGGAAGACGCTCACGGCTGTGAAGAACGAGCACGCCGTCGCCGTCGACAACGATCCGTTCTACCTCAACGCGGGGCCGACGGCCGCGAACCACGTCCTTTCCACGTTGAGCAAGCGCCTTGTCGGCTGACATCGCGGGCCCGGCCGTCGCGTCTGCGCCTGCGTCCGGCCCGCTCCAGGCGCAGGACGTGCGCCTGGCCTATCCGCGCTCGCAGACCGAGGTACTGCACGGCGTCTCCGTCTCCATCGAACCGGAGGCGATGACGGCGATCATCGGCCCCAACGCGTGCGGGAAGTCCACGCTGCTCAAAACGTTCGGCAGGATCCTCCAGGCGCACGAGGGGCACACGACGCTCGGCGGCAGGCCGGTGCGCGAATACGGCGCCAAGGAATTCGCGCGGCTGGTGGGGATGCTCCCCCAGTCGGCGACGGCTCCCGCCGGCATCACCGTCGCGGATCTCGTCTCCCGCGGCCGCTACCCGCATCAAGGGCTCATGCGGCAGTGGAGCGGGCGGGACGAAGCCGCGGTGGCCGAGGCGATGGAGCGCACCGGCACGCGGGAGATCGCCGGCCGCCCGGTCGCGTCGCTGTCCGGCGGGCAGCGCCAGCGCGTCTGGATCGCGATGGTCCTCGCCCAGCAGACCGGAATCCTCCTGCTCGACGAGCCGACGACCTTCCTCGATCTGACCCATCAGATCGACGTCCTCGAACTCTGCCGGGAACTCGTCGACGGCTACGGGACGACGATCGTCGCCGTGCTGCACGACCTCAACCAGGCCGGCCGCTACGCCGATCGCATCGTCGCCATGCGCGACGGTCAGCTGGTGGCCTCGGGCACGCCCGCGGAGGTCATCACGGCGGAGACCGTGAAGGCCGTGTTCGACCTCGACTGCCGGATCATCCCCGACCCCGAGGCCGGGACTCCGCTGGTCGTCCCCAAGGCCGGAGCGCACTCGGGGCCGGTCGATCGCACGGCGGCGCCCTGAGCCCAGCCGGCCTATCCGTTCGCCGATCCTCGCCTAGCCGGCGGCTGCCCCGCCTCGCCCTCCCCGCGCCGACGGGTCACTGGGCGAAGAAGTTCTGCAAGCCGTTGTACAGGTAGACGTAGGTGTTGGAGACGGAGTGCCGGTTTCCGTCCACCACATAGTAGGTCAGGTTGCCCTCGGCGAAGCTCTTCTCCGTATAGCTGAAGGCCGAGGTCTGCCTGCGCATCTGTTGGATCTGCGAGGTCAGGCCCGCGTACAGGTCGTCCTTGGTGCCGGTGGCGGCGAAGATGAAGTAGTCGCGTTGGCTCAGCCCCGAGTCTTTGGCGATCTTGGCGAGGGTCTGGGCCCTTTCCTCGGCCGACGGCCTCCTGGCGCGCCTGCCGTCCCAGAACTCGCCGCTCATGGGGAGGAAGAACTCGAAGGAGGCGAGGTCGTGCTGGAAGACCGACCATGTCGCTCCCCCGCCGAGGGAGAAGCCGCCGAAGGCTCTGTGGCTGCGTGACGCCGCGAAGCCCTGGGGGGTCGTGTTCTCGGCGTACGTGCGGTACTTCCCCTCGACCAGGGGCATGATGGCCTTCTCCAGTTCGGTGTGGAAGGCCGGGAAGGTCGAGGTGAAGCGGTCCTTTCCGCGGTCGATCTTCGGCATGACGACGATCGTCGGCTCGATGCGCCCGTCCTGGATCATGTGGTCGACCATGTGCTTGAACCCGGTGGGTTTGGACTGCGTGCCCATCCAGGTCCGCTCCGATCCGGCAGCCCCGTGCATGAGGTAGAAGACGTTGTAGCGCTGGGATGGGTTCGCGCCGTACCCGTGGGGGAGGTAGACGACGGCGCGCTTGGTGACCGTGGACCCTTCGTTCTCCGGGTCGTCCGTCCGGTACTCGACTTCTTCGAGCCGTCCCTGCCGGCTCGCCTTCTTGTAGTAGGCCTCCGGTACCTTCGTGAAAGCGAAGGCTTTGAACGACCCCTTGCCCGACAACGGAGGGGACTCCGATCCCGCGGGAAGAGACGTCGCGGCCCCCGGGCCGCCAGTGGATCCCGATCCGCTGCTCGACGCGACCCCCGAGCATCCGGCCATGGCCAGACTCACGAGCCCAGCCACCATCGCAGTGCCGATGCGTCTCATCGTGCGCTCCTCTCGCTCGTCCAGCGCGTAACCCCCGTCGCGCCGCGGCTTTCGCCCGCTCCGTGAGAGCGGACCCTCTACCCGGCGGGCGGCTCTTTCGGCGAAAGCACGCGGCGCGAAGCGCATGTTGTGGAATTTCCGGCTCATCTTGTCACGGCTCGCCGTCGCCCGTTGCGCGTTTTCGCGGAAGGGGGAAGTCGCCGCGTCGATCCACGGCCTTGACAACCGCGCTCGAGCATGGAACCATTGTGGGCGGTTAATTGTGCCCGCCAAGGCCCCGGCAGGGGATGTCTTGGCGGGCACAGTGCTGTCCGGGCGCTGTCGCGCGATCGGCCTCACCCCGCCGCGGACCTCCCCGCCAGAGCACACCGCGCCTCCCGCACGCTCCTCTTGCCGCCAAGCTCCACCGCCGGCTCCGGCCACCCGGTTCCACCGCCGAAATCCCATCCTTCGGGCGCGCCGCGCCTCTTGCGCGCCGGCTTGCCGTCGCCTTTCGACCGAGCGCGACTGCGGCAACACCACGCCCACCGCCGGGCTAACCGTGCGACGGCCCGCCGTCATCCCGTTGCGCGTCCGACCTCCCCGGCCACCGGCGAGAGGGCGGACGAGCGTCGGAAACGCCGTCGACCGAATCCTCGCCGATCTCACCCGCCAACCCGCCACCTCGAAAATCCACAGAGCGAATACGGCGCACGGGGATCCCCCGCATATTCATGCGGGGGATCCCCGTGCGCTCGGCATGGCGTCGAACACCCCGCCTCCATGCCGAAGAATGCGACATTCACGTCGCAGGCCGGCCACGCACCCAGACGTGGCCGGCCTTTCCTCACCTCTCTGGGCATTTCGACAGACGAAGGGAAACACCATGAGATTCGGAAACGACGCCATCACGTGGGCGAGAAACCGTCTCGGCTCGCACGCCTATGACGGACTGTGCGAACGATTCGTGCGCTCAGCCTACGGCTTCGGCCCCGACTACGGAAGCGCGAAGCAGGCGTGGAACGCCGCCGGCGCCAAGCACGCCGGTGAGACGAGTCCTCCGCCGGCCGTGCCCGTGTTCTGGAATCTGACCGGACCGAACTCCGCCTACGGGCACGTGGCTCTCTCGATCGGCGGCGGGCGCGCCATCTCCACGTCGAACGAGCGCGGGTACCCGGGCGTGTGCATCATTTCGATCGCGGGGTTCACGGATCGCAGCGCGCCCTTCTTGGGCTGGGCCGAGATATACCACGGCACGCGCGTCTACACCGCATCCAAGACGACCGCCGCCTGGTACGACCGCGCCATCGACGGAGAATTCGGGGCGGCGTCGGTCACGGGACTGCAGAGGTTCCTGGCGCACCACGGCTTCTACCGGGGAGCCGTCGACGGGACCTGGGGGCCCATGACATGGGCCGCGCTTCAGCGTTGGCTGGCATCGGGCCGTTATTACACACGCGCGATCGACGGTGCAGGCGGCCCCTATACGATCCGTGCGCTACAGAATTTCCTCAAACAGACCCGGGACTATCCGGCCGACCGCCTGGTCGACGGGGTCTTCGGCGTCGAGACCAAGAAGGCCCTTCAGCGGTACCTCGCCAAAGGCGAGTGATCGCTGGGTCCGCTGGCCGGGCGCGCTAGCGGACGCCTCGCCCGCGGGGGCCGTCGGCCGGATCGCCGACGGGCGGAGAGGGACCGGCGCGCATACCCCATCCGCGTTCGGTCCCTCTGCGCCACGCTTCGACCATCCGCTGCGTCACTCCCAGTTCCGCGGCCAATGCCGCGGGGCGAGAGCCGTAGACCCGTTCCGCCAATGCGTACTCGATCGGTGAAATCAGGAGTTTCGCGGCCAGTTCGTCCACCAGATCCTCGACGTGGGACGGTTGGGGGCCGCTGTCGCCCCTGCGGGCGTGGATCGTCTCGTGAGCCAGGGCGGCCAGCTGACCGGCCCTGGTCTGGCGGGAGTCGATCACGATGAGGCCTTCGTCGTGCCAGTAGGCCCCGGCGAGCCGATAGGGCAGGTAGACGACGTGGACGCCCATGCCGGCGAGTTCTTGGATGAGATCGTTCTCGGTCACACGACAAGGCTAGGTGTGGGCTCCGACACGGTTCAGTCGGCAGGCTCGTACGGGTCGCCGTCGCGTGGGCTCGCCGCCGGAGCGTAGTCCCGAGCCGTGACCTCGTCCAATTTGGCGAATGCCGCCTCCGCGTAGGCGGCGGGTGAGGCGGGCGTCTCCGCCCCGCCGGCGGGCTCCGCCCCTCGTGCGCTCGGCGCCTCCGCCCGCCGCACCACACGCCAAGCCGTCAACTCCAGTGCGCCGCAGAATGCGGTCAATTCGTCCACATTCAAGGGGCGCTCGCCCACCAGGGTGCCGTGCGTGCGCGTGCGCGGAATGCCCGACCGCTCCGCGAGCTGCCGGACCGACCACCCTCGCGCGCCGAGCTCCTCGCGGAGGATCGCCACGAGAGCGGCGTTCAATCGGCCGGGCTCGATCCTTCTCATCCCCATACCCGAATAGTCGCATTTCCGGACACACGACCGCAAGCGCCTTGACTTCGTCCCGAAATGCGAACACAATGGAGCTCCTCGCACGTTCGTAATTTCGGACAGCATGGCTGAAGGGGGATCGATGAGCGTCACCATGGCATCCGAGCCGAAGTAGGGCGCCCGCCCGCCGAGACGGCGGCCGCATGGCTCACCCGGCGCCGCCCGCTCCTCACTTCGTCGCGACGGATCCACCGCCGGTCGTCGATGCGGCGGAAAACCCGGGACCGGAAACCAGGCGGTGCGCATCGCGCCGTCATCCCGCCTATGAAGCACTCACCCCCATTCGCAAAGGAATCACATTGGCTGTCTCCCCAATCGTCGTGCGTTCCGCCCTCGACGAGGTCATCCGCCTCACCGCGACGCTGCCCGACCCGCACGAGTCCCTCCTCTACGTCAAAGCCGTCCCCGTCGACGCGATGCAGCGGGCCGGAGGGTCGCGGCCGCTCGACGGGCTGCCCTTCCGCCTGGAGGCCGCCCTCGACGACTGGGACGGCGGCACACCGCGGACGAGGGCCTCCATCGCCTCGTGGGCCGCGACGTGGGCCGCCTCCTGGTGCCGCTGGCGCCACGAGGACCCAGGCGTCCGCCCCGACGGCGACGCTTTAGCGTGGCTGGCCGACAACCTCGAGTGGGCCCAGGAGAACTGGCCCGCCATGGACGAGTTCGCCGAGGAACTCGGCGAAGTCCGCAGACGGCTGCGCGAAGCGCACGGGCTGGATCCCATCTCCTCCGGGCGTCCCTGCCCCGTCTGCGACGGCACACTCGTCCACGAAGTCACCGACGACGGCGTCCGCCCCGATTACGTCTGCCCTCGTTGCGGCGGCGTGTACACGGAACAAGGCCTCGCCGAGCTCGCCAGGCTCCGGCTCTGCTCGGCCGACGCGAATCTCACGCGGCGCGACGTCGCCCGCATCCTCGACGTCAGCGCCGCACGAATTCGCAAGTGGATCCATCGCGGGCAGATCGTGGAGGCCGACGGCAGGATCAGCCTGGCCGAAGCCAGGAGGCTCCGCGACGCATCCTCCTCGGCCCACCGGCCTTGACGCATCCCATGACCCACCCGGCGGCCTTGACGCGTCCGGTGCCCGGCCGGGGCGAGGCGACGTCGCGATATCCGCGGGAAGCCCGCCGGATTCGACGGAAGTGCGCGCAGCCTGTGCGCGGCGAACGGGCTACGCGACCCTGAGCCTCATCAGCAGATCGGTTTGGTCGTCGTCGCCGACTGTGAACACGTGCGATCCGAATACCGCGAAGCCCATGTGCTCGTAGAATGCCAGCGCCTGTCGGTTGTGCTCCCAGACGCCGAGCCAGACGGTGCCCAGTCCGCGGGTTCTCGCCTCGTCGATGGCTTTCTCGATCATCGCCCGCCCTATGCCCAAGCCTTTGAACTTGCGCAGGATGTAAACGCGCTCGACCTCCAGCGCATCCGGGCCCATGGCCTCGTTCTGCGCCTCCTCCGTGTTCACCTTGAGGTATCCGGCCGTTTCGTCGCCGACGCGGGCGAAGAAAAAATGTGATTTCGGATTGGCCAGTTCTCCCGCGAGCACGTCCGGGGTGAATGCCCGCCGTATGTAGGAGTCGAGGTTCTCCGCACTGTTGTACTCAGCATGGGTCTCCGTGAAAGTCGCGCCGCCTATGGCGTTCAGCTCTTCGACGTCGTCGATCGTGCAGGGAATCAGGTCAACGGCCACCGTGGCGTCCTCCGGCTGCGGTGCCGGCACTCGCGCGGCGTCGTTCGAACGCATGGCGTCATCGTATCAGAAGCGCTCAGCCCGGACTCGTCTCGGTTCGATGTCCGGTCGAAGACGAGTGGGAATTGTGGCGTAGACTATACTCATGAAAACAGAATCCTCACCTCGCCCTGTTTACCGCCGCTGGTGGTTCATTCTCATTGTCGCCATTATCGCCATCGTCGTCGTCAATAAAATAATGGATGACAATAAAAACAAGGTTTCAACTCCCGCTTCGGGAAAGGAGACGTCTGAAGCAAGTTCAGCGCCTCCCGTCGATGTCGACGCAGCGACGCTGATTAAAGCTTACAAAGAGAATGAACTAGGGGCCGATAAACAGTACAAAGGAAAATCACTCAAAATATCCGGAACATTCGATCACACATCTGATGTTCTCAACCACAAAGTGGTGTGGATAAGCGACGGATCAGAGTTTCCCGTCACGCAAATAGCCTGTACTATTAGCGATTCCCAGGTAGACAAAGCTGCAGCCCTCAAAAAGGGCCAGCCGATCACCGTAACCGGAAAGGGTGGAGGCTTCGACGGGCTGTCCGTTGACGTCAAAAACTGCGCGCTCAACTGAGCGCCACGCTGACCGACTCTGATATCGCATCGTTCAGCCCCGGGTTTCCTCCCGGGGCTGAACGCTTCACAGCAGCACGGTCAACGCCTAGCAGTCAACCAGTAGAAAATAACTACTCGACATCAACCGGATTAACAATAGACAAACCGTCACACAGGTACGTAATCAGCAATGCAAGAGTTCCGAACACAATATAAACTTAGACTGTATCAACTCGACGAAATTACACAATATTCTGACTTTTACTTTAGTCCATCACCAGGGCCTTACCGGTTCAGGTCGAGGCAGCGGCGAGGTAGGTTTCGATGGCGTCGCGGATGACAGCGCTGGCAGTGGTCCCGTGCGCAGCGACGTAGCTCTCAAGTGCGGCGTCAGTGGCCGCGCTCAGCCGCACCTGCCGCCGCGGCGAACGCCCGCTTCCCATCGCCCGGTCATGGCCAAGGGAAGGGCGGCCTGTGAAAACGGCGTCAAGGTCGGCCTCGCTGACGCGCGAGCCGTCGCGATGCCTGACCGGCCCCACCCGACGCAGCTCACCGGCCGCCGCCATCGTCTCCAGGGCCTCGTAGTCACCTTGGGGCGGGGGCGTCGTTCCATTCATGATTCACTCCTTTCTCATCTCCGTGGGGATCAAATCTCGATACAGATCGGTGAGTTCCATGGCATGGAAAATCACCCGTCTGCCGGTACCCGTCACCGAGACGCCGACCTCGATATAGCGTGAGGCATGGGCATGGGGAAGGCCCGCGAACATGAAAGCACGCTCACCTTGACGCCGACTCTCGATCTCGACGACTCCAACGTGATGGCGTACCGCGTACTCGGCGTCCTCATGAGAGACGCGGTGCCGACCAGCTGACATGGTGAATTCGAATCTCACCTCACTATGGTACTACCAAACCGTGTTCCCGTCCAACATGGCTAACGAGCTGACGGACTCGGGCGGAGCTCAGTGAGCTTCTGGGTATTGTCGGGGCGAATGTTTCCAGTCGACCGCCTCACGGCGGGGACGGACAGGCGGAAGCTCTGTTCCGGATTGCCGATCATTTCGGCGTGTGCGTCGATGATGTGAGGCCGGCCGCGAATGGTGATGGGACGTGGGTGCCGGCGCCGTTCCGGCTGGGGGTAGGTCGGTCTGGTGCGGCGGGTGTGGGGGTGTCGAGCCACCTGAGAGAATCGAACTCTCGACCTATTCATTACGAGTGAATCGCTCTGCCGACTGAGCTAAGGTGGCGCGTCGCTCTCGCGACCTCGGATATCCTATCGAGGCAGCCGCTCGCCCGCAAACCTGGAGCAGCGGGGCTGAAGCCGGGCATCGCGGCAGCCGGCGGACTAGGCTGGGCAGGTCAGGCCGTCTTTGGGGGCTCTGCCCGTCAGCAGATACCGGTCGAGCGGTTTTTGAATGCACGCTCCGGCCCGCGAATAGGCGGTGTGCCCTTCGCCCTCCCACGTCACGAGGACCGAGTTCTCCAGGTCTCTGTGAAGGGCCTTGGCCCAGGCGTACGGCGTGGCCGGGTCGTTGCGGGTTCCCACCACGACGATCGACGCCGAGCCCTTCGCCTTGTACGGCCCGACGGCCTTCTTCGGGCGATAGGGCCACAGGGAGCACAGGTCCGTCCCCTCGGTGAGCGACGAACCGAACACGGGGGCATTCGCCTTCGCCTGCTCGGACAGCTTCTTGTACTCGTCCGGCGAGCTGGCGGGATAGTCGGCGCAGTTGATGGCCCGGTTCGCCTCGGAGGAGTTGTCGGAGAAGGAGCCGTCCGGTTCGCGGCTGTTGTACAGGTCCGCAACCCGCTGGAACACTGCGCCGTTGTCCCTCTGTATCACCTGTTCGAAGGCCTGGGTCAGAGTCGGCCACGTGGCGTTGCTGTAGAGCATGCCGATGATCCCGGTGAAGAGCATCGAGTCGTTGAGGGGGCGTGCGGGATCCGTCGTCTTGAACGGGGTTTTCTTGGCGGTCTCCAAAAGCGAGCGGACTTTCTGGCGGGCCTGGTCGACGGTCGAGCCGAGCACGCATCTGCCCGAATCGACGCAGGATTTGGCGTAGCGCTTGAGGACGGTCTCGAAGCCGAGGGTCTGGTCATAGGCGTGCTGCGCTCCGGAGCGTGTGACGTCGACCGCGCCGTCGAGGATCATACGGCCGACATTCTTGGGGAAGAGCTCGGCGTACTGGCCGCCGAGGGAGGTGCCGTAGGAGAAGCCCACGTAGTTGAATTTGGGATCGCCGACGAGCTGGCGCATGACGTCCATGTCGCGCGCCGCCGACTCCGTGCCGACGAAGGGCAGGAGTTCGCCGGATTTCTCCTCGCAGGCCTTGGCGAACGCCTTGAGCGCGACCTGTTCCTTCTTGGCCTGCTCGGGGTCGGACAGGTCGAAGGAGGAGTCGAGGAACTTGCCGAGGTCGTCGTCGTCATAGCACTGTACCGCGGTGGACTCGCCGACCCCTCGGGGGTCGAACCCCACGATGTCGTACTTCTCCCGGATGCCATCGCTGAAATAGGTGTTGGCCCGGCCGGCCATGTCTATTCCGGAGGCGCCGGGCCCTCCGGGGTTGACGAAGAGCGTCCCCATCGGCTTCTTGCCCGTGGCGGGCATCTTCGCCATCGCGATGGTGATCGTCTTGCCCTTCGGCTTCGTGTAGTCGAGGGGGACCTTGACCTGTGCGCATCGCAAGTCGCCGTTCTTGCCCTTCTTGCACGATTTCCAGGTCACCTTCTGCTTGTAGAAGGCATCGAGGCCCTTCGGGATCGCCGGCCCTCCGGAGGCCCAGTCCTCATTCGACGAGGACGACAACAGCGAGCAGCCCGACACGACGAGAGCCGTCACAGCCACAAGGGCTGTGCATGGTTTGAAGAATCTCACCCTCTAAAACTAGCCGAAGCGTCTGCTCCGCGCACGACGAGGCGGCGTCCGGCGTCGCTACGTCGACATCGACCGGAGGCGGTCCGCTCCGGGCACAACGCGGCGGCGTGTTCTCGAACCGATGGCTGCCATAGCGTGCCGGACCGGCCTGCTCCGCGGGGCGGCCGGCGCGGGCCCCGGGGCGAGGGATTCCTCACGTCGCCGCGGTCGAGGGGAGGGGCGAACGCCCCTATGGCGATGGCCCGACTGGCCTGACTCGCGCGCTCCCCGCAACGAACGCCCCCTATCCCTGGGGGCGAAGGGCGACCATCATCGCCTCGAGCACGAGCAGGGGGGCGACGTTTCCGCCCAGGCGCGTGCGCGCCTGGGCTATGGCGTCCATCCGCCGCACGGACTGCCCCGGGTCCGATTCGGCGGCGACGGCGCGGATCCCCTCGTCGAAATCCTGGTTGACGAGGTCGACGCCCGCGCCGAGCTGGACCGTGAGGACGTCGCGGTAGAGGGAGAGGAGATCGATCATCGCCCGGTCGAGTTCGTCTCGCTGGGCGCGAGTGGTGCGCCTTTTCTGGTTCTCCGCCAGCTCTCGCAGCTGAGCGCGGGCGGCGGGCGGGATCCTCGCGCCCTCGCCGATGCCGAGGGTCCGTTTGAGCTCGGCCTCCTCGCGTTCGAAGCGATCCCCCGTCGCCTTCTTCGCCGCTGCGACGGCTTGGGCGGCGGTGGCGGCTCGGACGACGACCTCGATGACGACCTGGACGACGAGCTCGACTGAACGCGGAAGGAAGCACGATCATGACCAC
>ERZ772957.2172-NODE-2172-length-11650-cov-2.162139_pt1 | contig 11650 bp, 5 predicted proteins | sample MGYA00580682_ERZ772957 | MGnify/ENA primary metagenome ERZ772957 (study PRJEB29015, sample SAMEA2737921) | human oral metagenome | biome: human oral; feature: human-associated habitat; material: dental | place: China | collected 2025 ...
AGCACGACTTCTTTAGTTCACCATGGAGATGGAGCACGTTGCGACTCCCGGCGCGTTCGTGTAAGTCGTCTACATTTTGTGTGATGATACAAACCTCGAGCCACTCCTGAGCTTTGGCGAGTGCAATATGCCCGTTGTTGGGTTTTGCTGCGAGGAGTTGCTTCCGACGCGCATTATAGAAATCTTGTACAAGCGTCGGGTTTCGTGTCCAACCTTCGGGGGTTGCTACGTCTTCTATCCGGTATTCTTCCCACAGTCCGTTGGAGTCGCGAAATGTGCGGATGCCGCTTTCGGCACTAATACCAGCGCCACTTAATACTACGAGTCGTTGCATGATTTATCTGAACTTAGGTGAACGCTATCTACCTCACTACCTCTTGCTTTCAACAAAGATACAACCGATGCGTTAGTTACTTAGGTCTTTTTACCTAAGTTGCAATTATTTTTTGACTGTGAGGATATCGTTTGGGATTCGCGGTTTAGGAATTTTTCTATAATTTTCCCATTGTAATCTACGGGATTTCGAGGCTGAAATGGGGCACTTTGCGGGGCTATTTGTGCGCGCTTTGCTTATTTTTTTGTGTAGTATAGGGTTACGCGTCTTGCCACAATGGTCGACGTATGTAGCCTCTGATACGCTTTCGAAAACCTTGCGCCTTACCCTCACCGGAGATATTATGCAGCATTCCGAACAAATGGATGCAGCACGTTCAGGAACAAAGTATCTCTACGATCCGGCTTTTCTGTACATAGCCCCATATCTCCAGCAAAGTGATTTTACGATAGGCAATCTCGAACTTACCTTCGGTGGTAAACCCTATTCTGGCTACCCGTGTTTTAGCGCGCCCGATACGCTTCTGTATGCCCTAAAAAGAGCTGGGTTTAATGTGCTAACTACTGCGAATAATCATACTTGTGATCGAAAGACAACAGGAATCCTGCGCACTATCGAGCAGATAGAAAAAGTGCAGATTCCGTTTACGGGCACGTTTCGGAATGCACAAGAGCGCGATTCTCTAACCCCACGGATGCTGGAACGCAATGGTATTCGGATGGCGCTCTTAGCTTATACTTATGGAACGAATGGTATACCTTTTGCACCGCCAGTTATCGTAAATTTGATCGATACGGTGCAGATGCTCTCCGATTTGCAAAAAGCGAGTGCCCTTGCCGATTTTACGGTAGTCGCTCTACATTGGGGATTGGAATACCACGACGAACCATCGCGCGAGCAAAAACAAATAGCCAAGTTCCTCTTTCGGAACGGCGTTACACTCATTGTTGGCAATCATCCGCATGTAGTGCAACCGATTCAACTATTGTGCGATTCGCTAGGCGACATCCGCCAGATGGCTATCTACTCCATGGGCAATTTTATTTCTGCGCAACGAACCTTCCCGAGGGCGGGCTCTATGCTGGTGCACGTGGTGGTAGAGAAATCGGGAAAAGGGATTCGTCTTCGCGCACCGCAATATTTGCTTACCTATGTAGACAGACCGGTCGTGGAGGGTAAGCGTATCTTTCGCATTCTTCCACTCGAAGGGCAATTTTTGGACCCCGATTCCTATCCTTGGCGATATCGGAAGCATGCAGAACGAATACTTGCTGGTGTGCACGATGCTGTGGTGGCTATTCATAGGCGAGCGCTCCCCTATCGTCCGCCAGTTCTACAGGGTTTCCCGCTCTTTCGTCTTAAAGATAATGCCTACACACCTATACATGAATGGGTTGCTTTTCCGTTTCAATAACGAACTAAAAATATTTCACGGCGATGAAAAGATTGTTTTTAACCTCAGTTCTTCTAATAGCAACGTTGGCACTTTGGGCACAGAATGCTCCTGTTACGAAAAAATACAAACTCCCCGCACCGAAAGAGCTGCGACCTACACAAGCCGAAAATAAAGTGAAAAAGGGCAGTCTGCGCGATGCTCTGAAAATGCCAGAAGATGTGCCTGTTTTGGATGTAGAGATTACGTTGGAGATCTTAAGCTCGATCCTCAACAACATTTACAAACCAGAAAATACGCCGGAGGTAGTCAAGAAGCTTATCAAGGATGAGGATGGCAGTTTCGATGTATATGTAGTGACCGAAAAAGGGGTATACGAGCACAATCGCGAGAAAAATACTCTAAACCTTAAAGTTGTGGGTGATGGGCGTGAGCAGCTTGTAGGCGATAAAAAAGAATGGGCAGACGCAAAATGTTTCCTAGTAGCTGTGCCGGGGAATGACCTGAATTCCTCCTTGCAAGATGTTCGTTCGGCATTGAGGGCAATGAATAGTGAGGTCGTGTTAACGGATTTTTCGATTGACGACGAAGGTTCAACAAACAATGCGAATGAAGAAAAGACAAAAGATTCTGACGCAGAGCAGCAAGAAAGACAGAAGACAACCGAGGATAAGTCGACTATCAAATCGGAGGTAACAGCGGAAAAAGAACAGAAGGAAGAGAGCGAGGAGAGTGACCAACCAAAGAAAATCCAGCTCCCACTGCCCGAGGAGTACGCGGTATTCCTAGTGGTATCGCAGTATGATTTCGACTAAAGGAGGGAATTGCATAAACGTATTGCTTTTTCTTTCTCAATTCTAACCTCTAATCGTTTATAGTTTTGTCGGTCGTAAAACGCAAATTCCAAGTACAAGGGATCGGGTGTGCTGCTTGTGTAGCACGGATCGAGCAGGTGCTCGTTAAAGTGGACGGTATCCGTGCTGCAAACATAGATATCACAACCAACATCCTGCATGTAGAGTTCGATAGCGCATTGCTTTCGCCACAAAGTATCCAAGCCGAGGTAAAAAAGATAGGTTACGATCTTCTCGTCGAAGAGGAAGAAGAGCAAGAGCCTCCGTCGTCGCAATCTGCTCCTAAAGGGCATCGCCTTTTGTGGTTATTGCTAGGCATTATCGCTGCTTTTGCTGCATGGGGGTTGATGCTTAATTTCCCGCGCGAAACTTGGAGCGTTGCCCTACAGTTCCTCCTTTCGGGGGTGGTTACCTATTGGTTGGGTTTTGCAATCCATAGGCGTGCTTTTCGGCAGCTTCGCCATGGCGAGTTTAGTATGGATACGCTGTTGTCGTTGAGCTCGAATACGGTATTCCTTTACAGCTTGTTTGGGATGGTGAGCAATTTTTGTATTGTAGAGTCGCCATACCCGCTCTTTTTCGACTCTTCCGCGATGATTATCTCGATCATCTCTTTTGGGAAGTGGCTCGAAGACCGTGCAAAGCATAGAGCTGCCGACGCGCTTACAGGCTTACTAAATCTACAGCCCGAGCGTGTCGAAATCTGGCGATACGGTGAACTTGTTGAGGTTCCTCTACAAGAGGTAGCTGTCGACGATATCCTACTTGTGAAAACTGGACAACGGATTGCTGTAGATGGCGTGGTAGTGGAGGGGAGTGGCTCGCTCGATGAGAGTTCTATGACCGGCGAAGCTGCTCTCGTTTCCCGAAAAGAAGGCGATAAAGTCTTTGCGGGTACGTATCTTGCTGACGGAGCCCTACAAATTCGAGCTGAACGTGTAGGTGCTACTACCCAACTTGGGCAAATGATTCAACACGTGCAAGAAGCGCAAGCGAGTAAACCCGAAATCCAGAACTATGCAGATAAGGTGGCGTCGCTCTTTGTACCGATTATTTTGGGTATTGCTCTACTGACGTTCTTGGCGTGGGGACTCTTCTCTGAAGATAAAACAGCTTGGCGAACGGGGATTATTGCCGCAGCCTCGGTACTTTCTATTGCATGTCCGTGTGCTTTGGGATTGGCTACGCCCACGGCTATTGTAGTTTCTATAGGGCTTGCAGCACGGAGTCGTGTCTTGGTTAAGGATGCGCAAGGGCTGCAAATAGCAAAAGATATTAAGCAAATCTTTTTCGATAAGACCGGAACCCTCACCAAGGGGCTACCCAGCGTTGTCAAATATCAGTGGTGTGTGGACGACGACGAGCAAAGGTATGTGAGTGATCTACTCTACACCCTAGAGTTAAAATCTGGGCATGCTCTTGCTAAAGCTGTGCTTACGTGGATTAATGGCGGGAAGATGCTCCCTATTGAAGAATACCACATTATTCCGGGCAAGGGTATCGAGTGTCTTTACAAGGGGTGCCCATTTTCGCTCGGAAATCTCGAGTTTGCGAAGGAAAAACAGGTAAATCTTCTGCCACTAACCGATCTGTTGCGCGATTGGTCGGAAGATGGCTTTACACTCGTTACCCTACAGCAGCAAGGACGTTTGTTGCTCGCATTAGCTCTTGCTGATACTCTTCGCGATGAGATAAGTACTACCATTTCCGAGTTGCAGGACATGGATATCGAGTGCTACATCCTCTCCGGAGATAACGAACAGGCTACGGCACGTGTAGCTATCGAATCGGGGATAAATATTGCCAATATATCGAGCGGACTACTCCCATCCGAAAAAGCGCAATGCATCCGCGAACGAATGTTAAAAAATCAAGGATTGCGGCAGAAGAAATTCGTCGGGATGTTAGGAGATGGTATTAACGATGCACTTGCTATTACGGTTGCCGACGTGAGTTTTGCTATGGCATCGGGAGACGACATCTCCAAAAGTATTGCTACGTTTACCCTAGTAAATCAAAATCTGAATGCTATTCCATACATCATCCGTCTGAGTCTTGCTACCATGAAGATCATTAAGCAAAATTTCTTCTGGGCGGTGATCTACAATTTCTTAGCAATCCCCATTGCTGCGGGGGCTCTTTACATACCGTTCGGGATTAAAATGCACCCTATGATTTCGGTAATTGCTATGTCCTTGAGCTCGCTTATGGTGGTTGGTAATAGTTTGCGTCTCCGTCGGCTAAACATAAAAAAAGCCTAGTGCTACTTATGCTGTTCCGACGTTATGTGTTACTGGTGCTGCTACTCTTAGCTTTTTTTGCACAGGCTTTGGGGCAGGGTGTAGATAGACGTTTTGAAGTAGTTTGGGAAACTACAACTCCACAGGTTCGTTGGGATGCCCTCGGGATCGATTACAAGCTTACAGGTGGCTTCCTAGCACATAGTTCGGTGTATCACGCTGCAGTGTATCCGTGGAATGGTACAGATCTACCGCAAGTAACAGATTTACAATACGAAACGGCGCACTTTTCGTGCAATGCACAACCTCCCGAAGCACCGTATGCCGAACCTACAGCAAGTCTTGTTACAGAACGTGGCGAGCGGTTGGTACAGGTGCAAATCCCTGCTTTTCGTTGGGAGAATGGCGAGTTGAAATGCTTAAAAAATTACAGAATACTACCGACTCAACTTGCCAATCAGAAACTCCGAGGGCTCAGACAGAATGCTACTACGGGTGATTATACGAAAATTGCGCACTCACAGCTCGCCTCGGGGCGTTGGTGGCGTATTAAGGTTACAGAATCTGCCGTGTACCGTATCTCTTACGACGAACTGCAGGCACTCGGTTTCGAACATCCAGAAAGGCTTTCGGTATGGGGGGGGAATCCTATTCAGTTGCCCTATTCCAACGAAGAGAAACATGTGGACGATCTACAGCAGATCCCTATCCAATGGGTTACGCGTGCTGCAGTGCCGCAATCGGGCGACTATGCCCTAGTCTTTTTGAATGGTTCGGTGTGGTGGACTTATAATTCGTCTCGCCAGATGTTCGACTATCACGAGCACGACTACGATCCAGTAGCGCACTATTTTATTACAACAGATCGTCCCACAGCACAGATTCCGACGGTTTCAACGCCACTACCTACATTTCGCCACACATCTTACCTAGGGCTTTGGGGCTACCGTGGCGCGCAGAATAACTTGAATGGAGCAGGGCGCGAGAATTTTGGTCCGATTTACGATTTTCACGTCCAGCAATCGCAACCCACATCGTTGCATAATTCTGTAGTGGGAACAGAGGCAAAACTGTTTGCGAGAGTTGCTGCTGCATCTTTTAAGCCGAGTGCATTTCAGTTTTCGATAGGAGGTACGAAGGTCGCCTATACCGAGGTTAAAGCTCTGATTAAGCATTCGGAGAATATGGCAGAGATAAAGGAGTTCGTGGCGCCATTTACAGTTACACAAGCTAACCTCGATTTCGATATCCGCTACATTCGTCCGTTGTATTCTTCTACAGGGTGGATCTCGCGTCTCTGTTTACAAGCGCGGCAACATTTTCCGGAATCTCTACAGCAGCAAGTCCTTTTTTATTCGGAGCATGATCCGGGTGCTGTGCCGAATACATACTCCGGTTGGCAAATGCCTGCGTATCCCGACCAAGTGCAGTTGTGGGATGTTACCGATAGTTTCCACCCCAAGCGTTTTTTTTCATTGCAAACGGCATCGGTGCAGGCAACACAAGATGCGAGGCTGGTACTTTTTAACCCCTCTGAGTTGCCCGGCGTACAGTGGGATTGCGAGGTTCCGAATCAGGATTTGCATGCATCTACCATTCCCGAGTTGCTTATCGTAGCTCCCGATCGTTTTTTCTCGCAAGCGCAGGCACTTGCAGATATTTATCGCAATTCGGCACTTGTGCGACATATGCACGTGGCAGTGGTAGATGCAGAACAGATTTACAACGAATTCTCCTCGGGGAATCGCGATGCCACGGCTATCCGGAACTATGTTCGTAATATCTATTGGCGTAGTGGTGGCGAGGCGAGCAGGTTTCGTTATCTACTGCTTTTCGGGAAAGCCTATTACAAACTTCGGGAAGCGCATGACGATCACAATCTCCTGCCGAATTACCAGAGTGCGGAGTCGGTACATCGCTCGGATACCTATTCTACAGACGATTTTTTTGGTTTTCTCGACCCTGACGAGGACGGTGTACACGGAGCGCTAGACATAGGTATCGGACGCTATGCTATTGCACAACAGGAGCAAGCAGACCTTATTTTGCGTCACGAACAGAGCTATCATACACAAGCTAATTGGGGCTCGTGGCTTACAAAAACGGTAATGCTAGCCGACGATCAGGACAATAATGCCTATATGCGCGGCTCGGATACTATGGCACTTAGAATCGAGAAGGAACGAAAAGATATCCTTGTTAAGCGTATTTATACCGATGCATTTCAACAGGATAATGCTTGGAATCGCCCTTTCTATTCGGCTGTGAATAAGGAAATTAACCGACAACTTAATCAGGGCACCTACCTGCTGAATTATGTAGGGCACGCCTCGCCGATTCATTTTGCCGACGAGCATATCTTTACAGAGCAGGATGTTGCCTCATGGCGTAATCTTCGGAACTTACCGATTCTTGTGGCTGCCTCTTGTCTCTTTGCACAAAGTGATGCCGAACGCAATATTACCCTTGGGCAAAATATGCTCTTTATGCCTCAGGGGGGAGGTATAGCGCTCATAGCTGCAAGTAGATTAACCTACAATTATTCGAACCAGATTTTTAATTCGCACCTTTTACGAAGCATCTTGCCCGGACCTAAAAGTACTCCGCTCCGTTCGATAGGCGACGCACTGCGTATTTCGAAGAACAAAACTCCGGGAGGTGAGAATCGGAGCAAATACCTCCTTTTGGGTAATCCTGCGCTCCCGCTTCCGGCAAAGGCAAAATTGATTGCATTGAATCAAAAACCATTGAAGGGAGCTTTGGATACGATTCGTGCTGGCGAAAAAGTGCAGTTGGAAGTTGAGGTGACGCGTCCGGATGGTGTGCCGTTTTCGGGTGATGTGCATCTTCAACTACGAGGTCCGTACCGGCAGCTACGCACAAAAGCTAACGACGGGGGCGAGGTCTTTGAATATTCCGAGCGTACGAATACTGTCTTTCGTGGGAAAGCTACGTGTACCAACGGTAGGGTGAGCTATTCGTTTATTGTTCCGACCGACATGGAACTTGATTATGGTACGGGCAGCCTTACGCTGTTTGCAACTTCCGACGATCAGTTAGCTAGTGGCGGTTACGACGAATGGATCGTGGGAGGTCGTGTCAACAATACGAGCGACGACCGCCAAGGTCCGGATATCGAGATCTTTTGGAACGACTATGCGCGTCGTCCACAATCGATTATTTCGACTAATGCCCAGCTGATAGTGCGTCTGCGCGATTCTAGCGGTATTAACATCTCAGGGGCAGGCCTTGGGCACGATTTAACAGCTACACTCTTCGGCAATGGAAAGCAGGAGAAAATTGTCCTTAACGATTTCTATGTAGCCGATCGCGATTCCTATAAAAAAGGTGAGGTGCGCTACCATTTTACCAATCTCGAACCCGGAAAGTATACTCTCAAGGTGCAAGCATACGATGTTTACAACAATCCGTCCGAAAACACAATCGCTTTTGAGGTTGGAGAACCTAAGGAAGCAAAAATCTCGAATCTCCTTAATTACCCGAATCCGTTTACGACTTCCACTTCGATGCTACGCGTCCGGGGCAGGCTGCCGAAGTGCTGATACAGATTTTTACACCAGACGGACTCCTAGTGCGTTCGCTACATTTTTCCGAACTGTCGCCCTCGTTCCGTATGGGACCGTACTTTTGGGATGGGAAAGATGAGTGGGGAAACCCCATCGGGCGCGGGGTTTATTTCTATCGAGTTCGGCTCCGCTACCTCGGGAATTGGCTCGAAAAAGCCTCAAATACCGAAACCTACGAAAAGCTGTTAAAGCTCTAATTTGGAGTGCTAAAAATTTATCTGGGAAAAACAACAGAAAAAGTTACAGCTACGTTAAGTTTTTTTTTTTTAATTTTGACTAGGGAATTTGTTGGAGCGAGGATTAGGGGTTTTTATCCGATATACGAAACTCGATTAGGTTCCGGTACGTTGTTGGAAAAGCTGCCGTTTGGCAGGAAAAGGGCTCGTTTTATTAACATTATAAAAGGATAACTGTATGAGAAAAGTAGTACTACTACTCGCGTCAGTCTTGGCGTGGATTGGCTGTGCGTTTGGTCAACAGCGCACGGTAACCGGAGTGGTGACATCGGCTGAGGATGGCACTCCGATGGAACAGTTGACCGTACAGGTGAAAGGGACGCAAACGGGAGATGTTACCAAACAGAACGGAAGCTATTCGGTAAATGTGCCCGGACCAGAAGCAATTCTGATTTTCGCTTATACGGGATATGAAACTCAGGAAATTACCGTAGGAGACCAAAAGGTGATTAACGTGGTTATGCAGCCTACCAGTGAGGAAATTGACGAGGTGATGGTTGTTGCTTTCGGTAAGGCTAAGAAGAGTACCTTCACCGGATCGGCTGCCTCGGTAGGCAGTAAAGAGTTGGAACGGAAGCAAGTTTCCAATGTGGTGAATGCATTGAGTGGGAAGGTACCTGGCGTTGTAATCGGTTCGGACAACAATCAGCCCGGTACTACAGCAAGTATCCAGATCCGAGGTTTAGGATCCTTCAATGCTAGTAGTGCGCCATTGTACGTAGTGGACGGTATCCCTTACGAAGGCGATGTCGCTGCCGTTAACCCCGCAGACGTAGAAAGTACTGTTCTTTTGAAGGATGCGGCATCTGCTGCTCTTTACGGAGCACGTGCTGCCAATGGCGTGGTGATGATTACAACCAAGAGCGGTGCTAATGCGCGTAGCGAAGGTATGGCAAATGTAAATGTTACGGCTAAGGTGGGCTACAACTTCCGTGGTGTTCAGGATTACGACAAAATTAATGACCCCAAGCAATATATGGCTACCTACTTTGAAGGGCTTTATAATGGATTTCAAACATCTCTCCCAGGTAAGAGTCACAACTTTATTATGCGGAGAGCAATGCGTGCCCTCGGAGCAAATACAGATGGCGGTCTGGGCTATATACCATTTACCTATGATCCGGGAACTGCTCTAAATCCTACACTCTTGTTTGAGAGAGGATCAGACGGACATTTTACTATGATTCCGGAAGCTACGCTCGGAACCTTTTTAGATGAAAAAGGAAAGCGTGTAAAGGCGGATGATCCCAATAAAATGTACTGGATGCAACCAGATGACTATGGGAAAGAAATTATTCGCCCAGACCTGCGTCAGGAATACACTCTTTCATTCTCTGGGAGAAATAATACAGCCAATTATTTCTTCTCAACGGGTTATCTGAACGATAAGGGTTATACAGTGGGTTCCGATTATACTCGCTTTACGACACGTCTCCGTGGCGATTACAAACCAAAGACTTGGTTGCATATGGGTGGAAACTTTTCCTACACAGGCTATAAGAGGAACAATTTGGGTTCAACAACGGATGTAGCTAGCTCGGGGAACGTATTTAATTTCCTAGATTTTATAGCTCCAATCTATCCGCTCTATGTGCGCGATGCCAATAAAAACATAGCTTACAGCCCAAAGAGTAAGAAAAAAATATTCGACTATGGTTCAAAACAATTCCCAGAACATTCCCGCCCATTCTTTACGCAGTCCAATCCGTTTGCCGAGAATTTTTACGACTACAACGAAGACGTGGCTAATATCGTAGGATTGCGGAGTTATATCGATTTTATCATCCCCTACGGATTTAAAGTAACCTTTAATTTAGGGTATGATATAGATAATACCTACTCCCTAGCAACTTCCAATGTATTCTATGGTCAAAATGTAAAGTCTGGCGGAACAATTTATAGAGAGTTTCAACGCCAAGCAACATTGAATACACAACAACTGCTTACTTGGGAACATTCCTATGGCGAGCATCATATCGATGTCTTGCTAGGGCATGAATATTACGACCGAGATTTCCAAACAATGTATGGATCGCGCGACAATATGTACCACTACGATTCTAAAGAACTTTCTCAAGCTATTGCGAACCCAAAAGTAAATTCTTATCGTAGCCTTTATAGAGTCGAAGGTTATTTGGGACGAGCACAATACGATTGGGCAGAAAAGTATTTCGTAAGTCTTTCGTATCGTCGCGATGGTTCTAGCCGCTTTGCTAAAGACAACCGTTGGGGTAATTTTTATAGTGCCGGTGCGTCGTGGTTGATCTCCAATGAGAGTTTCATGGAGCCCACAAGAAGCTTCCTCGACCTCTTGAAACTAAAAGTAAGCTACGGACAACAGGGGAATGATAATATCGACATCGATTTCCCATATACCGATCTCTATAGTTTGAGTAATGCAAATGAGAAACATGCCTTAGCATTTGTACGAAAAGGGAATCCGAATATCACTTGGGAAACATCTTCCAACCTGAATGCCGGCGTAGAGTTCGCATTCTTTAAGCATCGCTTGACCGGATCGTTAGAAGTCTATCGTCGCAATGTGACCGATATGTTGTTCCAACGTCCAGTTCCGCGTTCCTCGGGTTACTCCTCCTACTGGGATAACATAGGTGCTATGTCTAACACGGGGGTTGATCTCGAATTGCGTGGCGTGCCATACAAAGATCGTAACGTAGTATGGTCGGTTGCCCTGAATGGCGGTCTGGTACGTAATAAAATAGAGAAATTGCCAGACGATTGGAAAGTAGACCCACGCGGACATATCGTCGGCTCTACAAGGAAGGGGAGTCCTACTACAATCTGTTTATTCCTAAATATATAGGTGTAGACGACAAAGGTCGTTCCGTTTGGGAAAAATTTGATTCTAAGACCGGACGCCGCGACACAACCACTAGATATAGCGAAGCGGCAAGAGATAGCAGCCGAGTACTCTATAAGAATATAGCCCCGTTGGTGCGTGGATGATTTAGTACCGATGTCGAGTTCTTTGGCTTCGATTTCAAT
>ERZ772957.2179-NODE-2179-length-11628-cov-11.068349_pt1 | contig 11628 bp, 8 predicted proteins | sample MGYA00580682_ERZ772957 | MGnify/ENA primary metagenome ERZ772957 (study PRJEB29015, sample SAMEA2737921) | human oral metagenome | biome: human oral; feature: human-associated habitat; material: dental | place: China | collected 2025 ...
TGAAAATCCCGCGCGGCTCCTCCGTCACCATCGGGCAGCCCGGCATCATGGGGGATAAATTCGTCATCATCACACCGTCTGCGAGCACGGACTTCTACACGGGCGGCGACTACCTCTACGGCGCGGACGAGATGGGCATGGACACGATGTTCACCGAGCTGAACAAGATGATTATTCAGGTCGAGGCAATGCTCACGTCGATCAACAACATCGTTGGCGCGCCCGGCTTCCAGACCTCGATGGTGCAGCTTGTCGTCAACATGGAGCAGATGACGGCACACCTCGACGGGCTGACCGCGACGCTCGAGCAGATGGCGGCGGAGAATCGCGGCAATCTGCATGAAATGCTCGCAAACATGAACACCATGTCGGCAAATCTCGCGCAGACCACGGCGAGTGTAGAGCGCGTCATGACAAATCTCGAGACCGTCGGTGCAGATCCTCAAACCGCAGAGAATATGAAAAAGACCCTCGAGAACATCACGGAGACCTCGGAGCGCATGCTGCGGATCGCAGAGGGCATTGAGTCCGTTGCGGGCGACAAGCAGACGCAGGAGGACGCGCGCGCCCTCATCCACAACGCACGCACGATGTCGGACAAGGCGAACGGACTCATGGGGCGGCTCGAAAACGTCAAGATCACGCCGAAGGTCGATGCCATGTACAGCGGCAAGGCGGATGACTGGCGCACGAACTTCAACCTCGATGTTGGTGAGACGAAGGGGATGTACGCGACCCTCGGTGTCGACGACATCGGCGGCGGGGACAAATTCAATGCACAGGTCGGCACACGCGGCACCTCCTTCGGCGCACGTGCGGGCGTCGTCGCGGGTGCGGCGGGTGTCGGTGTCGACGCCTATGCGGGCGAGAAATTCAAATTCTCCGCCGATGCCTACGACCCAAACGATCCTACCCTCCGTCTGCGCGCGCAGTATCAGCTGCGCGGCGGCACCTACCTCTTCGGCGAGTGGAACGACGTGAACAGCTCGAAGAAGCGCGCGTTCTACACGGGCGTACGGCAGGAGTTTTAAGGAAGCGCTGAATTTATCAGTGATTCCTTGATTGACGGGCGGTAGAATATATGTATAATATAATTATAGATATGAACGTCACATGGGATGAAGCCAAGAACCTCTCCAATCAGAAGAAACATGGCGTGTCTTTTGAAGAAGCAGAGACGGTTTTCTATGATGATGATTCTGTTCTCTTCGATGATCCCGATCACTCTGTCGGGGAGGAGCGATTTCTCATCATTGGCGTGACGGATACAGAGAAACTGTGCATTGTTAGCCATTGCTATCGCGATGAGGATGTTATACGGATTATTTCAGCGCGAAAAGCAACGAAGCATGAGAAGCAAATATATTGGGATAATTTAGTAGGGAGGTTATGACGATGAGAGATGAATACGATATTATGAGTCTGAATCCGCGAAAAAACCCCTATACAAAGCGTCTCAGACAACAGATCACGATCAACATCAACAACGAAGCGGTAGCCTATTTCAAGGCACAGTCCGCAGAAGTCGGTATACCCTATCAGACGCTCATCAATCTCTACCTGTCAGATTGTGCGGCGCAGGGACGAAAATTGCATATGTCATGGCAGTAAAAACCGGCAATCGCAGAAATTTTTGCGATTGCCGGTTTTACAATGAAAATTTATACTCGCTCAGTGAAAAATCCCCCTCGGGTCATCACGCCCGAGGGGGATTTCTATTGGCTAACGAATGTCAGCTAGGAAATTCTTTACTAAAGATACTACAATCCGTGTCCTTTTTCAAGCCTTAATCATTCTGATTAAAAATCGGCTTCCGTCCCTCAATAAACGCCGTCACCGCTTCGCGATGGTCGGCGGATGCACCCGCCTTTGCGAGATTCTCCGCCTCGAGGCGGCTGTACGCCATGTAGTCACGGTAGAACACCTCGTAGTAGAGCTGCTTTTGCAGTGCGAGCGCACTGAGCGGGCGGCGCAGCAGCTTCTCGGTGAACGACTGCGTCTCCTCCTCGAGTTTCCCGTCGGGGGCAAGCCGCGTCGTCAGTCCCAGACGGAATGCCTCCTTGCCGTAGATGCGCGGACTCAGTGCCATCAGCTCGATTGTCTTTGCGAGTCCGACAATCTGCTTCAGATGGTAGATACAGCCCGTATCGCCCGGCAGCCCGACACTGGAGAACGCCGTGAGGAGGCAGCTCTCCTCCGTCATGATGCGGAAATCCGCACCGAGCGCAATCCCGCAGCCCGCACCTGCCGCCGCACCGTTCACCATCGCAATCACGGGCTTCGAGCACTTGCGCAGTGCGAGCGATGCCTGTCCCGTCAGAATGGAGAGATCATAGCTGATGAAGTCGAACGATGCCATCTCCTTGATGTCACCGCCGGCGGAGAAGTTCTTGCCCGCGCCCGTAATGATGAGAACCTTCACTGCGTCATCTGCGTCACAGTGTTCCACTGTCCTGATCAGATCGCGGAACATCGGCGCATTCAGCGCATTGTTCGAGGCGGGGCGGTCGATCGTGATCGTCGCAATGCCGTCCTCAATATGCAGTTTAATATGATCGTCCATGGGAGACCTCCTTACACATGAGTTTTCAAAAAATTACGTCTTTCTATAGAATAGCGCATACCGTACGGTAATACAAGAAAAATTATTTCTCGGCGACAACCTCGCTATTGTTGATGGCGAAGTCGAGGAGGAGACCGATGAGCTCGTTGCGCGAGCGTCCCGTCTCGTCAGCGAGTGCGTCAAGTCGATTGATAATATCTTCCCGAACGCGGATGGATAGGATTTTATGCCCGTCCTCTCCGCGTTTTCTTTTGGTTATCATCAGTTTTGTGTTCATATGTATCACCTCTTTTATAGTGTATGTATGAACAGAAAAACCTTATATATTATCTGTCATATTACATAAGTTTGTGTTAAATGTTTAAGTTTAGATATAAAATATACGATATAGTGTGTGTAAAAATGTGTTATAAAATATGTTATAAAAGTGAAAGGTGAAAGCATGGAGATACAACCTGCTGTACAAGGGGGCGCCGAGCAGGGAAGCGCACGCGTCGGCAGGGGACAGGGAACGTCTCTACCCAAGAATGTTTTCCAAGAGGTACTCGATGCGGCGGGCAGCCGTACAAAATTTTCTGCTCATGCAAAGACACGCATTGAGCAGCGCGGTGTCGATCTCACAGCGGACGATATCACGCGCCTGGACGCAGCCGTTGACCGCATGGCAGAGAAGGGCGTGCGCGACGCACTCGTCTATATGAGCCGCGGGCTTGCGATGGTCGTCAGCGTGAAGAACCGCACCGTTATCACCGCGCTCGACGAGGCAAGTGCAAAGGAAAACATCTTTACGAATATTGACAGTGCTGCAATTTTATAGGAATGAATAAGGGAGAGATGCAACTATGATGCGTTCGCTATTCTCGGGGATTTCGGGGCTCAAAGGCCACCAGACACGCATGGATGTCGTCGGACACAACATTTCGAATGTCAATACCACAGGCTTTAAGGCGAGCCGCGTGACCTTTGCCGATACGCTCTATCAGACCACATCCGGCTCCTCTGCGCCGCAGGGAAATCTGGGCGGCATCAATCCAAAACAGATCGGCCTTGGCGCGAATGTCGCCTCCATCGATACGATCTTTGGGGATGCGAGCGTGCAGGGAACGGGCAAGAATACCGATGTCGCGCTTGCGGGCAACGGGCTCTTCATGGTGAAGAATAACAGTGGTACCTACTACACGCGCAGCGGTGCGTTTGAGTTCGATGCGAACGGCAACTATGTCATGTCCGGCAACGGCTCATTTGTGCAGGGGTGGATGGCACGCGAGAACGGCGAGTTGGTGACGACGGAGCAGCCCGGCAACATCACGATCAAGGCGGGCAAGAGTATGCAGCCGCAGATGACAACCTCTGCCACATATCTGAACAATCTCAACGCGGATACGAAGGGGTACGAGATTGCGAGTATTGTTGCGAAGTATAAGGACGGGACGCAGAAGTCGCTTGCCTCCTATAAGCAGGGGGCGGTCGGCGTTATGTCCCTTGGTACGGATAAAAACAAGACCGTTCCCTTGGACGATGAGGTTGCAGCCTACAATTTCACGACGAATGAGGCTCTTGCCGACAGAGCCCTGTTCAAGACAACAGTGACCTCTCTCACCCCCGACGGAAAAAATATTGGTTTGACATTTAAGAATGACAGCGGCTCTTATAGTATCGGCGTTGTGAATGGAACATCACTCGACAACGTTGAATTTGATATAAATTCGGGTGGGCCGTATTCCATCGGTCAGAAATACTATCTGAAAGGCACCATTGACACGAACGGTGTCACAACGTCCGGGTCAACGCCGGGAGTTACGGAGCTGACCTTGAAAGATGCGCAAATTGTCGATGCCGCCGGCACTACGGTAAAAGCCCTGACGGGCAAAACGATCAAGGTTAAGGTGCCGACGCCGTCTGATTTCACCTATGCGGACGGCGATACACCGAAGTTCGGCATGACGATTTCGAAGATGGAGGCGGAAAAGGGCGTTACGGTTGCCACGCCCAACACCTACAGCAATGGCGCAAAACTCGATGAAAACGAGTGCAAGACGACGGTGACCTCGCCGAATTTTGGTGCAGGGAAGCGTTATGTTGTCACAGAACAGAACCAGGAATATATCTATAAAGGTCGTCATAACGGCGATGACGGCAAGGTGCAGAAAGTTCAGCGTGACTCCAAAAAGGAGGACACGGTCACCCTCACCATGAAGAACGGGCAGGTCTTTACAGCGGCGACAAACGGCGAATACAAGGTCGGCGGAATGTACTATCCGCCCTCGGTGACGACCTTCACGGTCTATGACAGCCTCGGCGGCGCACACAGCGTCCCACTGACGTTCCGCAAGACGGGGGCGAATGAGTGGGATATGAGTCTCGGCGGCAGTGATACCTATACCTATAAGGAAGCGAATGGGATGGAGGTTACGGCGACCCTGACGAAGACGACGCTGAAATTCGATCAGACGGGACGCTACGTCAGCGGTGATGCGACCGTCTCTATGACCTATAAACGTGAGGGTGAGGAGGAGCCGAAACCGCACAAGGTCACGGTCAGTCTCGGTGCGCTCACGCAGTACAGTGGCAGCAGCACGATCAAGGCGGAGTCGGACGGCAATGCCGAGGGCGTTCTGAAAAGTGTCTCGATTGACAAGACGGGTACGATTACAGGCGTGTATTCGAACGGCAAGATCAAGGCGGAGGCACAGCTCGCCGTCGCTCAGTTCAACAATCCGGCGGGACTGACGCGCTCCGGTGGTAATCTGTTTGAGACATCGAACAACTCCGGCGCGGCAAACGTCAAGACGGCAACCGATCTCGGCTGCACGATTACACCGTCGGCACTCGAGATGTCGAACGTTGACATTGCCGATCAGTTCTCCGACATGATTGTCACACAGCGCGGTTTCCAAGCGAACTCCAAGACCATCACCGTTGGTGATGAGATGCTCGAAACTCTCATCAACATGAAGCGGTAAGGAAGCAGAATCGCATATGATTTTGGAAAGGGCTGTCCTTAGGGGCGGCTCTTTTCTGTACCTAAGGATAAATTCATTTGAAAAAAATTGCACAAACTGATACAATGAAAGTACCTGTCAATACGGGGTTATTGTGTTGACTTTTCCGGAGTAGCCCGCCGTTCGGGTGCATCCGTTACGGACGAGGAGGAAATGGTTTTGAATACACGGGGACTTTTTGCGAAACGTTTGGTACGCGCATTGGCGCTCTCTGCTGCGGTCGGCATTTTTACAGGAACGGCATCGGCAGAGACGGTGCAGGTGGATCTTACGCGCAGTGTGCAGATGGCACTTGAGAATAACCGCACGATCAAGCAGGCTCTGACAGATGTGGATGCGGCGCACGCTTCACTTTCGCAGGCGAGCCGTACGATGGGGCCGACACTGACGTGGCAGACCTCGGCGAACCGCGTGGGGGGTGAGGCGTACAAGAGTTCCGGGGTCAAACACAACTACGGCAACACGGGGACGGTTTCGCTGCCGGTCTATAATGCGGCGTTGAACGCACAGCGGAGGGCGGCGCGTTACGGGCTGAATGCGGCGGATTTTGCACTGGAGCAGACGAAGCAATCGATTCGTCTGACGGCGACGACAGACTATTTTAATATTCTTCAAGCGCGTAATTTGGTGAAGGTACGCGAGGATACGGTGGCGACGCTGCAGACTCATCTCGCGGACGTGAATGCACAGCTGCGTGCGGGGACGGTGGCGCGTGCGGATGTGCTTGCCTCGGAGGTGGAGCTGGCGAACGCACAGCAGAACCTGACGACGGCGCGGAACAACTATGAGGTTGCGGTGGCGACGCTGAACAATGTGATCGGTGTGCCGCCGGATACGACGCTCGACATCAACGACGAGCTGCGCTATACGAACTATGATCTCTCTCTCGATGACTGTACGGACTACGGACTGCTCTACCGCGCGGACGGTGCGACGGCACTCTATGCACGCAAGCGTGCCGAGGAGGGGGTTCGTGCGGCAAAGGCGGGCTATCAACCGACGGTGAATGCGGCGGCGACGCGCTCGATTGCGGGCGAACGCCCCTTCAAGGACGATCATAAATCGAGCGATACATGGGCTGCGGGGTTGAGTGCATCGTGGAATATCTTCGACAACGGTGTGACGGCGGCGAAGGTCGATGCGGCAAAGGCGGCACTTCGCAAAGCCGAGGAAGCTCTTGCGGCGACGGATGAGCAGATCCGCCTCGATGTGCGTACAGCATATCTGAACCTGCGTGCGGCGGAGCAGAATATTGAGACGACGGAGAAGGCGGTCTCCCGTGCGGAGGAGGACTATAACATTGCGCGCGTCCGCTACAATGCGGGGGTTGGTACGAATCTTGAGGTAATGCGCGCCTCCGACAATCTGACGACGGCACGGATGAACTATTCGACCGCGCTCTACAGTTACAATATGGGCAAGGCAGCCCTTGACAATGCGATGGGCGTTCCCGTCGATCTCGATGCGGTGCGCTACCGCGCGGCAGAGGAGGATGGGGAACGTGTGCAGGGGGCGCGTGCGGCGGCACAGCTCCATGAGGGGGCACGCTTTGAGACACCAAAGGCGGATGGCGTTCGCCCCGTTCCGGTGCACACCCCGAAGGAGCCGGCGATGGCTGCGGCAGCACGCGTACAGAAGGCGAATGCTGCGTATGAGGCAGAGATGAACAGGTAAGAGGTTTCTATGAGACGGAAGGCGTATATCGGGGCGCTGGTTCTTGCGGTAGTCCTTGCCTGCGCAGCAGTCCTCCTCCACATGGTACGCGCCCAGTCCTTCATGGAACAGGCGGGGCGGATGGCAGAGCGTCTTGCGGCAGAGAAGCTGGGGACGGCTGTGCACATCGGTGCGGTGGAGGTCCGTTCTCTGCATGAACTGACAATCGACGATATTGTGATCTATGATAAGCAGGCGGAGCCGCTTCTCCGCGCCGATGAGGCGCGGGTGACGCTTCGTCTGCTTTCGTTGCTTTCTGCGCCGGAAAAAGCGGTTGATGAGATCTTTCTGACGGGAGCGCGCGTACAGATTGTCCGCCGCGCGGACGGTACGTGGAACTATACCGACATCGGTGCGGATGATGCGCAGCCGTCGACGTTCGAAGGTCGCGTCCGCGTGGAGGGTGCCTCGGCGACGATTACGGCGGATGAGCGTACGTATGAGTTGGATCAGATCGCGGGTACGGTGGAGGTTGACGGAGCGGATCTCTCCTATGATGCTGCGGGCACGTTTGCAGGGATTGCCCTGCGTGCACGCGGACAGAATGCCGGCGGTACGCAGGTTGTCGAACTTGCTGCGGATCAGGCGGAACTTCTGCCGCTTTTGGACGAGCTGCCCTCGGAAACGCTGCCGGCAGAGGTGCAGATCCATGCGCTGAATGCCGATCATCTGCGGATGAATCTGCGCCGCGTGGACGGTGTGCTGACGCTCGACGGGCGCGTGGACGGTATGCGTGGGACGGCGGATGTCTATGGCGTGGCAATGGAGCTGAAAAGCTCCGCGCTCACGTTCAATGAGCGATCCGTATTTCTCGCGGCGACGGCCGAGTCTGCGGGGCAGACGGCACGCATCGATGGGACGATTCGCCTCGATGCGGATGCTCCCTATCTCGATCTTATGGTACGCGCACAGGATTTTGCCGTCGATCAGATCCGCGCGGACAGTCCCTATATAGGAACAGTGACCGCGGATGTGCACGTTACGGGAACACTCGCCGCTCCGATGGCGGCGGGGAAACTGTCGGCGGCGGACGGTGCGGTCGGCGGTGTGTCCTTCCATACGGCGGCGGTGGATGTCTCCTATGCGGACGGGCTCGTATCGTTCCAAAATCTGACGGCGGAACTGTTTGGCGGGAGTGTCTCGGGCACGGGTGTTTTCGACACCGCGCACAGATCCTATACGGCGCATCTTGCGGCAGACGGCGTGTCGCTCGCGCAGCTGCGCCGTGCGGAGGTATCTCTGCCGGAGGGCCTGGACGGTGCGCTGCACGTCGATCTCGGCATCAGCGGCGGAATGGATGACGCTGCTCCGCGCATCTATGGCAGTGCCGAGGTTCTCGATGGCGCGTACCGTAATATTCCTGTGGAGCGTGCAAATGTGTCGTTTGCGTTTGATGGAAGCGATCTGACCATCGACTTTCTCAGCATGAAGCTCCCACATGGCACGGAGCTTGGCGTCGAGGGACGCGTGGCGGGCGGGACGCTGCTGGATCTGCGCTTCTATGGCGCACATGCGGATCTCGCGCTGCTGAACGGTCTGAACGAGCGACTCAGCTTCTCGGGGCTTGCGGATTTCTCGGGAGAGGTGCATGGCGACATCCGTGATCCCCACGTCGATATGAAGTTCTCCGCGACGCACGGGGATCTTCTGTACCAGCCGTTTGACAGTCTGCTGTTCCGTGCGGACGGTTCGCTCTCCGGCATCGGTATCTATGATTTCTCGATGGAGCGCGGCGGACGTGAGGTCTGGCTTGTGAACGGTACGATCGGCCTCACGGGCGAGCGGCGCATTGATCTCCAGATTGATACGATCGGCGCACGGATGGAGGATGTGGCGGCACTCGTCGCCCCCGATCAGCCGATTACGGGCAATATCGACAATATCATTAAGTTTACGGGGACGCTTGACCAACCGCACGCAGTCGGCTATGTCCATTTCTATCGTGGGAGCTATGCGGGTGCGGTGCTCTCCGGAATGGACGGCGACTACTTCCTGGAGGATGGGATCATCCGTGTGCAGGTGTTTCACATCTATTCGCCGATGGTGGATATGGTGCTGAACGGCACGATCAATACGCAGGGGTTGCTTGACTTCGACGCAGAGGTGCGCGATCTCGATATGAAGCGTTTCGAGCATAAGCTGCCCTATGAGGTCGCGGGGCATGGCTTGTTTAAGGGCAAGGTCGGCGGGACGATCTCACGCCCCGTTTTCCGTGGGGAACTGAAGGCCGAGACGGTCACGATGAACGGTGTGGAGCTGCGTGAGATTCATGGATTCGTCCACTATGAAAACGGGATGATCGACCTGGAGCGCACCGGATTCCGGCAGGGGACGGACGGCTCTGTGTCCGCGTATTTGCGTTACGACACGGAGACACGTTCCCTGCGCGGCACACTGGACATCATGCAGATGGATGTGGGGGCGCTGCTTGCGCTCGCCAATCAGAAGGAAAACAGGCTGACGGGGGCGATCACGAGCAAGGTACAGCTGGGCGGGTCGCTGGACAACCCGTCGATCGCCATGTTCGGAAAAATCGCCGAGGGAACGCTTGCCTCCTATCCGATCAGCGATGTGGAGATTGATGCCTCGCTTGCCGACCGCGTGCTGACGCTGCGGCAGCTTTCGGGGAAACAGGAGCAGGGATCGTTTTCCGCTGTCGGTACGGCAGCGTTTGACGGCGCGGCCGATATGAATGTGACGGCATCCGATCTTGCGCTTGGGCTCTTTGCACGCGTTTCGGGGGTTGAGGATGCTGTGACGGGGACGGTGTCGCTGACGGCGCACATCGGCGGTAGGACGCAGAACCCCGTGGCGGATGCAAAGATCACGGCGAAGAACGGCGGCACACGAGGTGCCTCATTCGATGAACTGACGGGCGGGATGGAGCTGCGCGATTCGATCATCCATCTGAATGAGCTGACGGTGACGAAGTACATCGACGGTATTGCCTATGCGGCGAGCGTCCACGGGAAGCTGCCCCTGCGTGCGCTCACGTCGGAGGACGATCCGGTGTCGGATGTCCGAGAGGAGCTCGATCTGACGCTTTCGCTCGACCATGCAGATCTCTCACTCCTGCCTGTGTTCTCGAAGCAGGTGGAATGGGCGGTTGGCCCTACAGAGGGCAGACTGAAACTGTACGGAACGCTCGCTGCCCCGCGTCTGACAGGGACGCTGAATGTACGGAACGGCGCGGTGAAGCTGCGCTTTTTCGAGCACCCCCTGACGGATATGGAAATTGCGGTGGATGCGCTTGGCGACACCCTTTCCGTGCGTACGTGTACGGGACACATGGGTACGGGAACGTACCAGCTGACGGGTCGTATGGGGCTTGTGGGCGGACGGCCGACGGCGTATGATTTCACATTTGTGATGGATGCGCTCGCGGTCAAAACATCGTTCTTTGACGGCCCTCTGAGCGGCTCGCTGCATCTCACGGAGGGAGAGTACTGGGGGGAGAAACTTCCCCAGCTGTCGGGCACGATCAACATCGACCGCGCACTTGTCACGATTCCGTCGATTCCGGAGACGGACGATGCACTGCCGCACATCATCCTCGATGTGGGGCTGGTGGTTGACCGGCATGTGCATTTCTTCAGTCCGAGTCTCTACGATATACACCCGTCCGGCTTTGTTCATTTCGGCGGTACGACGCACCACCCGCACACGACGGGCATGATCGGTGCGCAGCGTGGAGACACGGTGAGTTATCTCCGAACAGTGTTCAAGATCCGCGAGGGAACTGCGACGTTCAATCAGCCGGAGTCGTTCCTACCGGAGATTGCGTTTTATGCGGAGGCACGCCTCACGCATACGCGAGTATTTCTCTCGGCACATGGTCCGCTCGAGCATATGGATTTTCGTCTCGGCTCGAGTCCTGAGATGTCGCAGGAGGAGATCATCCGTATGCTGACGCTGCGCAGTGCCTATCATAGCGGCGAGGGCGGTCTGACGGCGGCGGATATTCTGTCGATCGGTCTTCAGATGAGCGTCCTCTCGGAGGTGGAGGACTCGGTGAAAAATCTCCTCCATCTCGATGTGCTGCGCCTTTCGAGCGGGAACGGTGCGCTCTTCGAGACGAAGGATGATGAAGCACTCAGGAAGAACGAGAACGAATACAATGTTGAGATCGGTAAATACCTGAGCGACCGCGTGCTTGTGCGCTATGTGCAGGGGCTTGGTGCGGCCTCGGACAAGTATCGGTACGGCATTCAGTACGATTTCAGCGACAAGTTCGGTATATCATATGACCGCGAGGGATCGGAACAGCTGATCAGCCTGGAGGCGAGGTTCCGGTTTTAGGGAAGCACTGATAAATTCAGCACCGCCATCTTAGCGCATCTTTTTTGCCCG
>ERZ772957.2180-NODE-2180-length-11617-cov-11.608805_pt1 | contig 11617 bp, 9 predicted proteins | sample MGYA00580682_ERZ772957 | MGnify/ENA primary metagenome ERZ772957 (study PRJEB29015, sample SAMEA2737921) | human oral metagenome | biome: human oral; feature: human-associated habitat; material: dental | place: China | collected 2025 ...
CCGTCGCCGCGCATGTGCGCGTGCGCCTCGGCGAGCCGCTTTCGATCTCGCTGCGCGACCGGGACGGCTTCACGGCGGAGGCGGCGACGGATTTCCTCGCCGAGCGCGCGAAGAAGCGGCCTTTGGAGGCGGCGGCGGTCGAAAAGCAGCTGCAGCGCATCGGCACGACGATCTTCTCATTGGAAGATGTGAGCATGGATCTGGCGCCCGACGTGATGGTTCCCGTCAGCGAGATCAACGAGGCGAGGCGCAGGGCGTTTGCGCTTTTGCAGGAAAAGCGTCTGGCGCGCTACCGCCGCGCCGCCCTGCCTGCCTTCCGCTACGAGGAAATGCGCGCGCACACAAAGAGTCGTGGTGAGGCGCGCATCGTAGCGGCGGCGGCGACGCTCGCGGCGGTGCGAGAAGCCCTGCACGCAGGCGCCGACGAGATTCTCTTCGGCGGCGATTCCTACCATCATCGCACGATCTCTCTGCGCGACTACGAGGAGGCGGCGCATCTTGCGCGCGCTGCGGGGCGCGCCATCGTCTTCAATACGCCGCGCCTCGTCCTGCGCCGCGACATGGCGGCGTGGCGAAAGCTCGTCGAGGGCTTCGTGCGCCTTTCGCCCGACGCCGTCAGCGTCCACAACTTCGGCACGCTCGCTGTCGCGCGCGAGGCGGGGCTGACCGTGCACGCCGACGCGTCGCTTCCCGTCCTCAACCACTGGGCGCTCGCCGGGCTGCAAGAGCTCGGCGCCCGCCGCGCCGTGCTCTCGCCCGAGCTTACATTGGAGCAGGCGATAGAGCTTGCGGCGCGCGCCCCCTTTCCCGTCGAGTGTCTCGTCGAGGGCAGGCTTGAGCTCATGGTGTCCGAATACTGCGCCGTCGGCAGCTTCCTCGGCGACCTCGCTTCGGGCTCATGTTCCATGCCGTGCTGCAAGGGGAAGAAGCGCTACGCGCTTCTGGACAGGAAGGGCATGAGCTTCCCGCTCGTCTTCGACCAGTCGTGCCACATGCACGTCCTGAACAGCAAGCGATTGACGATGCTGCTGCATGCGATGGAATTCGCGCCGCGCGGCATATCGTACCTGCGCATCGACGGGCGCTTCATGGAAGCGGCGGAGCTTGGGCGAAGCGTGCGCCTCTACAAGGAATGGAGCCGCTTTTCGGGCACGCTGCTCAAGGAGCAGGAAGACTATCTGAAGGAGCTCGAAGGCAAGGATACGACGCGCGGTCACTACTTCCGCGGCGTGCAGTAAAGATAAAATTATAGAAAGGTTTTTTATGGAAAAGGAAACACTCGACACGCTTGAGTACGATAAGATACGCGCCATGCTCGAAGCGAGGGCGGGCTCCGTCCTGGGCAAGGAGAAGGCGCGCGCCGTCCTGCCCGCGAGTGATTTTGACGAGGTAGCGGAGCGCCTTGCTGAGACGGAGGAGGCAGTGCGCCTCGCGGCGTTCTCCTCGCCGCCTATGGGCGGCATCTTCGACATCCGCGAGGCGCTGGGCAAGGCGGAGCGCGGCGCCGTGCTCGATCTCGGCGAGTTCACCGATCTTCTGAGCACGATGCGCGCCATGCGCGCTGTCAAGCAGTTCTTCAAGGGTGTGGAAATCGACGTGCCGCTCCTCAAGGAGCAGGCGAGAGGCATCGAGATTCTCGGACAGCTCGAACGCCGTCTGGAAAACAGCGTCGATGAGCATGGCAGCCTGCGCGACGACGCGAGCGTCGAGCTTTCGCGCATACGGCGCGAGCTTAGAGCGGGCAATCGCCGGGCGAAGGAGCAGATGGAAGCCATCCTGCACCGCACGGAGTATCAGAAGTTTTTTCAGGACGCCATCATCACGCAGCGCGCGGAGCGCAACGTCATCCCAATCAAGCAGGAGTATCGCCAGAGCTTCCCGGGCATCGTCCACGATCAGTCGGCGAGCGGCGCGACGCTCTTCATCGAGCCGCTCGCGCTCGTCGGTCTCAACAATGACCTCAAGCAGCTCGCGCTCGCGGAAAAGAGCGAGGTCGAGCGCCTCCTGCGCCTGCTCTCGCAGGAAGTCGCCAAGGACGGCGCCGTTCTCAGGGAGAACTGCACCATCCTCGCTGCTCTTGACTTCATCTTCGCGCGCGCGAAGCTCGCTGTCGCCATGCAGGCGGTGCGCCCCGCAATCAACCGCGAGGGCAGGACGAAGCTCCTCGCCGCGCGCCACCCGCTGATCGCGGCGGAGAAGGTCGTGCCCATCGACCTCACACTCGGGGACGCGTACAGCATGATGCTCATCACGGGACCGAATACGGGCGGCAAGACGGTCAGCCTGAAGACGCTCGGTCTGCTCGCGCTCATGGCGCAGTCAGGCTGCTACATCCCCGCCGCCGCCGGCTCGGAAATCGCCGTCTACCCGCATGTCTACACGGTCATCGGCGACGAGCAGAGCATCGAGCAGAGCCTCAGCACCTTTTCCGCGCACATGTCGCATATCGTGCGGCTCTTGGAGCGCGTCGAAGGCGACGACCTGCTGCTGCTCGACGAGATCGGCGCGGGCACCGACCCCGAGGAAGGGGCGGCGCTCGCCATGGCGATCCTGGAGCAGTTCCTCGCGCGCGGCACGAGGACGTTGGTGACGACGCATTATTCGGAGCTCAAGACCTTCGCCTTCACGCGCGAGGGCATCGAGAACGCCTGCGTGGAGTTCGATGTCGAGACATTGCGCCCGACGTACCGCCTTCTGACAGGCATGCCGGGCGCGAGCAACGCCTTCGCCATCAGCCGCCGCCTCGGCCTTTCGGAGGCGGCGATCCTGCGCGCGCAGCAATTCATCAATGCCGATCACGCGCAGTTTGAGAAGGTCGTAAACCAGCTCGAAAGCGAAAAGCTCATGTACGAGCAGCGAAACGCCGACATTCTTGAAAGGCAGCAGCGCGTGACGAAGCTTGAGGAAAAGACGCGCGCGCTGCAGGAAGAGCTCCGGGCGAAGAAGGAAGAGATGCTCCGGAAGGCGCGCAAGGAAAGCGCGGCGCTCGTGCGGCGCACGCGGCGCGAGTCGGAGGAGATCATCAAGAGCCTCAAGGAACAGTTCGACGACCTCGGCATCCATAGCCGCCAGCGCGCCATACAGGCGGCGCGCGAGAAGCTGCAGGAGGCGGCGGAGCGCTCGCGCACGGGGATAGCCCCGGGCAAGGCGTACAAAGAGAAGATCGACATGAAGAAGCTCGCCGTCGGCGACATCGTCTATGTGCGAAAGCTCGACCAGAAGGCGACGGTGCTCAAGGTGCAGGGCGCGAGCATCGAGGTGCAGCTCGGCAACCTCAAGACGTATGTCAAGGCGGGCGACTGCCGCTTCGTCGAGAGCGCGAAAAAGGCGAAGCCCGAGCCGAGAAAGAGCGGCGGCGCGAAGGGCGCGGGCTCTCTCCTGCAGAAGACGGCGAGTTTGCACCGCGAGATCGATGTGCGCGGGCTCATGGTCGACGAGGCGGAGCAGGTGCTCGGCAAGTTTCTCGACGACGCCGTCATCGGCGGTCTCGGGCAGGTGCTCATCATCCACGGCAAGGGCACGGGCGCGCTTCGCAAGGGCATCCACGATTATCTGAAGCATCACAGGAACGTCCTGCGCTACAACTTCGCCGACATGAGCGAAGGCGGCACGGGCGCGACACTCGTCGACTTGCAGTGAGTGCGGCAGGTTTGGCTTGCCCTCATACATCCGTTGCAGTATAATGAAAGGCGTATCATTGAATAGGACTGAGTAGGAGGAGCTTCTTCATGGAAAAACGTACCGATGCGACGCGCGCTTCGCGGCAGGAACTGCAAAGGCGCCTGGCACCGAAGTCGAATCCGAAGCCGCCGAAGAAGAAAAGCAGCGGCGGCAAGATCGTGCGCGCTCTCGTGGGTTTCCTCATCGTCGTCGTCGTCATGCTCGTCGGCATCGGCTGCGGCTTCTTGACCGCGAGCATGAATACGAAGGACAATCTTGTCGAGGATATACGGCCGCCGGCGTCCTCTCATATCTATGACATCAACGGCAACGAGATCGCGAATGTTCACGCGACGGAGAACCGTGAGCCCGTCAAGCTCTCACAGATTCCGAAGAATCTGCAGAATGCCTTCATCGCCGTCGAGGACAACCGCTTCTACGAGCACATGGGCGTCGACCTGCGCGGCATCCTGCGCGCCGTCTACGCCAATCTCACGGATCGCACGATCGCTGAGGGCGGCTCGACGATCACGCAGCAGCTCGCGAAGAACGCCTATCTGACGCAGGATCGCACGATGAAGCGCAAGATACAGGAGATCTTCCTTGCCCTGCAGATCGAGCGCCAATACACGAAGCAGGAGATCTTAGAGCTTTACCTGAACCAGATCTACTTCGGGCAGGGCGCTTACGGCGTGCAGGCGGCGGCGCAGACGTACTTCGGCAAGAACGTCGAGGATCTTGATCTCAACGAGTGCGCGATGCTCGCGGGCATCCCCAAGAGCCCCAACTATTATTCGCCGCTCAACAACTTCAACGCCGCACAGGAGCGCAAGGAAGTCGTGCTCGAGCAGATGGAAAAGTACGGCTATATCAACCACGCGACGGCGCTCAAAACGAGCGAGGAGAAGCCAAAGCTCGTGAGCAACACGCAGGCGAAGGACTCTACGGGCGCCTACTTCATCGACTACATCACGCAGAAGGTCATCGACAAATACGGCGCCGACGCCATCTACAAGGAAGGTCTGAAAATCTACACGACGATCGACATGACGATGCAGAAGGCGGCGGAGGAGGCGGCGCATGAGCTGCCCGTGCAACGCACGGACGGCAACGGCGTCGAGCAGCCGCAGATGGCGCTCGTCGCCATTGATCCGCACACGGGTTACATCAAGGCGATGGTCGGAGGCCGCGGCACGGATCAGTTCAACCGCGCGACGATGGCGGAGCGCCAGCCGGGCTCCTCGTTTAAGCCCTTTGTCTTTGCGGCGGCGCTCGAAGCGGACTATTCGCCCGACACCATCATCGAGGACAGCCCCGTCACGATCGGCGGCTGGTCGCCGAAGAACTACAGCGGCAATTTCAGCGGCAGTGTGACGCTGCGCACCGTAGCGCGCTACTCGCTCAACGTGCCGACGGTCAAGATCGCCCAGAAGCTCGGCATTGACAAGCCGATCTATTACGCGCAGGAAATGGGTATAACGACCTTCGTGCTCGACGGCGAGCGCAACGACAGGAACTTCTCGACGGCGCTCGGCGGACTCACGAAGGGCGTGACGCCGCTCGAACTGACGAGCGCCTACGGGACGTTCGCGAACAAGGGCATCCACGTTGAGCCCGTAGCTATCGTCAAGATCCTCGACCGCAACGGCAAGGTGCTCGAACAGGCGGAACTCAAGCAAAAGAGCGTCATCAAGGAGAGCAGCGCGGCGGCTCTGACGAGCATGCTGCAGGATGTCGTGCAGCGCGGCACGGGCACGCGCGCCAATATCGGCCGCCCTGCTGCGGGCAAGACGGGAACGACGGACGATTACCACGATGCGTGGTTCGTCGGCTACACGCCCGACCTCGTGGCGGGCGTCTGGGTCGGCAACGATGACAACACGTCGCTCGGCGTGATGTCGGGCGGCATGGCGCCCGCCGAGATATGGAAGGCGTTCATGCAGAAGGTCGTCGTCGGCACGCCCGCGAAAAACTTTGACGGTGTCGCATATACGGGCGGCGTCAGCGAGATCAAAGAGGATAATTCCACGAAGGAAACGAAACCTGCCGGCAAGAAGGAAAAGGATGCGAAAGATGCGAAGGAGGCGCCGTCTCCCCACGCGGCGGGAAGGACGATGGGCGAAGGCGTATCGCAGCCCGCCTCCGCACCCGCGTCGACGCCTGCCGCGCCGACGCCGGGAGGCGGCCCCGAGCCCGGCGACGGCGTTGCCAAGGGCAGGGATTGACGTGTTTTTGAAGATGAGATGAGAAGGGAAGAGTTCGTTGGCAAATGTTTTTGATGTTTTGAAAGAGCGCGGCTTCCTCGCCCAATGCACCGATGAGGAGGGCGTGCGCGAGCTGCTCGGCACGGAGAGCGTGACCTTCTACATAGGCTTCGATCCGACGGCGGACAGCCTGCACGTCGGCCATTTCCTCGGGCTCATGGCGATGTCGCACATGCAGCGTGCCGGACACCGTCCCGTCTGCCTCGTGGGCGGCGGCACGGGAACGGTCGGCGACCCTTCGGGGCGCACGGACATGCGCAAGATGCTGACCGATGCGGACATCGAGCATAACTGCAACTGCTTCAAGAAGCAGATCGCGCGCTTCATCGACTTCGCCGACGGCAAGGCGCTGATGGTCAACAACGGCGAATGGCTACGGAAGCTTAACTACATCGAACTTCTGCGCGAAGTCGGCGCACACTTCACCGTCAACCGCATGTTGGCTGCCGAGGCTTACAAGTCGCGCTGGGAAAAGGGTCTGACCTTCCTCGAATTCAACTACATGGTCATGCAGGCATACGACTTTTTGGAGCTAAGTCATCGCTGCGGCTGCAAGCTGCAGATGGGCGGCGACGACCAGTGGTCGAACATCATCGCGGGCGTCGAGCTCATCCGCCGCAAGGAAAGTAAGCCTGCCTACGGCCTGACCTTTACGCTGCTCACGAAGAGCGACGGGCAGAAGATGGGTAAGACGGCGGGCGGCGCGCTGTGGCTCGACGCGGAGAAGACCTCGCCCTACGACTTCTACCAATACTGGCGCAACATCGACGACGCCGATGTCGAAAAGTGCCTCGCTCTCCTGACCTTCCTGCCGATGGAGGAAGTGCGCCGCCTGGGCGCGCTCAGGGATGCGGCGATCAACGAGGCGAAGAAGGTGCTCGCCTACGAAGTCACGAAGCTCGTGCACGGCGAGGCGGAGGCAGAGAAGGCGCAGGCGGGTGCCGAGGCGATGTTCGGCGGCGGCGCGGCGGCGGCAGATATACCGACCTTCGCAATCTCCGCTGAAGATATGGGCAAAAAGCTCGTCGACATTCTCGCAAAGCACGGCGCCTTCGCTTCGAAGAGCGAGGGCAGGCGGCTCATCGCGCAGGGCGGCATTACACTGGGCGACGTGCGGGTAACGGACGTCGATTACTGCCTGCAGGAAGCAGATTTCACGGACGGCGCGGCGCTCGTCAAGAAGGGCAAGAAAAAGCACTATCGGCTTCAGAAATTTTGAAGCAGAATATACATTTATTAAGGAGTTGCAAGGGTTCATGTCAGGACATTCCAAATGGGCGAACATCAAGAGAAAAAAGGGCGCGAATGATGCGATTCGCGGCAAGATCACGACGAAGATCGGCAGGGAGATCACGATCGCCGTGCGCATGGGCGGCGGCGACCCGACGGGCAACATGCGCCTGAAACTGGCGCTCTCGAAGGCGAAGGCGAACAATATCCCGAAGGACAACATCCAGCGCGCCATACAGAAGGGGCTCGGCGCCGCCGAGGGCAGCAACTACGAGGAGCTGACCTACGAGGGCTATGGCCCGGCAGGCTCCGCCATCATGCTCGACATCCTGACGGACAACCGCAACCGCAGCGCCGCCGACGTGCGCCATATCTTCTCGAAGTACGGTGGCAACCTCGGCGAGACGGGCTGCGTCGGCTGGATGTTCAAGCAGAAGGCGGTCTTCCTCGTGGAGAAGGAAACCTTCGATGATGAGGACGAGCTCATGGGCATCGTACTCGACGCCGGCGCGGAGGATTTCAAGGCGGAGGACGATGTCTTCGAGATCACGGCAGACCCTGCCGACTACGAAGCCATCGAAGCGGCGCTCGGCGAAAAGGGCATCGAGACGGCATCGGCAGAAATCACGATGGTGCCCGACACGACGGTGAAGCTCGAAGGCAAGGATGCGGAGAAGATGCAAAACCTCATCGACGCGCTCGAAGAAAATGACGACGTGCAGAATGTCTACAGCAACTATGAATTTGACGAAGACTGACGGCGCTTTTCTGCGGTGCAGCTCGGGGTTAAGCCATGCTGGCGCTCGGCATTGATCCGGGCACGGCGATCTGCGGCTTCGGCTTCGTCGCCTCTGAGGGCAGCCGCCTCGTGCCTCGCGCCTACGGCGCCCTGACGACGAGCCCCAAGGCGCGCATGGAGGACAGGCTCATGAAGCTCTACGACGGGCTTGACGCCCTGATCAAGGAGTACAAGCCCGACGTCATGGGCATCGAGCAGCTCTTCTTCAACCGCAATGTCACGACGGCGATTCCCGTGGGGCAGGCGCGCGGCGTCGTGCTGCTGGCTGCGGCGAAGAACGGTCTGGAGATCGTCGAGCACACGCCGCTTCAGGTCAAGCAGGCGGTGACGGGCTACGGCAAGGCGACGAAGGAGCAGGTCATCTACATGGTCTCGAAGCTCCTGCATCTCGCCGAGCCGCCGAAGCCCGATGACGTGGCAGATGCGCTCGCCGTCGCCATCTGTACGACGCACTGCATGGGCAGCGCTGCCTGGCGCAACCGCCTCTAGTCGATTTTTCAAGGAGATTCTTATGATCGGTTTCCTGCGGGGGAAGGTCGCGCGCCTTTCCCTTGATTTTTGCTTTCTCGACGTCGCGGGCGTCGGCTATCGCGTCTTCATTTCGGGGGCGACGCACGGCCGCCTGCACATGGGCGAGGAGGCAACGCTCTTCACACATCTCGCCGTGCGCGAGGACGCCATGACGCTCTATGGCTTCTTTTCGGAGGAGGAGTATGAGCTGTTCCAAATGCTGATTTCCGTCACGGGCATCGGTCCGAAGGCAGCGCTCGGCATCCTGTCGAACATCACGCCCGAGAACCTCTGCCTCGCCGTGCGCAACAAGAAGGCGGCGCTTCTGACAAAGGCGCCGGGCATCGGCAAGAAGTCGGCGGAGCGCATCATCCTGGAGCTCAAGGACAAGATGAAGGGCTTTATGGCGGAGCATGAAGATGTCGTTGAGGCGGGGCTTGTGGAAGAGCCTGTCGAGGATACGATCTTCGCCGAAGCGGGTGCGGCACTCCTCTCGCTCGGCTACACGCAGGCGGAGATTGCTCCCGTCCTGCGTCGTGCCAGGGACTGCGAGGACGCCGAAGCACTCATCCGCTTCGCCTTGAAGGAATTTGCCCGTCGCTGAGGAAGGAGGTGCGGTATGGAGGATATGGAAGAAGGGCGCATCATCGCGCAGGGCGAGCAGGCGGCGGACACATGGCAGTACAGCCTGCGTCCGAGAAAGCTCGCCGAGTACATCGGCCAGAAGAAGGCAAAGGAGAATCTCAAGATCTTCGTGCAGGCAGCACTGAGCCGCGGGGAAGCGCTCGATCATGTGCTGCTCTATGGCCCCCCGGGCCTCGGCAAGACGACGCTCGCGGGCATCATCGCCAACGAGCTCGGCGTGAACTTCCGCATCACCTCGGGGCCCGCTATCGAGCGCTCAGGCGATCTTGCGGCACTCCTGACGAACCTCGGCGAGCGCGACGTGCTCTTCATCGACGAGATCCACCGCCTTTCGCGCAGCGTCGAGGAGGTGCTTTACTCGGCAATGGAGGACTTCGCGCTCGACATCATCATCGGCAAGGGCCCGAGTGCACGCTCGATCCGTCTCGACATCGCGCCCTTCACGTTGGTCGGCGCGACGACGAAGGCGGGGGCGCTCGCCGCGCCTCTGCGCGATCGCTTCGGCGTGATCTCGCGCCTGGAATACTACGAGCCGTCGGAACTCGTGCTCATCATCGAGCGCGCGGCAGAGATCCTGCAGATTCCCATCGAAGCGAGCGGCGCGGAGATGATCGCGCGCCGCTCGCGCGGCACGCCGCGCGTCGCGAACCGCCTCTTAAAGCGCGTGCGCGACTTCGCGCAGGTGCAGGGGGAAAAAGCGATCACAGCGGCGACGGCCGATGCGGCGCTCGATCGGCTTGAGGTCGACCGCATCGGCCTCGATCACACGGATCGCCGCATGCTCATGACGATGATCGAGAAGTTTGCGGGCGGCCCTGTCGGTCTTGAGACATTGGCGGCGGCGATCAGCGAGGAGAGCGATACGATCGAGGACGTCTACGAGCCGTATCTTTTGCAGCTCGGCTTTATCAACCGCACGCCGCGCGGCCGCGTCGTGACGCGTGCCGCCTACGATCATCTCGACGTGCCTTATGCGGAGGGCGGAAAATGAGTTTGAAACTTTTGCTCCATATGTGCTGCGGGCCGTGCTCGTGCTATCCCGTCAAGAAGCTCAGGGAAGACGGCATCGAGCCCGTCGGCTACTTCTTCAATCCCAACATCCATCCGTATAAGGAATGGGATATGCGCCTCAAGACGGCGAAGGAATTTGCCGTCAAGGTAGGGCTCGAAATACGGACGGATGAGAACTATATGCTGCGCGACTTCGTGCAGCGCGCGCTCCTCGCCGAGCGCCTGCCGAACGGCCGCTGTCGCATGTGCTACACATGGCGTCTGGGCGAAGCGGCGCGCTATGCGAGCGAGAACGGCTTCGAAGCATTCACGAGCACGCTCTTTTACAGCATCCATCAGCAGCATGATCTCATGCGCGAGACGGCGGAGTTCTTTGCGCGCAAATACGGCATCCGCTTCTACTACGAGGATTTCCGCCCGGGCTGGCAGGAGGGCATCGACATCAGCCATGCGCTTGAGCTCTATCGTCAGCCGTACTGCGGCTGTATTTTCAGCGAGGAAGAGCGATACAGCAAAGAGATCCGAAAAGCGCGCAAAAAGTTGGCGAAAGAACGGAAGCGTCAGCATTTGGCGGTCACTGGCTGACGGGAGAGAAACGGCAGGGAGGGGGTCGAACCGTGCAATCGGGGGAAATGTTTTGGTGGGCAGCGCTCTACGCGTTGCCTGTGGGCGGCATCGGCTGCTTATTTCTCATTCCTTTATGGCGGCTGGGGGCATTTGCTTCATGGAAGTGCATGTTGACTGGGTTTGAAATCGGCTGGCTGGTGAATTTTTTTGGCATGTGGGTGAAAGGCGACGCAGCGCTCTGGAAGGTGGCGTTTGTCGATCCCTTCTGCCGCTATATAGGGCCTTTTGGCGCCGCCGTTTTCCTCCTCTGGCTTTCGTATGCTGGCATACAGGGCTTGCGCCGTCGTGGACGTTGACCGGGGGCGTTGTTTCCTATACCAAAGTAGAGCGGAATTTTGTATAATGACAGGAGGAAGCCGTCGACTCGATGGTTCCAAATGAAAAAGAAGAGAGCGATCCACGATGTATTTGAAAGTATTTGCCGTTTGTCTTTCGGTGATGTTTTGCTGGGGCAGTGCATGGCGTGCGGCGGCAGCGGCCGAAGGCGAAAAAATCACCATCAATTTGGCGAGTCGGATCTTGACCTTTTATCAACAGGGGAAAAAGAAGTATATGTATCATATCGGGGCGGGGCGCGTCAATACGCCGACGCCCATGGGCACGTTTGCCATTCTGTCGAAGGAAGAAGATCCTGAATGGGTGGATCCCAAAGACTTGAAGAAGCGCATTGCTTCCGGCGAGGATAATCCTTTGGGGTACCGCTGGATGGGATTTCAGGATGCAACGTATGGGATTCATGGGACAAATCAGCCGGACAGCATTGGCGGCTATGTGTCCAATGGGTGCGTCCGCATGAGGGAAGAAGATGTGGAGCAGCTCTTTGACGTTGTAGAGATCGGAATTCCCGTGGAAATTCGATATGAGCGGCTGG
>ERZ772957.2182-NODE-2182-length-11600-cov-11.378605_pt1 | contig 11600 bp, 11 predicted proteins | sample MGYA00580682_ERZ772957 | MGnify/ENA primary metagenome ERZ772957 (study PRJEB29015, sample SAMEA2737921) | human oral metagenome | biome: human oral; feature: human-associated habitat; material: dental | place: China | collected 2025 ...
CCTGCTCACAGCGCTCTGCCTCATCCTCGCGGGCTGCGGCGGCGGTGCAAACACGGCTGGCGGCGGCAAGGACGGTACCTTCCGCATCGTCACTTCCTTCTACCCCATGTACGTCGCCACCCTCAACATCACGCAGGGCATCGACGGCGTGACCGTCACCAACATGACGAAACCACAGACGGGCTGCCTGCACGACTACCAGCTCATGACCGAGGACATGAAGACGCTCGAAAACGCCGACGCCTTCGTCATCAACGGCGCGGGCATGGAGAGCTTCCTCGACAAGGTCGTCGCGCAGCAAAAGAGTCTCAAGATCATCGACGCCTCGAAGGGCATCGAGCTTCTCAAAGACGGCGACGAGGAGAACCCGCACGTCTGGCTCAGCGTCACCGATGCCATCCTACAGGTGAAAAACATCGCCGAGCAGCTCAAGGCAGCGGATCCCAAGCACGCTGATGCTTACGAGAAAAATGCCGCCGCCTACATCAAGAAGCTTGAGGGGCTCAAGGCCGAGATGCACGCCGCGCTCGATACGGTGCCGAACAAGGACATCGTGACCTTCCACGAGGCATTCCCCTACTTCGCCAAGGAGTTCAACCTCAACATCATCAGCGTCGTCGAGCGCGAGCCAGGCACCGAGCCGACACCCGCCGAGCTGCAGGAAACGATCGAGCAAGTCAAAAAACTCCCCGTCAAGGTTCTCTTCACGGAGCCGCAGTACTCGCCGAGCGCCGCCGAGACCATCGCACGCGAAACGGGTGCCAAAATTTACACACTCGACCCCGTCGTCACGGGCGAAGCCGACGCCAAGGCGGTCAACGCCTACATCGATACGATGAAAAAGAATATGGAAACGCTGCAAACGGCACTGCAGTAAAGCTGCTGACAAAAAAGCCCGCCAGTACTGAACTGGCGGGCTTTTGTAACTTTAGTCCCAGCAAACACGCGAACAGCTAGTCCTCCTTCTTCTCCGATGGCTGCGCCTTATGTGTCACAAGGATCTTGTCGATGCGCGCACGATCCATATCAACGATTTCAAAGGTGAAATCCCCCCACCGGCACGTCTCGGTTTCTTTTGGTATATAACCAAAGTAAGAGGTTAGAAAGCCGCCCATTGTTTGGAAATGCGCCTTATCCTCATCTGGCAGCGGCGTATCGATATCGAATTTTTCCTTGAAGTCATCAATGGAGAACAAGCCGTCCATATACCAGGCATCTTTGCCGCGCGGAATCATCTGCGGCGCATCGAACTCATCGCTGCTGAACGATTCGCCGATGATCTCGCTCATGATGTCCGTGAGCGTGAGGAAGCCGATGACACCGCCGTATTCATCGAGTACGACGGCTTCATGTACGCCCGTTTCACGGAATTTCTCAAGCACGCGAAACGTCTCCATGGAGCGCGGCACGAACATGGGCTGTCGTACGAAGGCACTCAATTCGAGCTCCTTTTCAGCGAGGCTCGCATTGAGGAGATCCTTCGCATAGAGGATGCCGCAAAAATTATCGAGGCTGTCGCGCCCCACGGGGATGACGGTATCAGGATTTTCTTTGATGAGCTGCAGATTGTGCTCAAGCGAGTCTTCGAGATCGATCCAGAACATCTGCGTGCGCGGTGTCATCAGGGCGTATGCGGTTTGATCGCTCATATGGAAAATATTATCGACCATCGTCTGCTCTGTCTTTTCGAACGTCCCGTCCTCCGTGCCCTGCTCGATGAGATCCTTGACCTCGTCTTCCGTGACCGTATCGACCACATGGGGATTGATGCCGACGAGGAGAAGGAGGAAATTGGCAGAGCCTGAAAGGAAGGATACCGCCGGGCGCGTGAGATGCTCAAGAAAATAAAGCCAGCGATGAAAGCGCTGCAAATATTTCTCGGGATTTTGCCAGGCAATCTTCTTGGGCAGAAACTCCCCCATGAGAAGGCTGAAATAGGCGATAAAAACGGTGCTCAAGCATAGTGCGACAGCATGAGCATACGGCAGGAAGTCGAGGACTGCCGCCCAAAAAGGAGCGACCGCGCCGCCGATGAGGACGCCGAGAAATATGCTCGCAAGCGTGATGCCGATCTGGACAACGGGAAGAATCCTCTCCGGCATTTCGACAATCTTCAAAGCTGCTGCTGCATCTTGGCTGCCGTCATCGGCGAGCCGTTCCAGGCGGCTTTTATGGCTCTCCGTGATGGCGGTTTCCATCAAAGCAAAAAAGCTGCTTGCCGCCACGAGGAACAGGAGCATTATGATGAACAAGGGTAAATCGGGATTATCCAAGAACGGGCACATCCTTTGCTGAGCAGAAAAAAGTATATGCTCATTATAGCACATAGCAGCAAATCTCATCTACGCTTTCTGAGACGAAGTATGCCGAATCCTCATTATTTTTGCTGCCAGCGGCAAGCCTGCGCCTCGACGAAATCGAGGAAGGAGAAGAGGAAGAGACCGAGCAGGCTCAGGACGACGATGCCGGCGTACATTTCCAGATAATTGACGCGCAGCCACGCATCCATGATGAAGAACCCCAGACCATATTGCGAGCCGAATGTTTCGGTGAAGAAGAGTACGGAGATCGCCGTCGCCATGGCGACGCGCACCGCAGTCAGGAATTTTGGCAGGGACGCGGGCCAGAGGACGTGACGGAAGACGGCGAAGGACGACGCTCCCAGCGAAAGGAGAGGAAAGTATGTCTCGTGCGGGATAGAGCGCACGGCGTCGCGCACGGCGATGATGACCTGGAAGACGATGATGAGAAATATCATCAGGATCTTCGACGTTTCCCCCACGCCTGCCAGCAGCATGAGGATCGGCAAGAGGGCGATCTTGGGCACGGGATAGAGCAGATAGACGAAGGGCGCGAAGATGCGGTCGGCGGCAGAGGCATACCCCATGAAGATGCCGAGAGGATAGCCGATGCCGACGGCGAGGAAAAGCCCCATCGCGATCCTGCCGAGACTGTAGAGCATATGGACGGCGATCGAGGAAAGGAAGATCTGCTGCAGGCAGACGACGACCTGCCACGGCTTAGGCACGATCGGCAGTTCGAGCAGAAGGGAGATGATGCCCCAGAGGACAAACAGTGCCGCGGCTGCTCCCAGATAAACAAAAACGGTACGCTTCATGCCCCACTCCGATTCTTCTTGATCATCTCGCGCAAGTAACGGCTCATATTGAAAAATTCCGTCTGGCTGCGGCTGTTGCTCTTGCCGAAAAGCGGGTTGTCCAACATTTCTGCAATGCGCCCGGGTGCACTGGCCAAAACGACAATCTTCTGCCCGAGATACAGCGCTTCTTCCACGTAGTGCGTGACGAGGAGTGTCGTCACATGCTGCTCCTGCCAGAGGGAGAGAAAGACCTCCTGCATTTCCTCGCGCGTGATGGCGTCGAGTGCAGAAAAAGGCTCATCCATCAAAAGGACATCGGGGCGCAGCAAAAAGGCGCGCGCAAGCCCCACGCGCTGCTGCTGTCCGCCAGAAAGTTCATGCGGATATCGGCTGCCGAGCGCACCGATGCCCAGGCGCTGCATCAAGGCGAGCGTATCGCTTTCGCGCGGCTTTTCGTGACGAATCTTCAACCCCAGCTCGATGTTCTCGCGCACGCTTTTCCATGGTAGGAGGCCATAGCTTTGCGGCAGGAAGCCGATGCGCTGACGTGCCGGACAAATGGTCTCCCCGCCCAGCGTCGCCGTGCCCGCATAATCGGGCAGTATGCCCGCGAGGATCTTCAAAAGCGTGGACTTGCCGCAACCCGAGGGACCGATGACGGCACAGGTATCTCCCCTCGCGACGTGCAGATTGATGTCCTGCAGCACTTTTACAGGCGCTTGCTCGGCGATATAGGCGTACGATACGTGCTGCAGATCGATCATGGCGCAAGCATATTGAGAACGAGCTCGTCATAGGTGTACGATTTCCTGATCAAATCTTTCCCCTTCAGCCAGGCGATGCAGTCCGTGACATCGCTTTCCTTCGGCAGGGCGGCTTCGTGATAGCGCGGCAGCACGAGCGCCTCTTTCGCGGTCGGCGGAAAGCCGCTCTTTTCCACGACGAGATCGATGTAATCGGCGCGAGCGGTGCTGTTGAGATAAACTACCGCCTTGTTGTAAGCGCGGTACATCGCCTTGATTTCTGCCTGCTTGTCTTTCGTGCTCTTTCCCGTAAAGAGGATGACGCCGGGATTGATGCCGAGTTCATCGGAGCCTGTGACGAAGCGGCAGCCGTTATGGACGGCAATGCTCGCCATCGGCTCCGGCAGGGTCGCCGCCGCCAGCTTGCCGCTTTGCAGCAGTTCAAGGCGCGTAGGAATCTGCGGGATGACGACCTTCACGATATCGTCTGCCGACAGACCGTTGCCGGAAAAGATGTGATCGGTCACATACTCTATGATGGTATTGCGCGAGACCGCCACCTCCTTGCCGACGAGCGCTGCGGCAGTTGGCTCCTTCGTTCCGGGTGCCGCGATGAGCTTGTAGCTGCCGTCCGTCATGGATGTGACTCTGACATCGAAGCCGCCGTCTCTGGCAAAGGCGACGGCAAGCATATCGGAAACGGTGCCGTCAAGATTGCCGCTCTGCAGGGCAGAGTCGCGATCCATGGCACTCTTGAAGGGCTGCAGTTCCACGTTCAAGCCTTCTTCCGCGAAGTAGCCCTTTTCCTGCGCTATGATGAAGGGGATGGAATCGGTATCCGGCATAAGTCCGATGTTCAGCGTACTGAGCTCCTGTTTGCTGCCGCCGCAGCCGGCTGCAAGAAAAAGAAGCGGCAAGAGCAGCAAGGCAAAGATTTTCTTCACATTCATTCTCCTTTCTATTTCGTAAGGGAAACGCTGATAAAATGAAGTCGCCCAGATTTGCGCAGATGCGTGAAGATGAGTGGCTGAATTTATCAGGGGTTCCTAATAAGAAGGCGGCGCAGCAGGTCGGCGCCCTCGCCCATGCGCTGCATGATCTCGCTGATCAGTCCTTCATTCTTCGCATAGGTTTCCTGCGCGACGGCTTTCAGACGATCGGTCTGCTCCTTCATCTCATTGACGTTGTCGAGCTGCTTGTCCACTTCGTCAAGAATGGACTGCGCCTCTTTGATCGATTGCTGCACGGAAGCGATGTCCGACTTTGCCTGTTGGATTTCAGCAGTATTCTTCTCGTTGGCTTCCCTGCGCTCCTTCTCCTTACCCGTCACCTTATCCATCCAGTCGCCGACGACGGAGCCCTTGCCCTTTTCCTGCTCAATGCGCTCCGTGCGCCCCGCCGCGCGCTGCGCCTTTCGCTCCAGCTCAAGCTCCTTCTCTTCGAGCGCCCGCTTCTGCTCGGCTATGCTGTCGCGCTGTTTTTTCAAGGAAGCCTCGCGCGCGGCGAGCTCCTGCTGACGCATTTCCATCTGCTGTGCCTCCCGACGGCCGTCTGCGAGCGTCTGCTCATGGCTACGCAGCACATCGGAGAGCACGAAGCCGCCGAACAGCGCCAATGCAAAACAAGCAGCGAAGAGCAGAACCCAGCGAGTCCTTTTCTGCTGCCTGTTCGTGGTACTTGCAAGAACATCCGTCTGCCGTGCCTCCTGCGGTGCCAGGGGCGAAAGCTCACGCACCGTCCCCGCTTTGGAGAAGACAGCGCCCTGAGGCAAAGGCGGCAATTCCTGCGTATCGTCAAGCCGCCTGCCGCGAGGTGCCTCTTCCTTTTCGCGCGGGAGGAGCTGCGTCCTGTCGAGATCCTTGTAACTCATTGCGGCTTCTTGTCCCTTTCCGTCATGTAGGCATGTTCCTTATGCATGGTCTTGCACAAACGCCCCAGCGTCCAGTGCAGATTGAAAGGCGTCGTCACCGCCTTGAAATTCACATGCGCAACGCCGCCGTCCTTCAGCGCCTGCAGCACCTGATCGAGCCGCTTGCCCTTGATGTTATGGAATACCGCCGCTTCGTGCGGAAAATCGAAGGGCTCCTCCTCTGCCGTACTCTGGCTGAAGCCCTTCAAGGAAAGCAGGAAGCCGACGCGCTCATGCCACGCCTTCGGCTCCAGGACGCTCGCCTGTATGCCGAGCTTACGCAGAACCTCCTTGACGGCAGGCACGGCTTCCTCCGCGAATTGGTAGAGCAGTACTCTTTCTTCTTGTCTTTTCATGATGCACTCGCCTCACTCGCTCAGACCGCGCATCAAAAGATATGTGACCAACTGATCCATATCGACGTCTTCATGACGCTTCTTCTTCTGCAGCTTGTCAAAAAGCGACTTGGGCAGGCGCACCTGCAGGAAATTCTTGCCCACGACAGATGACGCGCCCTCTTCTTTCATCAGCGACTCCTGATTCTTTTTCGACTGCTTCTTCTGCTGCTTCTTTTCCGCTTTGCTCCCTGCCTTTTCCTTCTCTTTTTCTTCCGGCTCTTCTTTCTTCTCGCTCTTCGCCTTCTTTTTCTTCATCGGCGGATAGCAATAAAATTCATCGTAGGCGTCGCGCAGCGACTGGCTCGCCTGCTCCGTGCCCACGCCGATGATATGGCAGGGCGTATCGCTCTCGCGCAGCATTTGCGCGATCGTCACGAAATCCGAATCCGTCGTCACGATGAGAAAGCGGCGCACGCCTTCGTCGCGCAGGAGCTTCGCCATATCGAACAGGGCGTAATCCAGGGAGTTTTTGCCGTCGATCTTGCGATCGATCTGACGAAAGGTGAAGCCCTTGCGCGCCATCAGGCGGTTCCAGCGCTTCTGCTCGGGATGCTTCTCCCAATCCGAAACGACGATCATGCGGCACGGAAAAAACTTCCTTGCCTTACCAAGTGTAAAATCAAGCATTTCAAAAGGTGCGTTCTCTATATCATAGAGAACAGCCACCGTCTCTGTACTGGAATCAAATGTCATCAAAAGTAAAACCTCACAATTTCATAATAGATAATTTTCGTAGTCTATTTCTTACTCATTTTATCATACTTGCGAATGGATTTCCACGAGATATTGGCAGATCGACCCAGTTGGCGCCTCTCACTCTTCCGTATGCTCCATCTGGCGGTTCAGAAAGTCCTTGCCAAACACCTTGAGCGTATAGTAAAGGCCGATGAAGAACGGGATGTATTCGGCGATGAGGCGCCAACAGACGGCAAGGATGCCGACGGTGCCTGCAGGCACGGAATCGGCGAAGAGCAGCACGAAGCCGCCTTCGGCAATGCCCGAGCCGCCGGGCGTCGGCGTGAAGTAGAGCAGCATGTTGAGGAAGATCATGCGCCCCATGACCGTGTACCAGTCCGCTTCCGTGACACCAAGCCCCAGGAGCAGGCACGGGACGATGGCGTAGATGAACATGAGGCTCAGCCCCGACTCGAAGAAGATGCGCACCATGCTCCTCGGCGATGAGGCGAGGAGATGAACGCCCGTCTTGAGGTCGCGGTAAAAGGCGAGGAGCTTCTTGCCCCGCCTCAGACTCAGGCGCTTCGTCACGCGCAGGACGAGATAGTCGAGCGCATTGGCACGAAAGGCGATGACGATGAGCACGATGACGATGAAGGCGGTGACCGAGATCAGCATGAGCGTATGGTTGTCGATGCCGGGCAAGATGCCCGCGTCGTGCAGGAAGATGAACGGCATACAGCAGATCAGGAAGAGGATGGAAACCAGTGTACGCACGATGACGAGCACCGTCGCCTTGCCCGCGGGCACACCCGCGTGGCGCAGGAACATGAGCTGTGCTACGGCGCCGCCCGTCGCCCCCGGCGTCAGGAGTGCGAGGAAGTAATTGCCGAAGACTACCTGCACCGCCTGCCCCAAGGTGATGTGCTCGCCGGAAATCTTCACGAGGTGCATGAGGCGCGTGCCGTCAAGCGTCAGCCCCACGGCGACGCAAACGAGCGCGAGCGCGATGGACCAAGGCTGAAACGCCGTGAGGTTCGTCAGCGTATGGATGTCGACCGTCGAATAGATGACGGCGCCCGAGATGATGAAAACAAGCAGGATCGGTACGACGAAACGCTTGCAGAACATCTTCATTTGGCACCTCCTCGCAGCGCTTTCTTTAGGAACCACGGATAAATTCAGCCACCCATCTTCACACATCTGCGCAAATCTGGGCGCCTTCGTTTTATCAGCGTTTCCTTTACAATTTTATCGAAATACATCGGAATTTTCAAGCGTCAGCCATAACAAACTGCGAAAAGTCTTTTTTATCTTCTTTCACTCTGTATCAAAAAGCAGCGTCACAGGCCCGTCGTTGACCGATGCGACCTGCATGTCTGCGCCGAAGCTGCCGTGCGCGACGGTGAAGCCGAGAGCCTCGCAATGCGCGAGGAAGCTCTCGTAGAGCGGCTCGGCGACCGCGGGTTTCGCCGCTTTGGAAAAGCCCGGGCGGCGGCTCGAAAGGTCGGCGTAGAGCGTGAATTGGGAAACGACAAGCAATGCGCCGCCGACATCGGCGAGCGCGAGGTTCATCTTGCCCGCTGCATCGGCAAAGACGCGCGTGCGGCAGATCTTCTCCGCCAGACGCTTCGCCTCCGCCTCACCGTCGTCCGGCCCTATGCCGAGAAGGACGAGGAAGCCCTGCCCGATCTCCCCTGTTACAGCGCCGTCGATGGAAACAGCGGCTTCCCTGACCCTCGTCACGACTGCCCGCATAGCTTCTCCTTTCCCACGGCAAGAGCCGTGCAAACAAAACAACAACGTCAAGAGGCCTTGGAAGCGCCTGTCGCGCCGCCCAAGACCTCTTGCATCAATTCGTACAGCGGTCGGCGAAGGTGAAGACATGGCGGTAATAATTTTCCGGATCCTTCGCCTTCGTCGCCGCGTGCCATGCGCCCTCGACCGTCAGCTCTTCCTTCTGCGGCGCCCTCGACGCTGCCGCCAGCTCCTTCATCATGCTGTAGGGAACGAGCAGATCGGATGTGCCGTGAATGAAGAGCGTCGGCACCTTCGTGCGGCGCGCCGCTTCGAGCGCCGATGCCTCGGACAGGGCGACGCCCGTCTTTTCGCGGCTCATATAGTTCACGCCGCGCATGATGAGATCGGCGGGCAGGTTGAAGCTCTCCATCTTGCGCACGAACATATCCTCGGCGCTCGTATAGCCCGAGTCCTCGATGACGGCGGCAAGATCGGCGGGCGCGTCGCTCGCGCCTGCGGTGAGGAGCGCCGTCGCCGCGCCCATGGAGACGCCGTGCAGCACGACGCGCGCCTCGGGGTCAACCTCGGCGATGCGCGCGAGCCACGAGGAAACGTCGCGGCTCTCCAGCGCCCCCATCGTCACATACTGCCCTTCACTCCTGCCCGAAGCGCGCAAGTCCGGTGTCAGGACGTGGTAGCCATGTTCGATGTAGTCGGCAGCATAGTCCCAGGTATCCTCCTGGCTGCGCCCGTAGCCGTGCAGCAGCACGACCCAGCGGTGACTCGGTGCGGCTGGCGAAAAATGCGTCGCCGCGAGCCGCAGCCCGTCGAAGGAGCGCAGCGTCCAATCCTCACTCGCCGTCTGCGGCTTCTCGGGCAGATTGACATTCGGATCCGAAAGGCTCGTGGCGATGACGGGCGGTGCCAGCGGATCGCCGCCGCTGCCGCGCGCGAGGGCGAGGTCGACGAAGTAGCCGCCGACCACGTAGAGGAGCGCGCCTGCCGAAATCGCCGCGAGCAAGAGCGTCGTTACGAGGCTCGTGACAACAATCGTTGCCAGTGTCTTCATTTGCCCTCTTTCATGCGGTTGATGGCGCTGACGAGCGCCATCGCCGATGCCGTGATGATGTCCGTGTCAAGCCCTGCGCCCCATGTGACCTTGCCGTTTTCCGCCGTGATGCCGATGTACGCCATGGCGCGCGAGGTCGAGCCGATCTCAAGCGCGTGCTCGCTGTACGTCAGATCCTTGTACGAGATGCCGAGATTCTCCTGCAGGGCGTTGCTGATGGCATCGAGGCGACCGTTGCCGCGCGCCTGATACGTCACGGGCTTGCCGTCGACTTCCATGTGCACCTCACCCGCGCGCACGCCGTCCGGCGCCTTGCGCAGCAGGAAATCGACGAGCCGGACGGGCGTATCGACGTTGACGTATTCCTTCCGGAAGAGCTCGTGCACCTCTTCGGGCAAAAGTTCCTTGTGACCGCGATCGGAAACGCCCTTGACGAAGTAGCTGAAGTCCTCGCGCATCTTCTTCGGCAAGTCGAGGCCGAACTTCTGCTCAAGCAGGTAGCCGACGCCGCCCTTGCCCGACTGGCTGTTGATGCGGATGACGTCGCCGTCGTACTCGCGGCCGACGTCCTTCGGGTCGATGTAGAGATACGGCACGTTCCAGAACTTCGGCTGCTTCTCCTCGCGCCACTTCATGCCCTTGGCGATCGCGTCCTGATGCGAGCCGGAGAAAGCGGCGAAGACGAGCTCACCCGCATAGGGCTGGCGCGCGTGGACGTTCATGCGCGTCACGCGCTCGTAAAGCTCCACGAGCTCGGGCATGTTGGAAAAGTCCAGCTCCGGGTCGACGCCGAGCGCGAAGAGGTTCATGGCGATCGTCACGATGTCCGCGTTGCCCGTGCGCTCGCCGTTGCCGAAGAGCGTGCCCTCGATGCGGTTCGCGCCCGCCAGGATGCCGAGCTCCGAATCCGCCACGCCGCAGCCGCGATCGTTGTGCGGATGCAGGGACAGCTTGACGGCGTCGCGATACTTGAGGTTCTGCGAGATGTACGCCACCTGCATGCCGTAGACGTGCGGCATCGAGAGCTGCACCGTCACGGGGATGTTGATGATCGCCGGGCGAGCCGCCTGCGGCTGCCAGACGTCGAGCACGGCGTTGCAGACTTCGAGCGCATACTCCGGCTCCGTGCCCGTGAAGCTCTCGGGCGAATACTCGAAGCGGTAGTCCGCGCCCGCCTTCGCCGTGAGCTCGGCGAGGAGGTTCGCGCCCTCGACGGCGATCTTCTTGATGTCCTCCTTCGACTTGTGAAACACCTGCTCACGCTGCGGCACCGACGTCGAATTGTAGACGTGGACGATGGCGTTCTTCACGCCGTCGAGCGCCTCGAACGTCTTCTTGATGATGTGCTCGCGCGCCTGCGTCAAGACCTGCACCGTCACATCGTCTGGGATGAGATCGTCCTCCACGAGGCGGCGCAGGAAGGCGAACTCCGTATCGGAAGCCGCCGGAAAGCCGACCTCAATCTCTTTGAAGCCGATCTTCACGAGCATCTTGTAAAATTCCAGCTTCTCTTCGAGGCTCATCGGGATGATCAGCGCCTGATTGCCGTCGCGCAGGTCAACGCTGCACCACGTCGGCGCCTTCTTCGGATGCTCCTCCCTGAGCCAGCTCAGATCTATCTCAGGCGGCAGAAAATACTGCTTCTCATATTTTGTAAAATTCTTCATGAATAACGCCTCCTACATGCCTCTTCACAAAAAAAGCCTTTCATCCCCAAAGAGACGAAAGGCAATGCTTACGTGTTACCACTCAATTTCGCGCCGAAGCGCGCACTTTAACGGATACCATCATATCCTCCTGCTCTAACGGTCAGGCACCGGCTCCGCCTACTCCACGTCTGTTTCAGCGAGCTGCTTCAAGGCGAGTTCGACGGCGCTTCCTCTCCGCTTTCCACCAGCCAGCGGCTCTCTATCCATTCCACGACGCCTACTATTCCTCTGCAACGCATTTGCAATTTGAAGTTATG
>ERZ772957.2189-NODE-2189-length-11576-cov-3.825362_pt1 | contig 11576 bp, 14 predicted proteins | sample MGYA00580682_ERZ772957 | MGnify/ENA primary metagenome ERZ772957 (study PRJEB29015, sample SAMEA2737921) | human oral metagenome | biome: human oral; feature: human-associated habitat; material: dental | place: China | collected 2025 ...
CCGCCCGCTCCCGGGCACACGTAAACCACCCGTAAGCACACGTAAATCGCCCGGCAATCACGTGACCTCCCAGACGCGCCCGCCCCCGATCGGCCGGCTCCTGATCCCGCCCTGCGACCTCATCTTCCTGAGGAGGTTGTCCGCCTTGTTCTCGCGCTGCTCCAGCGCGAGCGAGACGGGTCGGTGGGGCGACGGGACCTCGATGACCTCGGCGCGGGTCGACGGCCCGTTGGCCACGAGGTGGCTGTGGGAAGGTCACCTTTCTGAATGACCCAAGGGACAAAGCGGATCACCTCACGCGCCGTCTCTCTGAGGCGTACGTCAGTGATGTCGTCGAACGCGAGAAGGTACGCAATTCTCGGATCCTCGAGGAGCTACTAGATGTAATGGGAAGGCCAGGCGCAGGCAGTTGGAGGTCGACTTCGTGTGCAACAGAGGCAGCAAACACGTCTACCTGCAGTCCGCCTACGACATCCCCGATGCCGAGAAGCTCGCTCAAGAGTAGCGTCCACTCGACAAGATCGACGACCCGTTCAAGAAGGTCATCGTTGTCGGCAGACCCGTCGAGCGCCACTACGGGAAGACAGGCGTGCTCATGCTGGGGCTTTACGACCTCCTCCTCGACCCGGCAAGCCTGAAGCTTTGATAGGAGCGTTTGCATCCCTGAACCTCAACGAGATTCCAACGGCCACAACGCACAGGACACTGCTTACCGCAGAAAACACGATGACGGCCGGCGCCACGTCTGCCATGGAGGTGCCGCACAGGCGTATCCAATACGCCATGTGCACCGGCACGGCGGAGGGGAACAGGGACATCGCCACTATGAGCCCAGCGAACACCAACACGAGCAAGCCGCCCGAAGCCAAGGCCCGGACGCGGGCCAGCGTGAATGTGGAGACGCACAGCACGACGAAGCTCGTATCGACCAGGATGTTCGGTGCTAGCCTCTGCGCCAGAAGCAGGGAGGCGACCGTATCGAATCGGCCGAAGCTGACCGCGCAGTGACACGAGAACAAAAGTATGCTGAACACCGTATACGCCGCAACAAGATAGAGGCAACATACCGCGATCCGTGCAAAGAAGCGACCGAATTCCCAGGCACCGCGGGCCCACGATACATCGGCAGCGCCTCGGGCAGGTGCGTCGAAGAACATGCCTGCCGTAAGCACCGCAGCAACCGGAAAGAGTAGGGTATGTGCCAGTGAGGCGGTGACGATGCGCTCCGCTTCGGAACATCCGATACCAAGCCGCTCGAGATACGTCAGTTCAGCCGAGAACCCAACGAACTGACTCTCTGCCTCCGCACCCACCGATACCCATGCACCACAGCCGACAAGGACTGAGTATACGTACAAGAGCGCAACGCCAAGATAAAGTCCGATCAGGACGAGCCCGACATGCATGCGGCGAGCGCGGAATAGCTCGGAACGAAATGAGGCCGAAAATCCCATATCAGCGCATCTCCCCCAGCTTGAGCACCGCGCATGAGACGGCAAAAGACGCCACCTCTGCGACTGAGGCGTACAGAGCCACAGCCCACGCACCCACATTCTGAAAACACAGAGCACAGGTATTCATGAGGTAAAGCACCGGGGACAGGTACAGCGTCGGATTCAGGCCACTCATGCCTCCTGCATGTGCATACGAGCTCGGAAACCACACGAGCGCAAACAGAGATGACATGACCATCGCCACAGTCGCCACAACGGTGCTGCGTACGAGCTGATACAGGGCGAAGGCTTCTGCGAAAAGAACCGCCAGCATGATCGCGCCGAGCGAGGCAACACCCAGAAAGCGCCCTACGCCACCCGATGAAAGTGCGGAGCCATACTGCATCACCTTGCAGACAAAGGGCATGAAGCAGGTTAGCAGGTACAGTAGGGCCAGAAATCCTCCGTAGACGATGAGTTTCGAGGCAACCATCGCCGTCTCGGGTATTCCCCGCGCCTTCGACACGTCACAACCCGCCAAGGCAGAGTAGTCCTGTGCCGTGACAAAGACGGCGTAGATAATGACGACGGGGATCCATAGGATCGTGAACACGAGGGACGTGCGGATCGCCGATCCCACGAGGTCATCGAGTGCGACGAGGTTCCCGATGAAGCCGACGGCACCGCCTATGCGTTTTGGGTCATCCCCCGCGACCATGAACAGCAGGGCACGCTCCTCCTCAGGGGGTGACAAAACGGTCAACAGTGCGACAAGCGTGGCAAAGCCTGACATCGCATAGGTCGAGAACCTGTGCGGCAAGCGTTTCAGCTCGCAACGCAGCAGGGCGGGAATGCGGAGCGTCACCGGACACCATCCTCACCGGCAATCAGTGCCGAATAGACATCCTCGAGCTCCCGACGCTCGAAGAATACCTCGCCCACCTTGACGCCGCTGGCGCTCAGAAGGCCTGTCACATCCCCAGGCTCCCCTTGACAGCCCTCAAGATGGAGCAAACCGTCCGAAGAACGCGCGATGGACAGCGACGGCATACGCCCCCTCAAGACGGCGGCGGCGCGATTCGGCTCATCCACGCGCACTACCAAGCGCCCTCGGCAGCATACGTCCAGTTCCGCTGCAGTCATGACGCGCAGCAACCGACCATGTCCCATGAAGGCAAAATGGGTCGCCACCTTGCACAGCTCCCCGAGGTTGTGGCTGGATATCAGGATGGTCTTTCTCCCTCGTTCTTTCAAGCGTGAGATCAGCTTTCTCACCTCGACGATGCCCATGGGATCAAGCCCGTTCGTCGGCTCGTCGAGAATCAGAAGCTTCGGATCCCCTAGAAACGCGATGCCAAGATCCAAGCGGCGCCTCATGCCCATCGAGAAGCTCCGGGCGCGTTTCCTCCCTACACCCTCCAGTCCGACGAGCTGCAAGATACTGTCGATAACCCCCTCCTGAGGAATGCCCCACTCTATGCAACGCACCGTCAGGTTGTCACGAGCACTGAGGTCGGGATACGAGGCGCTGGCGTCAGGCACGTAGCCAATGCACGAGCGTACATGGCGGATGTCCTTCTGATTCGTCTTTCCGAAGAGGGAGATCCTGCCCGCCGTCGGTCTTGTCAGACCACAGATCATGCGGATCAATGTGCTTTTCCCAGCGCCATTCTCGCCGATAAGTCCGTACACCCCGCCGCGCCCCAAGCTCCAGCTTACCGATTTGACGACTTCGAACTTTCCGAAGCGCTTAGAGACGTCATGCAGCTGCACGACATCTCCGCCCAAGCTTGCACCCATTCTCCCTCCTCCACCGTCCGTTTGCCTCATCGCTTGACATACGTATTCTAAATCAGATGACTTATCTTTTCTAGATAATTATATTTAAAAATGATATATCAAAGGTGACGTCGACAACGACAGTGCGCCTTGCGTAACCAGCAAACGCACGCGGTAAGCAGATGGAGAGAGTACGTGTTACTCGTCCTGAAGATCCACCACGTAGACTCTGGTCGGCTCGAGAGAAGCCCCTGCGCCATCAGTGCGCGTGCGGTTCGCCACGCTCTTGACGCGTCGGGCCGCAAGCTCCTCAAGCTCCCGTTCACTTACGCGCCTGATCAGATCTCCCGGCTGACAGTCCAGCTCCACGCAGATATCCAACAGCGTCCTCAACCTGATGGCCTTTATCTTTCCATTCCTGATCTTCGAGACGTTGGCCGGAGTGTGCCCAGTGGCCCGGATGATATCCGCGCTCGTCTTGCCCCGCTTCAGCAGGAGGCTCTCAAGCTCAATGATGAGATAGTCCATGTTCGCCCCTATACCAGGTCTTCCGCCTGCTCTTGTAGCAAAGCCCCATAGCGCCATATGGCGGCGATGGAGAAGCAGCTGACGGCTCCGAGGATCGCGCCCACGTCTACCGGCAGGGCAAGATCCTCAAGTATGCTCTGCGTCGAGCTGATGAACACAAACCGTCCTACGGTAAGCGCTATGAACCCTGGAGAAGTGACGAGCTCGATTGTCGCAAACGCTACCAATAACCCGCCAAACAGGCTGATCCTGCGCGCATGCGCTGTTGTGAAGGGTGAGTCACCCCGAGCCATGTCCTTGCATATGCCCCGCAGCGTCAGCGCCCCGACTCCCCAGATGACAAGGTGCATGGGCGCGGCGATTATTGGGACGATGCCGGAGGAGTCGAACGAAGCGCCGCTCAAGATCCGCATGACCGCAACTATCGTAGCGACGACCGCACAAACGAAGCTTAGTCCGACAAGCCCGGTGAACAGCATGCTGAGCCTCCGCCCAAGTCGCTGCATCTTTGCCCGGGACTCCTCGATCTGCTGGGCGCTTCTTGCCATTCCTACCTCCAGAATCGGTGCAAACAGACACAACGGATGTATCTTCTCGATTATTTTATCGTCATTCGATTGTCCCAAGTGTGACGATATGTTCCATCCGCTGACATCAACCCGCGATAGCCCCTACGATACAATCGCAATGCGCGCATGCAGAGCGCATTACCCTGACGAAAGGATGCACGTCGTGGCATTCGCAAGCGAACTGGCAGCTGGCATCCTCCAACTCCTCATCTTTTCCCTGGTTCCCTTTGTCTGGTAGGCTGCCTCGGCCAGAGGCGAGGGGTCTTTCCTCACCTATATGGGTCTCAAGGGCGTGTCGACGAAAAACAAGTGGAGGCTATGGCTGCTGGTCGCCATGACCTTTGTCGCATTTGCCGCAGCATCCCTATTTGCCCTGCATCTTCTCGGCAACGTCGCGACGGCTGTATCTGCGTTTGCGGGCCAAGGTGCCTCTGCAGTACCCGCCATCCTTTCGTACGCGGTTGTACGTACCTCCCTTTCCGAGGAGCTGCTTTTCAGAGGATTTCTGCTGAAGAGGCTTGTAGGCAAGTTCGGTTTCACGATCGGAAACATAACGCAATCGTTTCTCTTCGGTCTCATCCATGGAATTGCATTTTTTAGAGCGGCAGGGCCACAGGCAGCGATCGGGCTTGTTATTCTCACGGCTTCCATCGGATATGTAATGGGCTATATCAACGAGAGGAAAGCGGGCGGGTCGATACTCCCGAGCTGGTGCATCCATGCTGCAGCGAACGTCCTGGCGGGCCTCCTTTGTGCGCTCTAGGCATGACAGGCCATGCTGTGGAGACAGGCAACTGCTGCTGAGAAGCGGGGCGCTATGGCCCAGCGCCTGATGCGTGGCATGCCTACGGGCAGAGCATGTCTTTTGGTAAGGCGGCAGCCCGGAGTGGGTAAGGTGACGGGGCAGAATGCGCCTTTCCGTCACGTCGCGGCGCCCGGGAGGTGTGGGGCAACCGCCCGCCAGGCTGCGGGGCACTATGGAAAGTGGCTCAACTGGGCAAATGCGCTCGGGAAACCGCCCGCCAGGCTGCGGGGCGGGTTGCGTCAGGGCCCGCAGATCTCGGTTTGGAGTCTGAGCTCACGAAAAGACGCACTCTGCCCAACCTGCGGGCTGCAGACTGCGCCTTTCCGTGAGGGTGTCTACACAGAATGCGCTTTTCCGTGAGGTCGCTCGACGTTTGCCCAGGTAAGGAAAAGCGCATTTTACGAAAAGACGCATTTTGGAGCTTGATATGACGGAAAGACGCACTCTGGCCGTTGGGACCCTGCCCCAAAGCAGCGGTTCTCACAGCGCCGCTCACCACGCAGGGCGAAGGCAGGAAGTCGTGACATTCCTCCAGAACCATCCGCAGTAGAAACCCACTTCCCCAAGCAAGACAAGCATGCACCAAGAAGCTCGGCTTTCATGTCATGCGTCGAGATTAAAGCGCGGTCTGATATAGAAATGGTGTTCGTACCCAGAGTGCCCGGCCATAGTAACAGACATGTATGCCCGATCATGGACCTAACGTCATGCGACATCACGGCATAGATGTGTACATCCAATGGGTGTATTATATATTCCCGCTGGGTATACCAAGAGTACTTTAATCTTGATCTGCCCTCCCCGTGAGGGCAGATAGACCGCAAAACGAGGGGGTCGATATGTCAGAGGCACGCCTGAGCATCCGCACTGACAGTGCGCTCAAGGAGCAGGCACGCAGACTGTATGAGAGCATGGGGCTCGACCTCACCACCGCTGTCAACATGTTTCTGCGTCAGTCTGTCGTGGACCATGGCATGCCCTTCAAACCGACCGCAGAAAGCCCAGAGGATATTAATGCCAGGCGCGAGGATCGTATGGGAGAGGGGCACACATTCGCCACGGTTGACGACATGATGGACTACCTCGATGCTTAAGAGCATCAGGGTTCTTCCACAGTTCGAACGTGATGTGAAGCGCCTCAAGAAGAAGCACTTTCCCTTAGACAAGTTGAGGTCTGCCGTCAGCGCCATCTTCAAAGATAGCAGAGACGGGCTGCGGAGACTACACGATCACGAGCTCAAGGGAAACTGGTTAGGCTACAGAGAGCTTCACATAGAGCGGAGCTGGCTGCTTAACATACCGTGTCGACCGCGATGAGCTTGTATTGGTTCTCGTTCGAACCGGTTCGCACGACAAGACCCTTTAGCTCCTCGCAGTTTTCAGCTGCAATTTGTATCGCGGATCTAGACTCATCTATCAAACACCTTTGTCAGAAATGAATATAAGGTGTTAATATAGTAGATATTCTACGTAGTCTTTCCATTTACCTAGGAATTCAAACCGCTCATAGAAATAGCTCTCTCTCTCTCTCTCATTTTATTTTTCAGATAATAGATATGCGTTTAAAGGATGGCTCAAATCTTATAAGGAGAATAACGTGGAGAAGAGACTCATCGCAACACTTGCAACAGTCACCCTGCTATGTTCGCTCACCGGCTGTGGTAATCGCCCATCTAAGCTGAGCGATCTCTATGGGGGAAGCTCCACTAGCACCCCATCTCAAACAACCTCACAAAACACGCTGTCTTCTAATACCACAAGTGCACCCACAAGTAAACCTGCCAATCCACCTACGAGCACCCAAACTAACACGCAAAATAGTACGCCGCAGAGCCCCAAGCAAAACAACACAAAACCTAATAAGGACGGGAAGCTATACGATATCGACAAGGTCGATCCAGACGTTAAGGCATTTGGGGAGGAATATGAGGCCTTCGTTGATCGGTACGTCGAATTCATGAAGAAATACAAGTCAGCTAGTGCATCAGATCAGGCTGAAATGATCTCGGATTACAGCGACCTCATGCAGCAGGAACTCGAGATGACCGAACGAGTAAACGACATGAACAACAGCAAAGGGTCTTGGAATACCGATACGGCCCAATATTGGATTGACCTGTATGGACGTTGCTCCAAAAAGATGCTTTCCGCACTCTAGATTTTTGGTTTAAGAACGTGGCGAATCACGGGAGAAAAGGTAAGCAGGCATGATCACCATCGACGGAAGAAAACTAATTATCTTCTTGATAGTCATTCTTATAGCTGTTTTTGGATACCTCTACATCGGGTCGGCTACTCACGCACATTGGAATGGAGGTCCAACGATAATTCGCCAGTCAGAACCTCGTGCAGAAGCAAGCACTGTATTCCTGATACAGAATGTTCCGGGCGCAGGATCAAAGTATCAGATTCACAATAGCATAAAGTACGAAAATCAAGATCCACAGCATCAGTCTGACGAGTCAACAAGAGATGCAGGTGCAGCGCGCTCAAGTGGTGCGCGTGAGAAATGACTGACTCAGTGAATAAGGTCCTCGATCAGATCGAGGCATCTGGGCCTCGTTGCAACGGCACAGATTCCATCGTACTCAGACTTACAGACGGCAGCGCAGATTTAGTGTATTGGTGCGTTATCAACGTAAACGGTGCTCAGAAGTACATAGTTACTACATATAATTCGAAGGATTCCGATAATAAAAATATACAGCCGCTAAAGACCTGTACATCCTTCAAGGAGTGGCGCACAGAGATCAAGAAAGGCCTCGATGTCATGGCTAGGCAACAGTAGGGCCAGACGAACAGGAGAAGCGAGGGAGCATCGATGGCAGCGGGCAGCTGCTGCCATCGATGCGGGATACCACGGACCGGCGCCTGAAGCGTGGCGTGCAATACCATCTGAATACCGACACGCCCTCCCCTGTCACGAGGGCTTCTCGGGCCAACCGGGACCGATGACGGGTGGTTCGCCTGACGACCAGCAGCCAAGCTTGGCGTTGGGCTCTGCGTCCTGGGTGAGCGAAGAGAGCACACCCGCCCTCCAGTTGCGTAGGGTCGCCAAGGCCATCATGGCGGCGTTGTCCCCGCAGACAACCATGGGAGGCACGGTCACGCGCACGCCTCGCCGCCCGAACTCTCTCTTGTATTCGGCTCTGAGCTCTGGGTTTGCGGCAACCCCCCCGCCGATGCAAAAGTCAGAGACGCCCGTCTCCTCCACAGCGGCGACAGCCTTCGCAACCTGCACGTCAATGACCGCCGCCTCGAAGGAGGCCGCAAGATCGGGCAGGTTGATAGCACGACCGGCCCTGTCCTCACCCTCTATGTAGGTGATGACCGCTGTCTTGAGTCCACTCAGGGAAAAGCGGTAGTCGTTACTGTGCATCATCGCACGGGGGAAGTGAATAGCCTTCCTGTTGCCCCGCGCCGCGAGCCTGCTGATCACGGGACCCCCCGGGTAGCCGAGGCCCAGCGCCTTGGCAACCTTGTCAAAGGCCTCGCCCACCGCATCATCGATGGTGGCGCCAAGGATCTGGTAGTCGCCCCAGGCGCGCACATGCACAAGCATCGTGTTGCCACCAGAGACCAGGCTCGCCACGAAGGGCGGCCTGAGGTCGGGTGTTTCGAAGAGATTGGCGAGCAGGTGGCCTTCAAGGTGGTTGACCGCTGTAAACGGCAAGCCTGTGGCCGCACAGAGCCCCTTGGCAAAGGCGATGCCCACGACGAGCGCACCAACGAGACCCGGACCTGCGGTGACGCCCACACACGAGAGGTCAGAGGCCGCCAGCGTGTCGCAGCCGAAGTGTCGTCCTGCCTGGGCCATAACCTCCTCGAAGACGCCGACGATGGCTTCGACGTGCTTGCGGGACGCAATCTCGGGTACGACGCCACCAAAGCGCGCATGGAAGTCGACCGAGGTAGCGACTACGTTCGCACAGATGGTGCCCCGCGAGTCGATGACGGCCATCGCGGTCTCGTCGCAGGATGACTCAATGGCGAGCACCAGGCCACCGGCAGCCTCGATCTTCTGCCGCGAGGCGGCGTTACGAGGAGCCGGCACTATAGGCCATGGGCGAATCGAGGCTGAGGGCTCGGGCAGCTGCGCCATGAGTTTGGCGTCAGCCTGAAGTGGCAGCTTTGCCTGCAGGATGAGCGCGGTGTGGGACTTGCCTTTGGCATCTGGGCCAAAGTAACCGGGCCTTTCTCCCACCTTAACAAAACCGAGTGAGCCGTATAGGGCCTGACCTGCGGCGTTATGCTCGTCGACCTCAAGCGAGATGGTGGAGGCACCAAAGGCCTGGCCGTCGTAGGCGACGCGGGCGACGAGACGAGACGCAACGTGCCGGCGCCGATGATCGGCGGAGACGACGACATCCAGAACCTCGAAGTCCGCCCCCGCGAGCCGGCCACCTGCGAAGCCGATGACCCTGCCCTGATCGTGCGCCACCCACCAGCTACGCTGCGGCTGGGCGAGTTCGGAAGCAAACATCGTACGGGTCCAGGGGGTGTGGGCGCTTCCCTCGTATGTTGCGGCATCGAGGGCGACAACAGCGTCGAGGTCTGCGGACAGCATGGGACGCAGCTGCAGATGGCGACCAGCGAGCGCCTCGTCCACGCCCGTGACCCTGACAGATGGGCTCGCCTTGAGTCCGAGGCGAGCGCGCTCGCCCTCCTCCGCATCCGAAAGTCGCGTGTACACAGGTAGTACGAGTGCGGGATCCCCGTCGCCGAGGGCGGGCCTGAAGTCGGGCGCTTGGGACGCACGTATCAGCCCCTCTCCCGTGGGATGCCAGAGGTTCTCATCCAGCATTCGCGTGAGACCCGCTCCCTCAAACGCAGTGCGGTATTTCTTGAGACCGTCTCCCGAGAGGACAAGCTGCCCCGCGTCCGAGCGAGCCTTGAGCTCGTCTATCGCGGCGTTCACCGTACGCACGCGCTCGACCTCGAAGGTCCTATGGGCGCCCCTCTCGTCCAGCAGGTAGACGCCTGGATAGACCTCTTTGCGCATCGCATCTCCCACTACGGCAAGCCTGCCACGCTGCCCTGCCTGCCAGGCGGTCCAAGCGACGGCGTCGAGAGTCGACGCCCCAAGAAGCGTCGTGGCGAGCCCGCACGCAAGGCCCTTTGCCGTCGCGATGCCTATGCGCACGCCTGTGAAAGACCCTGGGCCGCGGCCCACCAGCACCTGGTCGACATCCGCCATCGCAAGCCTTGCCTTCGCGAGCGTCTCCAGCGCAGTCGCCGTCAGCTCAACGTTAGCCCGGCGACGGCAGAGGTGATCGCCTGTGGCCAGGACGTCTATGGCCGTAGCTGCGATGCCGTCCTGCGCACTGGCTGTGGTAACACGGGCGACGGCGCAGGCCAGCATGTCAGTGGAGGTGTCAAGCGCAAGGATCACACGGGTCCCTGGGACAGAGGTCCTCACGGTGGGGGCGGACGATGGGGCAGACGAACTCACGGGTATCACCGGTCCTTCACTGGCCGCAGTCCACGCCAGCGTCAAGAGTCAAGGGTCAGAGGTCAAGAGCCATAGCTTGGCTAGTGTAGCCCTTTTACGTCGGGTTTGGTTTCGGGGGATTGTTTCAGGTGGTTGCATCATGCAAAATGTGAGCTGCATGTCTAGATGAGGCGATGCCTGGCGAAGCGTTAGCGGCGCACGCGAGTCGCCACCAGCATACTGCTTGAGTCGCTGGCAACACGTGTGGGAGTCGCGTCCAGAGTGCGCTTTTTCGTGACTCCAGCGGCCAGACCGCGCCTTTCCCTCGAACATCTCCACTCCATCTGCATGTCCCAGTGAATGTCCCACTGTCCAACGCGCTACCCACGCCATCTGGAGAAATTGCGTAGAACGTACCCTGTGGAACCTTACGGAACCGTACCCTTTGTGCACTTGCGGCGAGGACCTCAACATCATAAAACCTGTCCTGAGAGCGTTACCAACACCTGACAACGGCTGGACGGAAAGGTGGTAAGCGACGATGTAGAACAGAGCACCCACGGGCGAGAGCGTGATGCCGAGCGACGAGAACACCAGGGATGATTCCTTGATGTGTCTGGAGGCAGTACCCGACATTGGTGGTGAGGAGGTGTGGTTCAAGCCCATCGAGTCGGCCAGTATCTGCAGGTGTCGCGCAGCTCCGTGTACCACTGGATCCGCAATGGGCGCATACCCCATAGGCGGGTCGGAACGCAGATCCGAATCAACCGCAGCATCCTCGACGCGCTCGTCGAAAGCGATGCCGCCCTGTGAGGGCGGGGCGGCAGGGGACGGTCGACGATGAGAAACGAGTTAGGGGTGGAAAGAGAATCCTGCCATGCCCTGTGCCGCAAGGCACATGCCTGGTCAGGGGTCCGAGCGGGGATTAGTCACTTATTCTGCGTCTCTCTCATATGACGTGATCAACGACCGCTATGCCGATCTGCGACCCACAGTGTTCACGAGCCAGTTCACTTACCCTGACTTCCCGG
>ERZ772957.2191-NODE-2191-length-11568-cov-4.366629_pt1 | contig 11568 bp, 9 predicted proteins | sample MGYA00580682_ERZ772957 | MGnify/ENA primary metagenome ERZ772957 (study PRJEB29015, sample SAMEA2737921) | human oral metagenome | biome: human oral; feature: human-associated habitat; material: dental | place: China | collected 2025 ...
CCTCGACGGCCACCACGACTGCATCCTGTCCATGTACCACGACCAGGGGCACATCCCCCTGAAGGTGAAGGAGTACTACGGCAGATTCTACGGCATGGAGCTCACGGACGGGGAGGTCGAAAAGCTCCTTTCGCCCGGGGCCGAGATGCGGCGGGACTTTTTCTGATGCCGTCCCGAGGCGCTCCGGGCTTTCATTCTTGACCGAGTGCGGGTTTTGAGCAAAGGAGGATTTTCGATTGAACATGAGCGCGGATTTTTTTGACGCGATCCTGAACCGTCCGGATCCGAACCTCTCCGAGTCCGAGGACTTCTGGGACGCTAAGGCCGAGCCCTTTTTCGCCTGCAAGCGAACCTACGGCACGAGCCTGACGGACCGGGTGGTCCGATACCTCTCCGACGAGGGGATGCTCGGTCCGGGGGCCTCCGTCCTGGACGTCGGGTGCGCCTATGGACGCTACGCCCTGCCCTTCGCTGCGGCCGCGAGGGACGTGACCGCCGCGGACATCTCCCCCAGGATGCTGGAACTGTGCGCGGAGCAGGCCGGGGAGAAGGGCCTTTCCAACCTCGAGACGCTGAAGCACGATTGGAAGAAGGATGAGCTTGGCGGGCTGAAGGGGCGTTTCGATCTGGTGTTCGCCTGCATGTGCACGCCCGCGAGGACCTCCGCGGGCCTGGAGAAGATGACCGCGGCCAGCCGGGGACACTGCGTCGTCGCCCAATACGTCTCCATGAAGGACTCCATCATGGACGCCCTGGCCGGGGAGCTCGGCCTGGACCAGAGCGCCGATTCCCACAACGGCGGGGACATCGCCTGGGCGGTCTTCAACCGGCAGTGGCTGAACGGCTTTCTCCCCCGGATGACGTTTCTGGAGAGGAACGAGGACCGAACCCTGAGCCTGGACGAGGCGTGCGACCGCTACAGGATGGGCCTGGGCAAGGCGGCCTCGGAACGGGGCGCGGACCTTCGCTCCCTGCTGCGCACGCAGGAAAGGGACGGCCGCATCCGCGTCTCCGGAAGGACCATCCTGGCCCTCGTGTCCTGGAAGGGCTCCTCCGGAGAAGGCCGCCTTTAACGACATTCGACGAAAAGGGTGAAACTCATGGCGATGGAAGTGGGACATGTTTTTCTGGCCAGGCTCGGCAAGCGGCGGCTGCGTCCCGGCGGACGGGCGGCAACGGACTGGCTGATGCAAAGCGGCGGGCTCGGGCCCGGGACGGAGGTCCTGGAGGTGGCGTGCAACATGGGCACGACGACGGCGGAGCTCGTCAAAAAATACGGATGCCGCGTCACGGGGCTGGACATGGACCCCGAGGCGCTGGAGAAGGCGCGGAGGAACCTCGCCGCCGCGGGCGCGGCGGACCGCGTCACCCTCGTCGAGGGGAACGCCACGGCCCTGCCGTTCCCCGACGGGCGCTTCGACGCGGTGGTCAACGAGGCCATGCTGACGATGCTCGACCCCGAAAGCCGGGCCAAGGCCGTCGCCGAGTATTTCCGCGTGCTGAAAAAGGGCGGGGTGCTGCTGACGCACGACGTCATGCTGACGGAGGACTCCCCGGAACTCGTCCAGGGCCTGACCCGGGCGATCAACGTCAGGGTGTACCCGCTGACGGGGACGGAATGGCGAAAAGTCTTCGAGGAGCACGGCTTTTCCGGCCTCAAGGTCCGGGAGGGGCCCATCACCCTCATGAGCTTCAAGGGAATGATTTACGACGAAGGGCTCTGGGGTGCGGTGCGGATCTTTCTGAACGGGCGGAAGAAGGAGAATCGGGAGTTCTTCGAGCGGATGTCCGGTTTCTTCAATGCGCACCGAAGACAGCTGAACTATATCGCCGTCGTCGGCACCAAGGCCTGAGCGGGATCCCTGCGGAGATCGCCGACATACGCGACAAACGGGAGGAAGCGGGATTTTCCCCGCCTCCTCCCGTTTTGCACCTTTTCAGATCGCACCTTTTCAGGGCGTACCTTTTCGCATTGCCGTCCCCTACCGCATCAGGGCGTAGCGTTCGACGGGCGCGAAGGCGTCGGTGAACGCCGGGACTGTGGCCTGGAAGGGCTCGAGCCACTGATGCTCCAGCAGCCTCACGACGGCGGGCTCCGGGGCCGGCGGCACGGCGGGCAGCTCCTGAGACTTGAAGGCCACGATCATCAGGTTCTGCCGGGACAGCGCGTACCTGGGGTCTGAGGCGGACGCCGGGAAGATCAAAAGCCTTGGAAACACAGACTCGAGCGCCGCGTAGATTCCGTGGAACACCCCGCTGCGGGGCCCCTGGAGCGAGGAGATGACGTTGACGATCAGCACCCCATCCGGTCTCAGCAGCTCGTGCATGCGCCGCGCCGCCTCCACCGTCGTCAGGTGGAAGGGGATGGAGTACCACGACCCGAAGACGTCCATGAAGACGGCGTCGTAGGAGCCCCGACGTCCGGGGTCCCGCACCGTGCGGTTCAGGAACGCCCGCGCATCCTCGTGAAAGATGTGCAGGCGCGGATCCTCCGGGATGGAGAAATAGCGCCGCGTCGCCTCCGTGATGCCGGGGTCCAGCTCGACGACGTCGAACGAGACCCCGGGACGCTCCGCCAGGACGTGGCGGGGCACGCAGTAGCCCCCGCCGCCCAGCATCAGAATATTTTTCGTGTCGGGCTTGAAGTGAAAGGCGAGGTCGTAGAACTTCGTGTAGTCGCTCACGAGCTCGTTGGGGTCGTCCGTGTACATCAGGGACTGTGCGCCCTGTGGGTCCGTCATCAGGATCCGGACGCGCCGCCCGTCCGCCTGATTGCTCTCCACGATGGAGATGTGGTTGTAGGACGTCTCGATATGCACACCCACGGGCGTCATCGGCAGTCCCCCCGCCTTCGCGGCCGCAGCGGACGCAGCGAGCAGGAACAGGACCGGAAGGGTGACTCTCCAGGCCGACGGGTAGAGCAGCAGGGCCAGAACGGCCAGGACCGTCGCCAGCATCAGGAGGATGACCCCCGACGGGGCGAGGGAGATCAGGATAAACCCCCCCAGAAAGGTCCCCAGGATGCTGCCCGCGGACGAGAGCGCCGAGAAGCGCCCCACCGTCCCCCCGGAGGTGCCGACGTCATCCATCGCGAGACGGACGACGAAGGGGGAGACCATGCCCAGGAGCAGGCTCGGGAGGGCGAAGATCAGCAGGGCCGCGAGGACCGAGGCCAGGTAAAGGTTCAGATTCAATCCGCCGAGGAACGAGAGCACCGCGTTGCCCGCCCACGCCAGGCAGCCCGTGCAGGCAGCGGACAGGAGGATGATTTTGGCCAGCACACGGCGTTCCGGACGCCGGTCCGCCAGGAGTCCTCCCGCCCAGTTGCCCGCACAGAGGCTCGCCATGATGACCCCGATGAGGGCCGTCCACACGATCAGAGACGTCCCAAAAAAGGGCGCGACGAGGCGCGAGCCCGTCATCTCCAGGACCATGACGCCCGCGCCGCACAGGAAAGAGGTGGCCTCCAGCAGCCCAAAGCCCCGGCACGTGGGGCGGGGTGGTTCCACGGTCCCGATCTTTTTCAAGGTAAAGGGGAACGCCTCCTTCTTATCCCTATCCTTCTCCGGTTCCACACCCTTGTCCACGGGTGGAAGCTGCCCGGTGGATTTCCGATTTTTAGCCTTCATGAACGATCAGACCCATTACCAAAACCCATCATCATAACAATCAGCACCTCTCGAGGAAACGGCAAAAAGCCGTTCGGCCGAAAAGTCCTCCCCAACTCCCCGCACCCTGGCAGGACACGCCCCCCATTCTACCAGAGGCGGGAGAAAGTTTGGGAAACGCTCAGCGTGCCCAGGTCCCCGGCACGAACAGGAGGATCACGGCGAAGAGCTCGAGCCGCCCGGCAAGCATGCAGAACGAGAGGATCCACTTGACCCCCTCGGGCAGCCAGGAAAAGTTCTCCACCGGCCCCAGCGAGGCAAGCCCCGGCCCCACATTGCTGAGACAGGCGACGACCCCGGACAGGGAGGCCACGAGGTCCAGCCTGGGGTGTCCAAAAGCGGTCAGCACGAGGGTGGAAAGTACCAGGAGGGCGATGTAGAGCATGAAGAAGGCCGTGACAGAACTCAGGGACCGTATCGAGACCACCCGTCCGTTGACCCGCGTGTTGACGACCGCCCTGGGATGCAGCAGGCTTCGGACCTCGGCGCGGATCTGCCGCCCCAGAAGCAGGAAGCGCACGACCTTGCATCCTCCGCCGGTGGAGCCCGCACAGGCCCCGACGATCATCAGCAGAAGCAGAAGGAGGCGGGCGAACTCCGGCCACAGGTCGTAGTTGGCCGTCGCGAACCCCGTGGTGGTCATCAGGCTCACGACGTGAAAGGCCGCGGTACGCAACGCCGGCTCCACCCGATCGAAGAAGTTCTGGCGAAGCAGAAAGAACGCGATGGCAACCGAGGCCGCAACGGCCAGAACGGCGTACCCGCGCAGCTCCTCGTCCCGGAGGGCGCCGCGGAAACGCCCCGTGAGCATCAAAAAGTGCAGGGAGAAATTGATCCCGGACACGAACATGAAGGCGATGATCACCCACTCGATGTAGGTGCTGCGAAAATACCCCACCGAGGCGTTCTTCGTCGAAAACCCCCCCGTGGCGATGGTGGAGAAGCTGTGGTTCAGGGCGTCGAAGAACCCCATCCCTCCGGCGGTCAGGAAGGCCGTCTCCAGCACGGTCAGCAGGACGTAGACGCCCCAAAGGAAGAGGGCCGTTTGCTGGACCCTCGGGGTGATCTTCTCGGGCGTCGGGCCGGGGACCTCCGCCTTGTAGAGCTCCATCCCCCCAACCCCGAGGAAGGGGAGCACGGCGAGGCTCAGGACGATGATCCCCATCCCGCCTATCCAGTGCGTCAGGCTGCGCCAGAGGAGGAGCCCCCGGGGAAGCCCCTCGACGTCCGCCAGGATGGTGGCCCCGGTCGTGGTGAACCCCGACATGGTCTCGAAGAAGGCGTCCGCGTAGGTCGCCGTGGCGCCCGAGAACAAATAGGGCAGGGCCCCGACGGCCGAGGCAATGATCCAGGAGAACCCCACGACGGCGATGGCCTCGTGGATACCCAGCTGCTGGTAGTCGGCCCTGCGCCTTCCGGCCAGAAAGAAGCTGAGGCCGACCAGCAGGCCGATGGCGAGGGAGGCGAGGAAGGCGAGCCGGTCTCCGGCCCCGTCATAGATCGCCAGGGCCAGGGGGAAGATCATGAAGAGGGAGACGATGAGGGAGATGAGCGAGAGCACCCGGAGGACGATGCCCAGCCTCATGACCGCTCCCCGCCGGCCCCGCCGAACAGCTCCATCGCCTCACGCATGAGGGGCGTGGAGGCGAACAGGATGAGATGGTCGCCGGCCTGGAGCCGCGTGGCCCCGTCCGGGACCAGAACCTTCTCCCTCCTGCCCAGCAGCGCCACCAGGACCCCCTTCGGCAGCCTCAGCTCCGAAAGGGGAACGTCCGCCAGGCCGTGATCCGCCGGCAGGACGATCTCCAGCATCTCCGCGTCGATCTTCTCGATGATCGACAAGGCCCGGGCGTGCCCGGGGTAGCGGATGGTCCTCAGGATCATCGCGGCCAGCGCCCCGTTGGGGTCCACCACGGCATCGACGGGCATGTGGTTCGGCATGTCCCGATAGAGACGCCGCCGCACAACCGCGATGCTCTTGTGCGCCCCCATGGACTTCGCGATGGCGGCATAGACCAGGTTGACCTCGTCGGAGGCCGTGGCGCAGACGTAGCCGTCCGCCTCCTCGATGCCCTCCTCCAGCAGGAGCGACCGGTCGGCCCCATCCCCGTTCAGGACCAGCGCCTCGCCCAACTCCCCGGCCAGCTTTTCGCACTGCTGCGGGTCGCGGTCTATCAGACGAATTTTGACGTTACCGTACTCCTTCTGTATTCTCTGGACGACCTGATAGCCCAGCTTGCCCCCGCCCACCACGAACACCTTGCGCAGGGGCCGGGTGCTCCTGAGCTGAAAGAGCCTCTCCAGCATCCAGACCTGTTCCCGGTAGGAGACGACATAGCAGAGGTCCCCGGCCTTCAGCACCGTGTCGCCGTCCGGTACGATATTTTTTTCCTCCGACCGCTTCCCCTCCGATCGCTCCACGTAGACGACGATCGCCACCAGGTCCGGATGGCCCCTGCGAATCTCCTTGAGGGAGAGGTCCACCAGAGGGGAGCCCTCCGCGACGCGGAAGGCGTAGATGGCCGCACGGCCGCCCAGCAGCTCCGCCGTCCGCACGGCCGTGCTGACGGACAGAAGCTCCAGTATCTCCCGCGCGACGGACCGCTCGGGCGAGAGCATGAGATCGATGCCCAGGTCCCGCCCCCAGGTTGGGGAGTCCGTGAACTCGAGCCCCCGTACCCGGGAGATGACCCTGCGGACCCCCGCATGACGTGCAATCCAGCAGGAGAGCATGTTAACCTCATCTCTATCCGTGCAGGCTACAAGGAGGTCGACCGTGCAGCCCTCCCGAACCCCGGCGTCGTAGAGTACCTGGGGCCGGGCCCCGTTGCCGTGAACGACGCGGACATCCAGTTCCTCCGCTACATGATCCGCATGCTCCTCGTTCTGTTCCACCAGATTGATGTCGTGTCCCTCCGCGGCCAGGGTGGCGGCGACGCTGCGCCCGACCTCCCCGGCTCCGACGATGACGATGTTCATGAGCGGTAGGGCCCCCAAGAGCAGGAGAAGGTGGTCAGGGACCGGCCGCTTCCGTGGCCCGCACCGGCGATCTCGTAGACGAACGTCCGCCCCTCGTCGGTCTGGGCCCCCTCAAACTCGTGGGCCCGGACCGTCAGGACGTCACCCAGCTTGGCGCTCGCACGGAACGAGGCGGAGATCGACCTCGGGCCCCAGGCCATGAGGTCCAACGGGGTCGCCTCGAAGATCCACTCGAAGTAGACGGCGTTGTTGACGTGCCCGTTGGCATCCAGGTCGTGAAACCGGACCGGATAGACGGTCTCGTGAACCTCTCCGGCACTAGGCTCGGGAAAGTCGGGGATGTCGCGGAAGTCGGGATCGATCGGCTCCGTGTCGCGGCTCAGGAACTCGGGAAGATGCGCCGCCGGACGCACGGGCCGGCCGGCGGCCAGGTCGAGCAGGAGCCAGGACGTCTTGGCCCAGACCAGCGGGACCCCCGACGGCGTCTCCACCTGGAAGACGCGCAGGGTGCGGTAGCCGTGATTCATGTCGTGAAAGGTCTTGACGACGAAGCGCTCGTCCATCGCCGGCAGGCGCCGCAGCAACTCCACCTCGTAGCGCAGCAGCACCCAGGCGTAGCCACGGGCCAGAACCTGCGTGGGGCCACCCTCGAGTCCAGTCGCTGCCAGGCTGGCGGTGTCCTGCAGATGGTTCAGCAGCCCGTGCAGCTTCAGCTCGCCGTGACAGGACGCGTCGGACGGCAGAACCGTCAGTTCCCGGACGTACATCGTTCAGCGTTCCTCCTTACCCAACCCATACCTACCCGTCCCATGCCTTTCGTCTCCCAGAGGTCTCCTCGCCGATAATTCCTCACCGAATATCTCCCTTTTGCACCATGATATCATTAACTCCCCGGTACACGAACGCATCCCCCGGCTCCGACCCGAGGAGCGTCGATTCGGATTCGGGGTTATCCACAGCATTATCGTAGTTTATCTGTGGATAAGTGTATAATTGGGATAAACGAGCCCGAATGGGGAAATTCTTTGTGGACGGACTTGTGCACCCCATGAGGAAAAAACGAAAAATGCCGTTCCGGACAGGATGGCCGGGAAAGACGGGAAAGAGCCGGCACTTTGCGGCCTGCCGTAACGGGGGACAGACTCCATTGCAGGGGTGAAGCGGATTGCAGAAGGATATGAAGGAACTGAAGGAACTGTGGGACGGAATCGTTCAGGGTGCCGTTCTGCCGGAGGGCGCGGTCTCACTGTGGCTGACCACGTGCGTGCCCGTCTCCCTGGAGGAGGACGACCTGGTGGTCGATACGTCGAACCCCTTCACTCAGGAGTACATCACCAAGAACTTTCTGAGCGAGCTGAACCGCTCCGCACGAGCCGGCGGGGCGGTCAGGGGCATTCGCCTCAGGGCCAGCGTCCACCCCGAGGGGGAGGACAAGAAACAGGAGTGGGTTGCCCGCGCCGAGGAGGCCAGCCGGCCGGAACCGAACCGGGCCAACCTGAACCCGAACTACACCTTTTCCACCTTCGTCGTGGGCAAATCCAACCGCCTTGCCCACGCGGCCAGCCTGGCCGTCGCGGAGATGCCGGGGAAGGCGTACAACCCGCTCTTCATCTGGGGCGGGGTCGGCCTCGGCAAGACGCACCTGATGCACGCCATCTGCCACTACGCGCTCTCGCGCTCACACGGGCTGAGGACACTCTACCTCAGCGCGGAGAAGTTCCTGAACGAGTTCGTCCAGGCCATCGGATCCTCGAAGATGCCCCAGTTCAAGGAGCGCTACCGCAACGTGGACATCCTGCTGATCGACGACATCCAGTTTCTCGGCAACAAGGGGCAGAGCCAGGAGGAGTTCTTCCACACCTTCAACACCCTTCACGAGGGCAACAAGCAGGTCGTCATCTGTTCGGACCGCCAGCCCTCCGAGCTCCAGAACATCGAGGACCGGTTGGTCAGCCGTTTCGCCTGGGGCCTGGTGACGGACATCCAGCCGCCGGACCTGGAGACCCGCATCGCCATCCTCCAGAAGAAGGCCCTGTTCCGGGAATACGAGATGCCCGACGAGGTCATCCACTTCCTGGCCCAGCACATCCCCAGCAACATCCGGGAGCTGGAGGGCGCCCTTAACCGCGTCATCGCATGTGCGGAGCTCTCCGGGGAGGCCATCACGACCGAGAAGACTTCCGTCTGGCTCAAGGACATCCTCCGCATGGACCTGAAGGGACCCGTGACGATCGAGGGCATTCAGGCCGTTGTAGCCGAGAACTTCGGCATGAACCCGGACGACCTCGCCGGGTCCAAGCGCACGGCGGAGATAGCCCTGGCCCGCCAAATCGCCATGTACCTCTGCCGCGAGCTCACGGACATCAGCCTGCAACGGATCGGACACGCCTTCCGCAAGAAGGATCATACGACCGTCATCCACGCTCAGCGGAAGATAGAGCAGCTCATCAAGTCCGACCCGGACGTGAAACGGACTGTGGACAACATACGGAACAAGTTGTGAGGAGGATGGGGACGGCCGACAGTTTTCCACAACCCTCCCCACCAAACCGCGAGGGTGCACACAGAATCCACAGGTCCTCCACGGCGAATCCACCGTCGGCCCACACCCTCCGAAAAGCGCGACCGACGGACGGCGGACAGGATATCCACAACCTTGTTCAACACTACTACTGTTATTTCTACACTTAAAAAAGACTACAAGGACAACTGTCCACAAAGAGGTTCTTCACAGCCACCCGACGGAACCCAGGACAGAAAAGCGCACGGAAGGGAACGGTGAACACGATGAAGATAGAACTCGACCGCCTGGAGTTCCTGAAGGCCTGGCAAATGACCGAGCGATCCAGCAGTACCAAGAGCACCATCAGCGCGATAAGCGGCATCCTAATCACGGCCTCCGAGGAACGGGCGTATCTGGAGGCTACGGACTTCAAGACCGCGATACGCTGCTCGGCCCAGGGCATTCGCACCGTCATCGCAGGCTCGGCGGTCCTACCGGTCCGAATCTTCGGAGAATTTCTCAAAAAAAAGCCCCACGACAAGGTCTCTCTGGAGATCGACGACGAGAGGGGCACCCTCTCCGCGGGGAGGAACCGGACCCGCTTCGCCACCTGGCCGGTCTCGGAGTTCCCCAACATACCTCGAAGCGACGGGGCAGAACCCCTGTGCACCATCACCGCGGCGGACCTGGCCCGGGCCATCTCCGAGGGTTCGGTCGCCAGCTCAACACCCGCGGACTTCCCCAAGTACCTGGGCGCCTGTCTGCTGAAGACCCAGAAGGACCTTCTGAAGGTCGTGGCAACGGACGGAAAGCGGCTCTCCCTCTCTTGGTGCCCCTGCGAGGCCGGGGCGGAGGTCGACCTGCTGCTCCCCATCCCCGCCCTGAAGGAGCTGGGGCGCCTGTTGATGGGAGACGTGCCCGAGTCCCAAATAGACGTCCTGTACGACGGCTCCACCGTCTGGTTCCGTCTGGAAGGCCTGGAGTTCTCGGCGCGCCGCGTGGAGTCCTCCTTTCCGAACTACGAGAAGATCCTCACGCCCGGGGCCTCCACGACCCTCAGAATCCAGCGCGACGAGCTGCTGCCCGCCTTGGAGCGCATCGACATCATGGTCCGCAACACCCTGACCCGCCTCGTGGTGTTTCACCTCTCGCCCGGTGGGGAGTTCCGCCTGACTGGCAGGGCGCCCGAGCTGGGGACCACCACGGAGGTCCTGGACTCGAACATCGACGGCGATCCGCTACAGGTCGGATTCAACGTCGGGTTCCTCCAAGACGGCCTGAGGGCGCTCGGCAGCGGGGAGGTCCGCATGGACTTCAACGGCGGGGAGGGGCAGACGCGGCTGCTTCGGGAGGGATCGGAGGACTTTCTGTACATGCTCATGCCGACCCGCTTGAGCCCCCAGGACCTCATGGAGGACGAGGAGGCCAAAGTCGAGCCTGTTCAGGAACCCCTTCAGGCCCTGGCCGAACTCGCCCCTGAATCCGACAGGAGCCCTGAGGAGGAAGGGGAGCCATTCTGAGGGGAGCCGCTCGGTTTCCTCCTTTTCGCTTTCCTCGCTCCCGCTTTTCTCCCCTCGGGGCCTCGCTCGGGGCCTTGCGATGAGGTTCCAGAGCACCGCCCTCAGGGGATTTCGGAACTTCGGGACTGTGCGGCGTATGGACTGGGGGCCGGGCTTGAACCTCATCCTGGGCCCAAACGGTGTCGGAAAGACGAACCTTCTGGAGTCCCTGAACGTCCTGTCCGGGTGGGGGACGTTCTCGGGGAGGGTGAGTGCGGCCGTGGCCTGGAACTCGCCGGACGGGCGGGCGCTTCTGGCCGCGCGGACCTCCGGGGAGCGGGACGTCGAGGTCTCGGTGCTCCTCTCGTCCCGTATGACCCTGAAGGTGGACGGGGAGCGGGTCAGCGGGTCAGAGCTCCGGGTGCGCCTTCCCTCCCTCTCCTTCCTGCCCACGGACATCGACCTGATCGACGGTCCATCCTCCGTCCGGCGCCGTTTTCTCGACCGGCTCTGCGCGCTCTGTATCCCCTCCTATGCGCGTCGGCTCTCGGAGTATCGGCAGCTTGTCCGCCATCGTGTCGCCCTTCTGAGGCAGGGCCGTTCTCCCGTGAGGACGACCCTGCCCTTTGCGCGTCTGGGAGGGTGGATTCTGGAGAGCCGCAGGCGGGTGCTCGATCGGATGCTGGAGGGGCTGGGAACCGAGCCAGATTTTTTTCCCCTCTCCCTTCCCTTTCCCTTACGGGCTTTTCAAGTCAGAGCAGTTTTTTCTCCCCCTATAACCCCCTCTTTTGACCTTGAACCTGCGCTTCCAAAGGGGATTTCCCATTTGGAAACTGTTTATAGGCGGGGTTCTTAGGGGCAGAGCCCCTAAGCGGTTCTTTTGAAGAAAGGTGGGGTCATAGGGGAGGAAAGGAACTTT
>ERZ772957.2192-NODE-2192-length-11567-cov-3.968207_pt1 | contig 11567 bp, 9 predicted proteins | sample MGYA00580682_ERZ772957 | MGnify/ENA primary metagenome ERZ772957 (study PRJEB29015, sample SAMEA2737921) | human oral metagenome | biome: human oral; feature: human-associated habitat; material: dental | place: China | collected 2025 ...
GAGGTCCACGAAGTAGGGGTTGCCCGCAAAGGCCGAGGGGCTCTGGTAGGGCGAGTCGCCCAGACTCGTGGGGCCGACCGGCAGCATCTGCCACCAGGACTGGCCCGCAGCGGCGAGGAAGTCGACGAACTCCCTCGCCGCCTTGCCAAGGCTTCCGATCCCATAGGGAGAAGGAAGAGATGAGATTGGGAGGATGATTCCACTCGAACGGTCCATGTCCTACCCCTTTACGGCGCCTGCCGCGACACCCTTGATGATGTGCTTCTGGCAGAGCAGATAGAAGACGATGACTGGGACGATGCTGAGCAGGATGAGGGCCATGGTCGCGCCTAGGTCCACGGTGCCGTAGCTGCCCTTGAGGTACTGAATGTGGATGGGGATGGTGCGGTACGCGTTGATGTCGAGCACGAGGTAGGGCAGGAGGTAGTCGTTCCAGACCCACATGATCTCGAGGATGCCCACAGAGATGAGCGTCGGCCTGAGCATAGGCAGGACGACAGAGAAGAAGGTGCGCACGGGGCCACAGCCGTCGATGGCGGCCGCCTCCTCTATCTCTAGGGGGATGGACTTCACGAAGCCGACGAACATGAAGATCGCAAGCCCCGCGCCAAAGCCAAGGTAGACGATGGGGATCGCCCAGGGCGTGTTGAGTTTGAGGACATCGGCCGTCTTTGAGAGCGTGAACATGACCATCTGGAATGGCACGACCATCGAGAAGATACAGAGGTAGTAGACGATCTTGCAGAAGGTCGAGTCGACACGCGCGATGTACCAGGCCGCCATGGAGCAGCAGAGCAGGATGAGGAAGGTGGCGGCCACAGTGATGAAGGCGCTGTAGCCCACCGCCTTCCAGAACGGGTAGTTTCCGAAGGTCATGCCCGTGACGAAGTTCTGAAGGCCCGCAAAGCTCTCCTCATTCGGGAGCGAGAAGGTATCGGTCTTCACATAGGTGTTGAGCTTGAACGAGTTGACAATGACCGCAACCACCGGAAGCACCCAGATAATGCACACGATGGCAAGCAGGACGGAGAGGACCGTCTTCTGGGTACGGTCGGAGGCGAGATCCTTGTTGTTGGCTGCCATTACTGCTGCACCTCCCTCTTGCGGGTGTATGCGAGCTGAACGAGGCCGAGTCCGGCGACGAGCACGAAGAAGATGACCGCCTTGGCCTGCGCGACGCCACGAACGACCGCACCTGAGGTATAGAACGTGTTATAGATGTTGAGGGCCATCATCTCGGTCGTGTTGAAGGGCTGGCCCCCCGTAAGCGCGAGGTTCTGGTCAAAGAGCTTGAAGCCGTTGGTAAGCGAGAGGAAGGTGCAGATCGTTATCGAGGGCATCACATTGGGGATGATGACCTTGAACAACGTCTGCGCCTTGGTCGCCCCATCGATCTTGGCCGCCTCTATCATGTCCTCGGGGACGGCCTGAAGCCCCGCGATGTAGATGATCATCATGTAGCCTATCTGCTGCCAGCACATGAGGATGATCAGGCCCCAGAAGCCATAGGTCGTGTCAAGCAGGATCGAGGTCTGATACGCCTGGAGTATGCCGTCAAAGATCATCGACCAGATGTAGCCCAGCACGATGCCGCCGATGAGGTTGGGCATGAAGAACACCGTGCGGAAGAGGTTGCTCCCCCTGATGCCCTGCGTGAGGGCATAGGCCACGGCAAACGCGATCACGTTGATGAGGACGAGGCTGACGACGGCCGTCGCCGCCGTGTACCAGAACGAATACTGGAAGCCCGCGTCCGCGAGAGCTTCCCCGTAGTTGCTCACGCCCACAAACTGAGCGTTACTTACAAGCTTGAACTTGCAGAACGAGAGGTAAATGCCCTGTATGAAGGGCCAGACAAAGCCTATGATGAAGGCTATGACCACAGGGCCCATGAAGAGCCACGCCCAGCGCCTCGTCGCCCTTCTCTGGGAGTTGCCCCTGCTTCTCTTGATGCCCATAGCACCATTGCTCCCTTGCTCGAATGCTTTTTATCCGACCGGAGGCCGAGCGACCGAAGGGCAACCCGGCCCCCCTGGCTAAAGACAGGCGGTGACAGGATTAGGAGGGGTTCGCCTTCTTGTACTGCTCCGCCCAACCGTCGACGAAGGCCTTCTTGACGCCCTCCCAGGTGGAGTCCGATGGGGCGTTGTTGTAGGCGTTGAGTGCGGAGACGAGTCTTGAGCGGAAGTCATCGACATTCGGAGTGTAGCTGAAGTCCCAGTCCATGATGTAGTTGCCAGCGTCACTGTACTTCTTGGCGTCGTTGAGGTAGGGGTTGTCGCCCTCGGGCGTCTGCTTGTAAGGCATGGTACCGTTGGCGGCAACCATGGCGGCCGCCGCGTCTGGGTCGGTGACGAGCCAGACCATGAAGTCCATGGTCGCCTGCTTGTCCTCTTCGGAAGCGTTGTCGTTGATGGCCCAGCGGTTCTCCGTCCCGCAGTTGAGGCCGGCCTTCTCCTCGCCCTGGACGCCGCAGTAGTACGGGATGCAGGCGGTGCTGGTGACGCCACCCTTCTTGATGTCTGCATAGTTGAAGGAGCCCGAGAAGATGAAGGCGGCCTTCTTACCGGTAAACTCGGTCATAGGGTCATGCCCTCCCGTGGCAAGCGCATTGGGCGCAACAGTGCTGTTGTTGATGGCGAGGTCATAGAGGTTCTTATAGTTGGGAATGTACTTATCGCTGATGGTGGCGGGAGCCTGCTTCCAGCCGCCTGCGTCGCGAGAATCGTAGTAGCACACGATGTTCGTGAGGTGGCCGGTGACACGCCAACTGGACGAGTCGTCCATGTCGGTTGCCACGAAGGCATCGAAACCCAGCTCTGAGGCGCGCGAGTGGATGTCCTCGACGACCTTCTTGAGGGAGTTGAAGTCCTTGATGTCGTCCATCTTGTGACCGGCCTTCTCGACAAGCTCGGTGTTGACGGCGATGCCGAAGGCCTCGTAGTTGTAGGGGATGGAGACGAGCTTGCCCGAGTCATCCGTGAGGTTGTAGTCGTCGGTGCTGAGCTCCTTGGCGATGGCGGTATCCTTGAGGTCCATCGCGTAGTCGCTCCAGGTCTTGACGCCCTCCATGTTGCCGATGACGAAGAGCGTGGGCGCCCCCTGCTTGTCCATCTCGGAGGTCAGCGTCTGGGTGTAGGTGCCCGAGGCCGCCGTGACTATCTTGACCTTGACCTTGGGGTACTTCTCCATGTACTTCTTGCCGAGAGACTGGATGGCCTCATCCATCTCGGGCTTGAAGTTGAGCCAGTAGACATTGCCTGAGCGATCCTCGCTCGACGTGCCAGACGTGCCGCCCTTGGTTGTGCTCTTGCCGCCGCATGCGACGAGACCGGCCGCGATGGCAAGTCCCGCACCTCCCACAAACGTCCTCCTTGTGACCTGCTTTGCGTTGAAGCTCATGTCCTTCTCCTATCTCCCTTCGGAAACCTGCACACTTCCGGTTCACGCATCCCGATGATGCGGAATCTCCTTCATCCTCGGTACAGGGCCCAGCGTACCGCCGCGCCTGATCTTCGCATCGAGGGTCACGTGCCTCATCCCCGCTCTGCCCTCGATCTGATCTATCAGAGTGGTGGCAGCTCTGCGCCCCATGACCTCTGTCGGCTGCTCTAGGGTCGTAAGCGTTGGAATCGCGTACCTGCTCGCCTCTATGCCGTCGATGGCGACCACCGAGCAATCCTCGGGAATGCGCCTGCCGGCATCGTAGACGGCCTTCATGGCCGCCATCGCCATGGCGTCCGACGTCGAGAAGATGGCTGTCACGTCACTGCGAGCCGTAAGGAGCCTCGTGACCGCGCTGTAGGCATGGGCCATCGAGAAGCCGCCTGCCTCGAGAACGAGGCCCTCGTCGAGCGTGATTCCCACCTCCTCAAGCGCCTGGCGATAGCCCCTGTAACGCAGCTCGCTGATCGACTGGTCGTTCACGAAGTCAACGAGGATCGCTATCTTGCGGTGACCCTCATCCGTGAGCAGCCTGGTGGCGCGGCGCGCCTCCTTGGCATCATCTATGGACACCGAGGAGTATGTGGCACCATCCAGTCTGCCAAACTGGCTGGAGAACGCGCAACAGACGAACGGCACCATGACAGAGGCGCGCTCGCGCTCGCCGTAATCGAAGCGACCACCCAGGAGGATGAGGCCCTTGAGCCGCTTTGAGTTCACGAGCTCCGCACCTCGCTTGACCTCGTCGCCACGCTCGCCCATATGGTGGACGATCATCGTGTAGCCCTTGTCCTCGCACACCCTTTCGATGGATCGTACGATGGGAGAGTAGAAGGGGTTGCTCGCACCCCTCACCACGACACCGATGGAATCGCTCCGTACGCGTACGAGGTCCTGTGCGCTTCTGTTGGGAACGTAGTGAAGCTCGCTTACGGCAGCCAAGACCTTCGCTCGGACAGAGACGCTAACGTCGGGATGGCCGTTCATGACCCGAGACACCGTGCTCACGGACACGCCGCAGTACTTTGCGACGTCCTTGATGGTCATTGAATCCCTCCCCTCCTGCTCCCGTGCGCGGACGGCCGCCTACCCGACGTTTCCGTACCCCCGACGGCGTGGACCCTGCAAACTTCTCTCGCCATCTGCCCCTTATTCTGGAAACGTTACCAGTAACGGCCTCCGTAAGCTAGTTGGACTCTGGGAAATGGCTCGTACGGTCCGGCAAACGGTAGCATTTCCCGCGCGAACGCGTCTTGGGACAGGTCCGGACAGTCAAGTCCCAGCTCTTTGATATCTTGGAGAGTCGTATGCAGGCGTCAAGAGACATACTCGTGCACCACACCAGTCACATCAAGGGGAGGAATACATGGCGACCACCACAGACCCCGCTCTTCAAGGACAGATCATCTACTCCGTCTACGTGAGAAACCACACGACAGAGGGCACGTTCGCCGCAGTCGAGCCCGACCTCGGTCGCATACGCAAGTTGGGTTGCGACATCGTGTGGCTCATGCCCATCCACCCCATCGGAAGGGCGGCGCGCAAGGGGACGCTCGGAAGCCCCTACGCCAACAGCGACTATCGAGCCATCAACCCCGAGTACGGGACCATGGATGACTTCAAGTCGCTCGTGAACGCCATCCACGCACAGGGCATGAGGGTCATGATCGATGTCGTCTACAACCACACCTCCCCCGACTCCGTGCTCTTCGAGCAGCATCCCGAGTTCTTCTACCGGCGCAAGGATGGTACGCCCGGCAACCGTGTGGGTGAGTGGAGCGACATCATTGACCTCGACTATAGTGTGCCGGGGCTCTGGGACTACCAGATAGAGACACTGCGCCGCTGGGCAAAGATCGTGGACGGGTTTCGCTGCGACGTAGCTCCGTTCGTGCCCATTGAGTTCTGGAAGCGAGCCCGCGCTGCCGTAAAAGAGGTCAACCCTAGCTTCACATGGCTCGCCGAGACAGTGCATCGCTCCTTTGGGGAAGCTGTCCGTCGCGAGGGAACGTACTGCGCGACTGACAACGAGGCCTTCGAGGCCTTCGACATCGAGTACTCCTACGACGTCGAAGAGGCCTTCGAGCGCTACCTCAGAGGTGAGATACCGCTCAGCTGCTACCTCGACCTGCTCGACTTCCAGGAGAGCGTCTATCCGCGCAACTATAACAAGCTGCGTTTCCTCGAAAACCATGACCTTCCGCGCATCGCGTCGCAGCTGACGGAACACCTGGACCTTAAGAACCTGACCTCTCTGCTCTACCTGCTCAAGGGCACGACGCTTATCTACGCCGGGCAGGAGCTGTGCGCCACACACAAGCCGAGCCTCTTTGACAAGGACCCGATCGCCTGGGATGACTTCGGAAGCCCGCGGGACCTCACGCCCCTCATGCAGACGATGGCACGCATCAAGCATGAGGTCCTCGGCACGGATGACTTCATTCGTTACGCCGCCGATGACGCGAACGACATCGCCGTCATCGACCGCTTGGGCACGGGCAGCCGCAGTGTGGGCGTCTTCTCGCTCAAGTCGCACACTGCCCCCGTGAAGCTCGACCTTCCCGATGGGAGTTACCTGAATCTGATCGACGACTCGAGTGTGCAGGTAACGGAAGGAAGGCTCCTCTGTACGGGGCAACCCGTCGTACTGCACGTGGATACCGGAGTCGAGGCGATGGCGTGAGGAACGCAGGGGGCAATCCAACCTGCCGGAACACACGACACCCCAACCGGTCCACGGCTCGGCTGCTCACGATTCGACAACCCCAACCAATGGGTGCCTGAGCGACAGGCGCCTAATCCTCCAAGAAGGGATACCATGGAATCGACCCTACTCGAACAGATACGTTCTGGCCACCTCATCTTGGCCGTCTGCTGCATCCTCTACCTCGCGTGGTGGGCCATCTTCTTTTGGCCCAAGGTCACAGGCAGCAAGGCCAAGGGTGCCATGCGTCTGCTTGGCATTGTCGCTCTCATTGGCGCCATCATCACGGGCACGGTTGGCGCCACACTCATATGCGACGGAGCAAACACGCTGATGGAGAAGACGCCTCAGACGCCGCTCATGATCTTTGGCGGAGCTGCCATCCTCTACGCAGCCCTCTTAACCGTCACCTGGAAGATGCATAACCGTCAGCCCACGGTGGAGCTCGCCCTCTTCGTCGCGTGGCTCGGCATGGAGGTGCTCGTGGCATGCGCCTTCAATGTACTCGGCAAGGGAGGCGAAGCCAACATCTTGGCAGACCTCTCGATCGTGGGGTTCGGTGTGAGTCTCGTCTGCTATAACTTCTACTACAAGCTGAAACCCCTCTCCTCCTTCATTGACGGATGCGTGCCACTGGCCCTCATCGGGGTCATATCCGCTGTGGTCTTTGTGCTGTAGGTGGACAAAGGAGCTGGTAGCGACGGGAGGACAGCAGGGTATGACCTGTGGGGAGCGCCTGCGGCGAGGCAATAACGTACACAAATCGCAGGAAAAGCGTCCATATACCTGGTTGCCTGCGATTTGTGTACACTGTTTAAGTACCCCGTATCCGTGCCGTCTCACACCCACGCGCCGGCCCATCACGCCGGTATCCTCGCGTGGACCTCAGACGAACACGATGGTCACTTCCTCTATGTGGCCGTGAGGCGTGCTCATGTAGCGCTCGTACTCTCGGGCAAGCTGGCGGCCCCGCGCCCCTGGCAGCAGCATCCAGATAAGCCGCTGGCGCATCCGGGCGAGCGCGGGCGATGCGGGCACCTCAAAACGAGCCGTGTCCTTTCGCTTGGCCAGGTGCTCGATGGTATCTATGACCCGCATCATGAGGGTATCGAGTCCTCCTTTCTGGTAGAGGTCCTCTCTCGTTACCGGCAGGACCGCCAGACCCTGGGACCATAGGTCTCTGTCGCGCCTACGGTCATCCACATACTTATCACGGACCTGACGGATCGCAGCCTGCACGGCCTGGCTGGCAACCACCGTGTCGCTCGTGCGAGGGTCGTCGGTAGAGCGGCCAACCCCATGGGCCGAAGGTGTCTCGGCAGTGGCCAGGGACGCCTCGGCAGCCACATGCGCAATCTGCTCAAGCTCCAGGTGGACGCCCCCGTCGTAGTTAAGGCCCACGCCCGTCTTCCCAAAGAGGATGTCTGGCACGCGAGAATGGGTGGCATTGGTGTGAATATCCACAGGCACAGCTGAGCTATCCGCGTCCATGCATGGATCGCTCACGCGTACGCGTGGGTTGAGCGTGAGCGGCGCCATGTTATATCCCAGGTGGTGGTAGGGGAGCAGCGCGAGTGCAGCGATAAGGGATTCGGTGGGTGACCATGCCCCCGCGCAGACAAGAGGGGCGAGTTCGCGGGTCTGCCTGAGTCCCGCCATGCCCCTGCAGGCCCCCACATACGAGAGGATGGCCTCTGGCGTGGTCGCGGGTTCAATGTTGAAACTCACCTCACCATCGCGCGGGTCCATGGGATCGCGAGAGAAGCGACCGCAGAGCTCAAGGCCCAGCATAAGCTGGACTGCGGGTTGCATAAAGGCGCCCATCTCGACAAACAGAAGCTCGGGTCCTGCCACAGAGACGCCGCAGCCAAGATCGACGAAAGCGTTCTTGGGAAGTGGGTGTCCGTACACGTGGTTCTTGATCCCAGAGATGCGCAGGCGTTTGTCCTTGGCGGGAACCGCGATGTCGAGTGGCCGTTTTGTGGGAAAGGGGCAGAGGCCCCCAAAGCGCGCCAAGGTCGCAGAGAGGCGCTTGGCAGACCAGCGTTTGCCCTCGGCAAAGACAGGGGCAGAGAGGCCCGTGCGCAGGGAGAGCACCTCGGGACCAAGGTCCTCAATCCGTTGTGCTCGTACCGCGCGGATCAGCCGCAGGGCAGCCAGCCCATCGATGGTGATGTTCGCAGCGCTCCTCTCCCTTGCGCCGCACGCCCCTTGCATAGGGCGATACCGATTACGCTTGCAAACAGTGTACACAAATTGCATGAATGCGGCTATATCACCACGATATGGGGCAAAAGTGTACGATATTGATGGCCGCAACCACTGGATCCAGGTCGCTTGCTGAGGTAAAGCTGGTCAGCTACATGGCTGCAAGGCGACCGTCTTTCATCTCGAGCACCTCGTCATAGCGCGCGGCATGCTCCGCATCCAGCTGATGCGTCACGGCTATCAGGGTCACCCCGTCGAGGGCCAGTAGCGTGTCCTCAACCCGTGCGGCAGTCTCCTTGTCTAAGGCCGAGGTCGCCTCGTCCACGAGCAGAGTCGTCTTGCCGTAGAGTAGGGCGCGGGCTATGGCCACGCGCTGGCGCTCCCCACCAGAGAGGCGCCCCCCGCTCTCCCCGACCGGCGTGTCCAGTCCATCAGGCAGCGCGGCGACCACCTCGCCAAGGCCGGCAAGGCGCAGGGCGCTTCCAATCTGCTTGTCCGTGAACGTTCCCCCGAGGACTATGTTCTCGCGCAGCGTGTCATCAAACAAAAAGACGTTCTGGTGCACCCAGGCCGCATCGGGGACGCAGCCTGCCCTGCCATCCACGAGGAGGTGGCCTGAGCTGGGGCGCAAAGATCCGCCCAAGAGCTCCAACAAGGTGGACTTGCCACAGCCGCTCTTGCCCACGATGGCATACTTCTTGCCGATGTCGAAGTGCTTCGAGCAGTTGCGCAGGGTCGTGGGCGCATTGGAGAGTCTGCCCTCGGCCGGGCCCGTATCGCCGTAAGAGAAGCTCACGTCGTCGAGCTCGATGGAGCGCCTCGGCTCGCACACCGCGATCTCTTGCCTGGCACCCGGCGTGTCGCTCGGCACGTCGCTCAGCTTGTCGAGCCTGTCGAGGATGGGATAGGTCGACTTGAGCTTGCTGATCTTGTCGGATAGCTCCGTCGCAGGGGAGATGACGCTGCCCGAGAGCTGCGTGACGGCAACGATGCTGCCGATGGTGACGTAACCCCATATCGCGAACACGCCCGTCATACCCATGATGCAGAACTGCATCGCGATGCCAGCGACGCTTGCGAGGCTTCGAGCGCACGCCATCGTCATGTTGAGGTCGGCCTTATGCCTCTGGTAGCGGCCAATCATCCCATTCAGCTTGTCGAGCGCATGTTGCTCCACATGAAACGATCGTATGACTTCGCCCCCTTGGGCGGTGTCGCGTACGCGCCCATTATAGCTTTTAGCATCCTCGACAACCTGCTGTTGCTGACAGGACAGGCGCTTCCCGAAGAGCTGCGGGACCAACGTCGGCAGAGCCATGCCCGCAAGGGAGATCAGCGCGACGAGCGGGTTGATCAGCACGAGCATGATGCAGCCTATGGTGATCTTGAAGACGGACTCCAGAATGCCAAGGGAGCCTGTGATGCAGTCGTTCTCGAGCACGTCCATGTTCTGGCCGAGGACGGTCAGCTGCTCTGCACTGTCGCAGACGCGACCGCACGACGCGCCCTCTATCATCCCGCGCGCCGCCCCCTCGCGAATGTTGACCATGGCGTCCCTGACGATGAGCGCCCTCAGGACGTCAGAGGCAAGGCTCAGGGCTCCAAGCACCAGTGCGTACAGGCACGACGCGAGGGCCAGGTGCACCATCGGAGAGACGTCCCCAACGGCCACGGCGGCTGTGGCGGCGTCAAGCAGGGCGCTGAGCAGGAGCGCTATGCCCATCGATGACAAGCAAAAGAGAAAATCGACCACGCAGAAGCAGGCAAGCCCCCTGGTGCCGATGTGCTTTCGTATGTACCGCATTCCTCGCATACCGATGTACCTCCTTACGATGATGGCACGTGCATCATCGCAGGGATGGCGGCATGACTCCATATCGAATGATGTATATTTGGACGTTCGCGAGACGCTATGTCACAACGATGGCGGGGTGCGGGCGTTCGCGTCAGAGCCTCACGCCCATGTTCTCCTGGACCCAGTTCCGTACGGCGGCAGCGTGCTCATGCTGCCCTGTGAGGTCCATGTACGGGGCGATGTGCCTAAGGATGCCAAGGGCCTCGTCCCTCTGCCCCTCGCGATACCTGACGCGCGCCTCCGCGTAGAGAATCACGGGCATGTATGTGAGAATCCCCTCGTCAAGGGCCTCGCTGTGGGCGCGCTCGATGTAGCGGAGGGACTCGGCGTAGCGTCCCTCCTGCTCGAGGCTCAGCGCAAGGTTGAGCTCGCAGCCAATCTTGTCATCGGCCCAGTCCTGCGTGCCATTGTCCTGGTTGTCCATCGACTCGATGAGCTCCTCGCCAAGACGTGACGCATCGGCATGCCGTCCCAGGTAGCACAGTGTCGGGACCATGAGGCCTATGCACTCGGCTTCTGTCGGAGACAGCAGCGTGTGCCTGAAGTCATCGAGCCTTAGTGTCGGCTTGGTCAGCCTGATGGCTTGGTCGAGCAGATCGAGCGCTCGGCCCAGCTCGCTACTATCTATCGTGATGAGCGTAGATGCGTTCAGCATGAGGTAGAGCTGCCGGTAGCTTGGTCTCTCGCGAGACGACTCGTCCATGGAGTCAAGCAGCTCGCGTGCCTCGTCCGGTCTCCCACGGTGCAGCAGGGCCCTGGTGCGCTTGGCAGCCCGTGCGAACTCGCTGTCGCGCTCGTTTTTGTAGTAGACGTCGCAGAGCTGATAGGTGCTGGCCCCAAGACGGGAGAGCAGGCCATCGAGCACGGCCTTCGTGGGCATCTGCCTTCCGGTCTCGACGCGCGAGACGGTAACGGGCGAGCATATGCCCTCGGCAAGCTCTTCCTGCGTGAGGTGCCTCTCCTTTCTGAGCAGACGAATGGTGCTTCCCAGCGAGTTGTTGTCTTCCATTGCTACCGCCTATCGTAGCCCTGATGCCCCGTGCGTTTCAGGCAGGTGCTGTGCCGCGATGCTGTCAGGCCGGTCTCCGTCGCCCCTCTCGGTAGGCGCCGGTGCAGACGCCATCACCGGACCCATGGGTTGTCATCCCATGCGCTTGCATCGCGTTGGCGCCGAGAACCCATGCCCATCAAAAACCGGGAGGATCCTCTAAAATAAATCGCTCTGTGATCCCGTCCGGGCAAGATATAAAACCAGCTCGTCATATCATAGTCACTGTATGTCCTTTTGTTTACAATGTTAGCCCAAGATGCTGCCAAATGTAGCACTATGACCTGAGTTTCAGGACGTCCCTCCGG
>ERZ772957.2195-NODE-2195-length-11563-cov-8.193344_pt1 | contig 11563 bp, 6 predicted proteins | sample MGYA00580682_ERZ772957 | MGnify/ENA primary metagenome ERZ772957 (study PRJEB29015, sample SAMEA2737921) | human oral metagenome | biome: human oral; feature: human-associated habitat; material: dental | place: China | collected 2025 ...
GTACGGGCACAACGGATGCGACCTTTGCCGCCAACCCGAACGCGGGCACGAACAAGTCTGTTCAGTATGCAGGCATCGGCACGGCGATGGGCACAGCGTTCGGCGCGAACAACTACGAGTTTGCGGCGAACGGCTACGGTACAGGTACCATCAACAAGGCGAACATCAATGCGAGTGATGTGACCTTTGCCGCGTCCAATGCAGCGAAGGTCTATGACGGCACGAAGACGGTGAAGTATAACGGTTCGAGTGCGTCCAATGATGTGAAGAACTATATCACGACGGCGAGTGTTGTACTGAACGGGAATACGGTCGACCTGCGCAACGACCTTGTCATGGATACGACGGGGACGCAGTACAGCAGTGCGAACGCGACAAATGGAACGCCGGCGACGGTCACGTATAAATTCTACCTGAACAACAGCAACATCAATATTTCGGGGGACAATAACTTTACCAAGACGGCACAGGGCACGATTGACCGCCGTGTGCTGACGCTTGACCTTGCTCAGAAAACGGGCATCAACAAAATCTACGATGCGAATGCAAACCTTGTGGATACGGATACGCGGCACTACGACAAGTTCATTGACGACGATGCAAAGGGCAATGTCACCTATGCGTCCGGTACGATGAATGGCAACAAGCTCGTACGCACGGCAAACGGCGCTGCGGTCGATGACGGCGCGTCGATGACGATCACGGCGAACTATGTGAATGCGGGTGTCGCAGATAAGAATGCCGGTGTCAACAAGGATATTGCATACAACGTTAGGATTGGTGGGGCGCAGGGGCAGAACTATACCCTTTCGTACAACGGTACGACGGCAAACGCCGAAACGGGCCTTGATCTCACGGGTGCATCGGGTACCATCGCAAAGCGCAAGATCATGCTTGGGTTCGGCGATGTGAATAAGATGTATGACACAACGCCGAATAACACCACGAAGAACATCACCTCTGTGACTGCGGGCAATACCGATGGACGCGGTGCAGCCACGCTTACGGCGGATGGGATCACAAGTGCGTCGTTTGATACGACCGGCATCGTGAGCTATTATGGTGCGGGAACGACGGATGCGAGCTTCCAGCGCAATCCGAACGTTGTGACGGATGCGCACGGCAATGTGATCCCGAACGGCAAGGATGTCCAGTATTCGAACCTTTCTGGCACGCTTGCGGCGCAGCCCTATGCGGCCAACTATGAGATTGCGGATACTTCCTATGGCAAGGGCACGATCCGCAAGCGCGTGGTCACGGCGAACGACTTCAACTTTAATATCGACACCGCTACGAAGATGTACGACGGGACAAAGGATGTCGTATGGACGGAGGGTGGCCGGAACTACACCGATATGGCGCATGTCAAGAAGTACTTCCGGAACAGTACGCTGGATCTCGGCGGCGGGAATACCGCACCGATCAACCTTGACGATATCAGCCTGAACAGTGCACAGTACAACAGTGAAAATGTGGCGAGTGCGAACCGCATTGACTATCATGTCACGATCAACACGAGGAACTTTGAGTTCAACGGCACGCGCGACCGTACGATCAACCATGCGGGCGATACGATCACGAAGCGTGACCTTGCAACGCTCCTGCCGCAGCATCTCATCAAGGAGTACGACGGGCAGACGACATTTGACCAGAACAACCGTGACTATGTGAATGCGATGGCACGGGATAACCTGACGCATATTGTCGAGCGGGATAAGAATAAGATCCAGCTCGCCGTCACGGGGACGTACAGCAATAAGGATGCCTCGGCAGAGACCAAGGCGGAGGCAGAGGCACGCACACCCGCACAGGCACAGCGTACGGTGGACTACACGCTGACGCTTTCGGGCGATGCAGCGACACTTGCCAACTACACGATCGCGGGACACGATACCACGCATACGGTGACGGGCAAGGCTGCTGATATCTATAAGAAGACGCTGACGGTCGATGTCGCACGTAAGGAAAAAGACTACGACGGTACGGCAGCGGTCAACAATCTCGCTGCAGGTGATATCACGTTCAGCGAGCTCGTGGGCAGTGAGACCCTGTCGCTCGACAGTGGGGCACTGAACAAGGTGCAGGGACAGTACCTCGACTCGAACGGGAATGCGGATGCCAATGTCAGCCGCGATGTGCACCGCAATGTGCTGGATAAGGCAGTGAAGTACACCGGCTTTGACAATGCACTGAGCGATCTCGCAACGCGCAACAATACGGCAAAGAACTATCGTGTGGCGGACGGCGGCAAGAGTTACACCGTCAACGACGCGAAGGGACGCATCAACCCGCTCTCGATCAATCCGAATCATCCGACCGACGGAGTCACTACGACCTTTGATGCCGCAGGTGCGACGAAAATCTACGATCGTACGCGTGCGGTCAAGTACAACGGGCAGAGCACCTCGGATGCGCTCAAGAACTATCTCACGAGTGCCACGGTTCGTGTCGGAACGCAGACGATTGACATCAAGGATGCGCTCGAAATCGACCCGAATGCGACAGCCTATGACAATAAGACCGCAGGGACAGGCAAGACCGTGACCTACACGCTCAAGTACACAGGCAACAATTTTACAATCGATGACTTTACGCGCAACAGCACGGGCGAGATCAAGCAGAAGGACGTCAAAGTCCTGCCGGTCGGCACGCTTACGAAGGTCTATGATGGAACGTCCCATGTCTACGCAAACGGCGACGACAGCATCCGGACACTGCATGGCGATCAGCGCGTGACAAACGGCGACAGCGTCGTCGAGCTCGAGAACGGCGGCATCATCGCGGGTGACAGTGTCCAGAACAACTCGACGGCAGTCTATGCCGACAAGAATGCGGGCACGGGCAAGACGGTCGTCTATACGCCGTCGATCACGGGCGCGGATGCGGGCAACTATCGCCTCGTTGATGTGTTCGGCCATGCGATTCCCTCCGGCACTCTGACGACGACGGACAATGTGATCCAAAAGCGCAGGCTGAACATCGGCTTTGACGGATTGAACGGCACGCTGCCCGTGCGAAAGTCCTACGATGCGACCACGGCGAATGACAAGATAACGGCGCGCATTACGGACGATCCGAATGGCCATACGCGCACGGTGCTTCAGCGTGACGGCATGGGCGTCTTTGGCGATCGCCTCCCCCAGCTCAACAACGGGAACATCCAGAGCGACTACGGCTACGGCAGTACAGATGCGACCTTCCGCGCTGATGCAAATGCGGATGCACGCAAGGATGTCCAGTACCGCGGTGTCGGCGATACACTCCGCAATCTCCTCGGCGGCAATGCCGCGAACTATGACTTCAACGAAACGGCATACAGCGACGGTGCGATTACGCGTGCGAATGTGACGCGAAACGACTTTGACCTGAGCTTTAACATGGCAACGAAGGAGTACGATGGCACCAAGACGGTCGTAAATCCAGCGCAGAATCTGAACCGAACGACCAGTCGGTTAAGACTGGGCGGCAACTGGAACACGCTGCAGGATGGAGATGTCCTCTCCGTTACGGGCGAATACGCGCATAAGAACGCCGCCGCCTCGCAGCCGGTCGACTACAAGGTGAAGTTCAACACACGGAATTTCAACATCACCGACAGTGCGGACAATACCGTGGCGAAGCAGGGACCGGGTGAGATCTTGCGGCGCAAGATCATGGCCAACCCCGTCACGGCGACCAAGACGTATGATAAGACATCTACGCTGATGAATGTCGCGAAGGACGGCGAGGGTCGTGTGATCGACAGCGCCGACCGTCTCGTGAAATTCAGCCACTACGGTGACAACGGGGATGCGATCATCGCGAATGACGTGGTCGAGAACCGTTCGACGGGCGAATACGCCGATCAGAATGTCGCGTGGGAGCCAAAGGCGAATGCCAATCCAAACGCCATATGGCAGGATCGCAATCGCGTCAAGAACAAGGCAGTGAACTATCAGTTCCTGCTTGGCGGAGACGATGCCCTGAACTACGAGATCGTCGACAGCAATGGGGGCGTTCTCTCGAGCGATGGATTGGATTCGTCGGGTAAGGGGACGACTGGCTATTCCCCTGTTCCGCTCGAAACGGGGCGGATCAACCCCTATGAGATTCATCTAAAGGCTGATTCGCAGACACGTTGGATCAACGAAGGTCTGCCCGATAGCTATACCGGCACGCCGCAGGGCAAGGGTTACGTCACCGAGCTCGGTGAGACGCTGCCGGGCGAGATTCGCTATGGCTCGCCTAGTGCACGTCTGCGCTGGGGTGACTATCCCATTGAGGGAGAGTATGTACCGGAGACGGACAGCGAGACGGTCTACCAGAACTATCTCTTTAAGTCCTCGGGCATGCTCCACATCGGTCCCTATATCCCGGACTATGAGTACTACAAGGCACTCACACAGATGAGCAAGATGGTACCCGATGAGTACGCCTACGAGAACGCCTCGCTCGACCGCCGCAGCCACTTCGGCCGCGACGCCGAAGCAGAGGTCTCCTATGAGCCGCCTTCCATCAACATGGTGAAGGATGGTGTCGATATCAGCAAGACCGGCATTAACGTTACGGACGAAACGGTATTCCGTCTCGTGAACGAAGTGTTTGGCTGAGATAAGTGAATAAGTAAGAAACGCCCCATCGACTGATTGCTCGGTCGACGGGGCGTTTTGTACGCTATGAGATTTGGAACGATTTGCGTGGATTGCAACCGTGTTCTTTCAATGCAGATGATATTAGCCTCACATCTATGCATCTCGCTTTAGTTCGCCTAGCAATGCGCGGCAGCCCGCATCGACATCGCGGTAGGTTGCATCAAAGTTGCCGGTATACCACGGATCGGCGACGTCGCGCTCTTCGCCGATATAGGAGAGGAGCCGGCGGACTTTGCCCTGCGGGTCGCCGCCCGTGAGGTGCGCGAGGTCGCGCATGTTCTCGGTGTCCATGCCGATGATGCAGTCGAATGCCGCATAGTCGGCGACAGTCATGAGTGAGGCATGACGTTTGCTGAACGGAACCCCATGCGCACGCAGCACTTCGCGTGTGCCGCGATGCGTGTCGCTGCCGAGTTCGTCGCGATGGAGCGCCTTCGACGCGACACTGATCTCGCCCGTTAGCCCCGCCTCTCGTACGAGGTGTTTCATGACGAACTCCGCCATGGGGGAGCGGCAGATGTTGCCGTGACAGACGAATAGTATTTTTTTCATGTGTTGTTCTCCTACTGATTGTTTATTTGCCCTTAAAAGTCTACTGCAATAGACTGCGAATTGCAACCGATGTATCTTGCTCCTCCCTTGTCTTTTCTTTGCGAAGATGCTAGAATGGACACAAAATATTGACTGTGATATAGGGGTTGAGATGCTATCGTGCATGATGGGATGAATCGTATGAAAAAGGAAGCTGTTATGCGTGCGGGGCTTGCCGCATGTGTCTGTGCCGGTCTTGCGTGTGCGTCGGGGACAAGCTTTGCTGCACCGTCGCTCGCGCGTCCGGGGGCAGATATTGCGAGTGAGCAGCCGCGCTCTGAGATCGGGATTGAGGATGTGACGCCGCGCTATCGGCAGGATGGTGACGATGCGCAGTTCACGATTGAAAATTTCATTATGGAGGCGCCTGATCTCTACCTTGACAAGGAAGAATTGACGCGCATTCTCGAGGAGGGGATGGGCGAGAATCGGACGATGGCGCAGCTGCGCCGGACGGTGGATGCACTGACGACATACTGTCGTACTCATGGCTATCCTGCAGCTGCGGTGTATCTGCCGCCGCAGGACAGCCCAGATGGTATTGTGGTGCTGCGTGTGCTGCCAGGGCGCTACGATGAGATTGTAATCGAGAATAACAGCCGACTGAAGACACCTGTGGCCAAGCGCATCATCGCTGGATTGAAGACGAACGATATTATTACAATGGAGAAACTCGAGACGGCGCTCTACTCAGTGTCGGATGCGACGGGTGCACGCGCGGTCGGTGTGCTGAGTCCGGGCGAGGCGTTCGGAACGAGCAAGCTGACGGTGCGTATCGAGGACTCGAAGGCATCGAACACGGTATTTTACGTCGAGAACTATGGCAACCCGAGTACGGGACGCTATCGCTATGGTCTCCAGGAGACACTCTATGATCCGTCGGGAGCGGGGGATAAAATCAGTGTCGGTACGCTGATCTCGAACGGGAGTCTGCGGAATTTCTATGCGAACTATGAGACGGTGGTCGGCCGCGGCGGAACAACGCTTGGTGTTGGGCTTTCACGCATGAACTACAAGTTGGGCGGTGAGCTGTCGAGGATCGGAGCCGAGGGCAACTCTCTGACGGTTACGCTGTTCGGACAGACACCGCTCTACCATCTGACAAATCGAAGTCTCCTCGTTCGCTATGGCTATAACTATCGCAATCTGAACGATGATATTTCCGGCTATGATCTCAAGGGGAAGAAGCATACGCACAGTATCTATGCGGGATTGGTCGGCACGCAGCAGATGCAGGGGCTGATGCTGAACTACAATGCGAATCTGACGATCGGCCAGCTGGGACTCGACTCGGAGTATACGCGTATCCTGGGACGTCTCAACGATACGAAGGAAGGAACGTATACGAAGCTCGAGGCGGATGCGACTGCGGTGCAGCGCCTCGGGAATATGACGGACTTCCTCGTGAAGGTTTCGGGACAGAAGGCAAGCCGCAATCTCGACAGCTCGGAGGAGTTCTACCTCGGCGGCCCGAATGGCGTGCGCGCCTACGCGCAGGGTGAGGGTGCAGGAGATGAGGGCATCCTCACGACGGCGGAGCTGCGCTATCATACGCCTGTGCGCGGTCTGACGTTCAGCACCTTCTATGATGTGGGCTCGGTGCGAAAGAGCAGGGCGCCGCTCTCTGAGGATAACGCCATCACGCTGCGTGGCTGGGGGCTCGCGGCGGCATATAACAACCCGGGAGATTGGTTCGCACGCGTGGACTATGCGCGGCGGATTGGGTTGGATGAATCCGTATCGGCGAAGAACAATGCGCGGAACCGTGTCTGGTTCATGGCAGGGAAAATCTGGTAATAACGTTGCTACGGTGCGCTTCTGCGAGAGGTGGCGCACCGTAGTCGTGCGGGATTTCATACTAAGATGGGGGCGAACGGGAAAGGCTATGAGACTCAGGCGAAAGCCGTGGATTGATACGGCGATTCTGGACTATGCGGATTTCGTCACGCCACTTGGCGGGGATTGGACGGCTTTTACAGGGCACTGGTCGGAGACGTTCGGGCGTGAGGCGTCGCTTCATGTGGAGATCGGCGTCGGCAAGGGCGACTTTTTGACGGAGCTGGCGGCGCAGAGTCCTGATGTGAACTATGTCGGTTTAGAGATGCAGCAGGGGGTGCTCTACTTTGCTGCGCGCAAGGCGGCGGAGCGCGGGTTGAAAAATCTCCGCCTCGTGGTCTTCGATGCGGCGCGTCTGACGGAGCTCTTTGCGCCCCGTGAGGTGGATCGCATCTATCTGAATTTCTCCGATCCGTGGCCGAAGGCGCGCCATGCGAAGCGACGGCTGACGAGTCCTCTGTTTCTCGCGCGATATCGCACAGTCTTGAAGGCGGATGGGGAGCTGCGCTTTAAGACGGACAATATGGGGCTGTTTGATTACTCGCTTGAGACGATGGCGGCACAGGGCTGGCATCTCTCGGATGTGACGCACGATCTCCACGCGCTCGGCGAAGCGGACAATATCATGACGGAGTACGAGCACAAATTCAGTGCACGCGGCGCAAAGATCGGTCGGCTCGTGGCACGTCCGCCCGTGGAGCAGGGCTGATGCGTACGCGCTATACGCTCTTTAAGAGTGAGACGGAGCCGATTGTCATCATCATGGCGATTCTGCTCGTGACGGGGACGATCAATGTATTCAGCTCGAGCTATGTGCTCGCGGCGATGAACTTCGAGAATCCATATTATTTCCTGCAACGGCATCTCCAATGGCTCCTGATCGGGATCGTCGCGTGCTGGCTCTGCCGCCGCATGAATTACCAGCGGATGCGCGTGCTGATGTTCGTGGGCATGGGGGTCACGGTCTTTCTATTGATTGCCGTGCTCTTTGTCGGGACGACGATCAACGGGGCGCAGCGCTGGCTCGCGCTCGGCCCTCTGAGCTTTCAGCCGGCGGAGTTTGCGAAGCTGATGGCGGTGCTGATGGGGGCGTTCTCGATCTCGTCGGTGCTCGGCAAGGAGCGATTCCGCATAGAGCGGGACGGGGGACTGGTCGCCGTTCCGTTCGGGGCAATTCTCGTGATGGCGTTCCTCGTCTATCAGGAGCCGGACTTCGGGACGGCGTGCATTGTGTTCGGCGTGCCGCTCCTGATGGCGTTTGCCATTCTCGTCAAGCCGCGCTACTGGTTTTGGGTCGTGCCGCTCACGATGATACTCGCATTTGCGATCGGGACGCTGCAGCCGTACCGCATGAAGCGCATCGAGGTCTGGTTCGACCCGTGGTCGGATGCGCGCGATGCAGGCTATCAGATGGTGCAGTCGCTCTCGACAATCGGCTCGGGCGGAATCTTCGGCATGGGCTTCGGCGACGGCGTGAGCAAGTATGAGTATCTGCCGGAGGCGCATACGGATTTTGCATTTGCGATTTTCAGCCAAGAGCACGGATTCTTCGGCGTACTGCTGATCTTCTTTTTGCTCGCCGTGCTGCTCATTATATGCATGCGTGTCGCGGCGCGCGCAAAAGATACGTTCGGGCAGGTGCTCTCGCTTGGCATTATCTTTCTCGTGCTCGGGCAGGCGCTTGCAAATCTGGCGATGGTTGCGGGGCTGCTCCCTGTGGTCGGCGTGCCTCTGCCGTTCATCAGCTACGGAGGCTCGTCTCTGATTGTGACGATGGCGGGCATGGGCATGCTCCTCGGTATTGCTGACCGCAGCCGCGCGGAGGATACTGCGAAAAAGAAGCGGCCGCCGGAGCCGGAGGCGCCGGAGATGCGGCGCAGGCGCATGCATGTGGTACGATAGCTAAGGGACCTGGCGTACGAATACGTCGGTCCCATCGTTGTTTATAAGGAAATTATCATAGGAATATCAGATGTTTAGCAATTTCTTTTTGGGCATGCAGCAGGATCTGAAGCTGGTGCTTTTGCCGCCGGTTATCTGCGCCGTATTTCGCCTCATCTTCATTTTGGCGTATCGACCGAAGAAGTCGCCCCGCGGGGAATGGCGAAAGTGGCTGGCATGTTTTCGATATGCTTTCTGGTGGGGCATGGATATCAATGCATATGCATATCTCGTACCTCTGCTCGCCGTGTCTGTGCCGGGCACCTTTTCTCCGGCGTATTTTGCTGCAGGCGATACGGTGCGCATGGCGCTCTTGTTGATCTATGCGGCGGCTCTTTACACGGCGTTCATTGCCAAGATGGTTTTCTATGCATATTTTCACGATACCTTCAACCAGACGATTTGGCTGGGGCGAAATGCGGACAAGCGGAACTTTGCGGATATTTTCTTTCATCAGAATCATGGAGCGTGGCTGCTGCTGGGCTATTTGCCCTATCTTGCACTCTGCTATGCGGCGGGAAATGCGCTGCTCTCGCTGCCGCCTCTTGCCTATCCGATCGTTACGGACGGGGCGGGGCAGTATGCCGTTAATACACTCGTGTTCATCGGTGCGGTGCTCCTCTTTTACTGGCTGCGCTACGGCGGTACGCTGCGCCATCGGCTGAAGCCTGAATGGGACGAGGTGCCGCTCATTGTCAAGGAAGACGCTTTCCTGGGCAAGGCGACGATTGACGATTTGATTGCGCTCAAGATGGTATGGAAACGTCCGGTCAATGAGATGCTGCAGCATTCTGACGAAGAATCGCGTGCGATTCTTCGCACGCTTCTTCCGCCGGAGCATTCTGTCGGGTGTGCACCTCTGGAGGCGTTCAAACGAACTGCACAAGGCGGGGGCATTACGCCGCCGCGCCATATTTTCTTCCTCTTGGGGGAGAGTTATGGGCAGGTCCATTTTGATGCGCCCTATGCGGGGCTGAACCTCATGGAGGCGGGTGTACGCTTTCGTGCCCACCCGCATACCGTATGCGTCGATCACTTCCTCTCAAGCGGCATGATTTCGCAGCCGGCTCTCGTCAGCCTTCTTTTGGGCATCTACGATGCGGATTTGGAGCTGAACGAGAATGTGCAGTTTTGGAACGGAACACTGCCGACCTCGCTTCCGCTTCAATTGAAATCCCTCGGCTATCATACTGCCTTTTGGTACGGCGGCGGACTGAACTGGGGGAGCCTCGCACATTTTATTCCTGCGGTTGGATTTGACAAAGCGTATGGCGGGCCGGATATTTGTCCTGCGGATGCACCGCGTACATGGCTCGGCGTATACGATCATATTTTCCTCGCGGAAGCGGCGCGGCGCATTCGTGCGGAGGAGGAAGAACGGTCCTTTCACTTCCTCTATACAACGTCGAATCACGGCCCCTATCTGCTCCCGTTGGAGGAGTACGGATTCGATGCGGAGCGATTGATGGGCGATGCGGCACATGCCCTGCAAAAAGGCTCGCTGAAGTATCGCGGACTCGGCTGCGCATGGTATGCGGACCAGGCACTCTGCCGCTTCATCGCAGAGATGCGGGAGTCTTTCCCCGACAGCCTGTTCGTTGTGACAGGCGACCATGTCGGAGGTGAATACCCCCTCATTCCCGGAATGACGGATCGCTCCGAGCTGCTCCTGCGTGAGCGGCTGCTGACGTCATTTTCAATGCACCATCCGGAACTCTCAAAAGATCGTTTTGCGCAGACCAGCATCGGCGGACATATGAATATCCTGCCGACGATCTTTGAACTGATCGCACCGAAGGGCTTCTCTTACTATGCAGTCGAAAAGCCGCTGACCGAGCCGATCGACCACGTCGTGACACCCTATGCATGGCTCACACGGGAGGAGATCGGGCGCTATCAGGATCGTACGGCACAGGCGCTGACCGATGATGCCGCGGGGGAACCGCCGCTGCAGTTTGATACGGAGAGATTTACCGCTGAACGCGATGCCTGCTGCGAGCTGACGGCGTATTATGCACGCCATCCGGAGCTGCTTATGGTGAAGAAGTCTTGAGAGAATGCGAGCGAAATATCCATATTTTTCCTAAAGAATAAACCCCGTTATGAGATTTTGGAAAGAAAGACACGCTAGAAAAGGTGTAAATATAAAACTTTGTAAAATATGCGTTGACAAGCTTTTTGACGGATGATATTATGTGACAGTCCCCTTTTTGGAGGTGCACGATGTCTCTGGAGAAATTGCGCACGGCACGCTCGGTTGCCGGAATTCATCAAGTATGCAAGGCTGTGCTCAGCGGCGAGGCGGAGACGGTGTTCATCGCTGCGGATGTCGACGATCGTGTGCTTGGGCCGCTGCTTGCGGCCTGCAGAGAAAAGGGAATCGCGCCGGAGCGCACGGCGACGAAGGCAGAGCTCGGTGAGCGGGCGCGCCTCGATGTCAGCGCTGCGGCGGTGGCTACACTACGGTAAAAACGCAGGCGCTGCGTTTTCATACAAAAAAGAAGTGAACGACGACAAAGGAAGGAGGTGCAGTATGCCAACGATCAATCAGCTCATTCGCAAGA
>ERZ772957.2196-NODE-2196-length-11562-cov-3.497436_pt1 | contig 11562 bp, 11 predicted proteins | sample MGYA00580682_ERZ772957 | MGnify/ENA primary metagenome ERZ772957 (study PRJEB29015, sample SAMEA2737921) | human oral metagenome | biome: human oral; feature: human-associated habitat; material: dental | place: China | collected 2025 ...
GGGGATAGCGGCGGCCCCGGCAAGTTTCTTACTCGAAACAGGCAAGCTGGGGTCCCGCAGGGGGGCTTCAGGGATTAAATCAGCGTTTCCTTAGTTTTTGTGTAAAGGAGGGCACGTCCATGGCGGAGGTAAAACAGGAGCACACGACGCATCTGCTGGGGGCCGCCGTCGTGGGCAAGACCCACCCGCGCATCGAGCTGCGCGGCCGGCTCGACAGCCTGAATGCCGCAATCGTCCGCGTGCAGGTAGGGGCACGCGAGGCGGGGTGCGCAGAACTCGAGAAGGACCTGGAGGAGGCCCGGGAGAAGATCGGGGAGATCCTGGCCTGTGAGGTGAGGGACGTCCCATGTTCCGAACTCTCCCTGTGGGGCCTGACGGACGAGGAGATTCACGCGCGCTCACATTTCCCGGAGCACGCTTATGGGATCGGACATATCCTGCCCCATCCCGATATGGGACGGTGGGCGGCGGAGCTCAATCTGCTGCGGACGCTGGTCCGGGAGGTGGAGCTCTGCGCCTGCCGCGCCTTCGATTCGCGGGAGGGGATCGAAAGGCCGGACATCATCAAGGTGCTGAACCGTCTCAGCAGCGCTTTCTACATCCTGACCTACAAGTACCTGCCCAAGGGATACGACCGGACGATCCGTTTCGCAAGAACGGAACCAAGGAAGGACGCACCGAAAAGGGAAGCGCAGTCCCGGTAGCGGAATGAACACCCTGCACGTTTTGAAGATCGCCCAGCTCGCCGTCAGGTCTCTGCTTGCCGAGGCCGCGGTCTACCCCAAGCCGGGGTTGGTTACCCCGCTGGACAATGGTTCCTGCACGGACCGGACCTTTCAGAGCTTCATCGACAGCGCCGTGGCGCTTCTTCCCTGTTTCCTCAACTGTGCGTCCATTGGGATGGAGACTTTAGAGCTCGGTCCCGAGGACGTGTTCGCCCTGCTGCGCGTAACGGGACGCCAGGGCGAGCAGGAGATGCTGCAGGCGACTGGCGGCGTTGGCACGCATCGGGGGGCTATCTTTCTTTTCGGCCTCCTGTGCGCGGCGGCGGGGCGGCTCGCAGCTCAGGAACGGGAACTGACCCCCAGGGCCCTGGCCCTGGCCGCATCCTCCTTCGTACGAGGAATCGTGGGACGGGACTTGGGCGGCCTGAGCCTGGAGAGCTGCGGGACGGCGGAGGAACGTGCCTTCGTCCTCTACGGGCTGGAGGGGCCGAGGGGCGAGGCGGAACGGGGGTTCCCCATGACCCTGCGGGCCGCGGACCTGATGCGAAGGCTCGGGGAGGAGCATGGCGATGCCCTCACGTTCCGGGAGCGTGCGGCGCACACCCTGATCTTCATCCTCTCCGAGAATGCGGACAGCGCCCTGGTGTCGCAGGGGGGGCTGGACGCCATGCTGAGCGTGCAGGAGGAGGCGCGAAAGGCCCTTGAGTCCGGCGGAATGCTCTCTCCCTCCGGGCGGGCCGGGATCGCGGAGATGGAAAGCGCGCTTGCAGGGCGCGGGCTGTGCCCCGAGGGTGGGGCCGATATCCTTGCGGCCGCGCTGTTTCTTGATGCCGCTCACGCCTGCCTGCGGAACTGAGGGACGCCCGTTTTTGTCGGTCAGTACCTTAGGCCGTAGGCCGGATAGTAGACCCTCTGGTCGCTCAGGCCCTCCTTCTGGGCGGCCAGAGCCGCCTGTCCCTGCGCTCCCATGTTGTAGGAGAGCACGGAGGTCAGGACGTGGACGACGAACATGGGGCCGATCAGGCTGCTGCCGAAGGTTGGGGAACGGTCCCCGGCGTAGAAGGAGAGATGCGAATGCCCGCATATGGGGGCGGCAGGGCTGTCCGTCAGGGTGACGATGCGGGTGCCCCGCCGGGCGGTGGCCTCGACGGCCTCCGTGACCTCAATGACGTAGCTGGGAAGCTCGCAGACGATCAGCATGTCGTGCTCCCCGACGGCCCGGGACTGTTCGATGAGCGAGACGGATCCTCGGCGCATGAGGACCGTCTTGAGCCCCAGTTCCGTGAAGCGGGTGTAGAACCACTCCGAGACCAGGGCCGAAATCCCCCAACCCATGCAGTAAATAGCGTCAGCCTTTTTTGCCGCCTCACAGAAGGCGACGATGGACCTGGAGGAGAGGCCGTTGCGGGTCTCCTCCAGGTTGGCCTGCTCCAGACGGCAGAGGTCCTGAGGAATGTGGGTGTCCTGGACCTCCCCGGCGATGGAGGAGGGGGCGACCTGTGCGAGCAGGGCTTCCTTGAGGACGTCCTTCAGGTCGGCGTATCCCTCGAACCCGAACATGCGCGCGACCCGCACCAGCTGTGCCTTGGATACCGAAAGCCTTTCGGCGACCTCGCCGATGGAATGGAAAGCTACCTCCGAGGAGTTGCCCAGAAGATATTCTGCGACGCGCCGGGTCTTCGTGGGAAACGTGTCCATCCTGTCCCGAATCCGTTTTTCCAGGTCCTGAATGTTCATCGCCCTGTTTCCTCCCCTTTCTCGGTCTCGAGCATGGCCTCGACCTCGTGCCGCCAGGGCATGGAGGGCTGTGCTCCGAAGCGTGTACAGGCCAGGGCTCCGGCCCCGGCGGAGAAACGGACGGCACGCTCCAGCGGCATTCCCTCCGCCATCCCAACGCTCAGAGCTGCGCAGAAGGCGTCCCGGGCCCCGGTGGAGTCCACGGCCTTGACCGTAAAGGACTTGAACGCAAAGGTCTTTCCGCCCCTCGAGCACACCAGCCCTCCCTGGGCGCTCCGCGTCACCACGACGGTCTTGACGCCCCGTGCAACGAGCTGCTGGGCTAACTCGGCGATCCGGTCCTCCGCAATGGGGCCGCCGCCCGAACGATTGGGGACGTTGGCCGCCGAATTGGACGAATAGAAGTCGAGGGCCGCCTGATTCAGGATCAGGCAGTCCACCATGTGCCAGACCTCCGGCGGCAGGGGGAAGGGGGGCTCGGCGGACAGAAGGGTCCTGCATCCCATGCGCCGGGCCATCCGCAGCCCGTAGGCCACGGTCTCCGGGGGAATTTCCAACTGGAACAGCGCAGAATCGACCGCCTTGAACAGGTCCTTGGCCCGGTCTAAAACCGCCTCGTCGAGAAAGGCATTGGCACCCTGGGAGAGGACGATGGCGTTTGCCCCCCCGTCCAGGACGGTGACGACGGCAACGCCCGTCCCCGCCTCGGAACGCTCCTCCAGATGCTCGCAGCCGACCTTGTTCTCCGTCAGCGTCGTCCGCAGCTTCTTCCCGAAGTCGTCACTGCCGACGCAGCCGATCATGTGCGCCTCAGCCCGGAGGCGTGCGCAGGCCAGCGCCTGATTGGCCCCCTTTCCGCCCCCGGTCATACCGAACGCGCCTCCCAGGAGGGTCTCCCCCAGATGAGGCTGGCGCGGTGCCCGGATGACCAAATCCATGTTCAAAGAGCCGACGACTGCGATGGCGGCCACACGAAAAGCCCCTTTCAGCTTGGTGTTTTTAATCTTGTTATGATACCATATCCTCGGGAAGCCCGTCCTGTCGGGATTGGTTGTTCTTCTTGAAATCTCGGCGGATGCAGGGGGTGGGCGCTCGGTGCGCCTTTGCCCTGGAGGTAAAAATCAGGCTTCCCTGCGTTGCCGCCCCAAAGAGGAATCCTTCGTGAGGTGAAATTGAATGTCCTTTCAGCTTCCTGAATATCAGGCTCCCGATTTTGACGCACCGAAATTCCGGCAGGCCCCGCCCGCTCGAACCGTCCCCGCCCCCAGGGACGGGATCGCCCCGGAGGGGTTTCATGCCATGTCCATCTTCCCCGAATACTTCAAGGTGGGGGAGCGTTGGCTGTTGCCCGGGGAGAGCCGCATGGACTGCGTTGCCGTTCCGAGGGAGGACCGGATCGACATCGTGGAGTTCCGCCGCCTGAGGGCTGGGGAACCGGTGATCGTGGGACGCACGGAGGACGGCAGCGAGGGGATCTACATGCATACCGAGGCGTTTCGGGAGGAAGCGGAGGGGGGCGACGCGTTTGCCTTCCGCTCCGGCCGATCGAGGGAGACCGCTTATTCCCGGGACTACGACGCCCTTTATGAGCTGCTCCGGCACGAGCGGGAACATGGATTCGTCGTCTGGGTCCTTGGCCCCGCGGTCTCCTTCGACTACGATTCCCGAAATGCCATGACCTCCCTCATCGATGCGGGATACGTCCACGCGCTCCTGGCCGGGAATGCCCTCGGGACTCACGACCTCGAAGGGGCGATGTTCGGAACGGCCCTGGGGCAGGACATCTACACCCAGGAGGCGCGGCACAACGGGCACTACCATCACCTGGACCTTATCAACAGGGCCCGCCTCTGTGGATCCGTCGAGGCCCTTATTCAGGAGGCGGGGCTGAAGGACGGGATCCTTCGTGCCGCGCAGGGAAAGGGCATTCCCATCGTCCTCGCGGGATCCATTCGTGACGACGGGCCCCTCCCCGATGTCCTCGGGAACGTGTATGAGGCCCAGGACGCGATGAGGAGCCAGCTCCGTAAGGCCACGACCGTGATTGCCCTCGCCACGCAGCTCCACACCATTGCCTCGGGCAACATGACTCCGTCCTATACAGTCCGGGATGGGCGGGTGCGTCCCGTTTACATCTATTCCATCGACATTTCCGAGTTCGCCGTAAACAAACTGCGGGACAGGGGGACGCTGTCCGTCACCCCCATCGTGACCAACGTCCAGGATTTTCTGGTGCACCTGAAGAACAACCTCGGGAACCTCGCGGCCCCTCCGGTTTCCGTTCCGTCCAGCGGCATCGGCCGTCGGACGGCCATGCAGGGGCATGGAGGTGACCGCTCATGAATCTGCCCCGCCTGATCATTGCCGACGATATCGAGGAACAGCGGGCCGTACCGCCCTCGGTCCTACTGGTCCAGGCCATGAAAAGCTGTGGCATGCGCCTGAACGTCTTTATGAGCTCCCGGAGGGAGGAGGACCTGCGCCTGATGGAACTGCTGTCCGGAGACACCGTCACGTGCATCGATGCCTACACGGCCGGAAGCGGGAAGAACCTGAAGGCTCTTTTCCAGCGCAGAAGCACGCCCGACGCCATCAGCATCGTCTGCGTCCCCTTGGGAAAGAGGATCGGCGACAAGTTGTTCCAAGTCTATCCGGAGCCACTGGAGCTTGCGAAGGTCCTGAACTGCGGGATCCTCCCGGTCCTTCATGCCTCGGCCTCCGTAGCCGTCACCACGGGCCAGGCTCTGTCCATAATTTCTTCGATCTCCGAGGTCGGTAAGAGGGGCGTGCAGGGTCTGCTTTTTTCCTCAATAAAGAGCCCCAGGGAGTTTCAGCTTCTGGAGCAGGAGTACAACCGGCGCTCTCCGATACTCAGCCTGGGCTACATCCCAAAGAGCGCGGAGCGCGACATGCCCACGATGCCGGAGATGTCCCCGCGCAGTGCGTCGATGAAGCTGTTTCAGCTGAAGAGCGCGGCCCTTCAGCTCGGAAATGCGGCCAGACAGGTGGAGTGGCAGATCATCGAGGCCATGGCCCGTCTAAACGAGACCTGGACACCTGTGGAACGTCTGGGGTATTATGCCTGCCATCTCGACATCGCCGTGATCAACGGGGATATATCGCTCGAGGGGGACGAGAGCCTCGAAGCCTTCCGTGCTTTAGGCTGTACGGTTCACCCCTGCAATCCCGAGCAGGACCCCTTCCCGGAATCCGCGGATGTCCTCTATTTCCCGCATACCATGACCGATGTCGCCGCCGGCCGCATCCTTTCGAGCCCAGGTTTCCGGCAGGGGATCCTAAAGAGCGTGCGGGACAACAAGCTGATCCTCGCGGTGGGATCCTCCGCTGTCCTCTTCGGGCAGAGCTACCGGACGTCGGTGCAGAGCACGCTGGAGGGGCTGGGGCTGTTTCCCTTTCACGCCCATCATGTGTCCGAGGATATGAGGCCCGGCATACGCAGGATCGAGATACGTGGGACGAAGGACACCCCTTTTACCCAAAAGGACGAAAAACTGCGCGGGTACGAGGCCGGAGGGTTTGCCTTGGCCAACCCCGGCAATCCGAAGCAGTACTGTTTTGCCTATCGCAACATGAACTCCGAGGCCGAGACGGGAGTCTCCGGGTGGAGTCAAGGTCGCTGCTTCGTCACGGGGCTCAGGCCGGACCTCTGGAGTAACCTGGGCGTCCTTTACCGCTGGCTGTCGCAGAAAAAACGCTGATGGGTGAAAATGCCGGGGCTGCTGCCTGCCCCAAAAGTGGAGCCCTCGTTTTGTTTGCGGGCCGATCGGTCTCAGGATAGTGGTGTAGGGGCTTTAAACAGACAACCAACGAGTGTAACGAGTTGAGTGGGTCGCTTAGGGGCTTCATCAACGAGCAACGCGAGTTGTGTCGATCACTTAGTTTCCTCACCAGGTACGAGCCGTGTCGGTCGCTTAGGGAAACGCTTATTAGAGGAGGAATCACGTGAGTTTTTATTGTCGTGTCAAAATTGTCAGATAACACACGAGCCATCAATCGGATTTCAAGAAAGATTCGAACAAATTCTTCTTCCGTAATGTTTCTGCAACGTTTTTGGGGGGCATCACGCCCTTTTGGGGACACAATAACCCCTTGATTCTCTCATCGGCTTGGCTTTCCCGCCCAGCCCCACATCAAGAAATTCGCATTGCCAAACGGCGTGTACGGACGCTTCACTTTTCCTGTTCTTTTTCTTGACTATGCTCCAGGACGAAGCTCAATGGAAAAGGTAAGCAAACAAGATACCGAAGAGCGAAAAACCGGATGTCGTCAGGGTTTATGAAGTTTCCACAAAATAGGGGCCTCTGTGGGCCAAATTTTGGGCCATTTGTGCTTGGATTGTAGCATATCAGGGTAGACTTTCATGGAATGAGGGCGAAAGAAAAACCCGCTTGGCAGCGGGCTTTTTAGACGACTTTGGACGTTCGTAAAAAAGGTAATGGTGGACTGTGAGGGACTCGAACCCACGACCCGCTGATTAAGAGTCAGCTGCTCTACCAACTGAGCTAACAGTCCATTTCTCTTTGGCGCGCTCGGCAGGATTCGAACCCGCGACCTACGGATCCGAAGTCCGTCGCTCTATCCAACTGAGCTACGAGCGCGTATTTTCCTATGGGGTGAGCGAGGGGACTTGAACCCCCAACCCCCGGAACCACAATCCGGTGCTCTAACCAATTGAACTACGCTCACCATTTTCAATTCTTGGCGCGCCCGGCAGGATTCGAACCCGCGACCTACGGCTTAGAAGGCCGTTGCTCTATCCAGCTGAGCTACAAGCGCGTCTCGTTCGTAATGGAGCGGGAAACGGGATTCGAACCCGCGACCTACGGCTTGGAAGGCCATCGCTCTAGCCAACTGAGCTATTCCCGCGTCGACACACTTTAGGTCCGCGCTGGTCGGGGCGAAAGGATTTGAACCTTCGACCCCCTGCTCCCAAAGCAGGTGCGCTGACCAGACTGCGCCACGCCCCGAAAAATAATGGTGGAGCTGAGGAGATTCGAACTCCCGACCTCTTCCGTGCGAGGGAAGCGCGCTCCCAGCTGCGCTACAGCCCCGTTGCAACAACGAGCAGTATTTTATACGCCAGACCCGATCTTGTCAACAAAAAACGTCCCACTTTCTGAAAGAGCCACAGCGGCATCCGAGAGCTTCCGCCGGAAGCGGGAGAGACGGCCAATCTAGCCCTTCTTCTTTAAGTCAAGCTGCCGTCCTGTTTTTGGGGAGGACAAAAAACGCTTAAAGCCTTTTGCTGCTTATGTTTTATCCTCGTAAAGTGAGTTATAAAGCCCCTCGACCTGCTTCATGAAGTTACGAATAGCCTTACCATCCGTCCAGGGGATGTTGAAGGAATGCTTCAAAGTAAGTCCTCCATTGTTTCTCACCAAAATCTGGCAGGAAAAATCGGTGTCTGAAAAAAGGAGGTCGAACTTGAAAAGCGTATCGAACTCTTCATCCAAGACAAGAATCTTTCCATGATCGGAAAAGTAGACTTTCAGGTTTTTAATAGACATCGTAGTATCAATGAAGTCAATGATGATTGTGGAGATTGGTTTCATTCTCTCGCCCTCCTCAGTTGAAGCTGAGCCATGCTCAAAAGGATTCAATCCGCAGAAACTATACACAGGTTCACCACCTATCGGAGAGCTTGCGGGAAAAACACAAGGTTTTCGTTTGGAACAGAGCTACGAAACAAATGAACGATTTATTATACCTCACATCGCGGCATGATCGTGATCATGGTCGTAGTGCTTCATGGGGATGACCTCCATCCCATGCTTGGCGCGATAGTCGTTGAGTGCCGTATGAATGGCCTCCTCCGCCAGAACGGAACAGTGCATCTTGATGGGCGGCAGGCCGTCTAGCGCTTCGGCGACGGCGCTGTTCGTCAGGTTCCAGGCCTCGTCGATCGTCTTCCCCTTTATGAGCTCCGTCGCCATGCTTGACGACGCGATAGCCGACGCACATCCGAAGGTCTTGAACTTGACGTCCTCGATGACGTTGTCCTTGACCTTCAGATATATCTTCATTATATCCCCACACCTGGGGTTTCCGGCCTCGCCGACCCCATCGGCATTCTCTATCTCCCCCACGTTGCGCGGATTGCTGAAATGCTCCATGACCTTCTCGCTGTAATTCAGTGCCATTTCGTCTACCCCCAGGACATGTCTCTTTCGTCGAGCACGCCTCCCCGTTTTTTATCGGCGGGGAGACGAACCACTGCTACTTTTCGCCGCGGCGCTTCAGGAAGTCCTCCCAAAGCGGCGACATGGACCGCCGCCGGGCTACAATCTCCGGAAGCACGTTCAGGACATAATCTACCTGCTCGCCGGTAGTACCACGCCCCAGCGTCATACGGAGGGAACCATGCGCCATCTCATGGGACAGCCCCAAAGCCAGAAGCACGTGGGAGGGCTCGAGTGATGCCGAGGAACAGGCGCTGCCCGTGGAAGCCGATATTCCCTTCGAGTCCAGGTCCAACAGGAGGGTCTCCCCCTCTATGCCAATGAAGCTGAAGTTCGTGTTGTTGGGCAGCCGCTCGTCACCCCGGGCTCCATTCAGTTTGGTGTCGGGGATCTTACTCAGAACGCCATCGATCAGCCGGTCTCGAAGGGCGCAGAGGCGCGCCTTTTCCTTGGGCAGGTGCGCTTTCAGCCTCTCGATGGCAACACCGAGCCCCACGATGCCCGCCAGGTTCTCCGTGCTGGCACGTAGCCCCTTCTCCTGGCCGCCACCATGGACAAAGTTCTCGAGCCGCAGCCCCCTGCGCAGGTAGAATGCCCCCACGCCCTTGGGGCCGTACATCTTGTGCGCGGACAGGGACAGCATATCGATGTTCAGGGCCTTGACGTCGATATCCAGCTGGGCCGCCGCCTGCACGGCGTCCGTATGGAACAGGACGCCCCGCCGCCGACAAAGCGAGCCTATTTCTCCAATGGGCTGAATGGTCCCCACTTCATTGTTGGCAAACATCACGGAGACCAGAACGGTTTTGTCCGTCATCGCGGCTTCCAGGTCCTCCATGCGGACGCGCCCATCGGAGTCCACGGGCAAGTAGGTCACATGGAACCCCTCTACCTTCTCCAGGTATTCCGCGGTGTGGAGGATGGCGTGGTGTTCGATCTTCGTCGTAATCAAGTGGTCTCCCTTGCTCCGCAGGCGCTCCATGGTCCCCTTCAGCGCCCAGTTGTCCGCCTCGGTCCCGCTGCCCGTAAAAAAGATTTCGTCGGGTTCGGCATTCAGGGCCCTGGCCACCTGGCCGCGTGCCGTATCGATCGCCTTGCGGCTCTTTGCGGCAAAGGAATAAACGGACGAGGGATTGCCAAAGACCTCCGTAAAGTAGGGCATCATCGCCGCCAGAACTTCGGGATCCGTCGGTGTCGTCGCCGCGTAATCAAGATATGCGCTTTGCATCGTTGTCCCCCCAGTCAAACGTGGTTCAAGCCATTTTCTTCAAATGCCTTCAGGGCAAAATCCTAAATCGCAAGGGACTCAAAGATCCTCCCCTTCATCCTGAAAAAGCGTCCTGTTCCGGACGAGGTCCTCCAAAGTCGTCGCCTTCAATATCTCGTCGATCGAATCCCGAACCTTCCGCCACAGGGAAAACGTCGGACAGCTGGCCATCTGGTCGCATCCTGCCTCCGTCTGGCAATCTCCGAAGGTGATGGACTCCCCCAGAGCGTCGACGATCTCCGCCACGGTGATCTCCCCGGCAGGACGTGCCAGGAGGTACCCTCCCTGAGCGCCACGCACACTGCGGAGGATGTCTCCTCGCCGCAATCTGGCGAAGAGCTGCTCCAGGTAGTTGGCGGGAATATCCTGGCGCCGGGCGATATCGCTCACGGCGACAGGCCCCTCGTCGCCCTGAGCGCAGAGGTCGGACAGAGCGCGCAGACCATATCGTGTGGTGGTCGACAACTTCACATAAGATTCCTCCTCCCCAGTTCTGAGTAAAGGATATCATACCCTATAAAGTTTATCCAGATTTATCATGTCTAAAACCACAGGTACTCCTTATACGGCGAAGCAGGCGACAGGCGACAAAAATACATGACGAAAGAGGAGCAAGCCGTGTCCTTGAAAAAGACACGGCTCGTACTTTACGAGCCCCATCCGGGCAGACGCTACTCCCGGCCGAAGTGGCCGACCAGCTGCGCCGTATCGATCCTGAGGACCGTCGGGCGTCCGTGCGGGCAGAAATATGGCTGTGCGCAGGCGTGCAGGTCCCGCCACAGGACCAGGGCCTCCTCCCGGGACAGGCGCGTCGTCAGCTTCACCGCCGCCTTGCAGGCCATCGTCGCCCAGGTACGCCACAACAGCTCCGCGGCGTCCCCGTGCTCAACATCAACGCGCTGTCCAACGCCGTAAAGCCGGTCGCCATACCGGGGGATGTGATGACCGTTCAGATTGTACGCCCGGGCAAAGAGCACGGGCAGGGGCTCGCGTATCTCGATGACGGCACGATGATCGTTGTGGATGGCGGATTCCGCTGCATGAACGAAATCGTCTCGGTCGAGGTCACGTCTGCGCTCCAGACAGCGGCGGGACGCATGATCTTCGCCAAGGTGACGCGCTGACGCTAGCGCGGGAAGGAAGAGACATGGTTAGTGTGGTTTTTCCTGCGGCAGGGCAGGCGCATCGGATGCAGGTGGGGCTGAACAAAGTCTTTTTAACGCTCGCTGGCAAGCCGATGCTGCTGCGCACACTGCTCACGTTTTCCAAAGTGCCGGACGTCGGCGAGCTCATCGTCGCTGTCGGCGCGGATGAGGTCGAGCCGGTGACGAGCCTCCTCGGGCGTGTCAAGGGGCTTGCCCCGTGGCGCGTCGTCGAGGGCGGCACGGAGCGGCAGTACTCCATCCGCAACGGGCTTGCGCTCGTCTCGGAGGAGGCGGACATCGTCCTTGTGCACGATGCGGCGCGCCCGCTGATCCGGCGTGAGACGATTGAGGAGCTGATTCGCGTCGTACGTGCGGAGGGGGCGGCAATTGTCGCTGTGCCGGAGAAGAACACGATCAAGATTGCCGCAGAGGACGGCGTGGTTGTCTCGACACCGCCGCGCCGTACGCTTTGGCAGGTGCAGACGCCG